>Ga0079224_100000497_pt1 | contig 38959 bp, 35 predicted proteins | sample Stecom2015_FD_80414 | JGI IMG/M metagenome (GOLD analysis project Ga0079224, IMG submission 80414) | Agricultural soil microbial communities from Utah to study Nitrogen management - Steer compost 2015 | ecosystem: Environmental > Terrestrial > Soil > Agricultural land | place: USA: Utah... | reverse complement strand
TTTAGTGGATGCTCGACGCCGATCTGCTTCCGCTGTGCCATGAACGGGTGCGCCTTCGTCCGCTGAGCTTCGGCGATGCGGTCGCGTTCGCCGAGGGTTCCGCGGACCCGGACGTGCGGCGGTACGGACATCTGCCTGAGCCCGAGTACACACCCGAGTCGGTGCGGTCGATGATCGAGCGGGAGGTGCTGCCGGGGTTGGCGCGTGGCGACCTCGCGGTCCTTGCCGTCGCCGACATCGAGCGGGACGAGTTCCTGGGCAGCGTGGTGCTGTTCGACGTGACCGACCGGCGGGCGGAGGTCGGGTTCTGGGTGCACCCGGCGCATCGCGGATCCGGGGTGACCGCCGCCGGTCTGGCACTCGCCGCTCGCTTCGCGAGCGGCAGCGGTCTGAGCGAACTCACCGCCCGAACCATGCCGGAGAACGCGGCATCCCACCGCGTGCTCGTCGCGGCGGGGTTCGTATGCCGTGGCCGCGGCACGGACACCGCGCCGTCCGGGCGGACCGCCGAGGTGCTGTACTTCTCCCGTCCCGTCGCCGGTGATGTCGCGGGGACGCCATGAACGACCGGCCGCCCTCCCCGGTGGGAGGGCGGCCGGTGGCGCGTGACAGTTCGCGCGCGATTGCGGCAGGTCCGTCGCGTGTGGTCAGGACGCCGCCGGTGCGGTGTCCTCGTCGCGTTCCTGTGCGGCGAGGGCGCGCACGACGGGCATCGTGATGAGTGCCGCCAGACCGATCGCCAGCAGACCGCCGACGAGCTTGCCCACCAGCAGCGGCAGAATGAGGTTCGGCTGGAAGTTCGCCGTGAACGCCAGATGATCGCCCACCAGGAATGCGGCGCAGACGGCGAAGGCGATGCACAGCACCTTGTCCTTCGGCGGCATGTGCCGCACGAGCCGGAACAGCGCGAGCACGTTCGCCACCGCGGCCAGTAGCCCGGCTGTGCCCTCCGTGCTCATCCCGACCCTCCGGCCGAGTGCTCCGAGCGGGCGTGCCAGGCCCTTGCGCAGCACGTAGACCATGGGGAACGCTCCGGCGAGCATGATGCCGATGTTGCCGGCGACCTCGAGCGCCCGGTACTGGTCCTCGGCGTCGGCGATGATCGGGTCGAAGCCCCAGTTGCCGAACACCGTGGAGAACACACCGGTGAAGTGCTCGATGATGCTTACCGCCAACACGAGCTTCAAGAGCGCGTCCAGGATCCGGCCGAACCAGATGAACAGGCGGATCATCACGTTGGGTACGAACCACAGCGCCGCGGCGAGCGCCACGACGAACACCACCAACGGCAAGAGGTTCAGCAGGATCGTTCCGGCGTCCAAACCGGACAGCGGAGCGTTCGACGGGCCGGCGCCGGCGTCGTCGCCGCGTACAGTGGTCGACGTCGCGACCAACAGCGTCGTCGTGGTCAGCACGCCGATCGGGATCGCCAGGACGCCGGACATCACGCCCAGCGCCATGTATCGGTGGTCACGCTTGTCCAACATGGCCAGACCGACCGGCACGGTGAAGATGATCGTGGCGCCCGCCATGTAGCCGACCACGGCGGCCATGATCCAGCCACCCGTGGTGGCGGCGGTCTCGTGGGCCAACTGGTAGCCGCCCATGTCGACGGCGATCAGACTGGTGGCGGCGATGGCCGGATCCGCGCCGATCGCGTCGAACAGCGGACCGGCCGCCGATTCGACGAGTGCCGACAGATACGGGATGGCGGCCATGATCCCGGCGACGGGAATGAAGATCGCACCGATCGAGTGCAGACCCTCCTTGAACTCCTTACCGAGGCCGTTCTCGTCGTCGCGGATCGAGGCGATCGCTCCGATCAGGACGAACGCCATCATGATGTAGATGATCAGGTTCCCGAAGGACTCCACGCGCCCTCCTCCTTTCCGGTGGGGGACGGCTCAGCGAAGGAGCGGGCGCAGGTGGTCGTTGAGGAACACACCGTCCGGATCGAACTCCCGGCGCACGGCCAGGAACGTGTCGAACTCGGGGAACAGCTCGGGCAGCCGGTCCCGCGTCATGAAGTGGATCTTCCCCCAGTGCGGGCGGGCCTGGTACGGCTGCAGTCGCTGGTCGACGGCGCGCAGGAACGGCCAGTAGTCCGTGCCGGGCGCGCCGGACACGGAGATCACCATCGTGTCGCGCCGGTAGTTCGGCGACAGGTACGCGTCGTCGGCGGCGGTCCAGCGGACCTCGATCGGATAGAACTGGTCGGGGAACTCGTCGAGCATGAGCCTGCGGATCGTGTTCAGCGCCTCGAGTCCGTGCTCGGCGGCGACCATGTACTCCATCTCGTGGAACGGCTCGTCGTAGCCGCCAGGGTAGACACGGTAGGCACGGTCGGTGCGGTTGCCGACGTCGTCGGAGACCAGTCCGTCCGGCTCGGTGACCTCGACCTCGTCGTAGATCTTGACGTAGCAGTGGTTGTGCATCGGTTGATCGGGAGGTGCCGGCAACTGGTACAGATCGACGGAGTGGTCGGCAGGGCACCAGAAGAACGAGAAGTGCCGGTGGTCGGCGATCAGCGCATCCCAGTTCGCCTCGATCTCCTCCCACGGCCGATAGCTGATCTCCTCCTTGATGTAGTACGCGGGGGAGACGGCGAGCTCGACCTCGAGCATCACCCCCAGCGAACCGATCGCCACCTGCGCCGCGCGCAGCTCGCGCATCCGGTCCTCGCCGATCTCGACGACCTCGCCGTGGCCGTTGACCAGGCGCACGCGGCGCATCGCGGCGGACATGTTGGGCAGTTCGATGCCCGAACCGTGCGTCGCGGTGGAGAGTGCGCCTGCGATGACCTGCTTGTCGATGTCGCCCTGATTGGACAGTGACAGTCCGGCGTTCCACAACGGCTCACCGAGCTTGCCGACGGTGGTGCCCGACAACGCCGTCGCGCGCAGGCGCTGCGGATCGGTCGTCGTCACGCCACTGAGCTGGGTCAGATCGAGCATGAGCCCACCGGTCGGCACGATCGGCGTGAACGAATGCCCCGTGCCGGCGACCCGCACGTTCATGCCCTGCCGGATCGCATAGCGGACGGCGTCGACGACCTCGTCCTCGTCGCGCGGCCGTGCGTAGATCGCCGCGGTGGCGGTGTGGTTTCCCGCCCAGTTGGTCCAGACCCGGTCGTAGCTCGTCGGCGCGGAAAGTGGCGGTTCGGTCACGTCAATGCTCCGATCTCGTGCGGGCGGATCTGCGGTCTCCTGTCGGCCGCGGGCGTGCCCCGCCGTGGGCGGTGCGACATCGCACGGCTGACGGCCGGCCCGGGTCGCCCGGGCGTCGAACCCCTGTCGGCGACACCCGAGTGGATGGCGGCGCTGGAAACATAAAACACTCAAATTTAAATGACAAGGTGGTATGGAACCGGGTGCGGCAGGCGCACCGCGGCGGTGTCGTACCGTGACGGAAGGGGCCGAAGGTGCATATGCGCACGTCGCGCGGGTCGGAGCGGGCCCTCACGATCGGACCGGCCGGATGAGCAGAGAAGGGTGGGCGGTGTCGAGTTTCGCTGCGTACCTGAGACCGTCGGCCGGCGACGGTCCGGGACTGCCCCACAACGTGGCGCGCCAACTGGAGACCGCCATCGACGTCGGCTTGCTCAGCCACGGCGACCGACTTCCCCCGGAATCGGAACTGGCCGCCGAACTGGGCGTTTCCACCGGAACACTGCGCCAGGCGCTGGAGACGCTGCGCCAGCGCGGGGTCATCGAGACCCGGCGTGGACGGGGCGGTGGCAGCTTCGTCCGCGCCGTGTCGAAGCAGGCTCCGGAGGCGGTGCGCCACGAACTGCGCGAGTGGGGCGCCGATTCGTTGCGTGATCTCGGTGACGCCTGTGCCACGGTGATCGGGGGCGCGGCACGACTGGCCGCCCAGCGGGCGGCCGGAGACGACGTGGAGCGGCTGCGTTCGCTGGCCCAGCAGTTCCGTGCCGCCGACACCGCGGACGAACGGCGGCGGGCCGACAGCCGCTTCCACATCGAGATCGGGGTGATCGCCCACTCGGTGCGGTTGACGCAGTCCATCGTGCAGTTGCACGACGAGCTGGCGTCGCTGTTCTGGATGGTCGGGGGCGAGGCGGAGCATCACCCCGTCACCGAGAGCGCGCACGCCGAGCTCGTCGCCGCGATCGAGGCCGCCGACGCCGAGGCCGCGCGCGCCGCGGCGATGCAGAACGTGGAACGCCGCGTGCAGCACCTGCTCGATCTGCATCTGGACCTGGTGGTCCGGGGTGAATCATGATGACCACGCCGCGCACGCGAGAAGGAGGAGAGTCGTGACCGACGATGCTCCCGAGTCGCTGCGCCGTTCCGCCGAACGCGTCCGTGCGCGGGTCGACACGCTGCTCGCGGATCTGGATTCCACGGCGACCGAGATCGTCGGGATCCTCGCGCGCGGCGGACGGCCGCCCCGGCGCGCGGATCTGGCGCAGGTGAAGCCGCCACTGCTCGCGCTGCTCGACCGGCATCGCGGTTTCGCCCAGGGCGTGGGTCTGGCGTTCGACGAGGATCATCTGGCCGACGCGCCGCGGTGGATGGAGTGGTGGCGCAGTGACGACGGTCAACCCGCCCACTTCGTCACGCACGAACTCGACCCGCAGCACCACTACTTCTACGACTACGCGAGCAAGGAATGGTTCTACCGGCCGCAGCGGAGTCGCCGGCCTGCGGTCACCGGGCCGTTCGTCGACTTCGCGGGCACGAACGAGCACACCGTCACCATGGCCGTTCCCGTGGCGCACCCCGACGGGTTCGTCGACGTGCTGGGCGCCGACGTCGCGGTCGAAGGCGTGGAACGCCTGCTGCTGGAGTCGGTGCGGTCGGGGCCCGCGGACACGGTTCTGCTCAACGATCACGACCGTGTGGTGGCCTCGACCAGTGCCCGCTGGTGGAGCGGGACACTGCTGCGCCGCGACGTCGACGCCCACTGGGCGGAGTCGGCCGAGGTCGGCGGCGACGTCGGCTGGCGCCTGGTCCAGGCCGACGTCTGAGGTGTCCGGCCCGCCCGGGGACGCGGCTCAGGCCGGCGTGCAGTCGACCCAGAGCTCGGTCGGTGCGCGCGTGAACACCCCGGCCTCCGGCGGTGCACCGTCGGAGAACCGCACCGTCGGCATGGCGTCGAGCAGCATGCCGACGCCGATCTCGATCTCCGTCTTCGCCAGCATCGCACCGACGCAGAAGTGCCTGCCCAGGCAGAAGGCGAGATGGTCGGCCGCGGCGGAGAACGCCTTCGTGGTCGTCAGATCGTCGCGGAAGATGTCGAAGTTCTCGGGGTTCGCGTAGTGCCGGTCGTCCCGGCCCGCCGCGCCGATGAGACAGGTGACGGTGCTGCCCGCGGGCACGACACCGCCCGAGAGCTCGACATCCTCGTCGGGCTGGCGCATGATCATGTGCACCGGAGGGGAGAACCGGAGTGTCTCGGCGAACGCCGCTCCGATGAGGGTCCGGTCCGCGCGAACGGCGTCGAGCTGCTCGGGGTGTTCGAGCAGGTTCTTCATCATGCTGGTGATCGCCTTGTCCGTCGTTTCGCCGCCTGCGGTCAACAGCAGACTGCAGAAGGCCTTGATCTCCTCGTCGGTCATCCGTTCGCCGTCGATCTCGGCCGCGCACAAAGTGGACAGAAGGTCGTCGCCCGGATCGGCGCGGCGCTGCCGGATGATCGGAATCAGATACGCCGCGAACTCGTCGCGCGTGCGCGCGCCCTCGGCCATCACGTCGGGATCCTGCGTGAGGTTCGACAGGAACGCCATGATCGACGTGTACCAGCGGTGGAACCGGTCGTGGTCACTCTTGGGAAGTCCGAGCATGTCGACGATGACGTTGATCGGGAACCGCGTGGCGAACGCTTCGACGAGGTCGACCGGATTCCGGCCACGCAGACGCTCGATCAGCTCGCGGCTGTTGCGCTCGATGACCGGCCGGAACTTCGTCTCCAGCTCGTTGCCCCGGAACGCCGCGGACACGAGCGCCCGGTGGGTGGCGTGCTCGCGTCCGTCCATCTGCAGGATGGTCCTGCCGTGCACGGGTTCGAGCTGCCAGTCGTAGTCCTTGCTGGTGAACACCGGGTCGCGGAACGCCTTCTCGACGTCGTCGTATCGGGAGACGATGTAGCTCTGCATCCCCTCGTGCCAGATCAACGGGTGCTGGTCCCGCATGATCCGGTAGTACGGGTAGGGATTCCGGGCGAACTCCGCCGACAGGATGTCGGGCGCGTCCTGGAGAGCGGTCATGATGCGGGATCTCCTTTGATCCGACGACTGATCCGGAAAGGCCGCGGGCGCCGAGTGAGGCCTGGGTCACACGGCGAGCAGTATTGGGTCGGCCCGCAATCTATGTCAAGGAATTGTCGCGCCCGATCGGTTCGTGTGGGTGAATCCCCGGAAGATCTGAACGTCGATGCCGAGTCAGGCTAACCATGCATATCAATACGCGGAGGTCAGATCCAGCCGCGGTCGCGGGCCGTGCGGGCCGCTGCGTATCGGTTCTCCGTCTCGGTCTTGCCGATGGCCGAGGACAGGTGGTTGCGCACGGTGCCGGGGGACAGGTGCAGCCGTCCGGCGATGGTGCGCACCGACGCGCCGTCGGCCGCGGCCCTGAGCACCTCGCGTTCCCGGTCGGTGAGCGGGTCGATGCCACCCGCCAGCGAATCGGCCGCCAGGGTTGGGTCGACCACGCGCTCGCCGCGGCTCACTCTGCGCACCATCTGGGCGAGTTGATCGGCGGGGGTGTCCTTGACGACGAACCCCGCGGCCCCGGCCTCCATGGCCCGGCGCAGATAGCCCGGCCTGCCGAACGTCGTGACGATCAGGCAGCGGCACCGCGCACCGGACGCCGTCACGGCTGCCGTCGCCTCGATGCCGTCACCGCCGGCCATCTCGATGTCGATCAGCGCGACGTCCGGGTCGTGTGCGGTGATCGCGGGCAGCACCGCGTCGCCGCGCCCCACCTCGGCGACGACCTCGAGGTCCGGCTCCAGTGACAACAGCGCGGCGAGGCCGCCGCGGACCAGGTCCTGGTCGTCGGCCAGCAGGAGACGGATCATGTGCGCTCGACCTCCACCACGGTTCCGGGACGCTCGGCGTCGGAACACCGAGGCACGATCGACAGCCGGGCACCGCTCGCCGTCGCCCGTTCGCGCAGCCCACGCAGGCCGAATCCGGTGCCCCCGGACTGCCCGTCCATCCCGACGCCGTCGTCGGAGACCACGAGCATGCCCGGACGGATCCGGACCCGGCACGTCGACGCCCCGGAGTGCCGGACGACGTTGGTCACGGCCTCGCGCAGCGCCCAGGCGAACAGCTCGGCGTCGGCGTCGTCCACGGTGTGCACGTCGAGGTCGGCGGTGATCCCCGCAGCCGCGAGCGCCTCCCTGGCCGTGTCCACCTCGCTGGCCAGCTGCGGCGTGCGCAGGCGGGCGACCGTTGAGCGAACCTGTGCGAGGGACTCGCGCGCCAGTGCGTCGATGCGGTCGATCTCCTCGCGGGCCTGCTGCGGATCCCGGTCGATGAGTCGTCCTGCCAGCTGGGCGCGGATGGACAGCACCGTCAGCGAATGCCCGAGCACGTCGTGGACGTCGCGGGCGATCGCGTCGCGCTGGGCCGCGTGCCGCAGTTCGTGCTCGGCGTCGCGTTGGCGGTGTTCGACGTCCTCGGCGAGGCGGATGACGACGATGAACAGCACGCCGATACCGGTGCCGAGGAGGGGCCAGAAGGTGTCGACGAACGGCAGCGTCCCCGCCGCGGCGGCGGTCCACACGCAGACCCCGCTGATCAGCCCGATCCGTACCGGGAGCGCGAACACCAGGATGGCCGCCAGAAAGCAGGAGAACGTGACCGCCATGTAGCCGGAAGCGGGCACGGTCACGGCGGCCAGCGCCGCCAGCGCTGCCACCCGTCCCACGGCCCAGCGCCGCGCGTGCGCACTGTCCTGCTCCGGGAGGTGCCAGAACGTCTCCAGGTACAGCACCGCGAAGCACAGCGTGGCCACCACCGCCAGCACGCGCAGTGCGACGGGGACGTCGGCGGTGACGGCAGCCGTGGTGGGAATGGCCAGGAACACGAGCCACACGCCCGCGTACAGCAGCTGGTAGATGCGCATCCCCATCCCCTCATCCTGCCCGATGCCGGGCCCGCCCGGAATCAGCGGCGCGCGGTGCGGCGACGCTGCAGCATCAGGCAGGCGACGGCGAACACGGCCGTCCATCCGCCCACGTTGGCCAGAACGGTCCACAGTGGATCGTAATCGGTTGCTCCGGAGGTGGAGACGAGATTGCCCTCGGTGAGGGGATACCGGGCGAGGGCGACGATGCCGTACATCGGGGTGAACCGGCCGATATCGAGCAGTACCCCGTCCAGGGGCATGAACGCGTTGCCGAGGAAGCTGAGGATCACCAACAGGCCGGTCGCCGTGCCGACCGCGGCGTCGGAACGGAACGTCAGGCCGACGGCCAGGCCGTAGAACGCGAAGGGCAACGCCCCGACGACCGTCAACGCGACGGTGGCCAGCCAGGTCCCCGTGGGCATGTCGGCGACCGTGAAGACGCCCGCGACGTTGAGCACCAGCACCGGCAGCGTCGCGATGGCCACCGACACGACGGTCTTGGCCAGGACGAAGGCGCTGTGCGGCATGGCCGTCAGCGCCAGCTGCCTGCCCCAGCCCTGCTGGATCTCCAACGCGGCCGAGCCGGCCATCGAGGTCGTCGCCATCGCGGCGCCGTAGGAGGCGATGGCGATCATGGTCCACGCGCTGACGTTGCCGACGCCGACCGATTCGCCGGACCACGACATCGAGGCACCGAAGAACAGGAACAGCGCGGTGGGCAGCACGATGACGAAGAAGCTGTTGCCGACGTTGCGCAGGTTCCGCCAGAAGTCCATGGCCACGTAGCGGACGAGGTCGGGCCGGCCTGCGGACCGTGCCCGGGCCGACGGTGCGGGCGTCGCGGTGGTCATGCCGAGACCTCCTCGGGGTGGCCGGTGTGCCCGGCGGTGGGTGCGGCGGTCAGCAGGCGGAACGCTTCCTCCAGGCTCGCCGGCCGGACGGCGAGACCGTGTGCCGCGGTCTCGGTCAGCAGGTGCCGGGCGAGTGCGTCGGCGTCGTCGGTGCGGAACGTGATCCGTGCACCCTCGGCCGAGGCCTCGGCCACGTGCGGCACGCGCTCCAGCTCGCCTGCGGCCGGTGACCACGTGACCGTCACGTAGGCGGCGCCTGCGCGGGCGCGCACGTCGTCCGTCGGTCCGTCGGCGAGTACGCGGCCCTTGTCCAGCAGCACGGTTCGCCGCGCGAACTGCTCGGCCTCCTCGAGGTAGTGGGTCGCGAACACGACCGTGACGCCCAGGTCGGCCTGGGCGCGCATGCGATCCCAGAACTCGTGCCGTGCGGAGACGTCCATGCCTGCGGTCGGTTCGTCGAGCACGATGATCTCGGGCCGGGGGAGCAGGGCCAGCGCGAACCGCAGGCGTTGTTGCTGCCCGCCCGAGCAGGCACCCACTCGGCGTGCGGCAAACGGGCGTACGCCCGCGATGTCGATGACCTCGTCGACGTCCGCCGGGTTCGCGTGCAGTGCGGCGATCATCCGCACGGTCTCGGCGGCCGTCAGATCGGGAAGCAGGCCGCCGGTCTGCAACAGCGCCGAGAGTCTGCCCTCGCGGACGGCGACCCGGGGACTCCGCCCGCCGACGGTGACCCGGCCCGACTCCGGCGTGGCCAGACCGAGGACGAGGTCCAGCAGCGTGGTCTTGCCTGCCCCGTTGGGGCCGAGCAGCGCGAGGACCTCGCCGCGGGCGACGTCGAGGTCGATCCCGTCGACGGCGCGGACACGTCCGCCGGCACCGTCGGGGAACGACAACCGCACGTCGCGGGCGGAGATGACGGGTTCGTGGTTCATGTCCGTCAGTCTCGGCCGCGGCGCGGCCCGGTGCGTAGCGCGGACGTCATCGACCGGCCGTGACAGATGTCAGTGTGGTGCTCACCCGGCGGACGCGCTTCGCGCTGAAGGACCTGCTCGTCGCCGTTACCGTGACGACATGGGACGCGTGTTCCGGGGACTGGCCGTGCCGGCGGCGATGATGCTCCTGGCGGCGTGCGGGGTGAGCGAGCCGCCCGCCTCGTCGCCGTCGGTGTCCCCGCGCGCGTCCGCACCCGCCTCTCCGACGTCGGACGCGCCGAGCTCGCCCCCGTCCACGCAGCCGCAGGGCCGGCAGAGCAGTCCGGACGGGCAGCGGCCGCATCCGGCCCGGAAGGTGCCGCCCGCGCCGGACGGATTCGTGCGGCTGCGCGACGTGGACGCCTCGATCATCGAGGACATGCGGTACGCGACGCCGCACAACTTCACCGGCCGTCCGGTCCCCGGCTACCACGAACCGATGTGCGTGCTGACCCGGCCGCTGGCCGAAGCGCTGCACCGCGCGCAACAGCAGCTGCGCGGTCAGGGCTACGGCCTGAAGGTCTACGACTGCTATCGGCCGCAGCGCGCGGTCGACCGGTTCGTGGCGTGGGCCTCGGACGGCGACCAGCGGATGAAACGCGAGTTCTACCCGGACGCGGACAAGTCCCGGTTGTTCGCCGACGGCTGGCTCGCCGAACGCTCGGGACACAGCCGCGGCAGCTCCGTCGACCTCACCCTGGTGCGGTTGCCGGCAGCCGCACAACGCGACTACGTGCCCGGACAGCCGCTGACCCCGTGCACGGCACCGCAGGACCGGCGCGCGTCCGACAACAGTGTCGACATGGCAACGGGATACGACTGTTTCGACAGTCTGTCCCACACCGACGATCCGCGCGTGACCGGTGCGGCCAGGCAGAATCGTGACCGGTTACGGGACGCGCTCACCTCGGTCGGCCTCGAGAACTACAGCGCCGAATGGTGGCACTACAACCTCACGCAGGAGCCGTATCCGGATCAGTACTTCGACTTCCCCGTCGACAGCGCCGCCTTCCGGTGACGCGGCGGCGCCGGTGCGGACGGTGGTCCCGGACGCGAGCGGCCGACCACCGTCCACACCGGATCCGCACGTCGCGGGCCCGCTCGGTCAGTCCTGCATGGACGGACGCTCCGGGCCCGGGGTGTGGGACAGATCCCGGTTGACGGTGCGCCCGCCGTAGGCCTCGGCGTAGTCGTAGGCGTAGCCGAGGAGCTCGGCCTCGTTCCACTTCTCGTCCACGAAGATCAGGTTGAAGGGTTTACCGCTGCGGTACGTGCCGTCGGGCACCACGACCCCCGGCAGACCCGCAATGTTGATCTCCGACACCGTGGAGGCCTCGATCTCGCCGTCGTAGATGCCCGGAATCTCCCCGAGCTGCTGCGGGAACACGAGCGCGTCGAGGTCGCGGGCCTTCATGACCCGCGCGAAGACCCGCTGGTACTGCCGTGAGGCCCGGACGAACTCCTCGTCGACCTCGGGCTCGGTGGCCAGTTTCTCCACCATCTCGTCGATGCGCTCGTCGTCGGCGAAACCGTTCTCGTCGGCCCACGCGTCGAGCTCCTCGATCGACCCGACCGGCGAGGTGTCACCCAGTCCCTGCAGGTACTCCTCGATGGCGTGGGCGTTGCCCACGCTGCCGCGGTCGTCGTAACCCCCGTCGCCGACCTCGGCGATGTCGGCGAATCCCGACCCCGCGAACGGGTCCTCCACGACGGTCGCGCCCTGTGCTTCGAGTTTCGCGACCGCACGGTCGTAGAGTGCCGCGGTCTCCGGGGAGAGCTCACCGTCCTCGCCGGAACGCCAGCCCGGGCCGTAGAGGCCGATCCGCGCGCCGTCGAGTGCCCGCGGGGACATCGCCGAGGTGTAGCCGCCGTCGGGGACGACCGCGCCGTCGGTCTTGGGATCGTCCTCGTGCTCACCCGCCATGACGTCGAGCATCAGCGCGGCATCCTCGGGGGACTTGACGAGGGGGCCGAGCACGTCGCGGGTGTTGCCCGCGAGGGGGAAGTTGCCCGTGTTCGGCACCAGCCCGAAGGTGGGTTTCACCGCGTACAGCGACTGGGCCGACGCCGGGTTCTGAATGGACCCGCCCGTCTCCTCGGCAATGCCGGCCGGGGCGAAATCGGCGGCCACCGACGTCGCCGAGCCGCTCGAGGAACCGCCCGGCGCCCACTCCTGGTTCAACGCGTTGAAGGTCGGCCCGTACGCGGAGTTGTTGGCGTTCGACCCGGATCCGGCCAGCACCGGCAGGTTCGTCTTGCCGACGATGACGGCGCCGGCCTCCCGCAGCCGGGAGACGACCGCGGAGTCCTTCTCCGGTACCAGCGCGACGCCGTCGGCGATCGGTGACGTCAACGCCCAGCCGGACGTCGTGGGCATGCCCGCGACGTCGAGCGAGTCCTTGATCACGACCGGGACGCCGTCGAGCGGTCCCACGTCCTTCTTCGCATGCGTGCGCCGCTCGTCCGAGGCCTTCGCCTCGGCCATGGCGTCGGGATTCATCTGCGTGAAGGCGTTGTAGTTGCGGTCGTAGGTCTCGATCCGCTCGAGGTAGGCCTCGAGGAGTTCGACGGCGGTGACCCGGTGGGTCCGCAGGGCGGTCAGGGTGTCGGTGAGCGTGAACGTGGTCGGGTCCTGCTTGGCGAGCAGGCCCGGCGGGGTCGGCGCGGCGACGGCCTGGGGTGCGGTGAGGGAGATCGTCGTGCAGGCGAGTACGGCGGACAGGGCGTGTCCGGCGTGGCGGACCCGCTGGGAGTGCCTTCTGAGCACGCGTGTCGCTCCATTTCCTCGGTGCTGGTGGGCCCGGCGCGTGCGGAGCACGGCCGGCCGTCGGACGTTAGAACGCCGATATTTCCGCCGGATTGCGTCGTGATCTCGGCGGCGGGTCACGCGCAGACGCGACGGCCGGCGGCGGATGTGCACGTGGGTCGCGGTGGTCGAGGCCACCACCGTGGTCTGCTCGCGCGGTCACCGTGGGACGCTCGCCTACACTCGCGGCGTGGGTGTGATCGCGCGGGACGGGGAACACGAGGTCGAGATCCAGCGTTCCCGGTTCCGCTGTGTCGTGGCGCGCGTCGAGGACCTCGACGCCGCCCGCGCGGTGATCGCCCGGGTGCGCAAGGAGGGACCGGACGCGACCCACCACTGCACGGCGCTGCGCATCGGCGACCCCGAGGACGGGGGACAGGTCGCGCGCAGCAACGACGACGGCGAACCGGCAGGCACCGCGGGGGCGCCCATGTTGGAGGTGCTGACGCGCCGCGACCTGACCGACGTCGTCGCCGTCGTGTCGCGGTGGTTCGGCGGGACGAAACTCGGCGCGGGCGGTCTCATCCGCGCCTACTCGGGTGTGCTGGCCGAGACGTTGGACGTCGTCGGCAGGCTCCGCCGTGTCCGGTACCACGAGATGATGCTGTCGGTGCCGCACGACCGCGCGGGACGTCTCGAGAACGACCTGCGCAACTCGCCGTACCTGCTGCGCGAGGTCGACTACGGCGCCGACGTCACGCTCACCGTCGCGGTCGCCGACATCGCACCCTTCGAGGACTGGCTCGCCGAACACTCCGGTGGCAACGTCGAGGCCGTCTACACCGGACCGTGCGACCTCTACCAACCCTGATCGATCGGGTGGGGTCGCGGTCACACGCCGAGGTAGGCCTCCCGCACGGTCGGGTCCCGGAGCAGGTCGGCGGCATCGCCGGACAACACCACGCGGCCCTCGGCCAGGACGAAGCCGCGGTGGGCGATGCGGAGGGCGGCTTGGGCGTTCTGCTCGGCCAGCAGCACCGCGATCCCGTTGCGGTTGATCTGGGCCACCGCCTCCAGCACCTGCTCGGTGACCAGCGGCGCCAGTCCCATGGACGGTTCGTCGAGGATCAGCAACGCCGGATCGGACATCAGTGCCCTGCCGATGGCCACCATCTGCTGCTGTCCACCGGAGAGCGTCCCGGCCGGCTGCTGGCGTTTCTCGTGCAGCATTGGGAAGAGCTCGTACACCTGCTCGAGCAGCTCCCGCAGCCGGGCGCGGTCACGCCTGCGGACGTAACCGCCGAGGATCAGGTTCTTCTCCACCGGCATCTTGGCGAACAGGTGCCTGCCCTCCGGGCAGTGCGCCAGGCCGGCCTTGACGATGCGGTCGGCGGGCAGTCCGGGTAGCCGTCTGCCGTCGAACTCGATGTCTCCCTCCCTCGGCCGCACGAGTCCGCTGATCGTGCGGAACAGCGTCGTCTTGCCCGAACCGTTCGCCCCGAGGATCACCGTGAGTTCGCCGGAGCGTGCGGTGATGTCGACCGAATGCAGCACGTCGGCGGTGTCGTATCCGGCGGACAAACCCTGCACGGTCAGCATGTGTTCCCGCCCTTCTCCGCGCCGCGACCCGCGACGTCCCGGCCGGTGGTGTTCTTGTCGGCACTGTTGTGATCGGCACTGTTGTGATCGGCACTGTTGCTGTCGGCGTTGTGGTCGGGGCCGTCGTCGTGGTGGGTGCCGAGGTAGGCCTCGATCACCTGGGGATCGGTGCGCACGGCATCCGGGGTGCCGGAGGCGATCTCCCTGCCGTGGTCGAGTACCAGGATGTGGTCGGCCAGGCTCATCACCATGGACATCCGGTGCTCCACGAGGCACACGGTGACCCCGCGGTCGACGATCCTGCGGATCAACCGGGCGAACCCTTCGGTTTCCTCCTCGGTCAACCCTGCCGCCGGTTCGTCGAGCAGGAGCAGCTGGGGCTCGGTGGCCAGTGCCAGTGCGATCGACACCCGTTTCTGCGCCTCCTGCGGGACGCGCGCGGCGAGGTCGTTGCGGTACTCGGTGAGGCCGGTGAACTCGAGGACCTCCATCGCCTTGTCCAGGTTCGTCCGTTCCTCCCTGCGGTGGCGCGGGGTGTGCAGCACCGCGTCGACGACCGTCGAGCGCGACCGCACGATGCGGCCCGAGAGCACGTTGTCCAGCACCGTCGCGTCGCCGAACAGGCTCGTGGTCTGAAAGGTCCGCGCGATGCCGTGCGCGACGATCCGATGCGGACTCATGCCCGTGATGTCCCGCCCGTCCATCCGCACCGTTCCGGAGGTCGGCCGGTAGAACCCGGCGAGCAGGTTGAACAATGTGGACTTGCCGGCACCGTTGGGGCCGATGATCGCGGTGACGTGTCCGGGATGGACGTCGAGGTCGACGTCCTGCACCGCGTGGAGTCCACCGAAGTGTTTGCCGAGTCCGCGTGCTTCCAGCAGTGTCACAGCGCCTCCCTCGTCTCGGTCGTGGAGCCTGCCGGGGTCGTCGTGGGCGGCGGGTCGAGTTCGCCGGTGGGCGGGCCGGTCGCGTCCGCACGCCCGCCGGGGGAGCGGGAGCGGCGGGCGTCGGCGAACGCGTTGAGATAGCCGACGATGCCGCGCGGAGCGAAGATCACCAGGGCGACGATGATCGGGCCCAGGACGATGAACCGGTAGGCCTCGAAGTCCTGGAAGTACTCGAACAGGAACAGCACGACGAACGTGCCCACCACCGGGCCCATCACCGTGCCCAGGCCGCCGACGAGGATGAACATGAGCATCTCGAAGGTGAGGTCGATACTCGCCGCACTCGGCCCGACGAATCCCTGCACGGCGGCGAACAGGCCGCCGCCGAGTCCGGCCAACGTGGTGGACGCGGCGAAGGCGAGTTGCTTGTTCAGCCCCACGTTGACGCCGATCGAGCGCGCGAGGTCCTCGGACGTGCGGATCGCCACCAGCGTGCGGCCGATGCCGGACCGGCGCACGGCGTAGGTCACGTACCCGGCCCCGAGCAGGAACAGCAGGACGAGGTAGTACATGACGACCGGCTCGGAGAAGTCGAGCACTCCGAAGCCCTCGGGGAATTTGACCCCGCTGACACCGGAGTGGGCGTGGGTCACCGACTCCCAACGGCTGATCACGAGGAAGATGATGAAGCCCATCGCCATCGTGAAGATGGCGAAGTACTCCTCGCGGGTGCGCAGCGCCACGATGCCGGCCACGTAGCCACCGACGGCGGTGGCGGCGACGGCCACGAGCAGCGACGGCCAGAACGTCCAACCGTAGTCGGTCGTGAGCAGTCCGACGACGTACACGCCGATGCCGAAGAATCCGCCGTGTGCCAGGGAAAGCTGACCCGTCAGGCCCAGGATGAGGTTCATGCCGTACACGGCGATGGCGTACGTCGCGCCGACGGTCAGCACCCGCAGCACGTACTCCTCGCCGCCGAGGGTGAGCGGAGCCACCAGCAGCGCGAGCGCCACCAGCAGCGTGCCCAGGAGTTTCGGGGAGAGCCTGGTCGTCATCGTTGCACCGCCCTTGCGAACAGTCCGGTCGGTCGGATGGCCAGTACGAGGACGATGACCACGAACGCGACGACTTCGCCGGCGACCGCCGAGACGTAGGTCGAGGTCATCACCTCGGTGATCGCCAGTGCGAACCCGCCGACGATGGCGCCCGGCAGCGATCCGAGACCGCCCAGGATGATGATCGCGAACACCTTCAGGCTGAGCGCGTCGCCCATCGTGGGGGAGAGCAGGTTGATCGGGGCGACGAGGCCCGCGGCGATGGTGACCAGTGCCGCGGCGAGTCCGAACGTGAGCATGGAGACCTTGCTCGGGCTGATCCCCACGAGCGAGGAGCCGGTGCGGTCCTGTTCGATCGCCTCGATCGTGCGCCCGTGCACCGACCGTTTGATGAACCACGTCAACAGACCCAGCACGAGGACCGCGGTGACGACGATGACGATCCGCTGCCACGACACCTGGGTGCCGAGGATCGTCACGCTGCCCGTGATCGGTGAGTCCATGCGGCGGAAGTCGGCGCCCCAGATCGCCTGTGCGACGGACTGGAAGAAGAACATCGCACCGACGGCGGCGATCATGTGGTGGGTGTGCGGAGCATTGCGCAGCGGGTGGAACACCAGCCGTTCGAGCGCGATGCCGATCACCGCCAGTACGACGGCGGCCATGCCGATCGCGGCCACGTAGGGAACTCCCACGGAGACGAGGAAGAAGTACGTGACGTAGGCGCCGAGCATGTAGAGCGCGCCGTGCGCGAGGTTGGGGATGCGCAGCACGCCGAAGACGAGGGTGAGCCCGATCGCGGCCAGACAGTACACGCCGCCGAGGGCCAGTCCCTCGAACAGCTGCTGAATGAACAGGGTCATGTGCCGTCCTTGATGGGTTGTCGGCAGTCGGTGGACACGGCGGCGCCGGTCACTCGTCGGGCTGGTCGATGGGCAGGTACTCGTACTCGCCCTGTGGCGTGCGGTACGCGGCCTCGAGATCCATGTTGCGCAGATGCCCGGCGTCGGTGATCTCGGTGGGGAATCCGGTGACGTGGAAGTGATCGTCGACCTCGCCGATCGCCTCGGGCAATGCCTCGCGGATGGCGCGGGAGTCCTCGATCGTGCCCGCCTGTCGCATGGCGCTGACGACGATGGCGGCGGCCTGGTAGTTCAGGGCGACCTCGCTGGTGAGCGGACGCTCCTTGGTCACCTTCTCGGCGTACAGGTCGACGAGGTCCTGGGTTCCGGGGTCGTCGTAGTCGCGTGCCGGCTTGACCCCGATGGCGTCGTTGAGGTTCTTCGGATCGGTGAACTCCTCCATCTCCTCGAACTTCGCCTGGTCCATGACGAGGAACGAGCCGTCGTAACCCTGTTTGCGCGCTTCCTCGACGATCAACGCGGTCGGCTGGGACGGTCCGCCGATGAAGATCACGTCCGGTTGGTCGGCGAGCGTGCGCGACACCGGCCCCGCGAAGTCGGACACGGTGCTGTAGTCGACGCTGTTGTCGCCGAGCACCTGGCCGCCCTTCTTGCGCCATTCCTCGGACACCAACGCCGTCCATTCCTGGCCGTACTCGCTGGAGGTGCCGAGCAGGCCCAGCTTCTGCGCGTCGCCCTCCATGAGCTTGTCGACGAACGGGGCGACGTAGCTCTGGAAACTCGGCGGAATCATCATCGTCAGCTCGTTGCCCTGGTCGACGATCTTCGGGTCGGAGCTGTAGGCGCCGAGCAGGAACTCGGTGCGGCTGGAGTTGAGTTCCTGGGCGGCCTGGATTCCGCCTGCGTGCGGGATGAACACCACCGCGGCGTCGTCCTGTTCGGCCAGCCGCTGCGCGTTGGTCGCCGCCACGTCGGGGGCGTACTGGTCGTCGAGCGACTTCAGTTCGACGCGGTACTCCTGGCCGTCGACGGTGACGCCGCGCTGGTTCAGGTCGTCGATCGCCAACCGGAGGCCGTCCTGGATGTTCTTGCCGTAGGCGGCCGCACCTCCGCTCAACGGACCGGAGTAGCCGATGACGATGGTGTCCGAATCGGACCCACCGGCGCCCCCGCAGGCCGCGGCGGCCAGGAGTACGCCGGTGCAGGCGGTGGCGGTGACGACGGTGCGGACACGCCGGGTCGGTGTCGTGGCCATGGCATTTCTCCTTTGAAATGTGGCGGTGGAGATGTGGCGGTGTGCGGGTCAGAACGTGATCGCGTGTTTGAGGATCTTTCCGGTCGGGCTCGTGGGCAGGCGGTCGACGACGTGCACGGCCGTGGGCCGTTGATGGGCCGCGACCTTGCCCGTGACGTAGGTGCGGAGTTCGTCGGAACCGGCCCACTGGCCGGGGCGCAGGGTCACGAGCGCGACGATCTCGGGTGTGGTGTCGCCGCTCGGCGCACCGACGACGGCAGCCTCGAGGACGGCGGGATGTTCGTAGAACACCTCCTCGATCTCGCGGGGATAGACGGTGCGTCCGTCGCGGACGATGAGGTCGCTGGTGCGGTCGACGAGATAGACGAACCCGTCCTCGTCGCGGCGTCCGACATCCCCGGTGCGCAGCCATCCGTCGGGGATCGCCGCCGCGGTCTCGGCGGGCCGGTTCCAGTACCCCTTCATCACGTTGTGCCCGCGGACGGCGATCTCGCCGAGCTCGCCAGCATCGACGTCGTTGCCACGGTCGTCGACGATGCGCAGGTCGACCCCCGGCAGGGGAGGGCCGACCGAGCCGACGCGGCGCCGGTCGACGCGGTTGCACGCGGCCACGGGCGAGGTCTCCGACAGTCCGTACCCTTCGAGCACCACACAGCCGAAGGTGCGCTCGAAGGCCAGCAGCACCTCGACCGGCAGAGCCGAGCCGCCGGAGGTGCCCACGCGGAGGCTGCGGGTGTCGGCGTGGTCGCGGTGCGGGTGCGTCAGCAGTGCCACGTACAGCGTCGGCACGGCGGGAAGGGCCGTGACGCGGTGGTTCTGCACCGCGGCGAGCACGTCCGAGGCGTCGAGCCTGCTCACCAGCGCGAGGCAGGACCCCGCCCGAACGGCCGCGTGCAGTGCCGCCGTCTGGCCGAACGAATGGAACAGCGGCAGGGCGCCGAGCACGACGTCGTCGGTCGACAGCTCCAGCAGGTCCTGGGCCACGAGTTCGGCGTTGCGCACCAGATTCCCGTGGGCCAGCTCCGCGCCCTTGGGAGGTCCCGTCGCACCGGAGGTGTAGAGGATCGCCGCCGTGTCGTCGGGATCGCGCGGCACCGTGTCCTCGAACGACGCGGTGTCCTCGTGTGGTGCTGTGTCCTCGTGTGGCGCGGGGCCTTCCGTCGAGAGGTGACCGTTTCGGGACGCATGGGCGTGGAGTGCGGAGGCGAGCCCTCCGGCAGGCACGACGACGACGTCGACGGCCGCGGTGCGCGCGGCGTCCGCGCACGCGGCCGCGGAGGACGGCCACACGAACAGCAGCCGTGGCCGGCAGTCGGTGAGGTAGTACGCCACGTCGCGGTCGGTCAGGTGCGGGTCGAGCGGCACCACGATCGCGCCGACGCGAAGGATGCCGTAGTACAGCGGGGCGAACTCGAGCGTGTTCGGCAGCATCAGCGCCACCCGCTCCCCCGGCCGCACGCCGTACACCGCCAGGAAGCCCGCCACGCCGCGGCTCTGCCGGTCGAGTTCCCGGTAGGTGACGACCTCGTTGCCGAGCACCAGAGCGGGCGTGCGCGCGTGGAACCGGGAGGCCCTCTCGAGATTGTCGGCCAGGTTCATGGCGGCTCCGCTCGTCGGCCGTACGGGAAGGTCGCGAGGAGTCCAGATTTGTCCAGGTCGCACCGTGTCGGCCATAGTGACCGGACTCACATATGGCGCGGATGTTTGTGCTCGGCGACAAGGAGGTCCGGTGACCAGTCAAGACACCGCGACGGACGCACGCGTCGTGGCCGCCTGCGAGACGCTCCTCGACGACCTGGATTCGCTGACGTTGCGGATGGCCCGGCTGATCCGTGAGGACGAGCCCTACTACGTGGACTACATGACCGAGCGGCAGCTGGCGGATGCGATCCGTCCCAACGTCATCTCGGGTCTGCAGAACGTGATCCAGAACGAGGCGAACCGTCCGACGGTCGCGCGCCGCACCGGCAGAGAACGCGCCGAACACGGCGTGCCGCTCGCGACCGTCATGCACGCCTACCGCATCGGCACGTTGCACCTGTGGCACGAGCTGGTGCGCCAGTGCAGCCCGGATCCCGGTTCCAGCCAGGCGCTTCTGGGGTCGGCGTCGGTGCTGTGGAACTCGCTCGACATGTCGTCGCAGGCGCTGACCACGGCGTACCGGGACGTCGAGACCGAGCAGTTGTTCCGCGACTCCCGGCTGCGGGAGGCGGCGTTGGCCTCGTTGTTCAGTGGCATCACGACCAACGGCAGGGGATTGGCCGACGTCGCCGCCGCGTTGCGGCTGCCGAAGGTGGGGTTGTTCGTCGTGGTCGCCTCGGATCCGCAGGCCATGGAGCAGAACCGGCCCTCGGTGTCGGTGGAGCGCGCGTTGAGTTCACTCGGTGTGCGGTCGGTGTGGCGGTCCGAACCCGACAGCGAGCTCGGCCTGGTCGCGTTCACCCCCGCCCATCGCACGGATCGTCTCGACCGGTATCTGGCGTCGATCACGACCGGCCGGGTCGGGGTGAGTGAGGTGTTCGAGTCGATCGTCGCGACTCCGCAGGCGGTGACTCAGGCGTTGTTGGCGCGGGACGCCGTGCCGGCCGGGTCGAACGTCGTGATGCGGTTCGACGAGGCGAGGGTGGCCGCCTTGGTGACCTCGGTGCCGGAGGTGAGCGTCGGCCTGGCGCGGCAGGTGTTGGGCCGGGTGCTCGAACTGCCGGTGGACGAACAGGAGGTGCTGCTGGACACCCTGGACGCGTGGTTCACCACCGGCGGTTCGGCGCGCGATGCGGGTCATCGGCTGCACTGCCACCAGAACACGGTGCGGTACCGGCTCAACAAGCTGGCCCAGTTGAGCGGCCGTGATCTGCGCAGGCCCGGTGACGTCACCCGGCTGTACCTGGCACTGGAGGCGGTGCGGCTGCTGCCCGACCAGGTGCGGGAGTGACGGTACTCAGTCGCCGCCGGTGCCAGGGGGCATGATGTCGTCGGCCGGGGTGTCGTCGCTGGCGTTGTCGGGCGCGGTGTTGTCGGGCGCGGTGTCGTGGGGGATGGTGTCGCGGGGTGCGGCTGCCTCGAGGATGGTGCGCAGTGCCGTGACCAGCGACAGCGGCTGGTCGAGCATCGGGTGGTGCCCCGCGTCGGGCAGGTCGACGAGCAGGGACCGGCTCCGCAGCAGCGATTGGATCTCCCGGCCCATCTCGGGTGAGACGAGGCCGTGCTCGGCGCGGATGTAGGTGGTCGGCGGCGTGATCCGGGGCAGGATTCCGCGCAGCGGGGTGTACGGCACCGTCAGCGTGGGGTCGAACTTCCAGGTCCATCCGTCGTCGACGGCGCGGACCGACTCCTCGGCGATGTGCCTGCGGATGTAGGGCAGGAGGACGTCCTGGGGCGGCAACGTTCGGAAGCGCCCGAGGATGGTCTCCCGATCGGGATAGACGCGGGTGGGGCGTGGGCGGCGATCCTCGGGTGGCTGATCGTTCAACGGCGAGTCGATGATGGTCAGGCCGTTGAGCCGGGATCCGAACTCCGCGCCGGTCTGGGCGCTGACCCAGCCGCCCATGCTGTGGCCGACCACGTGGAACGGCTCCTCGATGCCACCGGCCTCGGCGGCCGCGACGACCTCACGTGCCCAGAGCGTGATGTCGTAGGCGTCCCTGGCGGCGCTGTCGCCGTGCCCGGACAGATCGACGGCGACGACCCGCCGCCCCTCGGCCAGGAGTGGCGCGATGTGGTCCCACCAACCGGAATGGGCCGAACCGCCGTGGACGAGGACCAGTCCGGGCCGGTGTTCCGGTCCCCAGCAGCGCAGGTGGACCTTGCCGCCCTCGACCGTCGTGTCGCGGTGCTCGGGCAGGTCGGCCAGTGCGGCGCGGAACCACGAGGGGGCCTCGGCGTCGTTCTCGATATCCATCGGCATCGAATCTAACCCGACCGCCGCGCGGGCCCGGCGCCGCCGCCGTTCTCAGCGGAGACGATCGAACTCGGCCACCGCCTCCCACCGCTCACCGAGCGTGTTCAGCACGGTGGCCACGTCGAGTGTGTCGGCGAGGCCGGTATCGCTGAGCAGGGCCTCGTCGAGCTTGCGTGCCCTGCGGTGCACCCGGTTCAGCTCCTTCTTGCCTTCGGGGGTGAGGGAGACCAGTTTGCGCCGCGCGTCGTGGGGCGATTCCACGCGTTGGATCAGGCCGCGCCGCTCGAGACGCCGGCACAGGTCGGCCATGGTCGAGGTGTCGAGCGCCGCCGCACCCGCCAGGGAACTCTGGTCACTGTTGGGGTGGGCGCGAATGGTCGACAGCACCGCGAACTGTGGTCCGGTGAGTACCGGGTCGACGTGCCGGTTCCACGCCGCCAGGTAGGCCTGATAGAGCCGGCGTGCCCCGTACCCGGGTGCTGCGAGCAGATCCGGAGGCGGTGCGGGCTCTCCGTTGTTCGGCCCCTCGGCCGTGTGCGCTGGTCGACCCATGACGTTCCTCCCCTTGGCCGTACGTGCTCCGTGTACGGAGCGCTGTCAATGTTACGTGTCCGGATCGTTTCAGCGTCCGACAGGGGCGCTCCGTCGATGCGACAACGGCGTTACGACCGGGAAAACTACCGAGAGACTATTGCGTATTCGGATAGTACGTGTTCGGATGAGTTTCGGAGGTGGTCAACGATGGACCAGAACCTGTTCAACGACATCTGTCTGCAACAGCTCACGTTGTCCGGTGTGCACGAGGGCGAGACGGTCGTCGTGCTCACCCGTGGGGCCGAACGAGCCGAGTACGCCGACGCCTTCCTCTGGGCGGCCCAGCGATTGGGTGCCGCGACATTCCACATGCGACTTCCGTCCCCGGACAGTGCTTCGGGTGCCTGGGCCGTCGGACAGTCGGGGCTGGATCGGATTCCCCGCGCCGTCGAAGCACTCTCGGCCGCCGACATGGTGGTGGATTGCACGTTCTTGTTGTTCTCGAAGGAGCAGTTCGAGATTCAGGGTGCGGGGACGCGGATTCTGACGGCGGTGGAGCCGCCGGAGTTGTTGGCGCGGTTGATGCCGACGAGGGAGTTGCGTGAGCGGGTGGAGGTCGGTGAGGAGTTACTGGCCAAGGCGCAGACGATGCGGATCACGAGTCCGCATGGCACGGATGTGACGTATCGGTTGGGTGTGTATCCGACGATGTCGGAGTACGGGTTCACCGATACGCCGGGTCGGTGGGATCACTGGCCTGCGGCGTTCGTGTTCACCGGTGGTGCTGATGACGGGGTGGACGGTCGGATCGTCTTGGCGCCGGGGGATGTGTTGTTGCCGTTCAACACGTATGTGCAGACGCCGGTGGAGATCACGATCGAGAAGGGGTTCATTCGGGATATTCGGGGTGGTGCGGGTTCGTCGGGGTTGGATGCGGATCTGTTGCGGTCGTACATCGAGTCGTTCGAGGATCCGCGGGGGTATGGGATGAGTCATGTGGGGTGGGGTCTGGATGAGCGGGCTCATTGGCACGGGTTGACTCAGTTCCCGGGTGGGATGGGGATGGAGTTGCGGAGTTTCTACGGGAACGTGATGTTCTCGATCGGGCCGAACAACGAGTTGGGTGGTCCGAACGACACGCCGTGTCATTTCGATATTCCGATGCGGGGCAACAGTCTGTATCTCGACGACGAACTCATCGTCGATGCCGGAGAACTGACCGTGCCCGAGATGCGCCCGGCGGACAAACGATGAGCGCCCCCCGTGAGCATCACCTCGGCATGATCGTGCCCAGCTCCAACCTGACGATGGAGACGGAGCTGCCCCGGATGCTGGCCGCGCGCGAGGCGGAGATCCCCGGTGATCGGTTCGTGTTCCATGCGGCACGGGCGCGGATGCAGCACGTCACGCCGGAACAGCTGAGGGCGATGAACGAGCAGTCCACCCGCGCGGCCACCGAACTGGCGGATGCGCGCCCCGACGTCGTCGCCACCGCCTGTCTCGTGGCGATCATGGCGCAGGGGCCCGGTTTCCACTGCACCGCCGAGGACGACATCACGCGCGCACTGCGCGCCGAGGGCAGCGATGCGCCGGTGGTGTCCAGTGCGGGAGCGTTGCTCTCGGGCATCGCGGCGTTGGGAGCGCGGCGCGTCGCCGTCATCACCCCGTACATGGAGCCGCTGACCGAGGCCGTCGTGACCTACCTCGAGGACGCGGGCGTCGAGGTCGTCGACGCCCTGTCGTTGCAGGTTCCGGACAACCTGGCCGTCGCGCGCCTCGACCCGGCCGATCTGCGGGAGCACCACCGGAAGCTCGATCTCTCGCGCGCGGAGGCGCTGGTGTTGTCGGCGTGTGTGCAGATGCCGTCGTTGCCGTCGATCCAGCCGGTCGAGGACGAGGTGGGCATGCCGGTGCTGTCGGCGGCCACGGCCACGACCTTCCGCATCCTGTCGGAACTCAACCTCGAGACACGCGTGCCGGACGCGGGGCACTTGCTCAGCGGTGCCGTGCCCGCACGGGCCCGTTGACGATCGGAAAGGCAGGGATATCTCCGTGGCTGCGAGTCAGTCCTACGAAGTCGTCGTGGTCGGTGCCGGTCTCGGCGGGCTGTGTGCCGCGCTCGCGATGCGCCAGCGCGGCTTGCGGGTGACGGTCGTCGAAGCCGCTCCCGAACTCGGCGAGATCGGGGCCGGAATCCAGACCGCGCCCAACGCGAGCCGCATCCTCATCGGACTGGGCCTGCGTCCACAGCTTGAGGCCGTCCGGACCCAGCCGGAGGATCAGGTACGCCGGCGCTGGGCGGACGGCAGCATCATCGCGCAGCTCCCGCTCGGTCAACGCGTCATCGACACCTACGGCGCTCCGTACTGGCACTACCACCGTGCGGACCTGCACCGCATCCTGTTGGACGCCTGCGTCGACTCCGGCGGGCACGGGCCGGTGGTGGAGGTGGTGACCGGGGCGCGGGTCGTCGACCTGGACCGGACCGACCCGGAACGTCCCACCGTCATCACGGCCGACGGCAGGCGGTTCAGCGGGGATGTCGTCATCGGCGCCGACGGAATCCGTTCCGCGGTGCGCGAGCTCGCCGGGTTCGACGACACGCTGGTCTTCTCCGGGGAGATGGCCTATCGCGCACTGATTCCGGGTGACCTCGTCCTGGCCGACCCGGCGACCCGTTTCCTGATGGACCGTTACCACTCGACGATCTGGTACGGCCCGGACAAGCACCTCGTGCACTACGTCATCCGCGGCGGCGAGTACCTGAACGTCGTGGCCATCGTGCCGTGCAGCGAACGGATCGAACGGGAATGGTCGGCGCCGGCCACCGGAGCCGAACTCGCCGCGCACTACCAGGACTGGGACGACCGGGTCCCGACGCTGCTGGCGAAGGCGAAGGACGAGGACACGTCGGTGTGGGCGATGTATCGGCGTCGACGGGACCCGGTGTGGGTGGACGGCAGGGTGGCCCTGCTCGGCGACTCCTGTCACGCGATGCTGCCGTACCAGGCCCAGGGCGCGTCCCAGTCGATGGAGGACGCCGCCGTACTGGCCGAGGAACTGGGACGGGTGACCCGCCGCGGTATCGACGACGCGCTGGTGCGTTACGTGGATCGCCGGTCGAAACACGCGGGCATGGTGCAGGACGCGTCGCTGCAGAACATGAGTTTCTACCACCTGCCGGACGGTCCGGAACAACGAGAACGAGACGAGAAGCTGCGGCGTTTCGACGGTGAGTCGGACGTCTCCTACGACTGGCTGTGGAACGGCAGCCCGTTGACCGATCCCGACACCGAATCCATCCATTACCAGTTCGCCCGCTGAGGCACCGCCTCGGCAGCACGGACGGAGACAGCCATGCGTACCGGAGACCAGATCGTCCAGGACCTGCCCTGGCGATGGAACGTGCAGGGCAAGATCTTCCTGATCGGGGGACTCGGCTACCTGTTCGACGCCTGGGACGTCGCGTTGAACGGCTTCCTCACCCCGTTGGTGGGCACCGAGTTCGATCTGTCCTCGGGGCAGCAGGGATTGGTTGCCACGGCGAATCTCGTCGGCATGGCGGTGGGCGCCGTCGCGTGGGGCACGATCGCCGACCGGATCGGCCGGAAACGGGCGTTCAGCATCACGCTCGCGTTGTTCGCGCTGTTCTCCGCACTGGGTGCGTTGTCGCCGAACATCGAGGTGTTCCTGCTGCTGAGGTTCCTCGCCGGCATCGGACTGGGCGGCTGCATTCCCGTCGACTACGCGATCGTCAGCGAGTTCTCGCCGCGTCGCCAACGCGGCAGAGTGCTGTCCGCAATGGACGGATGGTGGCCCATCGGCACCACCCTCGCCGGTGTGTCGGCCACGCTCCTGGTCCCCGTCGACGGAAACTGGCGCTGGATGCTGGTGCTGATGATCCTTCCCGCGTTGTTGCTGTTCTGGGTGCGGCGCGGGGTGCCGGAATCTCCGCTCTACCTGGTACGCAAGGGGCGAGAAGAGGAAGCCCGTCGGGTGATCGACGACCTCGTCCGGCGTACCGGCGCGACCCCGGAGCCGTACGTCATCCCCGCCGCCGTGCAGGAGGACACCCGTGGCGGTGCGCTGGCGGCCGCGGTCGATCAGCTTCGGCGCGTGTGGGCCCACAGTCCCAAGATCACGGCGGTGTCGTGGTCGGTGTTCGTCACGGTGATGCTCGTCTACTACGCCGCGTTGAGCTGGATGCCGTCGATCCTGCGTGCCGAGGGATTCGGTGAGCTGGCCGCGTTCGCCTCCACGGCGTTGATGAACGCGGTCGGGATCGTCGGTGTGCTCGTGGCGGTGCTCGTGGTCGACCGCGTCGGCCGGAAACGGGTGATCGCGACCGCGGGCCCGCTGGCCGCGATCACGCTGGTGGTGTTCTCGGTGAGTCTCCAGGTGCCCACCGCCGCGGTACTGGCGCTCGGCGCCTTCGGGTTGCTGTCCCTCGTCGTCATCCCGGTGATGTACGCCTACGTGTCCGAGCTCTATCCGACGGAGCTGCGTGCGTCCGGTTTCGGGTGGGCCTCGTCCGCGAGCCGCGCCGTGACCGGATTCGCGCCCCTGCTGTTCGGCAGCGTCCTGTGGCCCGTGCTCGGATTGCCGTTGACGTTCACCGTGCTCGGTGTGCTCCTGGTCGCCGCGGTCGTGTTCATGATGGTCGCGGCTCCGGAGACCAGGGGACGCGAGCTCGACCGGATCGAGGGCACCGACGCGCCGGCCGCGCCGCCTGCGCCGAAGCCGTCGCAGGCGTCCTGACGCCGTACGAGGGAGGTTCCACGCGTGAAGCCTGCTGCGTTCACCTACCACCGGGCACACGACGTCGCCGACGCCGTCGGACTTCTGAGCCGGCTGGTGGAGGAGGGCGACGAGCCCAAGCTCATCGCGGGAGGGCAGAGCCTGACCCCGATGATGAACTTCCGGCTCGCCCGGCCCACCGCCCTGGTCGACCTCGGCCGGCTGCGCCGGTTGCCCGAGTTGCGCGCCCTCCGTGTGGACGGCGACGTGCTGACCATCGGGGCGCTCGTGACGCATCGGGAGGTCGAACGCGCCGCGGACACGCTCGGGCCGCGGTTCGGTGTGCTGTCCGAGGCGATGCGCTGGGTGGGACATCTGCCCATCCGGTCGCGGGGCACCGTCGCAGGCAGCATCGTCCACGGGGACGCCACGGCCGAGTGGTGCCTGCTGGCCCTGTTGCTCGATGCCGTCGTGGTCGCGGAGGGCCCGCGGGGCGTCCGGGAGATCCCGGCGTCGGAGATGTTCCACGGCTTCTACACGACCGCGGTCGAACCCGACGAGGTCGTCACGCAGCTCCGCTTCACCCGGGGCTCCCGCAGGGCCGCACTGACCGAGTTCGCACGCCGCCACGGGGACTTCGCGACCGTCGACGTGGCCGCGGCACTCGAGCGGGACGAGGAGGGCGCCCTGGTGGGCAGGGTGGTGCTCGGCGGGGTCGCACCGGCGCCGATACGCGTCGCCGAGGCCGAGGACGTGCTGCGCGGCGGCCGGCCGGGGCCGGAGCTGTTCGCGGCGTGCGCCGATGCGGCCTCGGCGGCGGTCGACCCGCCGTCGGACGCGGCGGGGAGCGGGGCCTACCGAAGGCGGCTCGTGCGCACCTTGGTCGCGCAGGCACTGGAACAGGCATGGGCGAAGGGAGCGGACCGTTGACCGGCACACACGGTGAACCCGCCTTCGACGGCACGTCCGGGCGCTGGGTCGGCGTCTCGGTGCCGCGCAGGGAGGACCCTCGGTTGCTGAGGGGCCGGGGACGATTCGTCGGCGACATCGAACTTCCCGGGATGCTCCACGCCGCATTCGTCCGTGCACCGATCGCCCACGCCAGGATCACCTCGGTCGACCTGTCGGCCGTGTTCGACGTGGACGGGGTCGTGGCGGCGTTCACGGCGGCGGATCTCGCGCTCGGCGACATCGTCGCACTGCTGCAACGACCGCCGGAGGAGTTCGTCCCGACCGCCATGCCGGTGCTGGCGCGCGAGAAGGTGCGGTTCGTGGGTGAGCCCGTGGCTGTCGTCGTCGCCCGCGATCCCTACGCCGCGGAGGACGGCCTCGAGGCCGCCGTCGTGGAGTACGAGGACCTGGGAGCCGTCGTGGACGAGCGGTCCGCGTTCGCCGACGGCGCCCCGCTCGTCCACGACGAGGCCCCGGGCAACGTGCTGCTCGACGTGTCGATGTTCGACACGGCCGGGGTCGACGAGGCGTTCGCGGCGGCCGACCGGGACGGGTGCGTCGTCGACATCACCACGCGCAGCGGCAGGCAGAACGCCCTGCCGTTGGAGACCCGCGGAGTCGTGGCGTCCTGGGACGATCACGACGACCAGCTGCTGGTGCAGACCTGTACCCAGGTGCCGCACCAGGTGCGCACGATGCTCGCCCGGTCGGTTGGGCTCGCCGAGTGTGCGGTGCGCGTGACGGTGCCCGACATGGGCGGCGGTTTCGGGCAGAAATGCGTGGTGGGACGGGAGGAGATCGCCGTCGCCGCGGTCGCCAAGCGGCTGGGCGCACCCGTGAAGTGGATCGAGGACCGGTCGGAGGCGCTCACGGCGGCGTTCCTCGCCAGGGAGCAGCGATACCGCACTCGCGCGGCGTTCGACGGCCGGGGCCGGATCACCGCGCTCGACGTCGACGTCGTGTGCGACATGGGTGCCTACTCGTGCTACCCCTTCACCGCGGGCATCGAACCGCTCATGGCCTCGGCCGAGATGCCGGGTGTGTACCGGGTTCCGGCCTACCGGGTACATGCGCGGGCCATGACGAGCAACAAGGCACCCACCGCGCCCTACCGGGGCGTGAGCAGGCCGCAGTACGTCATGGCGATGGAACGGGTGATGGATCGTGCGGCCCGCGAACTCGGACTCGACCCGGTCGAGATCCGCCGGCGCAACGTGATCACCGAGTTCCCCTACACCGGCGTCAACAACGTGACCTACGACCCGGGCACGTACCGGGAGTCGCTCGACCTCGCCGAGGCGGTGCTGCGCGACGAGGGATGGTACGAGGTGCGGGACGCGGCCCCGGCCGATCAGCGGTGCATCGGGATCGGCTACGCCTGTTTCTCCGAACGGACCGGGTACGGCTCGGACGCCTTCGCCCAACGGAAGATGGAGGTCGTGCCCGGGTTCGACATCTCGGAGATCCGCATGGACACCTCGGGATCGGTGGTCGTCACGAGCGGAACGATGAACCACGGCCAGTCCCACGAGACGACGCTCGCGCAGCTCGTGGCCGACCGGCTCGGACTGCCGATCGAAAAGATCAAACTGCGTCAGGGCGACACGGAGCGGATCGCCTACGGATGGGGCACCTTCGCCTCCCGGTCGGCCACGATCGGTGGTTCCGCGGTGGCGACCGCGGCGGGCAGGCTCGGCGACCTGCTGTGCACGATCGGGGCACACCTGCTCGAGACCCGCGACGACAACGTGCGCCTCGACGGAGCCGGCGGTGTCGTCCGGCTCGACGATCCCGCTCAGCGCGTGTCCTACGAGGAGATCGCGGACGTCGCCTACCTGCGCAGCCACCTGCTGCCCAAGGACGTCGAGCCGACGCTCACCGCGACGGCGAGCTTCGACGTCCCCGGGGACGGGACGTTCTCGAACGCCACGCATGCGGTCGTGGTCGAACTCGACCGCGGGACGGGCAAGGTGGAGATCCTGCGGTACGCGTGCGCGGAGGACTGCGGTGTGGTGATCCATCCGCAGGTCGTCGACGGGCAGTGCCGGGGCGGCATCGCGCAGGGGATCGCCGGTGCGTTGTTCGAGGAGATCACCTACGCCGACAACGGTGAACCCTCGGCCGCCAGCTTCATCGACTACCTGGTTCCGACCGCGACCGAGATCCCCGAGGTCTCGATCACCCATCTCGAAACACCCAGCGCGCTCACCGAGAACGGTGCCAAGGGCGTCGGCGAGGGCGGCACCATCGGCGCTCCGGCGGCGGTGCTGAACGCGATCAACGACGCACTTCGGCACACGGGCGTCGCACTCGACACGACCCCCGTGCACCCGGAGGCCGTGCTCGCGGCACTGGACTCGGCGCGCATCGGAGCGGAGGACGACGTCTGATGGCCGACCGCCAGCTGATCGAACTCACGGTGAACGGTGCCGTGCACGAGATCCTGACCGAACCGCGCAGGACCTTGCTCGACGTGCTCCGCCAGGACGTCGGGTTGACGGGGGCACACGCCGGCTGCGAGCACGGTGTCTGCGGTACCTGCACGATCCTCGTCGACGGCGAGCCCGTGCGCGCGTGCCTGATGTTCGCCGTCCAGGCCGAGGACCACGACATCCGCACGGTGGAGTCGCTGGAACGCGACGGGCAGCTGTCGGACCTGCAACAGGAGTTCAGTGCCCACCACGGACTCCAGTGCGGGTTCTGCACGCCCGGCTTCCTGATGTTGGCCGAAGGGTTCCTCGCGCAGCGCCCGGATGCCGACCGCGGCGAGATCCGCGAGGCCGTGTCGGCGAACCTGTGCCGATGCACCGGCTACCAGACGATCGTGGACGCGGTGACGGCCACGGCACGGCGGCGCAGGGAAGCCGCACCGTCCACTGAGGATTCGGGGAAGGAAGAAGCCTCGTGATACTGGAGAACCACATCGACGTGCCTGCCGCGCCGGACGCGGTGTTCGCGCTGATCAACGACGTGGAACGGGTCGCCACCTGCCTGCCGGGCGCCACGCTCGACGGCACGGACGGCGATGCCTATCGCGGTCGGGTGCGCTTCAAGGTCGGTCCCATCACCGCGGCGTACGCGGGGACCGTGCGGTTCGCCGAGGTGGCAGCCGACACCCGCAGCCTGCGGCTGTCGGCGCGGGGTGCCGACACGCACGGCAACGGCGACGCGGAAGCCGATGTGACCCTCGTCGTCGACGAGGGTCCACAGGGCGCCACGATCCGATTGCGCACGGACCTGTCGGTGCGCGGCAGGATCGCGCAGTTCGGCAAGAGCGCCATCAGTGCGGTCTCCACCCGCCTGCTCGACCAGTTCGCCCGCAACCTCGTGGCCGAGCTGAGCCAGCCGGAAGGCGCCCGCGATGCTTCGGCGTCCGCGGACGATGCCGCGCACCGCGGTGCGGGGGCGGCGGCCCCGGCCGGAACCGCGGGCCAGCAGGAGGCCCTCGACGGAGTGGCGATGCTGGTGCCACCCGCCGTGCGGCGGTACGGACCGGTCGCCGCGGCCGCGGCCGTGGCCTTCGTCCAGGGTTGGCTGTGCGGTCGCCTGCGCGCACAGCGCGCGATGATCAAGGAGCTGCAGCATGGCCACCGCTGACCGTCCGGCCTCCGCCGACCACGTGGAGTTGCACGGCGCCCGGACCGCCGAGACCTACGCACGCGCCGGATTCGGTGCGACCGTGCCACGAGGCGCGAACCCCGCACTGGTCGTCGTCGACCTGACACGGGGCTTCACGGAGCCGGACTTCCCGTCGGGGGCCGAGCTGACCGCCGAGGTGACGGCGACCGCCGTGCTGGTGGAGCAGGCGCGCCAGGCCGACGTCCCCGTGATCTACACGGTGATCAGCTACTCGCCCGCGGAGGCGGACGGGAACGCGATCGCCTGGCTGCGCAAGGCCCCCGGCATGCGCGCGTTGAGGGACGGCACGGACGCGGTGGCGCTCGATCCCCGTCTCGACGTGACCGCACGCGACCACGTCCTCGTGAAGAAGGGCGCGTCGGCCTTCCACGGCACCGGCCTCGCGGCGTTGCTGACCGGACTCGGGGTGGACACCACGATCGTCTGCGGGGCGACGACGTCGGGCTGCGTGCGTGCCACCGCCGTGGACGCGGTGCAGTCCGGTTTCGACACCCTCGTGGTCCGGGAGGCGTGCGGCGATCGCGCGCGCGGCCCGCACGATGCCGCGTTGTTCGACCTACACGCCAAGTACGCCGACGTGATCGACCTGTACGAGGCGCTCGAGTACGTCGGGTCGCTGCCGGCGCCGCGTGCCCGCACCACCGCCACCGACTGACCGGATCGACTGACCCCGGACCGACTGACCCCGGACCGACACAGGAGGCCGTTTCCCGTGACCGCAGCAGTTCCGCCGATTCCCGTCGAGGACCCCGCCGCACGCGTCCTGACCCAACCGGCGCTCGCCGACCTCGCGGACGTGCCCGCCCACAGCAGGTGGGTGCGTTCCGGAACGGTGCGCCTGCACGTACTGGACTACGGACCCGCCGCAGGCGTGCCGGTCCTCGTCATCCCGGGGATCACGAGCCCGGCGGTGACGATGGATTTCGTGGCACGGCGGCTCACCGACCTGGTCCGGCCGTTGGTCCTCGACGTGCGGGGCAGGGGACTGTCGGACAGCGCTCCCGCGACGGACGACGGTGGAGGTGGATACGACCTCGGCAGCTACGCCGCGGACGTGGACGCCGTCGTCGCTCAGCTCGAGCTCGACCGTCCCGTGCTGCTGGGACATTCGATGGGGGCGCGGATCGCCGCGGCGGTGGCAGCGGGCGGTGCATCCGCGCTGCGGGGCACCGTCCTCGTCGATCCGCCGATGAGCGGGCCGGGCCGGGATCGCTACCCCACGACGTCGGAGGCGTTCCTGGGGCAACTCGAGCAGGCACGGCGGGGGACGGACGCCGACGAGGTGGCGCGGTCGTGGCCGAGCTGGCCCCGCCGTGAGCAGGAACTGCGTGCGCGGTGGCTGGCGTCCTGCTCGCGGACGGCGATCGCGGCGACCCATGCGGCGTTCGAATCGGAGGACTTCGTCCCGGTGTGGTCGGCGGTCCCGGCTCCCACGACGCTCGTGTACGGAGGCGACAGCCCCGTGGTGACGGCGGCGGGAGCGGACGAGGCCGCACGGGCGAATCCGGCTGCGACGCTCGTGCGCGTCGACGGCGCCGGTCACATGGTGTTCTGGGACCGGCCGGAGGACGGCCTCGCGACCGTCCGGGAATGCCTCCGGGCCCTGCGATAGCGGCCGAGTGAGGCCGGGCCGGCCGTCAGACTGCGGCGGCGGTCTCGAAGGGGGTGCGCAGTCGGCGCATCGCGGCCTCGCTGTGGTCGGCCTGCGGTGGGGACGCCGGCGCGGACGTCGGCGACGTCTCCGCGGAGGCCCGGGGGCGTGCGGGTTCGAGGAACTGCACCGGGTGCACCGTGTGCGGACCCGGCGAGGACCGCCACACCGACGGCGACCGGGTGGGACGCTGCGTGGGCGGTACCGAGGTGAATGTGGTGATGAGAGTCCTTCGGTGATCCGGACGTGATCCGTCCGGGAATGTCGTTCTCGTCACGACGACGAGAGGTCCCGCTCGCGGGCCGGTGGCTGCTGCCGGTGCGGCGACGGCCACCGGCCCGCGTCGGGTGATGATCAGATCAGGCCACGCGCACGACGTCGGCCTGCGGGCCCTTGGCACCCTGGCTGGCCTCGTAGGTCACCTGCTGGTTCTCCTCGAGGTTCCGGAAGCCCGCGGCGTCGATCGCCGAGTAGTGCACGAAGATGTCGGGGCCACCCTCATCGGGAGCGATGAAGCCGAAGCCCTTTTCCGAGTTGAACCACTTCACGGTTCCACTTGCCATGATGTTCTCCTTCAGGAGCTGGTGTATGACGGACGACCACACTGCGTGGAGGCCCGGGCCGGGGATCTCAGACGGCGGCTAACTCCAGCTACAACCAAAGAAAGAAGCGCGCCCGCATCAACATCCTGCGAGCATGTACGAACACGAACCCAGAAATATTTCGACCACCGTCGACACTACACGAGTTCCGGCCGGGTGACCACGTCGGTGCCCGCAGGCCGCTGGCTGCACCGAGGCAGCGAGGCACCGAGGCACCGAGATGTCGAAGCGGTGTGTGGTTTCGAGCCGGTGCGTGGTTTCGAAGTGGATCAGGTGAGGGACCCTCCGGGCCGCGACGAAGGGAGCCATGCGCATGACCAGGAACGTTTTCGTGCTCGGTCTCGACCAGGGCAACCTCGACCAGCTCCGGAACATCCCCGGCACCGACGACTGCGTGTTCCACGGCCTGCTGACCGAGGAAGAACTGGTGAGCGGCGAGCAGGTCGCCCTCGGTGAGCTGCTGGACAAGGCCGAGCGGCAGCTCGCCGACTTCGACGGCACCATCGACGCGATCATCGGCTACTGGGACTTTCCCACCAGCTCGATGGTGCCGATCCTGTGCCGCAGGCACGGCCTGCGGTCGGCGAGCCTGGACGCCGTCGTCACGTGTGAGCACAAGTACTGGTCGCGGCTGCGGCAACAGGAAGTGATCGACGAGTACCCCCCGGTTCGGACTCGTGAACCTCGACGACACCGAACCGCCCGAGGGCGTCCGGTATCCGATGTGGATCAAACCGGTGAAGGCGTATTCGTCCGAACTCGCCTTCCACGTACGGGACGCCGACGAGTTCGCCGCCGCGCTCGCCGAGACACGTGAGGGCATCGACCGCATCGGCAAACCCTTCCAGCAGGTGATGGAGTTCCTCGACCCGCCGGAGGAGATCGCGGCGATCGGCGGGAAGGCCTGCATCGCGGAGGAGGCCGTCACGGGTTCGCAGGTGACCGTCGAGGGGTACAGCACGGGCGACTACACCCACGTCTACGGCGTGATCGACTCCCACACCTATCCCGAGTCGTCGAGTTTCCTGCGCTACCAATACCCCTCGTCGCTTCCGGCGTCGGTTCAACGCCGCCTCGCCGACATCTCCATCCGCGTCATCGACCACATCGGACTGACCGACGTCGCGTTCAACATCGAGTACTTCTGGGACGCCGACAGCGACACGATCCGGCTGCTGGAGATCAACCCGCGGCACTCGCAGTCGCACGCCAGGCTGTTCACCGAGGTCGACGGTGTCCCGAACCACCAGTGCACGCTGCGCCTGGCGCTCGGTGAGGATCCCGACCTGCCGCATCGCCAGGGACCGCACCGCCTCGCGGCCAAGTGGTTCCTCCGCCGGTTCGCCGACGGCGTCGTGCGGCGCGTGCCGACCGACCAGGAGATCGCCGACCTCGAGGCACGGCACCCCGGATGTCACGTGGAGGTCGGCGTGGAAGAGGGCGAACGGCTCTCGGCCAAACACGGTGAGGACAGCTACAGCTACGTACTGGCCATGGTGCACGTCGGCGCCGACGACGAGCGCGAGCTGACCGAGCGTTACCAACGGTGCGTCGAGGAACTGCCCTTCGAGATCGAGGACGTCGATACGTCCGGGAGGTGAGGAATGCACGAGGTGACGTCCTTTCCCCACGACGTGCGGGAGGACCACCACGTCTGGATCCCGCTGAGCGACGGAACCCGGCTCGGCGCGCGCATCTGGCGCCCCGTCGACTCGGACGAGAACCCCGTGCCGTCCGTGCTCGAGTTCATCCCGTACCGCAAAGGGGATTTCACCGCGGTCCGTGACTCGATCCACCATCCCTATCTGGCCGGTCACGGGTATGCGGCGGTGCGCGTCGACCTGCGGGGCAGCGGCGAGTCGGACGGCGTGTTGACGGGCGAGTACCTGGAACAGGAACTCCAGGACGCCGAGGAGGTGCTCGCCTGGATCGCGGACCAGGACTGGTGCACGGGACGCACCGGCATGATGGGCATCTCGTGGGGCGGGTTCAACGCGCTGCAGGTCGCCGCGCGGCGCCCCGAGAGCCTGGGCGCGATCGTGTCGGTGTGCTCGTCGGACGATCGCTACGCCGACGACGTCCACTACATGGGCGGATGCCTGCTGGGGGACAACCTGTCGTGGGCCTCGACGATGTTCGCCTACAACTCCTGCCCGCCCGACCCGGCGATCGTCGGTGAGGACTGGCGGCGGATGTGGCACGAGCGGCTGCACGGCAGCGGACTCTGGTTGCAGGACTGGCTGGAACACCAGCGCAGGGACGAGTTCTGGCGGCACGCCTCGGTGTGCGAGAACTACGCGGACGTCGCCTGTCCGGTGCTGGCGGTGAGCGGATGGGCCGACGGCTACTCGAACGCCGTGTTCCGGATGCTCGCCGAGCTGGACGTGCCGCGGAAGGGCCTCATCGGACCGTGGTCGCACAAGTATCCGCACCTGGGACAACCGGGGCCCGCGATCGGTTTCCTCCAGGAAATGGTGCGCTGGTGGGACCACTTCCTCAAGGACGTCGACAACGGCGTGCTCGACGAGCCGATGCTGCGGACGTGGATGCAGGACAGCGTGCCGCCGTCGACGGCGTACGAGGAACGACCCGGGCGCTGGGTGGGCGAGCCGTCCTGGCCCTCGCCCCATGTCACGTCCGCGCGGTACGGCCTGGCACCGCATCGCATCCTGCCCGCGGGCGAGAACTCCGAGACCGACGAGGCCCTGCACGTGGAGTCGCCGCTGTCGGTCGGGCAGTTCGCGGGCAAGTGGTGCTCGTACAACGCACCACCCGACCTGCCGTACGACCAGCGCGAGGAGGACGGCGGGGCGCTGGTGTTCGACAGCGACGTGCTCACCGAGCGGTGCGAGATTCTCGGCTCGCCGGCCGTGCACCTCGAGTTCACGGTCGACCGGCCGGTCGCGATGGTGGCGGCCCGCCTGTCCGACGTCGCCCCCGACGGCCGGGCCACGCGCGTGACCTACGGACTGCTGAACCTCACCCACCGCGACGGGCACGACACCCCCGAACGGCTCGAGCCGGGGGAGCGGTACCGCGTCACGGTGCACCTGAACGGCGTCGCGCAGGCGTTCCCGCCGGGGCATCGGATCCGGTTGTCGCTGTCGACGTCCTACTGGCCCCTGGCGTGGCCACCGCCCGAGTCGGCGCGGCTGACCGTGTTCCTGGCCTCCTCGGCGCTGACCCTGCCGTTGCGGGACGCCGGGGAGGGGGACGACGTCGCCCCGCGCCCGTTCGACGAGCCGGAAGGTGCCGCGCCCCTGCCGACCAGGGTGCTCCGTCCGGGGGAACAGAAGTGGAACGTCGTGCGGGACCTGATCGACTATCACTCCGCTCTGGAGGTGGTGAAGGATTCGGGCACCGAGCGCATGGACGACACCGGGCTCGAGGTGACCAAGCGCGCCGAGGAGCGCTACAGCTCGCAGCGCGACGACTTCACCTCCGTCCGGGGCGAGGTGGCCTGGACGATCGGCTTCGCCAGGGACGACTGGCGCGTGCGGACCGAGACGCGCACGGTGCTGACGTCGACGCGCACCGAGTTCCTGCTGCACGCCGAGCTCGACGCCTACGAGGGGGACGAGCGTGTCGTCTCGCTGAACTGGAACACCGCGATCCCGCGTGATCTCGTGTGATTGGCCCGCGCCACCGGTCCTGCTAACTTCACGGTCGTTCGGGTGATGCGGCAGCCTGTCGAAGGGGACGGTGGCACGGACATGGGCGAGTACACCGAGATTCGGTACGAGGTCACCGGCCCGATCGCGACCGTGACGCTGCACCGCCCCGAACGGCTCAACGCGTTCACCACGACGATGGCCCACGAACTCGTCGACGCCTTCGATGCCGCCGACGCCGACGACGAGGTGCGCGTGGTGATCGTGACCGGGCAGGGGTGCGGCTTCTGCGCAGGAGCCGATCTCGGTGGCGGTGCCGACACGTTCGACGCAGGCGACGGCCGGTCCCGGCGCGCGGCGCACGGCGAGATCGACGGCGTGCCGCGGGACGGTGGCGGCACGGTGTCGTTGCGCATCGCCTCGTGCAGGAAACCGGTCATCGGTGCGATCAACGGCCCGGCCGTGGGGGTCGGCGTGACGATGACGCTGCCGATGGACATCCGTATCGCCGCCGAGGAGGCCCGATTCGGATTCGTCTTCGCGCGCAGGGGCATCGTGCCGGAGGCCGCCTCGACGTGGTTCCTTCCCCGGATCGTCGGAATGTCGCAGGCCATGGAGTGGGTCGCCACGGGGAGGGTGTTCGACGCCGAGGAAGCGCGAGCCGGAGGTCTCGTCTCGCGCGTGGTGCCCGGTGATCGGCTGCTGGCGACCGCGACGGAACTGGCCGCCGAGATCGCCGACAACACCTCGGCCGTGTCGGTCGCCGTCGCACGGCAGCTTCTGTGGGGCATGCTCGGATCGGCCACGCCGTGGGACGCACACCGCGCCGACTCGCGTGCCATGTACGAGCTCGGTCGCGGTGCGGACGCCGCCGAAGGTGTCGCGGCGTTCCTCGAGAAGCGGCCCGCACGGTTCCCGGGGCGTGCGGGCGCGGACTTCCCGGCCGGCGTTCCGCGGTGGCCGCTGCCGCCCGACGACGCCACGGGACCGGGCACCCGGAACGG
>Ga0079224_100000496_pt1 | contig 39008 bp, 38 predicted proteins | sample Stecom2015_FD_80414 | JGI IMG/M metagenome (GOLD analysis project Ga0079224, IMG submission 80414) | Agricultural soil microbial communities from Utah to study Nitrogen management - Steer compost 2015 | ecosystem: Environmental > Terrestrial > Soil > Agricultural land | place: USA: Utah... | reverse complement strand
CAGGAGATGCGCAGCCACTCGCGTATTTTCAGCCCCTCGACCGCAAGCAACACCACGACTGCGCGCGCGAAATGAATTTGCGGGCACACCAGCTGCTGCGTAGAGCGCTCGACGGTTTCACGGATCACCTCCAGCAGCGCCGGGTCGTTGGCGGCGGCCGCCAGCAGGGCGGCGCCCATCGTCTTCGATCGCGGGTCGTCGCCCAGCAAGCCGAGGATGCAAGCCTTCAGCTCCCTGCCCGATTCATGCTCGTGCAACTCGCAGCGCGCCGCGTCGACGCATTGCTGCTGGTGGTCCACATAGCGTTGCGCCAGGCCGCCCAGCAGCGATTCCTTGGTCGGGAAGTGATAGAGCAAACCGCCCTTACTCACGCCCGCCGCCTGGGCCACGAGGTCCAGGGTCAGCCGCGCGGCGCCCACTTGACTCACCACGCGCTCGGCGGCTTCCAGGATCCGATCGCGTACGGGGGTGAGCGCGAGCGTGACTTCGACCATGGACGATGCTTCTTCGGGCTGCAGCGACTGTACCGGCTGGACGGTATTGTGCCGTCCAGCCGGTACAGTCGCCAATAACATTTCGTCACACCCTCATCGCACAACATGTCAGCCCGTTCTGACGCGACCGCGCGCGAACGCTTGAACGGCCAGGTAGCGTCAACCATTGGCCGCCACACGATCGAGGCGTGGCCGTCGTCCAATGACCGGCTCGGCGGTGTTCACCGCCGTCCGATCCAGCTGGCTGTTTATCCAAGCCCATCCAACTAGACTTTATCCAGCAAGATCTCGAAAGCGCATCGCGATTGTTCAAGCGAACCAAATAAGCCGCCCGTGTATCTCGCTAATTCCGACGAGACGTTCAAGCTGCGCTTAAGAACCGACTCTGGATTGACTGCCGACCCACCTGGGATTTGGACGCATTTTAGCGGCCGGACCACTGCTTGCCAGCATGCGGCCATGCGAAGCGCTGAACCGCTGGTCAGTCATAGTGAAGACGCCGCGTGAGTCTCGCGAGACGCCCTCACAACCGCCGACGCCCTGCGATCCGGCGAAGGCGAGTGCATGCGCCGAGGCGCGCTGCAAGGACAACGGACTGACGATTGCTTCATGTGTGCGGCCGATCATTTGAATCGAGGTGCGCAGTGCTACGCTGAATCCGGGTAATCGCTCAACGCGCGAGTGCGATGCGGCCGCCGATATGATGGAATGACGTGCTGCACGCGAGGCGCGCTCTTATCCGCTCGCTTTGTGTGAACCAGCCAGCGACGCAGCCGGCTCGGCTCGACGCGCGCACGAATGCGTACGGTATAGACGCGTACTCAGAACACACGGCTCGGCGCCAACGTCGCACAGCCGGCCCAGGGAGAATGCATGCAGGGTTTCGAGACAGCTGCGGCCAGCACCAAGGACATCATCTCGCCGAGCTCCGCCTCTCTACTCGCGGCTTCGGACGTGCTGCTGGCGCTCGCTTATCTCGCCATCCTCTTCGTTCTCGTATACATGACTTGGCGCAGGCGCGACCTGCGCTTCAACTTGCTCGTCTTGTGCTTCGGCGTCTTTCTCGCTACGAGCAGCATCACACACGTCGTCGGGGCTTTCGGCGGCTATCTCGTCCCTGCATGGTTGAACAGCGCGCTTCGCATGGTGACCGCCGCCGCCTCGGTCCCGACCGTCGTTCTGCTGTGGCGCTCGCTGCCCAACATCCTCTCTCTGCCCAGCCGACGGGAGCTGCGCGACGCGAACGAGTCTCTCGCGCGCGCAAATCGCGAGCTCGAAGCGTTCACTGCTTCGGTGTCGCACGATCTGCGCTCTCCGCTCACGACCATCGCCGGACAGGCGGGCATGCTCGAACTGTCGATGCCCAATGCGAGCGAGGATCAGGTCCGACGCATGCATCGCATCCAGCGCAGCGTGCGTCAGATGTCCGAGCTGATCGAGGCGCTGCTCGCCCTGTCGCGCATCTCCCGCCACACCCTGCGCCGCGAGCACGTCAACATCAGCGATCTGGTGGAGGACATCGTGCTCGAGCACCGGCAGAAGGATCCCGGCCGCGCCGTCGAGGTGACGGTGCAGCCTCACATGCACGCGCACGGCGATCGCCGTCTGCTCGCCGATCTTTTCCAGAACCTGATCGCCAACGCCTGGAAATTCACCTCCAAGACGCCGGACGCGCGCATCGAGATTGGGCAGTCGCAGTGCAGCGAGATGGCGACGCTGTACGTACGCGATAACGGCGCGGGATTCGACATGCAGTACGAGAGCAAGCTGTTCAAGCCCTTCCAGCGCCTGCACGGCCCGACGGAGTTCGAAGGCTCAGGCATCGGGCTCGCCACGGTGGCGCGCATCGTGGACCGGCACGGCGGTCGGATCTGGGCCGACGGCGCACCGAACGCCGGGGCGACCTTCTATTTCACCCTGCCCACGGCGCCGATCACGGATGAGTTCCTGGCGAGGCGGAGTGAGAAGCGGTTGCTAGTCAGCGGTTGAAGCGGTTAGCGGTTAGCGGTTAGTGAGCATGCGGCGTCGGCGCCGTTGCCCCCTCACTCGGCGCCGATCGAGACGCGCCGGCGGCCTAGCGTCGGCCAAAGCGACGCTGCTGGTTTTTTCTAACCGCTAACCGCTTCCGTCTTACTCCGCTCGCAGCGCCTCCACCGGCTCGAGCCGCGCCGCACGCATCGCCGGCAAGACGCCGGAAACGAGCCCGACCGCCACCGCAAGCGCCTCGGACATCACAATGAACGGCAATGAATAGCTGACCGGCAACGCGGGAACCGCCAGATCCAGGCTGGCCGCGACAGCAAGGCCGACCACCAGACCGCCGCCGCCGCCGATAGCGGCCAGCAGCACCGCCTCGGACAGAAACACACGCAGCACCTGGCTGCGAGCCGCACCGAGCGCGCGCAGCAACCCGATTTCCGTCGTGCGCTCCCGCACGCCGATCGTCATGATCGTGAAGATGCCCACTCCACCCACCAGCAGCGAGATGCTGCCGAGCGCGCCGACGGCGAAAGTGAGCACGCTCAGCACGGAGCCCAGCGTATCGAGCATCTGCTGCTGCGTCGTGATCGTGAAGTCCTCGTCGCCATGACGCGCGATGAGAATGCGCCGCACGCCTTCGACGACTTCCTGCACGCTCGCGTCCTCGGCGTGACTGACCTGGATCTCGAACACGCTCTGGCGATCGAACAGCTCGAGCGCGCGCGCAGTCGGCACGAACACCGTGTCATCGAGATCGAAACCCAGCGTCGTGCCCTTGGGCTGCATGACGCCCACGACGCGATAGCGCTGACCGCCCACCCGCACGTTGCGCCCCAGCGGATGCTCGCCGCGGAACAATTCCTCGTTCATCTTGGCGCCGAGCACGGCCAGATTGCGCGGCGCGCGCGGATCGTCCTCGGGCAGGAAGCGCCCCTGTGCGACTTCGAAGCGGAAGGCTTCGGCGAATGAAGGGCCTACGCCGAGAATCGTGGTGCGCCGCTTGCGTCCCAACGCTTCCACTTCGGCGTTGCCCTGCATCATCGCGTTGGTTGAGAGCACGTGCGAGGCGCGAGCGAGCGCCTGAGCGTCATCCACTGTCAGCGGGCGCACATTGCCGAACGCGCCGATCGATCCGCCGAGCGTTTGGGTGCGCCCTGGCGTCACGCTGATGATGTTCGTGCCGAACTGCGTGAACTCGGAAAGCACGAACCTGCGCACGCCCTCGCCAATGGATGTCAGCAGCACGACGGCGGCGACGCCGATCCCGACGCCCAGCGCCGTCAGCGATGCCCGCAGGCGATGCGCGCGAATGGAGCCGGAGGTCAGGCGGACGAGATCGGCAAGGCGCATCACAGCCGCCTCTGCCTGCAGCGCTTGACAGTGATCGCACGCTCCGAGCGGTCGTTCGACACTATCCCTGGCGAGCTCGGAACGCCGCCTCGCGGCGCCCCAGCGCTCGACGGCTCGATGAGCGGCGCCGCACCCACGCTCACTTCCTTCCTGCGAGCGCTGCGACCGGATCGAGTTGCGCAGCGCCGCGCGCCGGCGTCCAGCCGAACAATACGCCGCTCACGAGCGCGGTCGCGAGCGCCAGCCCGATCGCCCAGAACGGCGCATGGAGCGGCAACGCCGGATACAGACCACGCACGGCCCAATTGGCCGCGAATCCGACTGCAAGGCCGGCGAGCGCGCCGGCGATCGACAGCAACACGGCCTCTGTCAGAAACAGCGCGGTGATCTGGCGTCGGGTCGCGCCGATCGCCTTCAGCAGGCCGACCTCGGCGGTGCGCTGACTGACCGACACCAGCATCACGTTCATGATGAGCACGCCCGCCACCACCAGGCTGATCGAAGCGATGCCGGCCAGGGTGAGCGTCAGTGCGGTGAAGATGCGGTCGAAGGTGGAGAGCAGCGCATCCTGCGTGATGACCGTGACGTCCTCCTCGCCCTGATGGCGCTCACGGATCGCAGCGACCACCGCTTGCTGCGCGCGCGGCAAGGCCTCACGGCTGCGTGTCTGGATCAGCAGCCGGAACAGCGATTCGGTATTGAACAGCGCTTGCGCCGCGCCCACCGGAACGATCACCAGCTCCTGCGAGTCGAGGCCGATCGTACGCCCCTCGTCGCCCAACACGCCGATCACGCGGAAACGGCGGTCGCCGATGCGCAGATTCGCGCCGAGCGCGTCGCGCGCCGGAAACAGTTCGCGGGCGATGTTCGCACCGATGACGCACACCGCCCGGTCAGCCGCCAGCTCGCCCTCCGGCAGGAAGCGACCGCGCTGCAGCTCGAAGGCGTAGATCTCGAGGAAGTCGGAGTTCGCGCCCAGCACCGGCGCCTCCCGTTCGAGCGCTCCGACTGAAACGGGCGCCGAACCGACCACCAGCGGCGCAACGCGTTCGACTTCCGTAATACGAAGCACCGCCTGAGCATCGCCGAGCGTGAGATCGCGCGGCGTCTCTCCGCTCAGCAAACCCGGGGCCACGCCGCCAGTTTCTGAGCGGCCGGGAATCACGATGATCAGGCGCGCGCCCAAGGCCTGGAACTCGCCCGTGACATACCTCCGCGCGGCTTCTCCCAGAGACGTGAGCACCACCACCGACGCCACGCCGATGCTCATCGCGAGCAGCAGCATGAGGCTGCGCAGCCGCGCGCGCAGCGCGGATTGGGCGGACAGACGCAACAGATCGCGGAATGACATTTATGAGTGGGGTCTGAAGCGGATAGCGGATAGCGGTCCGCTAACCGCTATCCGCTAACCGCTTCCTTCTCCCTATCCTCCACGATCCTGCCGTCCCGCATCCTGATGCGGCGGCGCGCGCGGTCGCCGACTTCGATATCGTGGGTCACCACGAGCAGCGTGATGCCCGCTGCATTTAGCGACTCGATGGCGTTGAGCACTTCGGCGCCCGAGGCGTGATCGAGATTGCCGGTAGGCTCGTCGGCCAGCAGGACAGTGGGCTTCATCACCATCGCGCGGGCGATCGCGACGCGCTGACGCTGACCGCCCGACAGCTCGTTCGGACGATGGTGCGCTCGATCGGCGAGACTGAGGCTGTCGAGCAGCTCGGTTACGCGCCGCCGACGCTGGGCTGCGGGCTCGCCGGCGAGCACCATCGGCAGCTCGATGTTTTCGAACGCGGTCATGCGCGGCACAAGGTGGAAGGACTGGAAGACGAAGCCGATCTTGCGGCCGCGCATCAGCGCCAGCTCGTCGTCGCTGAGAGAGATGGTGTCTCGTCCATCCAGCAGGTACTCACCGCTGGTGGGCCGATCGAGCAGGCCGATGATGTTGAGGAGCGTGGATTTCCCGGAACCGGACGGACCCATGATCGACAGGTACTCGCCCGACTCGATGCGCAGGTCCACCTCATCCAGCGCGCGCACCTGCTGATCCCCCATGACGAAATGGCGGCTCACGCTGCGCAACTCGATCATCGCGCGGCCGCTCGGCTGCTTTCCTGAGCGTACGCGGCGGCGCCGTCCGCCAGGCCTTCGCGGTCGATGCTGACGACGACGCGATCACCTTCGTTGAGCCCGGCGAGCGCCTCGGTGTATTCCCAGTTGCGCAGGCCGGTTTCGATCTGCCGCAAGATCACCCGGCCTGCATCGGCGTCGTAGAGGTACACGCGATCCCCTTCGAGGAGCGCGCGCGTAGGGATGCGCAGCGCATTCTCGCGCTCCTGCAGGACGACTTCGATGTCCGCGCTGTAGCCGGGCAGCAACTGCACGCCCTCGATCTGCTCCAGCTCGGCCTCGACTTCCACGGTGCGGGCCTGCTTTTCCAGATCGAGCACGTACGGCGCAACGCGTCGCACGTGCGCCGGGAAAGTGCGGTCGCGAAAGGCGTCGAGCGTCACACGCGCGCGCATGCCTTGGCGGATGCGCGGCGCATCCACTTCATCGATCGGCGCCGTCACGTAGATGCAGCTCGCGTCGATCACGTCGACGGCCGGCGGCGTCGGGATGCCCACCGGCGAAGGCGTAACGAACTCGCCCAGCTCGCCGTTGATCTCCGCAACCACGCCGTCGAACGGGGCGCGCAGCAGCATGCGCTCGATCGACGCATGCGCCTGCGCGATCCGCGCCTCGGCCACCTTGATGTTCTCGGTGGCGGCCCGGCAGGCCGCCTCCCGACTCTCCGCTTCGCCCTGCGCCTGATCGACCACATCCTCCGCGACGAGTTTGCGGGCCAGCAGCTTTTGAAGTCGATCGGCCTCGCGCCGCGCAACCTTGGCGGCGACGCAAACCTCTTCGGCCCGGGCCTGTGCGGCCGCCGCGTCGCGCTCGGCCAGCAAGAGCTGCGCCTTGATGTCTTCGTGCCAGAGCTCGAGCAGCACCTCGCCTGCTTTCACCCGGTCGCCTTTCTCGACCGGCAGGCGCGCGATCTGGCCGCCTGACGGCGGCGCGAGACGCGCTCGCAGGCAGGCTTCGATCGACCCGGCGCGCGTGTTGGTGACGGTTTCGGACACTACGCCGCGCTCAACCGGCGCGACCTCCACGGCGATCGCCTCCGGGCGCATCGCATGGAACGCCCCGACCGCCAGCACGACGACCGCGCCGCCGATGATCAAGGAAGTGCGGCGCTTCATACCGTGCAATCCGGGGCCGACAAATCGAAACCTGACGACTCGATTAGCTTGAGCATGAAGTAGTTGATGCTTGCCGCACCCTCTCGACTGACTTGGCTGATCACGTGAGCGCTGCTCGATTCTGCAGAGTACCATCCAACGGACTGGCGGTGATCGTGGGGCATGGATCGGCGAAGCCGCGGCGGCGACCGGCCAACACAGCGGCTTACAGGGCGTGCGATCCCGGGTTTAGAATCCGCCGCTCCCATGGCGACGGCGGCCCACAGGACCTCATGGCCCTCGACCAGAACGCTCTCGACAGTCTGCGCATCGAACGCGACAGCGACGCCGAACCGACCGAGTCGAGGCGGATCTACAAGTGGGTCATCCTCGCGGCGCTGTTGCTGGCCGCAATCGCCGCCGGCTATGCGATGTTGCGCAACGACGCAGCGCCAGTCGACACGATCACCGTGCAGGCGGCGGCGGCCGACAGCTCGGGCGGCGTAGGCGCCGCGGTGCTCAATGCTTCCGGGTACGTCGTGGCCCGACGGCAGGCGACCGTCTCGGCCAAAGTCACCGGCAAGGTGGCGGAAGTGCTGATCGAAGAAGGCATGGAGGTCAGCGAGGGTCAGTTGCTCGCTCGGCTGGACGATCAGACGCAGCAGCCGCTTTACGAGCTCGCGCAGCGCCAGCTTGATGCGGCCCGCAAGAACCTCGAGGAAGTCGAGGTGCGCATCGCCGAAGCCGAGCGCAATCTGCAACGCATGGAGCGGCTTCGCAAGGACAATCTGGTGAGCGTCGCTCAGCTCGACCAGGCGCAGGCGGAGTTCGCCGCGCTGACCGCCCGGCTGGAAGCGCTGCGCAGCGAGGTGAAAGTCGCCGAGGGCGGCGTACGCGTGCGCGCGCAGGAGCTCAAGGATCTGGAGGTGCGCGCGCCGTTCGCCGGAGTGGTCATTTCCAAGGATGCGCAACCGGGAGAGATGATCTCGCCGATCTCTGCCGGCGGCGGGTTCACTCGCACCGGCATCGCCACGCTCGTGGACATGGACTCGCGCGAGATCGAAGTAGACGTCAACGAGGCGTTCATCAATCGAGTACAGCCGAACCAGCGCACCGAGGCTGTGCTCGATGCGTATCCGGAGTGGAGAATCCCAAGCCATGTGATCAACATCGTGCCGACTGCCGACCGGCAGAAGGCCACGGTGCGCGTGCGCATCGCCTTCGATGAGCTCGATCCGCGTATCCTGCCGGACATGGGCGTCAAGGTGAGCTTCTTCGAGGAAGCAGAGCAGCTGAGCGACGCGGCGACGCGTCCGGCGGTGCGCGTGCCTGCCGCAGCGGTGGTGCGCGAGGGCGAGGTGAGCTACGTGTGGCGCGTCGTGAACGACAAAGTCGAGCGCGTGGCCGTACGCGTCGGCGCGGAGCGCAACGGGCAGATCGAGGTGTTGTCCGGCGTGAGCCCAGGAGACGTCCTGGCGGCCAGCGCGGTCGAGGCCCTGAGCGAAGGCGCTGCGGTGCGACCCCGGTAAGGTTCAAGGGCGTCGGGTTCGCAACCCACCGAATCTCGCCAGCAGACTGAGCGCATTCAACATGCAACCTGGGGAAGCTCTGATTTATTTACTACCCTGATCATGCAAGTCGAAGAGGCGCCCTTGATGCAAGGGCTTCGAGTGCATCGACATCACGGAAGCAAGAGTAGATCAGAGGCTCCCTGGCAAACCTGATGTCGATGGAGGAAAGGGCGTGCTGGTGAGACTGCGAGCGGTGACAAAAGACTACCGACGCGGCGCCGAGACGGTGCAGGTGCTGCGCAAGCTCGACCTGGACATTCCTTCCGGGGATTTCCTGGCGCTGATGGGGCCTTCGGGATCCGGCAAGTCCACGCTGCTCAATCTGATCGGCGGACTGGATCGGCCGAGCGCCGGCTCGATCGAGATCGCCGGCAAGCGCATCGACGCCATGAGCGAAGGCGAGCTCGGCCGCTGGCGCGCGCGCAACGTCGGGTTCATCTTCCAGATGTACAACCTGCTGCCGGTGCTGAGTGCGGAACGCAACGTGGAGCTGCCGCTGCTGCTCACGTCGCTGTCTGCGAGCGAGCGGCGCAAACGTGTGCAAGCCGCGCTCGCCCTCGTGGGACTGACCGAACGCGCCAAGCACAAGCCGCGCGAGCTGTCCGGCGGCCAGGAGCAGCGTGTCGGCATCGCGCGCGCCATCGTCTCCGACCCGACGATCCTGCTGTGCGACGAGCCGACCGGCGACCTGGACCGCAAGTCGGGCGATGAGATCCTCGAGCTGCTGCAGGCGCTGAACGAACAGCAGGGCAAGACGATCGTCATGGTCACGCACGATCCGCACGCAGCCGAGCGCGCGCGGCGCGTGCTTCACCTGGACAAGGGTCAGCTCGAACAGCGCGCAGCCTGAGGTGCGCCGCTGGAGTCTACAGGCCGCCAGTCCGGCGAAATGGTCGGCGGTCGTGAGCCATGGCTGCGAAGCCGCTGCATTCATCGCGACCAGTCGTTCAGCGTTTGCGTAAACGATCATGATCACACGCTACCTGCCGCTGCTGTGGGCGAATCTCATGCGCAAGCGCCTGCGCACGAGCCTTACGCTCGCATCGATCGTCATCGCGTTCCTGCTGTTCGGGCTGCTGCAGGCGCTGCGGCTCGCGCTCACCGGCACGCCCGAGCTCGCCGGAGTCGACCGGCTGATCACGATCCACAAGGTCTCGATCATCCAATCGCTGCCGCGGAGCTACCTCACCCGTATTCGCGGAGTCGACGGCGTGAAGGTGGCGACCTCGCTCGACTGGTTCGGCGGGATCTACCAGGACGATCGCAACCAGATCGGCTCGTTCCCCGTGGAGGTCGAGACCTTTTTCGACGTGTATCCGGAGTACCAGCTGCCGCCAGAGCAGCGGGCGGCCTGGGAGTCGGACCGCACTGCGGCGATCGTCGGGCAGGCGCTCATGGAGCGCTTCGGCTGGCAGGTGGGCGATGTGATCCCGCTCAGATCCAACATCTGGCGAAAGCAGGACGGCGGCAATGTGTGGGACCTGCGCATTGCGGGCGTCTATTCCGCCGAGAACGGCGACAACTCGGGCTTGTACTTCCACTACGACTATTTCAACGAATCGCGCACAGCCGACCGAGACCGCATCGGCTGGGTGGCGTTGCGCGTCGAGGATCCCGATCGCGCCGCGCAGATCGCCGCGCGCATCGATGAAATGTTCGCGAATTCCTCCACCGAGACGAAGACCACGACCGAGAAAGCCTTCGTTCAGGGCTTCGCCAATCAGCTGGGTAATATCGGCGCGCTGCTGACGGCGATCGCGGCGGCGGTCTTCTTCACCATGCTGCTGGTCACCGCCAACACGATGGGTCAATCGATTCGCGAGCGCATCAGTGAAATCGGCGTGATGAAAACGTTGGGCTTCTCGGCGTTCAACGTCACCTCCCTGGTGCTTGCCGAAGCGATGCTGGTGACGCTGCTCGGGGCCGCAATCGGCCTGACCCTCGCGAGTCTGGCCGTCAACGCCCTGGCGCAGGCGGTGCAGCAGTATTTCCCGCTGCTCGGGCTGCCGAACTCGACGTATGCGCTTGGCGCAGCGCTGGCGATCGGCCTCGGCGCAGCGGCGGCCGCGCTGCCGTGCGCCCAAGCCTGGCGGTTGAAGATCGTCGAGGCGCTGAGAAAATGAATTTCTGCGTCATGCATGAGCCGCGCTGGCCGACCTGCAGCCTTCATGCATGATGCAGGGCGCTGCAGAGTTCTGATCGAGGTCGGGAGACGACTCAATGTCAGGTAATGCGCTTGCACAGATCGCGGCGATCACGTCCATGAACGTGCGCAACATGTCGGCGCGCGCAACCTCCTCGATCGTCGCGCTGGTCGGCGTCGCAGGCGTGGTCACCGTCCTCACGGGCGTGCTGTCCATCGCCGAAGGGTTCCGCACCGTACTTGCACAGTCCGGCGCCGAGGATGTCGCCATAGTCCTGCGCAGCGGCGCCACCGAGGAAATGGGCAGCAGCTTCAGCAACGAGCAGACGCGCATCATCGCCGACGCGCCGCAGATCGCCCGGGACGATGCAGGACCGATCGTCTCACCAGAGCTGTACGTCGTGGTCGACGTGCCGCTCAAGTCCACGGGCACGCCCGCCAATGTGCCGATGCGCGGCGTCGGGCCGCAGGCGATGCAGTTGCGCGAAGGGTTTCGCATGATCGAGGGCCGCCCGTTCACGCCCGGCAAGTTCGAGGTCATGGTCGGACGCGGCGCAGCCGCGCAGTTCGCAGGGCTCGGTCTCGGCAGTCGTCTGCGCTGGGGCTCGACCGAGTGGATCGTGACCGGAATCTTCGGCGATCGCGGCGGGGTCGCCGAATCGGAGATCTGGACCGACGCCGTCGTTCTGCAGGGCGCCTACAACCGCGGCAATACGTACCAATCGGTGCGCGCCAAGTTGATCTCGCCCGATGCGCTGCGGGGGTTCAAGGATGCGCTCACCACCGACCCGCGACTGAGCGTGCGCATCTTCACCGAAAAGGAATATTACGAGGAGCTCTCCCGCAGCCTCGTGACGCTGATCCGCACCATCGGTACGGCGATCGCCCTGCTCATGGGCCTGGGCGCGGTATTCGCCGCGCTCAACACCATGTACTCCGCGGTCGCCGCGCGCACTCGCGAGATCGCCACCCTGCGCGCGCTCGGTTTCGGGCCGGCCCCGGTGGTGATTTCGGTGCTCGCCGAGGCATTGCTCATCGGGCTGATCGGCGGCTGCATCGGCATGGCGGTCGCGTACCTCGCATTCGACGGTCTGCGCACCTCGACGATCAACTTCGCCACCTTCAGCCAAGTGACCTTCGCGTTCGCGGTCACGCCCGAGGTGCTGGCGCAGGGTCTCATCTACGCACTCGCGCTCGGACTGATAGGCGGGCTGCTGCCGAGCGTCAGGGCGGCGCGCCTGCCGATCACCGCGGGCCTGCGCGAACTCTGAGGAACCTCTCACTTACTCCGAGAGGACGCAGCCGACGGCCCGTGGACACCGCTGGCGCATGAAGCAACAATCTTACGCATCCGCCGCACGCAGGCTTCACCGTGGCCATCAATCTCGACAGACTGGATCGCCGCATACTTGAGCTGCTGCAGCGGGACGGTTCGCTCACGGCCACGGAGATCGCCGATCGCATCGGCTTGTCCAAGGCGCCGTGCTGGCGGCGCATTCAGCGCTTGCGCGAAGCTGGCGTGATCGCGCGCACGGTGGCGCTGCTCGATGCAAGAAGCCTTAACCTGGGCACCACGGTTTTCGTGACCATCAGGACCGCCGATCACAGCGCCGCGTGGATGAACAAGTTCATTCGCGCGGTGCGCGACATGCCCGAGGTGACGGAGATCCATCGACTGAGCGGCGACGCCGACTACCTGCTGCGCGTGATCGTTCCGGACATCGGCGCTTACGACGCCGTGTACAAGTCGTTGATCGCCGCTTGCGAATTGCTCGACGTGAGTGCGAGCTTCTCGCTGGAAACCATCAAGCACACCACCGAGCTGCCGCTGCGGTACGCGCCTTCGAGCGAATGAGCTCGGTGAACGGGTCGATCAGAAAGAGCGACCGTCCACCGCCACGCGCTTCAGCGCCGACAGATCGACTCCCTCCAGACAGCGCACGTTGACCGCCGCGGTCGCTTTGCCGCTGCTGTCGGCGCCAAAGCCGAAGGGCGCGCAGCCGCAGGTGGGACAAAAGTGATGTCTGATGACGTGCTTGTTGAACGTATAGACGGCAAGCGCATCTTCCGGACAGTTCAACGTGACGCTCGAACGAGGCAGGAACCACAGCAAGTAGCCCTTACGGCTGCAATGCGAGCAGTTGCATTCGATCACCTGCTCGAGATCGCCGTCCGCCTCGAACGTAATGCGCCCGCAATGGCACTTGCCCTGATACCTCATGACGCTGCCTCCCGCCGGATGACGCAGATCCTGCTCGCAGCGCTTCGGCCTATCAAGCATTGGAACGCGGGTTCAGGGGGCGAACGAGGACGCCGCTTTCGGGGCCGAATTTGCGAATCTGGAAAACCGGTCCTTGCGCTGGAGTCAACTGTTGCTGTAACGCGACAGACGGCTCGCAATGCAGCGTTTTACTTCGTTAGAATGTGGCCCGCCGGCAACGCGCTGGCCGGCGCCGGTCACCGGCGCTGACTCTCATCACTAGGAGACTCTGAATGCAACGACGCACACTGAGCGTGCTGGCTGCGCTCGCGGCCGCGCTGCCCCTGGCGAGCCAGGCCGGGACGATGGATTACACCTTCGTCGAGCTTGGCTACGTGGACGCAGAAGTGGACGACTTCGACGTGGATGGCGACGGCTTCGAGTTGCGCGGCTCAGTCGCTTTCCATCCGAACTTCTTCGCGTTCGCCGAGTATCAGGACCTGGGCCTGGACGGCGGCGCAGACGTCACGACCATGCAGGTCGGCGTAGGCGGACGCTACGCGCTGAACGACAAGCTGGATCTGGTCGGCCGCTTGGGCGTGGTGCGGGCGGACCTGGAATGGCGCCGCTTCAACCTGGACGAGGACGAGGACGGCTTCACCATCGGCGCATATCTGCGCGGCGAAGTCTTGCCGAAGCTGGAGGTGAAGGGCGGTTTCGATTACGTCGACATGGACAGCGGCGATGACACTGCCGTGACGCTCGAAGGCCGCTACTTCTTCCTCGACAACCTGTCAGGCGGACTGCGGCTGTCTTTCGGCGACATCGACGTCGTCGGCGTCGGGCTGCGCATGACGTTCTGATCCGCTGCAGATCGTCTGCGCCGCCCGCAGCAGCCGGCGGCGCAGATCCAATCAGGGGCGCGGCGTCAGTCGCGCCCTTTTTGCTTCGCTTTCCGCCTCCGCTTCCTGTTTTGCGCTTACCCGGACGGCGCCGCTCAGAGCACCCCGCTGCTCGCCCATCTTCAGAATTCGGCGAACGAAGCCTCCAGAATCTCCCCTTCCGCCGCGCAACCGATTTCCCGCACGGAGTTCGGCGTCGAATAGAAGCGATCGGTCAGATCCTTGCCGCCGGCCGCCCGCCAGCGCACTGTCGCCGCCACCGTCTTGTACGTGTGCGAGTTAGTGAGCCACAGGCGCTGATTCTGCTCGTCACAGGCGCCTTCCAGCTTCAGGGACACGAAGGTGTCTGGCGCCGGCTCTTCGGAAGCTTGCAGCCCGGGGACTGCCGCCGCCAACGCCGTCAGCGCTGCGGCGATACATGCGGGTTTGCTCACGGTCCACCCCTTTCGCGTTGTGTACGCGCATCGATCACGCTGCGCGAACCCGAAGCTGTCAGGCTCGGGCGCAAGCAGCCTCTGCCTTGCGCCGCGCGCAGTCGCGCTCATGACGCGCAATGGCCGAAATATAGACTCTCTGGCCAGCGCGCGCGTGACGCTGCGCGCATTCGCGCGCGGCGACTGCAGGAATTATCCCCTCCGCCGAGGCGAGTTTGGAGACGGTCAGACGCGCCTGACCCGGCCCCGACGTGTGAAGCGCGTCACAAACGCCCGCAGCTTGCGCCGCAGCAGACCGCCGAACGCTCGCGCAGGCTGCGGCTTGATTCTGTCCCTGTTTCTATCCCGTATGACGGAACCAGAGCAGTCCCATACGACTGAACCAGGGCCGGGCCGGCGCATGTGCGCATAACGATTCTGTATCGCTACGTAGACCGCGCAGGGCGCCACAGCCGCTATCATCCAGGAACTTCGCGGATCGTCGGTACGTTCGCGAAGCTACTCCTTTGGTACACACACGATCAGGAGCCGCCATGGCGTTCACGCTCAATCCGTTGCCGTTCCCCAAAGACTCTCTGGGTCCGACGATGTCGGCGCGCACCCTGGAGCATCATCACGACAAGCACCACGCCAACTACGTGAACAAGCTCAACGAGCTGGTCGCCGGAAGCGAGTTCGAAGGTCAGAGCCTCGAAGCCGTCATCCGCGCCACCGCCGGCGGCGAGGGCAAGCAGCGCAAGATCTTCAACAACGCTGCGCAGGTATGGAACCACGATTTCTTCTGGCAGTCGCTCGCGCCGAACGGCGGCGGCCAGGCGCCCGAGCCGGTGCGCAAGCGCATCGAAGCGACGTTCGGCTCGCACGACAACTTCCGCGACAAGTTCGTCGAAGCCGCCGTGAACCAGTTCGGCAGCGGCTGGGCGTGGCTGACGCTCAAGGACGGCAAGCTCGAAATCGTCACGACGCACGATGCAGACAACCCGCTGACCTCGGGCGCGCACGCGCTGTGGACGTGCGACGTCTGGGAGCACGCCTACTATCTCGACTATCAGCAGGACCGGGCCCGCTTCGTGAAAGCGGTGATCGAGAATCTGGCGAACTGGCAATTCGTGGGCAAGCGCCTGGTCGAGGCCGAGAAGAAGTGAAGCCTGCCCGCCCGAAGCGCCGCAGCGCGCTTCGGGCGGGTCTCGGCGGCTGACCTACGTAATCGCCCAACTTCCCGCGCCGCCGAGACCCTCGCAACATCGCATGACGCTGCGCGCCGCACGCTCATGCATCCGAATCACGTAAACCGCACCGAATCGGCGATCTACTGGGGCGCCGTCGGCCTGATCGTCTGCGAAGGCCTGTCGATCGGCAAGGCTGCCGAGCGGCTCGGCGTCGACGACGACGAGCTTCGCGCCATCGTTCACCGCCGCCAGAAAATAGGACACGCGGCGCAGCACCGCCGCAGCGCAGAGACTCATCGTCTGCGCACCTGATCGTCGGCGCGCAATCGCGAATCCTTCCGTCGGATCGCCCGCCAGGGCGCGCAGCCGGCGCAGCCGTTCGGAACGACCGTCGGTCGACGGCGACGCGACAAGCGCCGAGGCTTGGCCCTGCTCGGAGTCGTTCACACGCTGGTCAGCGCGACGCGAATAGGCGCTGATGCATAATCGCCGCTTCGCATCGGAGAGCGGCGCGGTGACGGCCAAGGCGAACACGATTTCTTCCAAGCGCGGCGCAGATCGGCCGAGACCGAAGCACATACTGGCGTTCCTGTCCTTCGCGACGCCTGGCGCTTTCGCCGCAGAAACGCTGCCCGACTGGGCGCCGCAGCCGCCCCCGAGAATCATGGAAGATCGCCTGCGCGCCGAGGTGCTGCTGCTGGGCGCCGAACTCGACACGAAGCTGCGCGTCGATCAATCGCTCGACCAGCCGGGCACGCTGATCGACGCGGAGCGCGACCTGGGTCTGGAAAGAACGGAATGGCTGCCGATGGTGGAGCTCACCCTGTTGCCGGGCGAACGACATCTCGTGCGCCTGAGCGGCCTGGGCGTACGGCGCTCAGCCCAGGCGACCCTCACACGTCAGATCGACTTCGACGACCAGGCGTACTTCGCCGGGGAGCGCGTCGACAGCGAAATCAACCTGACCATGTTCGGCCTGGCGTACGGCTACCGGTTTCTCGTTCGCGAACGCGCCGAGCTGACCGGGACATTCGGCGTACAGATCACCGAAGTCGAAGCAAACGCGGTGGTGCGCAGCCGCGTGGTGCGAGATGCGGACAGCGCAGCGGCGCCGTTGCCGTTCCTGGGCATGGAGGGGCGATACGATTTCACGCCCCGTTGGTCCGTCGAAGCTCGCCTGCAATATCTGAGCGCGGACATCGAGCAAGTTGACGGCGAGATCTTCGATGCACGCCTCGCCGTCACGTGGCGCATGAATCCTTACCTGGTGTTCGGTCTCGGCTATCGCACGTTCGCCGCCGAAGTCGACTCGCGCGATGAGGACACGACCGGGCTCGTGGACCTGGATTTGTCAGGCGCCCTCGCATTCGTGCGAGCCAGCCTGTAGACGGTCGATGGCGCGCGAGCGCGCAGCACGGCGCCTGCACGCCAAGTGCGCCGCGGCGCTCCACAGCGCGGGCGTAACAACCCCAGCCAAATCGATCGATATCAGCGGCTTTCGGCTTCGGGCTTTGGCTCAGCGGGACGGGTCTCGACCGGCTGCAGGATGACTACGCCAGGCTGCTGCTGTATGCGCTCCGGCGGCGGCTGCGTTTGTTCCTGCTGCGGCGGCGAGGCGTAAATCAAGTTGACCTTCTGAAAAACGCGCAGGAACGCATCCACCGCGCCGAAAATGAGCACCACAGGCGCCATGGCGATCAGCAGAATGACGGCCCAGCGCAGCGGCGCCGGCTTCTTCGCTTGTCGATCGCGATCGCGCTCGATCTCCATGGTTTCCTGGGCGCGCAGCTGCACGGCGCGCTGCAGGTCAGACTGCGGGCGCTCGAACGGCAGGATGCGCGCCGACCTATGATCGGAGGATTCCGGCGCTGACTGCTCGATGCGATCTTCGGAGTGCTGACTCATGAGCAGGACTCGATGGGGAAGCGTGGCGGCGACGTCCCAGTGTACCCCGCCGCGGCTGTATCAGAAGACCGTGCTTTCGACCACCTGGTTCCGCACCGGCCGCAACCCGTAGGGAAAAAACGGAGCGTCATCCGCACAGGCGCCTGGCGCAGCAAGCGCCGGCTCTCCCGCCGGGCCTTGGCTTCGCCCGAGGCTGCGGGTCGCAATTGCGGCTCACTCGCGTTGCGGCTCACTCACATTACGGCTCACAAGTGCGACTCTATCGGCAGCCCGCTCAACACGCAGGTGAGCAGACGTCGTCCCAGGCTCGCATGGGGATCGCGCGTGTGCTCTACGGTGCGCCCGTCGCACTCCTCACTCCAGCGTGTGCCTCCGCTCGCGTCCAGCGACAGCCGATAGCTGCGCCGCGGGGAGATGGCCGATGCGAACGCATCGCGCAGCTCACGCACCAGCGGCGCAGCATCCAACCACACACCCATTTCGCAATTCAATTGCGCGGAACGCGGATCCAGGTTGAACGAGCCGACCAGGATGCGCGCATCATCCACCACGATCGCTTTCGTATGCAGACTGGCGCGCGAAGCGCCGACGCCTATGCGCCGCTCGTCCAGCCCCGCCGCGGACGCTTTCAGCTCATACAACTCGATTCCGCCGTCGATGAGGGCGTTGCGGTAACGTGAATAGCCGCTGTGCACGGCGGCTACGTCGGTCGCGGCGAGCGAGTTGGTCAGAATGACGACGCGTACGCCCCGGCGGGCGATCTGGCGCAGCGTCGCCGTTCCGCCCGGTCCGGGGACCAGATAGGGCGATATGATGAGCAGCTCGCGCCGTGCGCTTTCGAACGCTGCGACCACTTCTTCCAGCACGCCAGGACGGCGTGACCGCCCGCGCTGCGCCTTGCGCGGGTCGTCGGCCACGATGCGCACCCCCGACCACTCGAGGCGCCGCAAACCGTCCAGCCCATCGGGCGGTATGTCCGCGGGCGCGGGCGTCGCGCTCGCACTCGGCTGCGCGGCGTTCGCTGCGGCGACCCGGGCGCGCAACGCGTCCAGAGTGAGCTGAGTGCGCCGCAGTCGGCGAAAGCGTCGAATGGGCCTGACTGTCTTGCTGTTCCAGTATTCCTCGAACACGTCGATCGCATCTTCGACGGCGCGGCCGACCACCGCGACGTCCATGTCGATGAAGTTCATATCGTCGCTCGCGGCGAAGTACTCATCGCCGATGTTGCGCCCGCCCACGATGGCGAGCCGGCCGTCGACGATCCAGCTCTTGTTGTGCATGCGGTGATTGAGGCGCGAGGCGCGCACCAGCAGCTCGCGTGCGGTTCGCAGCACGCCATGACGCGTGCGAAACGGATTGAATACTCGCACCTCGATTTCCTTGTGACGGTCGAACGCCACGAGGAGCTGGTCGCGCGAGCGCGCATCCATGTCGTCGAGCAACAGACGCACATGCACGCCGCGATCAGCCGCATGCAGCAGCTCCTGAACAAGCAGGCGGCCGCTGGAATCGTTGCGCCAAATGTAATACTGCAGATCGATGCTGCGGACCGCGGCCCGCGCGCTTGCCGCTCTGATCGCGAGCGCCTCGGCGCCCTGAGACAACAGCCGCGCACCGCTTTTTCCGGGATGCTCTGCGATCTGCGGAGCAAGCAGCCGGTCCAGAGGGGACAGTGCAGCGACCTCCGACGATGGGAAAAACAGCGTCATGATCGGAATTGTGGTTGCGCTGGGCGAACGCTGAACGAGCGCTGTCCGATAGAACGGCGGCATCGTTCAGCGCTTGCCTGGCGTCTGCGCTGATGGAACGACGACCGCCCGATTCTAGGCAAGCTGTCTCCAACGCACTACCCTGCCGCTTCAGGCCGAGAAATGCCTGAAATGCGCCGCGTTTCGAGCGCCTGCAGACGCGCAAGCAGGTGGTTCAGCCGTCCTTGGGGCGCACGACGTGCGCCGCGCGGCGCAAGACTCCCACAAAGCCGTTGTCCGTCCCGGCGCGCGTCCGGCGAGGGCGCTCACAGACTGGGCGTCACCCCACTGGCGTGCGTCTTCTCATAGTGCTCTTGACAGACGATGCAACGCGCAGCCGTCGGCTCGGCCTCCAAGCGCGCCAGCGAGATCGGCTGCCTGCAGTTGATGCAGTCGCCGTAAGCGCCGCTCCTCAGTCGCAGGAGCGCTTCGTCGATCCGGCGCAGCTCCTCCGCATCGCGCTCGATTTCGGCGAAGTTCAGATCGACGATCAGGTTCGAGAAAGAATCGTCCTCGATGTCGCGCGCGCGCTCGGCGATTCTCACGTGGGTTTCGTCCGAAGAGCGCTCGAGCGTGCTCCGGATCTCGCTGCGCAGCTGGTCGGCGCGCTCTCCCAGCTGGGTCTCAAACTGCACTGTCTGTTCGGAGCTGAGCGGCATGGCGGTCACCTCGCGCGAAGAGCGCTCTTGGCGGAACTGCGCTGCACCCTACACGGTTCCGCGCGGCGCTGCACACAGACGCTGGCGCACGCACCGCTATGGCGTTCCGCGGCGCATTGCTTTACGCCGCCAGATCGACGCCTCTCAATCGAGGCGCTTCTCCATCATGATATCGCAACGCGAGTAGCGCGCATCCTGCACCGGCAGCTCCGTGAAGCCGTACTTGAAGTACATGCCGATTGCGGCTTTGAGTCCGCGTTGTGAGTAGAGAATGACGCGGCGGGCGCCGCGCGAGCGCGCGACGGCGCAGGCCGCCTGAAGCAGCCGCGCACCGTAGCCGCGGCCTTGCATCCGCTCCTCGACAGCCATCTTGGTGAGTTCGAACTCATGGTCTCGCTCGCGCTTCAACGCCGCCGTGCCGACCACCTCGCCTTCGAGCAACGCGAACAGCACCTCGCCGCCGTGCGCCAGGATCTCGTTCTCCGGATCTCCGAGGACGCGCTCGTCGATCGGCTCGACGCGAAAGTAGCGCTCCAGCCAAGCGACATTCAGGCGGCGGAACTCAGCGCGCAGCGCCGGATCGAACGTGACGATCTGCAAGCCATCGTCGAATGCGGCGACGACGAGCGCCGGTTGGCCGGCGCTCGCACCTCTCGATGCGTCCTTGTCGAGTACATTCATCGCAGGCTCCTTACGAGCAGCGGCTGGAGGCGCCACTCTGCTCTCATACTGGCCGGCGGTACAGTCACGGTCCAGCCGATGCGAGGACGTGCGTGTAAGCCGCAAGCTGCCCGTCGCTCGGCAGCTGGACAATGGATACGACGCCTTCCGGCGCGCGCTGCGCCATCAGCACACTCAGATCCAGGGCGCCCAGCAGGGCGAAGTTGACGGCCAGAGACGCTGCAAAAGCGATAAGACGATTCATGACTGTGATCTCCACGTACGGGCGCGCAGCACGCTGCGCGTAGGCCATTGATGCGCGCGCAGGAAATTGCGCACGGCCCGGAAGTATTCGGGCGACTTGTTGCGGCTCGCCGCAAGCTCAGGTTGCGGTGAAGTCGCACGCTGCTGGCGCTCGAGGCGGCGCCGATCCGCCGCCAGCTTCGCCGCAATCGACAGGGTGCATTCGTCCATCGGGGCCTCCTTCGAGATATGCATCTCGGTCATGGAGGCGTAGCCTAGAGCGTGATCTGAAGCCGCGAAAAGCGATACTTCGGCTATCGAATCTCTGACTTGAAGTTATAGCTTTGGAAAGTCACTCGTGACCTGAAGCGAGCAGTTCCGACGCCCATGAAGCGCATTCCGGTCGCCGCCCTGCGCGCCTTCGACGTGGCGGCGCGCAATCTCAACCTGACCGCCGCAGCGGAGGAGTTGAACGTCACGCATGCAGCCGTCAGCCGGCAGGTGAAGCAGCTCGAGCAGCGGCTCGGCGTGAAGCTTTTCGAGCGACTGCCACGCGGCCTGAGGCTGACGCCGCACGGCGCCTTGCTCGCGGAGGGCGCGCGTGAGGCGTTCGACCGGCTGGCGACGGCGCTGGAAGACGTGTCCATGCCGGCCGTGCGGCGCAAGCTCACGATCTCGACGTTCGCTTCGCTGGCGGCGCGCTGGCTCATGCCGCGTGTGCACGATTTCGCCGCGCTGTTTCCTGACACCGATCTGCAGGTCGTCACGGACACCCGATTGGTCGACTTCGCCCGCGAGGACGTCGATATCGGCATCCGCTTCGGCAGCGGCCGTTACGCCGGACTGCATGTGGCGCCGCTATTCCAGCCCAGGGAGATCGTTATCGCAGCGCCTCAGTTGCTGCAACGCGGCCCGCCGATCGAAAGCTTCGCTGATCTCAGGCGCCACACACTGCTGCACGAGGATTCCTACCGCACGTGGCGACGTTGGCTCGATGCGGTAGGTGCAAAGGAGGTCAATGCAAAACGCGGCGTCATCTGTGGCGATCGCAATTCGATGCTGCAGGCGGCGCTGGAAGGTCAGGGAATCGGCATCGCTTCCGCCGTGTTCACCGCCAACGATCTGGCGAGCGGACGTCTGGTGAAAGTATTCGAACAGGAGGTCGCGTCCGAGTACGCGATTTATGCGGTCTGCCTGCCGCGTCGACTGAACGACCCGCTCGTCAGCGGCGCGCTCGAGTGGCTGATGCGCGAAGCGGCCAACTCGAGCGACGCGCATCCACCGCCGGCGCCGTGAACTGCAAGGCCGCCGCAGCCAGCTGGACGCCGCCGTGTCCCGAACCGAAACTCCTTCGCTTGCTCTGTCGTCGGCGCTCCCGCGGCCGCTCCCGAGCGGCGGCGGGCGTTACTTCTTTTTTTTCCCGAACAGCGCCTCGAGCTCATCGCGGGCCCGATCGGCGGGAGACGGCGCCGATTCGGCGCTCGGCCCGCCAAACAGAGCTTCCAGTTCGGAGCGCGCCCGCGCCGCCGAATCCTGCGGCGACCCGCCGGTCCATGCGTCCGGGCGCGGCTTGAAGTAATCGCAAAAATTGGCGCGCTCCTTGTCCTTCACTTCCTCCGCCATCGGCTCGCGGCAATGCTTGGCGACGGCCGTGCTGTACCACTCGCACATCCGGCACACATGCAGCTCGGCGCCGCACTTGCGGCACTCTTCCAGGCGGCGCAGCGGCAGCGTGTAATCAGCCAGAGAGGCGCCGCACTTCCAGCAGATCAGTTGGTCGCTCATCCGGGTTCCGGGCGATCGGTTCACTCGCCCGCCTCCGTCGCAATCTCGTCGTAGCCCTTGCCGATGAACTCGATCAGGCATACGCCATGCCCGAAAGGATCGGCCAGCATCGCGATTCTGCCCCAGCTATTGGTGCGCACCGGGCCCTCGAGCCGCGCGCCGGCATTACGCGCCCGGTCGGGGGCGGCCTCGATCTCGTCGACCACGAAGTCCAGATGAATGGGCGTCCAATGCCGCGCGTAGGAACGCAAATGGCGGCTGGTCGGCGAGGCGACGGTGCCGTTCGGCTTAACCAGGAGATAGATCGGCGAAGTCGCTCCGAGCAGCTCGACGGCGTCGCCGCCGAAGCGCCGCCCGATGCGCAACCCGAACGCATTGCAATAGAACTCGGCAGCCTTCTTCAGGTCGTCGACATCGATGTTGATGAGCAACGTGGCGGTCATCGCAAATCTCGCTGGCGCTGGCGACGTGAGAGTATCGCGACAAGCGGCGCAGGGCAGCAGTCGCAAAGTGCGGACGGCGAGAGAACGGGAAGCCGGCGCGGCGCAAGGCGGAAAGGGACGCGCGACGGCGGGAAGCGCCGAGAGGTAGGGAGGATCGTCTTGCGGCCTTCCCTGCAGAACGCCGAGACGCACCGTGGCAAGCTTGCCGCATGAGCAGCGACAGGCAGCTGACGTGAATACGCCGTCCGCAATGAGCCCCGATCAATCCCGCCGCGTCGCGCGGATCGCACCCGCCGAGCGCACGCTGGAAGGCGGCGGTTTCCCGGTCCGCCGCCCGTTTCCGGTTCCGGGATTCAGCCACTTCGATCCGTTTCTGCTGATCGACCACCTCGGGCCGGTGACCTGGCGCCCTGGCGAGGCGCTCGGAGCGCCGGACCATCCGCATCGTGGATTCGAAACCGTCACCTATGTGCTCGCGGGCGAAAACGAGCATCGCGACTCATCCGGCGCCGTCGAAGTTCTCGGGCCTGGAGACGTGCAGTGGATGACCGCCGGCGGCGGCGTGATCCATTCCGAAACCCCGACCGCGCGATTCCACGCCGAGGGCGGCGTGCAGGAAGGCTTCCAGATCTGGGTGAACCTGCCGGCCGCCGACAAGATGATGGCCCCGCGCTACCAGACAGTGCGGGCCGAGCAGATCCCGAAGGGCGCATCGGCGGACGGCCGCGTGCAAGTGCGGGTGATCGCCGGCGCGTCGCTCGGAGCGTCCGCGCGCATCGACACGCGCGCGCCGATCCAGATGCTGCATTTCACGATTGCGCCCGGCGGGCGAATCGAGCAGCCCATCCCCGCCGAGCAGAACGCGCTGCTCTACGTATTCAAGGGAACGGCGCGCATCGGCGCCGACGCACGCGAGGTGCGAGAAGGCCAGGCGGCGCTGCTTTCCTCGGGGGAATGGACCGCCCTCGGCGCAGACGATGACGCGCAGGAACCTGCGCACGTGCTGTTGCTGTCGGGCAAGCCGCTCAATGAACCGGTGGCGCGCTACGGCCCGTTCGTCATGAATACGCGCGAGCAGGTCGAACAGGCGTTTCAGGATTATCAGAACGGTCGGTTCGCGGTGATCCCGCGGCGAGAAAGGGAGAAGGGAAGCTGAGGACGGCGAAAGGATGCGTCCCGTCCTCCTCACGCCTTTCCGTCTGCGGCCTTCCGGCCTCCCGCCTCCCCTGCTCACACCAGCCCCGTCCCCTGAATCGGACGGTTGCGGCTGCGGTCGGCCAGCTCCTGCTCGAACAGTCGGGACTCGAGCTTGCGGCCTTCGACGAAGTAGTAGATGAGATAAGCGAGACCCACGCCGAGCGGCACCAGGCTGATCATCCAAGGCGCATCGCGCTCGTCCCCGAGCAGCATGCCGCCCGCCACGGCCAGTCCAATGAAGAACCACACCAGGCCCGGCAGCAGCGAGCTGCGCCGCCGCCGACGCGGGGCGTCGATCAGCTCCAGGGGCAGCGGCGGAATGTCCATGCCGCGCTCGATCGCCGCCATACGCTCGGTATGGTGCAGCTCCATCAGCCTGCGCCGCTTGCGGTAGTTCAGGACGATCCAGACGATCGGGATGCACAGCGGCAGGCCGATCGCGAATACGATCGCGAACAGGGGAATGATCTCTTCAGGCATAGCGCGCGCCTCTCAGGGTGCGGTTGCATTGTGTACGGGCTTCAGACGCAGCGGCTGCACGCAGGGTTGCAGGCCGGTTCACCGGCACCGGTGAACCGCCGGCGCCAGCCGGCCGATTGCGGTTCGGCGACCACGAAGAATCGGGGCCGCTTGCTACAGTGGCGCACGCCTACAAGGCCGCGCAACCTTCTTCCGCCCTCCTACGTCTCAACCGGCAATGACGCCATCGCCCGTTCCCCATGCAGACGCCGACATTCTCGAGCGCCTGCAGGCCCGGCAGTATCGCGAGGCGTTCGCGGCCCTTGTCCCACGCTTTCGGGACAAGATTTTCAGGTTGTGCATCAGTATGTTAAGGGATCACGCGCAGGCTGAGGACGTTTCCCAGGAGGTGCTCCTGAGGGTCTGGCGCGCCCTGCCGGGCTTCGCCGGCCAGTCGCAGCTCTCGACCTGGATATACGCCATCACGCGCAACGCCTGCCTTTCGGAGCTGCGCAAGCGCCGACCGCACACCTCGATCGACTTGGATGACGACGAGCGCCATCCGGAAATCGCCAATCTGTCCACCTCCGACGCGGACGACTCGGCGACCGTGAGCGTGACCCAGCTGCTCGACCAGCTCCCGGAACGTTACCGGCAGGCGGTAGTTCTCTTCTACATGGAAGACAAGTCGTATGAGCAGACCGCGGCCAGCCTCGATCTGCCCCTGGGCACGGTGAAGGCGCTGCTGCACAGGGCGCGCAAGCGGCTCATCGAGCTGACGCGCGAAACCGAGACGGCGTGACGATCCCGGCATGACTCCCGAGCAGCAACACGCACTGCAGTACAACGACCAGCTCCAGGACTGGCTGGACGGGGACGTCGACCCCGCCGAGGCCGCTGGCTTAGAAGCGCATCTGGCGGACTGCGTGCTCTGCCAGGAGCAGCTCGCCAGGTTCGAGAGTCTGGATGAGTCTTTGCGGGCCGCCGTCGCGCCGGCGACGCTCGACCATAGCTTCGATGAGCGGCTGTTCGCGCAAATCGATTCGATCGACGAGCAGCAACGCGCGGCGGCGCGCGCGCGCATCGAGCAGGAGATGCAGGAAAGCATGCTCGCCCTGTCGCGGAGCTGGCGGCGCATGCTCGCGTTCGTGGCGCCCGGCGTCATTGCAGGCGTGGCGCTCGCGTTCGCACTCGCCGGCTACTTCTTCAGCGCCGACTTCTCCACACAGATGACGCAGGAGCTGATCGAAGGCGCAGGCGCCGGCGGTAGTTTCGGCGTGGTGCATCTGCTGCTCACGACTTTGCTGGGCGCAGGCGTCGGCGGCGGGGTGGCCAGCTGGCTAGCGCGCGTAGCCGCCGAATAAGTCCGCTGCGCGACACGCGCGGCGGAGGGTCCGCCCGTCGGCCGGTCTGCGGCGATCACAGCGCTTCGTGTCTGGGACCCGCTTCGGCGAAAGCCTGCCGCAGGCCCACGAATGCGGGCAGCGGCGAGTGGATCACGTAGGTCGGGACGGCGGCGAGATAATCTGCGTAGCGCCCTTTGTCCTCGAAGCGATCGCGAAACGGCGAGTTGGTGAACAATGAGCCGAGGGCGGGGACCACGCCTCCACCGATGTACACGCCGCCCAATGCGCCCAGAGTGAGCACCAGGTTGCCCGCCATGGTCCCGAGGAGCGCGCAGAACATGCTCACGGCCTCCATGCAGACGCGGCATGAAGCCTGCTGCGCCCGACGCGTGACCGCCGGCGGATCGAGCGGCTCGGCGACCACGCCGTCGAGCGCGCACAGCGCCTCGTAGAGATTCACCAGACCGGGGCCGGAGAGCACGCGCTCGGCGGAAACGTGCGAGAACCGCTGGTGAAGCTGGCGCAGCACGGACATCTCGCGCTCGGTCATCACCGACAAGGTCGAGTGGCCGCCCTCCCCCTGCAGCGCCACCCAATGGTCGTTGGCCGGAATCACGCCGGAGACGCCGAGGCCCGTACCGGGCCCGATCACCGCGAGCGGCGCATTCGGCGTCGGACGTCCGCCGCCGATCTGCTCGAGCTCGTCCTGCGGCAAATGGCGCGTCGCCATCGCGAGCGCCGTGAAGTCGTTGATCACGATGAGTCGGCGCAGTCCGAGTCGCTGGCGCGTCTGCGAAGCTGAGAACTGCCACACATGATTCGTCATTCTGATCAGATCGCCGGTGACCGGCCCGGCGATCGCGATCGCCGCTTCGACCGGCCGGCGCGCGCCGGTGATCGCTCCGACCGAGCTCAGATACTGCTCGACGGCGGAAATCAGGTCCGGATAGGCTGCGCACGCCAGCACCTGAATATCGCGCGGCGCATCTTGCTCGAGCAAGGCGAAACGAGCGTTGGTGCCGCCGATGTCAGCGATCAGCCGCGTGCTCTGGCGAGCGGCGCGCGACGCTTCGCGTCCCGATTCAGGGGGCCCAGAAGACATCGAACGGCGTCTCCTTCTGCTGGAGGATGGCGCGCACCGGCAACTCGCTGACGCTGCCGGCGGCGCGGGCGCGCTGGTAGACGCGCCATTTAGCCTCGCCCTCGAAGTGCAGAATGATGCGGCGGGCGTCGAGCAGCGCGGCCAGATTGAGGCTCATGCGCGCGTGCGGCGCAGTCAACGCATTCACGGCCACGCATCCTGGCGCGGCTGCAGGATCCAGGGCGCGCGACAGGGCCATAGAGCCCGGAAACAGCGACGCCGTGTGACCATCCTCACCCATGCCGAGCAGCACCACATCGAACGGCCGCGGCGCGCGGGTCAACGCGCGAGCGGCCCATTCGGCTCCGGCTTCTGGGGTGGGCGCCGGGTTCTTCAGTCCGATGAAGTGCGCGGCGGCCGCTGCATCCTGCAGTAGCAGCTCGCGAACCATGCGCTCATTGCTGTCCGCTGACGTGACATCGACCCAGCGTTCGTCCGCGAGCGTAATCCAGACCTTCGACCAGTCGAGCCGCTCGCGACGCAGCTGCTGGAAAAGCAGCCGAGGCGTGCGCCCACCGGACACGACCAGGCTGGCGGCGCCGCGCGCCGCGATCGCTTCGTCCAGATCGACCTGAATCTCCCCGGAGAGTGCGTGCGCCAGCGCCAGGGAGTCGGGGAAGCGATGTTCGTGGCGGCGCATGGGGCGGAAGCAGTTGGCGGTTGGCGACTTGGCGGCGGCTTCAGACTCGACGTCAGCTTAGGCCATTTATGTGGGTGCGTCCCATCGTGTGCACTCGCATCTCCTTGCCGCCGTCTCCTCCTTACAACTCATTCCTCCAGGCAAACCCGTCCCGCCCGATCAGCGTGCTGGCCGCGGCTGGGCCCCAACTGCCGGCCGTGTAAGCCTTGGGTCGCTCGTCGAACTGCCGCCAGGCTTCGTGGATCGGATCGATCCACGCCCAGGCGGCGTCCAGTTCGTCGCGTCGCAGGAAGAGCGTCAACAGGCCGTTGATGACATCGGTCAGCAGGCGCTCATAGGCGTCAAGCCTTCGGCCCTTGAAGGTCTCGCAGAAATCGAGACTCAGATCGACGGGCTTCAGGACCATACCCTCGCCCGGCTTCTTGGCGCGCACGGTGAGGGCTATTCCCTCCTCGGGCTGCAGCTGGATCAGCAAGCGATTCAGCCCTTGATGGTTCGGCTGCTCGTAGATCATGTGCGGCACGTCTTCGAACGTGACGACGATCTCAGCCTGCTTTTCCTGCAAGCGCTTGCCAGTGCGCAGGTAGAACGGCACGCCAGCCCAGCGCCACGAATCGATGTACGCCTTGAGCGCGACGTAGGTCTCGGTCACGCTGTCCGGATTTACGCCGGGCTCATCGAGATAGCCGACCACCGGCGCCCCGCCCACCGCGCCCGCCTTGTACTGTCCGCGCACGGTATGCTGCAGCACTTCGTGGCCGCTGAGCGGACGCAGCGCGCGCAGTACTTTGACCTTCTCATCGCGCATGGCGTCCGGATCGCGCGTGGCGGGCGGCTCCATCGCGATGATGCATAGAAGCTGCAGCAGATGGTTCTGCATTATGTCGCGCAACGCGCCGGTCTGATCGTAGAACTTTGCTCGGCGCCCGATCCCGACCTCCTCTGCGACGGTGATCTGCACATGCTGGACGCGCCCCCGCCGCCACAAAGGTTCGAACAGCGTATTGCCGAAGCGCAGCACCAACAGGTTCTGCACGGTCTCTTTGCCGAGATAATGATCGATGCGGAAGATCTGCTGCTCGGAGAAGACGGCGCCCACTCGCTCGTTGATCCGTGCGGCAGAAACGCGGTCGTGACCTAGCGGCTTCTCGAGCACGATCCGCGAATTCGGCGTGACGAGGTTGTGGCGCTGCACCGCCTCGGCGACCGGCGCGAACAAATCCGGTCCGGTGGACATGAAGAACACACGCACCTTGTCTTCACGCCCTTGCAGCACGCGCTGCAGTGAGGCGAAATCCTCGTCCGAATGCGCGTCGATCTTCTGGTAGCTGACAAGTTGCTCGAACTGCGCCCAACGCTCCGCATCGAACGCCTCGCCTACGTGCTTTTCGCAGCTCTCGTGAACCTGCGCCAGGTATTCCTCGCGTGAAAGCTGCGTGCGCGCCGCAGCGATGATTCGCGAGTCCGTCGTGACGGCGCCGGCGGCCGTGCGGCGATACAGCGCCGGCAGAAGCTTACGCATGGCGAGGTCGCCGGAACCGCCGAAGAGAACGAGATCAAAGGTTGGCGAAGATTGCATGAACGCGCCTGGGTGGGATCCCGCTGTTAAGTTAACAGAGGGGCCGCAGGCCGGTCAGGACCGATGCACGCATGCGCATGCATGAAAGCCGCAGTGAGAGAGTTCTTACACGCAGCTCGGAACAGCATGCATTGCAGGCAGTTCCCTGGGCTGAACCCTCAGCGCGGCGGGTTTCCCTCAGCCGGCCGCCTTCTTGCGCGATTCAGCGCTGCGTGAGCCGGTCGATTTTTTGCCTGCGAGCGCCGCAGCGGCGCGTTTCAGCTCTTCGCGCGCCACTGCGCGCATGCGCTGCGTGGCGGTCATCCGATCTTCGCGGGGCTGCGGGCTCGGTTTCGCTGGCGCCGGGGCGGAGACGGGCTTCACGATGCGCTCCTCCGAAGTCAGCTCTTCGGGGGCCAGCAGGTCTTCCAACTCGGCGTCGTCCACCGTCCGCGGCTGCAGCGCCGGCCCGCGGTGCTCGCCCGAGGACGCGATGCTCAACTCGAACAGCTCCAAGACGTCTCCATCGCCGATGGGCTTGCCAGCGCCTTGCGGCGCCGCGTCGTCGCCCGACCGCAGCACGGCGCGCTCACTCCCGTCGCCGGTCGTCGTCGACTCCGCTGCATGCTCGCGACCCGCGTCGAGCGTCGCAGGACCTTTGCTGACCGGAGCGATGTCGAAATCCGGCTCGATTACATCTGGATTTGAACGTGGAGGAGAAGAACTCTCGGCGGGCGCGCGCTCGCCTGACGCCTGAGGCGCTGCATCACGCGAATGCGCCTGAGCCTCCTTTGCAACAGGCTTCGGCGCCTGCAGTTGCGCGACGGCGGCGTCCGCGGGCGGCGCCGGCAGTGCATCGGCCGCCTGGCGGCTTTCGCCGAGCAGATCGAAATACAACTGCAGATACTTCTGCAGTGAGCGGACATAGACGTAGTCCTTCATCGCATGCTTGCGCGCGCCCTGTACGAGCTGCGCCCGCCGCTCGGGCGGAAGCTGCATCACTCGGGTGACGCCCTTGACGAACGCGGCCGGGCTGCCCGGCTCGAGCGCGACGCCGTAGCTGCCTATCAGTTCACCCTGCGCGCCCATACCGGTTGCGACACACGGAACGCCGCACAACATCGCCATGGCCAGCGTCATGCGCGCACTGTCGTCGAGGGCGCTGGAGCACACCATGTCGCAGGCGTTGAACAACGAGGCGACGTCTGACCACTCGCCCAGCAGATGTACGCGGGCGCCCAGGGAGCCGCCGCCCAGCAGCGCCATGAGCTGGGCGTTGCCCTTCTGCACGCCGCGCCCGGCCAGCACGACGTTGATCTCGGGGTGTGTCTTGACCAGCTCCGCCATTGCCTTGAGAAAGGTGGCGTGGTCGTGGTCCGGCCGGAACGGTGCGTGCATGCCGATCACGAACGATTGCGGCGACAACTGAAGTTGCTCGCGGACTTTCCGCCGCAGCTCCGCGTCCGGCTTGAAACGCGCTGCATCCAGTCCCGGAGGCGCAACCAGGCAACCGCTTTCGGGAAAGCCCACGTGGCGGTGGCGTGCGGCGCCAGTCTCGGACGTGTAGACGATCCGATCGACGCCGGGCGCGCACCTCGCAGCGATACGCAGCTTCCAACGATCGATCAGACCAGCGCCGTGCGGCAATGGTTGAGTGTTGACGACGCTCCAAACCAGCCGCGGCTTCCAGTCGCAGCGCGCGCGTACGATCGAGGAGACGATCTGCGCGGTGACGCCCCAGGCCTGAATCACGTCCGGCCGAAAACGCCGCGCAGCGCTCACGATCTCGAAGTACGCCGCGGGCGAGCAGCGTTGTCTCGACAACGAAATCTCGTGCACTGGCGCGCCATGCTGGCGGAGCACGGCGGCGGGCAGCACGCCGCGCGAAAGACAGACGATCTCTGCTTGCACCCGCTCCTTGGGCATGCGCGTCAGAAGCGGCATGAAAAGCGTTTGCTGGACGGATTCAGCTCCGCCTGCGCTCACGATGTGCAGCACGCGCAGCTGTCGATGAGGCTCTCCGGACACTTCGCTCGCCCATCAATAACTCACTGGGCGGCATCGTAATGTAGTCTGATCGCTGACGCCCGCGCGTTGGACGGATCTGTTAATCCGGCCACACAATGCAGGGTGACGGAAATTGGCAGGTGGAGACGCAGGTCACGAAAGCGGGCCTGCACGGACGCCGAGCGCGCGATCGCTCACATACGGATTGCAGTTCCGCTCCTGGCCGAATGTGGACATCGGACCATGGCCGGGCAGGAAACGGACGTCGTCCCCTAGAGTAAACAACCGCTCGCGGATCGAGCGAATCAGCGTTGCATGATCGCCGCCCGGCAAATCGGTGCGCCCGATCGAGCCGGCGAAGATCACATCGCCCACCCACGCAAAGCGTCCCGGTCTGTGAAAGAACACCACATGCCCGGGCGTGTGGCCCGGACAATGCAGCACTTCGAGCGTTTCCGAGCCGACGCTCACGAGATCGCCGTGCTCGAGCCAGCGATCCGGCTCGAATGATCGAGCAGTCGGAAAACCTAGGCTGCGCGTCGCCTCCGGCAGACCATCGATCCAGAACTTGTCCCCGCGCTGCGGCCCCTCGATCGGAACCTTCTTCAGCGCCGCCAGCTCGGCGGTCCCGGCTGCGTGATCGAGATGCGCATGCGTCAACAGGATTTTTTCCAGCGCCAGGTCGTGCTCGTCGAGCGCCGCGAGCACCTGGTCGAGATCGCCGCCTGGGTCGACCACAGCGGCGCGCTTCGCATCGTCCCAGATGAGGGAGCAGTTTTGCTGGAAAGCGGTGACGGGGATGATGAGGGTTTGCATGAGTGCGTGGACAGTGAAGAGTCAGCGGTGAGAGGAGTTTAGCGGGGATACGGGAGCGGGAGGACGGAAAGAAGGGAAGGCGTGAAGGTCAAAAGCGGGAGCGTCAGAGAGAGCGCATTCCATTCGCCCTCACGCATTCACGCATGCGCACATCCTCCCGCCTCACCCGCTGCCGCTCACGCCGCCTATCAACACCAGGCGCATGGCCTCCTCGACCGACAGATCCGTCTCGCGCAGCTCGTGTCGCGGCAGGTACAGCGTATAACCGCCGATCTGGTAGCTCATGGGGAAATACACGGCCGCCAGTTCGCCGGCCGCGTCGCCGAACAGCCGCGGGCTGACGTTCTCTTCGGTGACGAAGCCGATGATCTGGGCGCCGTTCATGCGCCATAGGACCACGCGCTTGAGATCGCGCGAACGATCGCCCGCCGGCAGAAAGCGCGTGAAGTCCTTGAGCGCACCGAAGATCGATTTGACGATCGGGATGCGCGCCAGCAGCGATTCGCCGAACCGGATCAGCCGGCGCACCACGTATGCATCGACCAGCACGCCGACCGCCAGCACCAGCCCAAAGGCGGCAAGCAGCCCGAGCCCGGGCCAGTAGCGGTCCGAGGGCAGCCATGTGCGCAGCGGGCCGCTCAGGATCGTCTCGGCCGTGATCGCCAGCCAATACACGACCCAGACGGTCAACGTCACTGGCGCCACGGCCGCCAGGCCCTTCAGAAATGTGTTCCACAATCGCCGCATGGATGCTCCGCCGAAAGGCGCTGACGATCAGCGCCGACTGAGACGTACGCTGTATGCACCATGAGATCTTCCCGCATCGATGCGAAACGTCGCAACGTTTCTGCGATGCGCGCTGCTACACTTGCGCCGGCCGCCTGGTTCCTCGTCGATATGCTCCGTCGCTTGTTGCTCATCACGGCGCTTGCAGCGCTGTTCTCCCAACTCGTCCATGCGGATGCGCCCGCGGCGCAGCCGCCCTCGTCCGTGCTGCGGGCGATGCAGCGCCATGGCGTACCCTCTTCGTCAGTGAGCATATTCGTGCGCGACGTGGCCGCCCGTCAGACGCTCGTCGAACTGCACCCCGAGCAGCCGCGCAGTCCTGCATCCACGATCAAGGTGCTCACGACGTTCGCCGCCCTGGACATGCTCGGACCCGGCTACACCTGGAAGACCCGCGCCTTCGCCAACGGCGAGTTGCGGAAAGGCGTGCTCGAGGGCGATCTGGTGCTGGTCGGCGGCGGCGATCCGTACATGACCACCGAGCGCTGGTGGACCTTCGTGCGCAATCTGCGTGCGCGCGGCGTCGAGCACATCACCGGCGATGTCGTTCTCGACAATACTTTCTTCGCGCCGGACGAAACGGACCGCGGAGCGTTCGACGGACAGATCTTCCGCAGCTACAACGTTCTGCCGGACGCGCTGATGGTCAATTTCCAGACCACGCGTTTCACGATTCTGGCGGCGCCGCTCGAGGAGCGGCCGCAGATCGTACTGTTTCCACAGCCCGAGAACCTCAAGGTGCAGAATCGGCTGCGGCTCGGACCGGGCGAGTGCCGCGGCTACAACCGCGGCGTGAGTTTCCACATGCCGGATCCGCAGGACCCGGACACGGTCGCGGTGAGCGGCGTGTTCCCTGCTTCGTGCGGCAGTTATTCGATCTCGCGGGCGGTCGGCTCTGCTCCGAGCTACGCATACGGCACATTCCGTTCACTGTGGAGCGAGGCGGGCGGCAGAATCGATGGCCGCATGCGCCTGAACGCCGCGGACGGGAAGTTGCGCATGCTCTACGAGCACGAATCGCTCCTGCTTCCGGAAATCATCCGGCTCGTGAACAAGCACTCCAACAACGTCATGGCGCGGCACTTGCTGCTCACGCTGGGCGCTGAGCGATACGGCGCCCCCGGCACGATCGAAAACGGCCGCACGGCCGTTCGCGCCTGGCTTGCCGAACGCAACATCCCGATGCCGGGCTTCGTGCTCGACAACGGCTCAGGGCTGTCGCGCACCGAGCGGGTCACTGCGCGCGGCATGGGCGAGTTGCTCGATGCTGCCTGGCGCAGCCCGTTCATGCCGGAGTTTGCAGCCTCCCTGCCGCTCTCGGCGGTCGACGGTACGCTGCGCGAGCGCTTCGACGGCCCGGGCATGCAGGGACGCATTCGCCTGAAGACCGGCCGCATCGACGATGTAAGCGGGCTGGCCGGCTACATCCACGCCTCCTCCGGAGCGACGTACGTCGTGGTGATTCTCATCAACCATCCCGGCGCTCACCTCGGCGTGGGCGAAGCGATTCAATCCGAGCTCGTGAAGTGGGTGTTCGCCAAGTAGCAAACGGATAGCGCAGAGGGGACGTGGATTTCTTGCGAAGCCCTCTGAACTCTCCGCTATCCGCTATCCGCTATCCGAAATCCGCTTCTTTCCTTGCACAGCGGAACCCCCTTCGCTGCGGTGCGTTTTGGCTGCGTGAGTCTTGCGTCCGCGACGCAACAGCGGGTGCGTGTACTTCATGCAACCGTGAAATTCAGGCCATGCAAGGAGCTTTTATGAACAGAGCCATTGTTGCGGGCGCGCTAATGTCAGCCTGCGCCGGCGCCGCTCACGCACAGTCGTCAGAGAACGACGCAGGGCTGTACCTCGGCCTCGGATTCGGCGCTTACAACGTGCAGCTGGACGACATCGACGAGACCGACGATGCGATCGAGCGCATCGATGACGACGACAACGCCTGGAAGGTGTTCGCCGGCTGGCGGTTCAATCCGTACTTCGCGCTCGAGCTGAACTACGTGGACTTCGGCGATCCCGACGATCGGCTGGAAGCATCGGGCTCGAGCGGCGATTACCGGCTGGAGCTGAGCGGCGTCCAGCCTGCGATCCTGGGAACATTCCCGCTCGGACCGGTCGAGCTGTTCGCCAAGCTAGGCTACTACTTCTACGACATCGATCTGTCCATCGACCTGGACGATATCACCGAGGATGTATTCACTTCGGACACGAGCGAGGAGGCATGGTCGTACGGCGGCGGCGTCGGCATGACTTTCTTCGAGCGCCTGCACGCGAGGCTTGAATACGAGCGCATCGACACGGACGTGATCGACGATCTGGATTCGATCTGGCTGTCGGCGGCCTGGCGGTTCTGAGAACCTCCGACTTACTCCGTGGCTGGGATCGAACCGCCGTGCATTTCAGGCGTCCGTGGTCTGAGAGGTAGTTGCCAATCCGAGCTTCCCAGAGCGCAGCGGCAGCCGTGGATGCAGCTCGAGCGCCGAGAGCCTGTCACGACTTCCGCCGCCGGGCGCCGCGCCTGCCGTCGCCGATCAGGTTCAGCAGCGCGGTCCCCGGCACAGTGATCCAGGCAGGGCGCCCCGCGAGCTCAGCGCGCAATTCGCGCAGCGCCCGCGTGATCTCGAAAAGCGTGAGCAGCCGATTCATCTCCGCTTCCTCGAACACTTGCCGGGAGCCGGCGACGCCCGTTCGATAGCCTTGCAGGAACGCCTCGCGCGACGTGCGCTGCCAGCCGCCGAGCGCGGGCTCGAGTCGCTCGCGCATGTCCGAGCCGGCGAGAGATGCGTGCTCCAACGCGACCGCCCGCGCATAGTCGAACGAGCGCAGGACGCACGCGACGTCGTACAGAGGCGAATGCTTCGCTCGGCGCTCGTCCACGCTCAGGGACAAATCACCCTCGAAGCCGGTGATCACCACATCGTCGGCGGACAGGAGCGCCTTGCCGATGTGCAGGTTGGTGTGGATGCGCGTTTTGAGGTGCGCAACCGGGCCCTCGCACAACTCGCCGATGCGCGCCAGCAGTTTCTCGCGCCCGACGCCGAGACGGTGAGCGCAAGCGCGCGCCTGCTCGGGCAGCGACAGGAAATCGCGTTCGAGCGCCGCGAGGACCGACGTGGCCAGGTGCTGCGCCGTGCGGCGCCAGCGCTCCAGATCCGTCGACTCGATCGGCTCCGCCGCGAAATTCGCATCGCTGGTGGGCGCGGCCAGCAAGGCGTGCATCTCGCCGACGCGTCGTCCCATCGTGTGCATCTGAGCGGCGAACAGCTCGTGCGGAGATTCACCAGGCCCCGCCTGGGAATAAACTCCTACGGCGAAGCGCTCCAGGTGATTGAGCGCATAGTTCAGCACGTCGCCCTGGTGTCCGACGCGCGCGAAGAAGGCGGCGATGACGGTCGGCTGCGCGGCAACGTGGGTAATTGCGGCGGCGAGCGCTGCGATCTGCTTGAAGCCGGCGCGCGTGAGGAAATCCGTCATTTCGATGTCCGGATGCGGCCCGCGGGTCAGCAGCCTGTACGCCTTGAGGAACAGCACATCGTTCAGAATGACGCTGGTGTTCGTCGGCTCGGGCGTGATGTATTCCAGATCGTGCGGCTGCAGGTCCGGCAACTCGGGAAAGGCGTCCGTGCGCTGGAATTGCAGCTCGCCGCCGGCGAACGGGATGCTTTCCTCATTGCTCGCGCAGCGCGTCAGCGCGATGCAGAAGGCGGGGTCCGCAAAGGCGTCGATCAATAAGCCGACGCGCGCGTGTTCGCGCACTTTGGCGAGCGTCCACTCGGCGGTGCGCAGCGCGCCGTCGTCCGAGTCTTCCCAGACGAGCGTGAACGGCAGGAAGTAATCGAGTTCCTCACCCGACTCGGAGCGAGCCTCTATGTAGCACAACAGATATGACTTCTGCTCGCGCCGCCACAGGGAGCGTCGTCCCAGCCGCGCCGACTGCAGCGCTCCCATGTGCCGAGTGATCCAACTGCGCGGACGAAGGAACTCGGGCAACACCTCCTGTTCGAGATGCTGCAGCGTGCGGCGCGCGACGATCTGGCTCGCGCCGTCATCCGGCAGCAGCGTGGCGAGGCCGTTGGTCAGCACCAGCACGGGCAGCTCGGTGGCGGGCGTGCGCTCGATGTGCCAGGCCGGCGGTTCGGCGTCCTCGCTGAGCAGCAGCCAGAAAAAGCCGTGCGCCGGCAGCGTCAGGAAGTAAGGCAGCTCGCCGACCGGAGGAAACGCGTTACGGCCGAGCATCTCCACCGGCACGCGACCCTTGTACTTCGATAGATCCAGCTCCACGGCCTGCGCCGTTTGCGCGAGATTCGCCACGCAAAGCACGATCTCGTCCTCGCAGGTGCGCACGTATGCAATCACCTTGCGGTTCTGCGGACGTACGAACTCGAGCTCGCCGCGGCCGAAGCAATGGTGCTGGCGGCGCACCGCCAGGATGCGCCGCGTCCAGTTCAGCAGCGACGACGGGTCGCGGCTCTGCGCCTCGACGTTGACCGCCTGATAGCCGTAGATCGGGTCCATGATCACCGGCAGATAAAGTTGTTGCGGATCGGCGCGCGAGAAGCCGGCGTTGCGGTCGATGCTCCACTGCATCGGCGTGCGTACGCCATTGCGGTCGCCGATGTAGATGTTGTCTCCCATGCCGATCTCATCGCCGTAATAGATGATCGGCGAACCGGGCATGGACAACAGCAGGCTGTTCATCAGCTTGATGCGATCGATGTCGTTGTCCAGCAGCGGCGCCAGACGCCGCCGGATGCCCACGTTGACGCGCATGCGCGGCTCCTTCGCATACATGCGGTACATGTAGTCGCGTTCCGCATCGGTCACCATCTCGAGCGTCAGCTCGTCGTGATTGCGCAGGAAGATCGCCCACTGACAGTTCTCGGGGATTTCGGGCGTCTGGCGCATGATTTCCGCGATGGGATAACGATCCTCCAGCGCCACCGCCATGAAAATGCGCGGCATCAGCGGGAAGTGATACGCCATGTGACATTCATCGCCGTCGCCGAAGTACTCGCGCACGTCCTCCGGCCATTGGTTCGCTTCGGCGAGGAACATTCGCCCGGTGTAGTTGGCGTCCATCGCCGCGCGCATGCGCTTGAGCACCGCGTGCGTCTCAGGAAGGTTTTCGTTGTTGGTGCCTTCGCGTACGCACAGGTACGGGATCGCATCGAGACGCATCCCGTCCACGCCCATGTCCATCCAGAAGCGCATCACCTCGATGACCGCCTCCACCACGCGCGGATTGTTGTGATTGAGGTCAGGCTGATGCGAGAAGAAGCGATGCCAATAGTACTGTCCGGCGATCGGATCCCACGCCCAGTTGGAGCTCTCGGTATCGGTAAAGATGATGCGCGTGCCGGCGAACTTCTTGTCGTCGTCGCTCCACACGTAGAATTCGCGTTCGGGCGAGCCGCGCGGCGCGCGGCGCGCCGCCTGGAACCACGGGTGCTGATCCGATGTGTGGTTGATCACCAGCTCGGTGATGACTTTCAGCCCGCGACGATGCGCCTCGTCGATCAACCGGCGAAAATCGTCGAGCGAGCCGTAGTCCGGATGCACGTTGCAGTAATCGGCGATGTCGTAGCCGTCGTCGCGCAGCGGCGAAGGATAGAAAGGCAGCAGCCAGATCGCGTTGACGCCCAGCTCCTGTATGTAGTCGAGCTTCTGAGTGAGGCCCGCGAAGTCGCCCACGCCATCGCCGTTCGAGTCGTAGAACGCCTTTACGTGCATCTGGTAGATGACGACGTCCTTGTACCAGAGCGGATCGTTCGTCGGCTGCAGCGCCTGCCGCTCCTCTGAGGCTTCGACGCCCTCGGGCTTGGCGGCTTCGCTCTGCGCGCCAGCATCGGCTGCGCGCGGAATGTCGGTGGAAACCTCGGTCATGTCGTGCGGGTTTTTTCTTGACACTGTGTCGCGGTAACGCGCGCGGCGCGCGTGAGGGTTCCGGGCTGCGGCCAATCAAAGAAGGGACAAGCGGTTAGCGGTGGGCGCAAGCGATCGAATCAACCGTTGCAGTCCAATAGACTAGTCGCCCACCGCGCTTCGCGCGAGTCCGAAGGATGAAAGAGCCGCCCCCAAAGCAACAGCCGACCCTTGACCGCTGTTCCGGAAAACTTGCGGTGGACGCTCGCATCCCTCTTGCTTAGCCTTG
>Ga0079224_100000495_pt1 | contig 39014 bp, 39 predicted proteins | sample Stecom2015_FD_80414 | JGI IMG/M metagenome (GOLD analysis project Ga0079224, IMG submission 80414) | Agricultural soil microbial communities from Utah to study Nitrogen management - Steer compost 2015 | ecosystem: Environmental > Terrestrial > Soil > Agricultural land | place: USA: Utah... | reverse complement strand
TGTCGCGTGGGTGGTTTTGTGGTCAGGCGGCGGCGCGACCGCTGGCGCTGGCGCGGGCGCGGGCGCGGGCGAGTCGGCGTGCCAGGCGCGGACTGGCCTTGCGGTCGTCCCACCACCCGGGCTTGCCGGTGAAACGCCAGCCAGCGCCCGAGCCGTCTCGGTTGACGACGATGAACCGTTCGCGGCGAGCGCCGTCCAGGCCGTAGACGTCGGTGTCACGCCCGAGCGGGACCCAGAAAAGGTGGGTCGTCTCCCACACCAGGTCGGGGTCCAGGACGAGGTTGTCCATCACGAGGTTCCCGTCCCACCGGTCGGGCTCTTCGCGCAGGCTGCGCTCGAGCAGCGCTACCGCCTCCTGCGAGCTGGTAACTAGTCCGATCACCGGAGCGAGGTCGGCCAGGGTCGCACACGGCCAGGGCACACGGCACTCCATGCAGTAGTACCAGTAGTCCCGGGCAAAGACGAGGTTGAGGAGCTGGTACTCCCGGCGCACGTTGGTGCACTTGTGGCGCTCGCGGACAGCGTCGACCGCGTCGAGCAGGTCGCTGGTCTCGCGGGTCGTGGCGAGAGGCTGGTCGGCGGCGGTCGGAGGCGTCTGGGCAACACGGTGGCGCAGGTCATCGACATGAGTCATGGCGGGTGTCCTCTCTCAGACGTGCCAGGCGGTGTGTGGACGGGCGGGGTCAGGGTCTTCGAGCTGCGGTGGGTTCAGTCGCCGTGGTCGGTGTAGGACGGGTAGTCCTTGGGGTCCAGTCCGACCTTGCCCATCGCCTCCCACAGCGCCAGGTCCTCGGGGCGAGGGCCGTCGGGCGAGCCCTGGACGGCTGCGCGGTGCCGTGCGGAGGCCTGGATGAGGATCGCGATGACCCGGGCGGCGTTGTCGGGGAACTTCCCGGCAGGGCCGGCCCAGGCCAGCGGACCGGCCTCGGCGTCTGGCCGGCGCAGCCGGTCCCACGCCTGGTCGACCGCGGTGCGGAACAGCCGCACGCGTCGCTCGTCGTCGTCCGGGATCGTCCCGGCGGCGACGGCGGCCTCGATCGTCGCGCGGAAGTCCTCCAGGACGTCGAAGGTCCGTTGGGTCAGCTCCTCGTCGGCACGCAGCGCCTCCCACAGCTGGGTCCAGGCCCACTTGGCCGGCTTGGGCGACTGCCCGCGCGGGACCGGCGCCGGCAGCAGGTTCTGCCGGATCAGCACCGCGAAGGCGAGATCGTCCATCGCCCGCAGCTCGCCCTGGTCATGGGTGACCGGGACCCGGTCGGTGATCTTGCTCCACGGCTGGTCGATCAGCGCCATGACGTCTTCCTCGTTCCTCTCGCTGTCGGGGCCGCCGTCCCCCTCGAGGGCGGGGCGTGTGTCTGCGGCCACCATTTCACGTCCGGCTCGCTCGGCGGCCCGCTTGAGGCGGTGCAGCTCTCGGCACTCGTCGCAGCGGCACCCGCCCTTGCGGTACCAGGGCACCGACGCCTCTCCAGGCCCGTGCAGCGGCTCGGAGCCGCCACCGGCCCACCGCGCGGCGCGAGCCTGGTGGACCCGCTCGGCCGCGGCGACGTCGTCGAGCCCGGCCGCGCGCAGCTCGGCCCGCTCCGACTTCGTCGTGCCGGCCCAGTAGCCGGCCTCGTCGTTCGACAGCGCCCACAGCAGGCACGCCGCCCTGCCCGGGCAGCGCCGGCACACCGCGATGACGTCATCGGGCACCACCCGCGCCTCCACCGAAGGCACCCAGTCGGTCTCCACCGGGTCGGTCGCACAGCGCGCGTCCTCCAGCGGGAAGCGCTGCAGAAACGACTCGGAGGCCTTCCCATCGTGACGGGGAAGAGCCTCCGGGTCGGGCTGCGTACTCTCAGTGGCCCCACCATAGCTCTCCGCGCCGCCGCCGTCATCGAGCACGCCGCCATGGCCGACACCCTCGGTCTCGTCCGGGAGCAGCCCGTCGGCCGCGAGCGCCTGGAGGATCTCCAGCTCGCTGGTGTCCAGCTCGTCGTCCAGGGGCAGCGCGAAGACGGGAGCGACTGTCGTGGTCGTGTGGGGTGAACGCTCGGGCGCGTTCAGGGATGTGGTCGTCATGAGGTTTGTCCTCTCGTCCGGATTGCAAGTCCGGTGTCGCCAGGGGCTTGGCGGTGCACGGCAAGAGTCCCACCTAGTGCTGGGATTCGTCAACTGGAATGGGGTGCACAGCGGTGGCTGCCCAAGCCGGGTACCTAGACTCGCGGTGTGAGCAGCCGCCAGCCCCAGTACTACGGGTACGCCGAGCTCGCCGACCGCATCGCGGCGGTCCTCGGCGTGCGACCCTCCCTGTCGCTGCTGCGCGGCGCGGCCGCCGAAGCCCGCCGCCGCGACCAGCGCCAAGGCCTGCGCCGCGGCCGGCCCAGCATCACCACCGGCATGCCCCACCCCCGCCCCTCCACCCGTCGGCCCGCGACGTTCGACCCCCTCGAGGTCGAGACCTGGCTGGCCGGCCACCCCGCCCTGGCCTGGGACCAGGCCCTGCAGACCGCCCGCGACCGCCTGGCCGACGGCCAGGACGTCGAGGACGTCGTCTCCGCCGCGCTCCAGGCCGGGATCTCCTGGTCAGCCCTGACCGAGCTGATCAACGCCCACCAGCACACGTCCTGGACCAAGGCGTGGGTCCACCGCCGGTACCGCCACCTGGAACCGGCCCGCCCCACGCCGCCCGCCCGCTAGCAGCCGTCCAGCGCCTCGGAGAGCGCCACCGCGTCCCCACGGCTGACCGTCAGCCCGTACCGGCCGGCCACCGCCACGTAGGCGCGCGCGTACCGGCAGCGCTCGTGCCCGGGCATCCACTGCCCGGGCGTGCTGTCGCCCTTGGACTGGTTCACCGACCCCGTTGTGGCCAGCAGGTTCAGCGGGTCGTTCGCGAACCGCCGACGGCGCTCGCTGTCCCAGGCTGCGGCTCCGTGGTCCCAGGCCGCGGCCAGGGGGAAGACGTGGTCGATCTGGACGCCGGCGGCGTCCCGGGTGCGGTCGAAGGCGAGCTCGTCGCCGGTGTACGGGTCGGCGAGGCTCCCGGTGAGCACGACGCATCCGGGGGTGCCGGACTTGATGACGACGTCGTGCAGGTCCCGGCGCAGGATGTCGTTGCGGGTGTCGCAGCCGTTGTGCCCACCAGGGGCGTCGACGTCGTCGGACCAGGCCGGACCGAACACGCAGCCGTGGCCTCTCCCGCAGTCGCGGTCGTAGCCCGGGACCGAGGGCCTGGCGGCGACGACGTCGACGACGCCCTCGAGCGCGACGGGGGCGTCGGTGGTCGACGGCGAGAGCTCGTCGGCGTGGTCGTAGACGAGCCATGCGCCGACGGCCAGCAGCAGGGCGACAATGACGTGGGAGGTCTTCATGTCACAGGAAGGTGTGCGAACCGCTCCCGCGATGACATCGCGCAGGTCAGCCAGGGCCGTGCAGCCACGGCCGGAGAGATCTCAGCCCGCCACCGTTCCCGTCGCGAGCGCCACCAGGGCGCCGGCGATGATCATCGGCCCGAACGCCAGGTGCGCTCGGCGTCCCGCCCCTGCGGCCAGGAGACCCAGCGCGACCACGGCTCCTACGAGATAGGTCGCCAGCACCGCGGTGAACATCCCGGCCCAGCCCAGCGGTCCCACGACCAGTCCGGTGACCGCGGCGAGCTTCACGTCGCCCAGCCCCATCGACGTCGCCAGCGACATCAGGAAGAACGCCCCGCCGAGCACGAGCGCGCCGCACGCCGACCACGCCAGCAGCACCAACGACCCCGATCCCCACGCGCCGAGGGCCACGAGCACCACCAGCACAGGCGCCAGGACCCGCAGCACCGCATCCGGGATCCGTCGTACGTCCCAGTCGATCCATGCCAGCCCCGCCCCCGTCACCGCGTACGCGCCGGCAGCGAGGAGCAGCTCGCGCGGCGCGGCGGCGGCCGCGGCAGCACCCGCCGCGGCGAGCACGACCACCAGCCACGACCAGCGCAGGTCGAGCCGGGGCACGTCCATGCGGTACCGGTAGGAGCCGCGGACAAGCCACCGCCACACCACCACCCCGCACCCGGCGCCGGCGGCGGCACCCACCAGCGCGATCACCGCGCACCCAGCGCGGCGAGACGATGCCGGCAGACCGCGGTGCACGAGCGCCATGAACCGGCGCTGCCGGGCCGGGACCTGCGGACGAGAGGCTCAGGCATCGGTCTCGGGCGCGCTGCCTGCGACGTCCTCGGGGCCGGTGTACTCCTTGCCGTCCAGGCGTCGCGGCAGCCCGGTCGGCATGCCCATGATCTCGTCGGAGACGGTGAACATGTCGCCGCGCAGCTCTGCGTCGTCCGCCTCGGTCCACGTGGTCCAGTTCGCCATGATCAGATCCTCTCTTCTCGTGCTGATGTCGCTCAGTCGTCGGTGACCATCTGGATAACCATGCGCGAGCCGCGCCGGCCGTCCGGGTCGGTGAAGCTGACCCGCCCGCGGCTGACGACGTCGCCGGCAAGGGCCCGCGGCAGCAGGTGGCGGGTGTTGTCCATCTTGTCGGAGCGGCCCAGGTAGGCGCCCCGACGGGTCTGGATCTCCAGGGTCACCATGCCGCCGCCGTCGTAGAGCCGAGCGGCCTCGTGCAGCTGGTGGGTGCCGACCGAGTACCGGTCCAGGGCGATCCGGTCGCCCTGCGCGAAGTTGTTCCGCACGTACCCGTCAAGGTTGCTCTCGTTGATGTAGTGCGGCAGCTGGACGTTGACGTAGACCACGTGGGTGCGGTCGTTGACCGCCTCGTACGCCTGGATGGACCGGTCCACCCGCCGCAGGTGCGTCTGGTCACGCTCGGGCAGGGCCTGGATGTCGCCGGCGTGCTCCGAGAGCGCGTCGTTGACCTCCGTCCAGACCTCGGGGCGGGTCACCAGGTCCCGCTGCGCGCCGAGCTGCGTGCGCGGCATGGTGGCCTGCACCTGGTTGCGGGTCTTGGACCGAGCCTTCTTCTGCCGGTCCGAGATCGGCACGCGAGTCGCGGTCGGGTCCGGCAACTGACGCGCCATGCGCGGGTGCCCCAGCTCACCGACCGTGGCCCGCGGCGTGGCCCGCTCGCGATCCATCTGCGCCCGGGTCAGGTCCATCCCCTCGACCATGCGGTCCAGCTCGGCCAGACCGGCCCGCGCCTCGGCGCGCTCCTGCGCCGTGGTGGGATCCATCGGCTGCGCCTGCTTCGACCTGACCGTGCTCGATCCGCGGTCGACGTCAACGATCGCGGTCCCTTTGCGTCCCATGGCTCCGCCCTCCTGTTCGGGTCTCCTGTCACAGGAAGGTGTGCGCTGCCAGACGGCAGTGACACCCCAGGCGTCAGGGATGCTGCGGCCGGCCAGATGCCAGCGAGCACCACCACGGTCACCCGGCATGCTGGGATCTGTCCACGACGTGTGGCCCCGGCGCCGACGAACACGGAGCCGTCGTCGGCGCCGGCTTAGCGGCTAGGGCCGAGGCGTCAGGCCCCTGCAGGTGTGCTCCGTCGCGGCCGGCGCCTGGCGCAGCAGCTGCTCGACCCGGTCGGCCAGCGTGATCTTCAGGTAGGAGGGGTCGTCGGCCGGGTACTGCAGGACTCCCTGGTCGACCTCGAACGCCCGGATGTCGCAGAAGCAGTCGTGGCATCCCTGGGCGCCGCACCACGAACCACAGCGCTGGTGCCGGACGATCGAGTGCCCGCACGCGCACATCTTCTGCCCTGCGCCGCGAGCCGCCCCGTAGGTCGGATCGGCCGCGAACTCCTGGGCTGGCGTCTGCTCGGTCACGTCGGGCTCCTCGGTCTGGACGGCGGACGGCGTGCGGTTCACTCGTCCGCGATAGCCGGCTGCGGGTGGGTCAGCGCGTGGAAGGTCGCGGTCAGGTTGGTGTCGGGGGCGTCGGCGAGCCAGGACTGGGTGTGGCCCTGCAGGACCTGTCCAGGCTGGGCGCGGAAACGCCACGGGCGCACATCGGCCAGGACCTGGTGGGTCAGGATCGTGGCGTGGAACTTGGTCGGCACCACGGCCTGGTCGACGATCGCGCCGCGCTTCTTGAGCTCACTGGTCTTGGCGACCTCGGCCCGGGAGACGGCGAGCTGACGGATCTTGTGGCGGCCCACCTTGATCTCCAGCACGACGACCAGGTGCTGCTCGAGCCAGCGCTGCTTCTTCCAGGCCGGGTTGACGCCCATCTCCCGGCCGAGGCCCAGGTCGGCGATCGCGCGGGCCGCGTAGCGGGCCTTCTTGTCCTCGTCGACCAGCACGTCCTCGCCCGGGGTCAGCAGCTCCAGGAGCCTGGCGAGACGGCGGGGCGGGATGTGGGCGATCGACCTGCCGTGCGCGGCGTGCAGCCACCGCTGCACCGTGCGCGGCGTGACCCCCATCTCCGCCGCGACGGCCTTGGTGTCGAGGTGGCCGGTGGGCGTGGTGCCGAACCGCAGGGCCATGACCCGCTCGAGGCGGGCCCGGGTCCATGTCGGGGAGGTCGGGGTCATCAGTGGCCGCCCGGACCGAGCGGGGTGATCTGGACGTCGATCTCGCCGTCCCCGCCAAACTTCCAGTCGTCCTTGTAGTTCTCGTCCCAGAAGTCCGCGGCCCAGGACATGAACCCGGCCTCGCCGCCGTCCTCCCACGCGTTGAGCATCGCCTCGACGTGGTCGGGGTCCAGCGTGAGCTCGGTGATCCGGTCGCGCCCGTAGGGCGGCTCCAGCGAGTGGGGTCCCTGCTTGCCGTCGAACTTCAGCTTGGCGCCCCCCGCCAGACGCTGCCGCGCAGCAGACCGGGCCAACGCGGCCGCGCGGCCCCTCTTCGTCGACGACGCCTGACGCGAGGCGGTGACCAGCTTCTTCGTGTTCGCCGCCGACGGGCCCGGCCCGCCAGCGATGCCGGCGCCGGCCAGCCACCGCTGGACCGTGCGCGGGGTCACGCCCAGCCGCTTGGCGGCCGCGCCCAGGTCGATGCCGGACTTGGTCTTGGTCGACCGGCCGCCGACGGCCAGCAGCATCCCGACCACGTCCTGGCCCTTGCCGGAGACGTCCGCCAGAGACGTGTCCGGCACGCCGGTGATCGAGGAGAACACCGCGCTGCCGCGGTGGGCGGGTGTGGAGCGCCGCTTGCGGACCATCACTCAGCTCCTCGGCGCGGCGGGACGATGATGTCGCGGCCCTTGTACGCTCCGCCGGCCAGGTAGGGCAGGTGGTCGGCGAGCAGCGCGGTGCCCTCGTGCTTGTACTGCCCCAGCCCGCGCCCGTACCACTTCTCCCCGCCGGGCCAGGCCTTGACCGGGTCGGCCTCGTTCGAGGTGTACAGGATCGTGTCGGTCACCACCGCCACAGGCCAGCGGTCGGTCTCGGCGCCGATCCGTGCGATGCGCCGCTCGACGGCCACGCGGGACTTGGCCACCACGTGGTGGCGCCAGTCGGGCCGGTAGCCCTCCTTGCCCGCGCGGTGCTTCTCCGAGCCCATCATGCCGATGGTCATCGCGTAGACCATCTTCAGCTGGTCACGGGCGGCCTGGAAGTCGGGGTCGTCGACGTCCAGCGCGGCGCGTGCGTCACGGATCCGCTCGTACCACGGGTCCAGGACCCGGGCCCGCTCGTTCCAGGTGTACGCCTCCAGGATCTTCGGGGCGTACTCCTGCTCGAAGGCGAACTGCAGCGTCGGGGTGGTCACCCACCGCTCGGTGCCGGCGTTCTTCTGGTTCCAGTTCAGCGTGCCCGGCACCCGCCAGTCGCCGTCCTGCGGGACCGCGATCCGCCAGTAGCCCGGAACGTGCCGGTCGAACGTCGTGCCCTCGGGGTGGTGGACCGGGTCGCCCAGCCCCAGGTCCAGCCCTGCCACGCCGGCCAGGTAGGAGCCCGACCGGTCGTAGGCATGCACGTAGGTGTGCTCGAGCTCCTCGGCGGTCGGCTTGCGGCACCAGGTCAGGTCCGACTCGGTGTTGGCCCACTGCGCGGGCTGCACCGGCTCGATGACCTCGAAGAACTTCTCGCGGTCCTTGCGCCGCACCGCGAACAGCAGGTCCAGGCCCGTGGCCGCCGCACCCAGGTGGTACGGGTGACGCAGCTCGGTGGCGAACAGCCCGATCCGGCGCGCCAGGGTGGCCGCGTCGGGGTCGTCGTTCATGAAGCCGATGCCCTCGGCCTCCGACTGGAGCGCCGGAACCAGGACCAGCCACACGGCCTTGTTCGAGTCGTCCGGGTGCCACACGCGGGTCCACTTGCCCAGCCCCTGGCTCTCCGCGCCGAACTTGTACCCGGCTGCCAGCGCCCCGGCCACGGCCGGGCAGGAGGCGGTCACCTCCCGGGCGACCTCGTCCTTCTCGGTGTCACGGGCCTCGAGAATCGCGTCGACGTCCAGGCCGATCTGGCGGGCCATCGCCTCGGTGATCCACACCTGACCGGAGTCGGCCAGGTAGTCCGTCGTCTGCGTGCCCAGCCCGAGCTGCCAGGCCATGGACACGAAGTTGCCCACGTGCTGCGGCGCACTGGCCGGCAGGGACAGGCGCTCACCGTTGGACAGGTACATCCCGTCGACGTCCAGCACCATCGCCGCGGCACGGAACTCCTTGGCCTGGACCTTCGTCGGGCCGCGGCGCCCACGGGCACCCGACTGCGGCGAGGGGACGCTCTGGGCCGGCGTCGGGTCGGGTGCAGCGGCCTGGACGGCTGCGGGGGGCGCCGCGGCGACCGGGGGCGCACTGGGAGCGGCGGGTGCGGCGGCGGCCGCGCTGGGCAGGCCGACGTTCATCAGCTCCTGCCAGCACGGGGCGTGCACAGGCTGGTCGCCCAGCGCGGTGCGCGCCGGGTTGCCGCACTGCACGCAGACGCCGGTGGCGCCGTCGGGCAGGATCCGCAGGTCGAACATCATGCTCTCCTCGTCGGACCCTCCTGGCCCGCTGTGGTCGTTCACGTCGTTGCCGTCACCCTGCGTCACGATCGCGTCGTCGTCCACGACGTGTGTCCCGAGCCCGGGCAGCGTGAACTGCCCGCCGTCGGGCCGCTCGTCGCCCTGCGGGCCGCTGCCCGGCTCGGGGGCCCGACCGGGCAGGTCGTCGTCATGGTCGGGGTCCTCGCCGATGATCTTGTCCAGGAGCAGCACGGCCATGCGCACGTCCCGGCCCTCGGCCGCGATGCGGCACTTGAGCTTCAGGCGCACCCGGCCCGGCTCGCTGGTGTCACCCAGCAGGATGCCCTCGTCGTAGAGCGCCCTGGCGGCGGTCTTCCAGTCGATCTCGAGCTTCTCCACCTGCGTGCCAGCCGCCGCCTTGATCACGGCCTCGACCTGGCTCGGCTCGCACATCAGCACCCGCCCGCGCTCCTTGGGGCCCGGGTCGTGCATGACGTACCCGAGCTTGATCCCGCCGCGGTCCAGGCGGTACCTCGCCGGCTGGTTCAGCTCCTCGTTCGCCTCGGCGACGCAGGTGCGCCGCCAGCCCAGACGGCTGGCCAGCGGCCACGGCGGGTTGTCCCCGGTGCGCACGTCGTCGACGTAGGCGATGCCCTGGCGCAACGCGTACCCCAGCAGGTCCCGCACCCGCCCGCCGGTGGTGCGCGGCGAGTCCGGGTCGACCGCGGCCTTGCCGGCCTCGCGCAGGTGCTCGTCGACGCGCTCCAGGGTCGCAGTCCGCTCGTCCTGGTCGATCGCGCCGATCTCGGTCAGGAAGTCGCACACCGCGACCCACCCCGCCCAGGTGCTGGCGATCGCCGACGCCTGACGCACCGACTCGCCCTCCTGGACGGTCAGCACGTCGGCGTACTCGCTGGCGACCTTCAGGTAGCGGTCGCGCAGGCCCGGCAGGTCGCCGGCCAGCCAGGAGATGTAGGACGACATCACCACCGCGCGGCCGTGCCGCGACAGCGGCTCGTCGAGCGCCTTGAGGTCAGCCAGAGCGATCTCGTCGCGCAGCATCGGCACCACGAGCATCCGCTCACCGCCCGAGGACCCCGGCCGCGGCATGACCTCGGAGGTGAACAGGCCGCTGGTCCGCGGCGCGGTGCCGCCCATGAGCTCCTGGCCGTCGCGGCTGGACCGCGGCCGCGACTCGCGGTTGTGGATCAGGCGGGAGGTCTCCTCCAGCAGCTTCTGGGCGTCCAGCCACGACTTGGTCGGCGCGAAGTCGTCGAGCCACGCGATCGCATCCTTGGCCTTGTGCAGCGTCAGGCGCAGCGCGTTGAACGTCGCGCCGTTGCCCGACATCGAGGTCAGCGGCTTGTCGTGCTCCCACCGCTCCCCGAAGTGCTGCATCACCTTGGACGCCAGCGACGTCTTGTACGAGCCAGGGCTGCCGATCAGGGCCAGGTTCCACGGGTTGGGGCCGAGCACCGCACGGAACACGTGGCCCAGCAGCGGAGCCACGATCCTGCCCGGGAACCGGTCCAGCATGACCGCCGAGCAGCCCAGCCACGCCTGGCGCAGCACCTGCGGGTCGCTGACGGGGTCGGGCAGATCGAACCGCAGGATCGGACCGGACAGCGACACCTCGGCGACCTCGTGCCCGTGCGGAGTGATCGCGCCGCGGGCGTGCACGTACCGGTGCACGCCGTCGGGCCCGCGCCGCCACCCGGTCGACCGGTACAGGGTCTCGTCGACGGCATCGCGGCTGATCGCCAGGATCGCGCGCTGCAGCACGTCCAGGCCAGCGCGTCGGTGGTCGAAGTCCGGGGAGCCGGGCAGCGACTCCAGCCACGAGTGGTCGCGCCACTGGTCGGCCATCACCCGGATCTCCATCAACTCCGCGGAGTCGGGGTCCTGGTACTGCAGGCGCACGGCGACCAGCGTGCGCGGCGTGCTCGCCTTCCTGCGGCCCGGGTCGGCCCGGCCAAGGAGCTCAATGTGCTCGACCTCGCCGTCGTCCTCCGCCTCGAGGTACTCGCGGGCCACGACCCGCACGACCATCGACAGCAGCTCCTTGAGCTGCCCGCTGGAGCCCTCCTGGCCGTCCTCGCTGCGCTTGGCGCCCTTCTCGGGGGTCCACTGGCAGATGCGCCCGTTGACCACCCGGAACACCGAGCTGCTCGCCCGGGCGCCGGTGGAGTCCTGCCCCTCGCTCGGGCCCGGCTGGTCCTCGACCGAAGTCGTCGAGTCGGGCCACGAGCCGCCCTCGTCTTCGTCGTCGGCGAGCTGCTCGTCGCCGTCCTTGGGCTGGGGGGCGGGTGCGGGCTTGGCCAGGAGCGACCCGGGCGTCGGGATGCCCAGGTCGCGGTGGACCCGCCGTGCCAGCTCGGTCGCCTCGCGCACGAGCCGGTCGGCCTCGACGGCGGCCTCACCGGCCCACGCCGTGCCCGCGTCCGCAGCCAGCGAGGCGACGGTGGCTGCGAGCTCGACCATCTCCTCCACGCGGATCTCGGTCTCCAGCACCCAGCGGCGTGCGAACTGCGTGTTCTCCTCGACGTCGTTCTCGGCCTCGACCAGCTCCCGACGGGCGCGTGCCTCGGCCTCGGCCTCGGTCACGAGCCGGTGCTTGCCCTCCACCTTGGCGACGCTGGCCCATGCGGCGACCTGGTCGACGGTGACCTCGATCAGGTCTTCCAGGGCGAACCCGGCCTCGACGTGGTCGGTCAGGTCGGACTTCGGTTCCTCGGTCGCCGGCAGCACCAGCTGCACCGTGGCGCCGACCGCGGTGAGCTTGTCGTACAGGTCGACGCCCCGCGCGTACCCGGTCGCGTCGCGGTCCAGGACCACGACCACGTGAGCACCAGCCAGCTCGCTGATCAGCTCGAGCGGGAAGGAGGCCCCGCCCTGGGTGTTGGTCGTGGCCACCACGCCCAGTGCTTCGGCGGTCTCGACGTCCTTCTCGCCCTCCAGCAGGTACACCACCTGCCCGTCCCGGACAGCCGCGCGCACCTGCGGGGCACGGAACAGCACCCGGGCGAACCCGGCCGGCTTCTCCCAGACCTGCTGCCCGTCGACGGTCAGGAAAGTCTGAACGAAGTTCTTGTGCCGTGCGCCCTCCGCCGTGCACTCCTGACGGATCACCGCCTGTACCGGACGGCCGTCCGGGTCGGTGTACACGTACCGCTTGGTCTCGACCCACTGGTGATCGATCTTCGGCTGGGGCTGCTTGGTCAGGCGTGCGGGGAGCGGACCGAGCTTGCCCCGTCGCGTGCCGGCGGCGCGCTGTGCGGGGCTACGGCCCACACGGCCGGCGCCGCGCTCGCGAGGCGGCAGCGGCTCGTCGAACACGTCAGGCCAGCCCAGTCCAAGCGCGCTGAGCACGTCTTCGGTGTAGCAGCCCGCGACGCCGTGCAGCATCGTCTTGCCGCCCCGCTCGCCCTGCTCCCACGTCACGCTCAGCGACGGGTCTGGATCCGAGTGCGCCGGGCAGGACATCTTGAACGAGTCCCGCTTCTGGTTCACCAGCGACAGGCCCATGCCGAGCGCCGCGTCCCGGACACGGTCCAGCGAGGCCCGCGGCCCGCTCGCGGCGGGGAACCCACCGCGCAGGAACGACTCAGTCACGAGCATCGCCCCCAGGGGCCATCAGGCCAGGAAACACCCGCAGAACCGCACAACTACGCCACGCCGAGGCGACGAGACTTGATTCAGAGTCTGGGTTGCGGGTTACCATGGGGTCCGTACCGTCCCTCCGAGGAGAGCACAGTACGGAGAGCCCTCGGCGGGAACCGAGGTCACAATCTCTCCGATCTGTCGAATATCGAGCCGAAGAGCACCCCTCAGCCGCCAAGCAATCGGGGTGCTTTTCGCATGTCTGGAGCCAGCTACGCTCCCAGCGGTAGTACGAAGGCGTCCTCGTCGTTGGCGCCGCCGCGCGGGCGGGCCCAGTCAGGGACGTCCAGTCCATGCATCTTGGCGAGAACAGCAACGATGTACTCGTTGCGGTTCCGGTAGCCAAGCCGTCGTCGTTCGGCCTCGTACAGGTCCATGTGGTCCGCGGGGGGACGGATGCTGAGCGCCTTGCGTTCGCCGCGAGGCCTCGGTCCGCCCATCGTTGAGCCAGCCATGCGGCAGTTCTACCAGACTCCTGGTTCAGAACCAGAGACACGCTGAAGTCGGGCGTGTCGCAGCGCTGCGAACCACAAACTGCTGCTTGGCCGGCCTCGGCCCAAGTGATCGACCCCCTCATGTCACAGGAAGGTGTGGGGGTCCGGCATCCAGTGACACGGTCCCGCCGAAGAAGTTTTCGGCGACGGGTGCGACGCGAGCGTAGCTTGCGTCGTCGTCGTGCGCAGAGCCTCCGCTCGTATCTCGCCTCCCCCCGCGCGCACGCGCACGCACACGTACCTGCGGCTCGAAAAATGGGGAACGTGGGAAACGAGCCAATCGGTGCAGGTCAGGGCCATATTTTCGTTCCCCATGGCAGGGGGGAACGAGGGGGGAACGTAGGGGGGAACGAGGTGGCAAAACAGGCTAGACAAATTTTGACGATGCGGAGAACCTCGTCCCGGCATGCACGAGAGCGGGCCCTGCCTCGATGGCAGGACCCGCTCTCGACCGCTCCTCCACGGCCCGCGCTACTGGCCGATCACCTGCGCCTCGCCGATCGTGATCTGAGTCGAATCGGCGAGGTCCAGAGGGATCACGCCGGTCTCACCGATCCCCTGCCACGCCACCGTCCAGTACGACCGCGCCGTCACCGTGAACCGCCCCTGACTCGTGTACGTGTGCCCACACGTCGGCGACGGTTCCCTCCCGAACCGATCCTCATACGGTGTGCCCGGCCCCTCACACGTCACCGACGACCCATCACCCATGTCCCACACGATCCGGTCCACAGTCGCAGTCGCCGTCACCGTGAACCCGCCAGCGCTCGCGGACCGCGTGATCGGTCCGATCGTGTTCTGGCCGGGGTTCTCAGCCCACATGTACGTGGGCATCCCAACAACGCCAATCCGCCCGGGTGCGTCCTCGGGCACGATGCCGATCTGAATTGGCGACAGCTGCATCTGTGCGATTGCCTCGCGCGCCAGGTCCTCGGGGTCAGGCGGCGGCGGGGCGTTCGGCGGTGTGGCAGCCCAGAAGAGGCGTAGCGGCGGCACCCCGATTCGGCCTCCGCCGACACCGGGCGTGCCTTCGCACTTGTAGATCGCTCCGTCCGGGTAGTGCCCTTCCCAGACCGGGTCGTTGCCAGGCGGCTGAGGGTCAGCGAGCCCTGTGACCACACCGAGATCGCCGTAGCCGTAGTTGCCCACCTCGCAGCGCGCGGGCCCGTTGCTGCCACCGCCGCCGCTGTTCTCGCCGCCGGTGTCTCCGGGCGGGGTGTCGCCTCCGCCGTTCTCGCCGCCGTCGCCGACCGAGATGGTGCACCTCTTGGTGATCGGGTTGAACTGGTTGGGCGGGGTGCACGTCACGGGGTCATCTGCCATGGCTGCCGGTGCGGCTGCCAACTGCAGTGGCAGCACAACCATCAGGACGACCAGGATGCGTCTCAGCACTTCTTGCCCTCCTCCAGCGTGGTGTAGGCCACGAGCCACGGGCCGTCGGGGTACTCGTAGTTGGCGACGCCTGCTCGAATCAGGCTGCGGGGATCCTGGCCGGGGGCGTTCAGCGACTTCCCGGTCTTGTCCACGGTGTTGACGTCGCTGGAGTCCAGGCAGACGAGAAACTCGACGACCGGGACGACCGGCGGCTTGGCCTTCGGCTTGTCGGTGAGGTCGACGTTCTTGAGTTCGATGCTGTCGATTGCGACTGTCCCGATGTCGTGCATCTCGTCGTTCAGGTACATGCCGTAGGCGTTCTGGACGTCCACGAGAGAGGACGAGATCGCAACCTTCTTGGCATCCTCGAAGTTGAAGTTCTCGGGGTCCTGGAGCATGACGCCCGTGACCTCGTAGTAGTTGCGTACCGCGTACTCGGCGTCCTTCACGGCCTGGGCCTCGGGGTCGGGCGTCGTCGGCGAGGGCGACGGACTGGCCGAGGCTGTGGCGGTGGGAGATGTGGAAGCGCCCGGAGTGGGGTCGCCGGTGGCTTGGCACGCGACCACGGTTGCCGCGATTGCAGCCGCGACGACGACGGCGCCCACGGCTGCGGCGGCGAGGCGGTTGTTGCGGGTCATCTGGTTCTCCTCCTAGAGGGCGTGTGCCAACTGGTCGAAGCCGGCGCCGGTCTTCAGTGCGTCCAGGAGCTGCTCGGTCTCCGGCTCCAGATCACACTCGAGTTCCTGGGTGAAGGTCAGGAGCCGGTCGATCGCCTCGGCCTCTGCCTGCGGGTTTCGGGATTCGTGGGCGGCCAGGATCCGGATCCGCCACAGGCATTCCTGCGCGGGCTCGATTCCCAGTCCGATGACGACTGCGGCCTCGGCGGCGCGCCACCGGCCGCCCATCAGGTGCCGCTTGGACAGCGTGTAGCTGGCATCGACGATCTCGCTGATGAGCCGCTGGCGGATCGTCTCGGCCCATGCGTACCGCCGCCGGTGGGCGCCCTCGAACGGGACGCCCCGCACGAGCGCGAGCGCCGCGGTGAGGTTCTCGGTACTCGCGCTCAGGGGGTCGCCGCGAAGCAGGTCGTCCCACCGGGCGATGTCGGTCGTCACCGCACTGGTGAACGCGTAGCCGCCCGCGGGGTTCTTGGGCAGGTAGTCCTCGCCAGCGGGGTCCTTGCCGAGCCAGCGGCGCAGCTTGGAGGTGGCGGTGTTCCTGGTGTTGAAGTTGTCGTCGCTGGGACGCTCGGGCCAGATCGCGGCGTCGATGGCCGCGGCCGTGGCCTTGGGGTGCAGGACGAGGTAGGCGGCCAGTTCCAGGAGCCGCGAGCGCCGTGAGTTCTCGACGGGGCCTTCGGCGTTCTCGATGTCGACGGCGCCGAGGACGAGGATTCGGGGGGTGGTGTTGTCGGGCATGGTCACCTCCTGGTCGGTCTCGTCGGTGGCGTCGTCGGCCGGGGGCTCCACGATGGCAGACCGGGGTGTGTCGGTGGGGGGAACTTCGGCGGTCGTCTGGGTTATGGGTTCGGGGGCTTCGTCGTCGGTCTCGTCGTCGTACCGGATCTGGGAGGGGTCGACCGGGGCGAGGACGAACGACGTCGAGCTCCCGGCCCGGGTGGGGGGCTCGGTGGTGTCGTCGTTGGTGTGTACGACCCGGAGCGTGACCGGCTGGGTCTGGTCCGGCGTCTGGATGTCGTCGGTGGGCTCGTCGTGGGCGAGCTCTTCGACGTCGGCGAGGGAGACGACTTCGAGGAGGTGTCCGTAGGCGGGGTCGGTCAGCCGCTGGGGGACGATGGGGAGGTCGATCGGCGCGAGGAGGGCGAGGTCCTGCCCGGTGGCGAGGGTCAGGTTCCACTCCCCCACGCTGATTCCGCTGGTGACGGTGGCCAGGGCGACGTGCGGGAGCTCGGTGACCAGGTCGGTGATCTGCTCGTGCTGGCGGGGTGTGGTGGGCCCGGCGAGGATGATGATCTCGGGGTTCCACGAGTCGGGCGCGATGCCGGCGGGCCGTGCGGCGTTGAGGTCGGGGGCGCCGTGGGCGGCGAGGGTGGCCCGGTCACGGGCGGCGCTGGTGGTGAGCTCGTCGACGAGCCTGCCGATGGTGGGCAGGTAGCGGATCCGGCCGGTGCGCAGCGCGTCCTCGAGCTCGGGGAAGGCGCCGACCAGGGTGACCTGCAGGTCGTCGGCCCAGATGCTGGTGGCGAGCTCGACGGCGAGAGCGGCGAGGATCTGGCGTGTGCGGGTGTCGTCGCCGGTGATGCCCAGCGCGCCGAGGTGCTCGAGGTTGAGGAACACGTGCGCGTTGTCGTCGTCGTGCCCGAGGGTGACCAGCGAGGGGTAGGGCGCCGGCACGGCGGGTGTGGGCAGGTCGTTGGTGACGTCCAGGACCCACACGGTGTTGTCGCCCTGGCTGGTCCACGGGGCCGGCAGCGTGGCGGGCTCCTCGAGGTAGAGCTCGAACTCGGTCTGGGTCAGGCGCCCGGCGCGGACGGTGGGCAAGGGCTGGCTGGTCTGGGCGGAGTGCTGGGCTAGGGTGCGCAGCGCGGCGTCGACGACCTGACGCTCCCGCTCGCCGTCGGCGGCGCGGATCTCCTGCTCGAACGCGGCCGCCTCGCCCTGCGGCATGGGCATGGTTTGCCCGGGGCGACGCAGGCGCTGCTGGTCGCGGCGGCGCCGGGCGACCATCGCGATGACGCCGGCGGCCAGGATGGTGCTGACCCCGGTGGCGGTGACCGTCTGCCAGGGCACGACCTCACCGAGCCCGTCGTCGACCTGGGCGGTCTGGTCCTGCTCGGCGGCCTGGTTCTGGGCTGCGGGCGGCACCTGGACGGGCTGGGTGGCGGGCGTGGCCTGCTGTGTGGTGGCGGGTGCCGTAGGCGCTACCGGCGCGGGCGCAGGGGCGGCGTCCTGCTCGGCCCTGGTCTGCGGCGCGAGCGCGTCGTCGGCAACGTCGCCTGAGGGCGTGGCTGCCTCGTAGGGCGCCTCGAGCGCCTCGGGCGCTGCGTCGGCTGGCTGGTTCTGGTCGGCGGCGGGCGGCGTCTGCGGGCGTTCCTGGGCGGGCGCGGCGGGGGCCTGCTCGACGTCGTGGGAGACGGGCTCGGTACCGGGAACGTGCACTGTCCAGCCCGGCAGGATGACGTTCGGGTCGGTCAGGTGCGCCCCGCCGGGCTGCTCGATGCCCTTGGAAGCGTCGAACAGCTCCGGGTAGCGGCCCGGGTCGCCGAGCTCGTCGGCCGCGATCTGCGACAGGGTGTCCCCGCGCTGGACTACGACGTCCTTGGCCTCCTGCTCCTGGTCGGCGGCGCCGGTGCCCTGGTGGGCCTGGCGCTCGTCGGGGATCGACAGCACGACGCCGACGCTGAGGAACCCCGGCTTGTCGCCCAGCACGCCGCGGTTGAGCTCGGCGATCTCCTTGAACCGCTTGCCGTCGCCCAGGTAGGTCTCGGCCAGCTCCCACAGCGTGTCCCCGCTGCGCGTCGTGTACCGCGTCACCGGCGCCGCGTCGTGGTCCTCGCGCTGCTCGTCGACCACGGGCTTGGCCTGTGCGGGGTCGACCGGCGCGGAGACGACCGTCACCGGCTGCTCGGCGACCACCGCGGCGGGAGCGGCGGTCGCCGGCATGGCGTTGGCGGCGGGAGCGGCGATGAAGGCGAGCATGGCCGTGCCGATCAGCGTGCGCGCGACGCCCTGGGGCATCTTGAAGCCAGGCAGGCGCGGCGTGCGGGCACCGCTGACCTGGGAGACGGCCTCGATGAGCAGGGACAGGGTCATCAGCGCCCAGGCGACCCACGCGGCAAGGCGGATGACGATCAGGGCCAGGGTGCCGTCGTCGGGCGACAGGAGCAGGTCGCCGATGTGGGTCGCGAGGGTCTGGACGTCGGCCAGAGGGCTGGTGCCGGCTGCGACCAGGAGAAGGGGCAGCCCGGCGACGATGGCGATGATGCCGGCCAGGGCGGCCAGGCCGCGCAGGCGGGTGGTCAGGGTGGTCACTGCTCGACGCCTCCTACGGCTCGTGCGATGCGTGCTTCGGCGTGGCCGGACACGGGCAGGCTGGAGATCCCGATGGCGGTCAGGACCTTGGTGCGGTAGGTCGTGTTGACGTCGACCACGATGGTGGTGCCGCCGCGGATGCTGGCGCTGCCGTCCATGCCGGCGGTGCGGATGAACGTGCGCGCGGCGATCGCGGCGGCGTAGGGGTCGGCCTGGGTGCCCAGGCCGCGCACCGCGGTGGAGTTGTCGAGCTGCTGCCCGGCGGCGCGGGCTGCCTGGGTGGCGATGGTGTGGGCGCGCTGCTGGGCGGTGAGCTGGCCGGAGACGTCCCAGACCAGGCCCAAGACGATCGCCAGGCAGATCGTCAGGATCGGCGCCAAGACGTTCATGGAGCCTCTCTGACTGCATGAACGGGCGTGTCGGGGCCGGGGGTCCATGGTCTAGTGCTCCCTGAACGTGTCGATGGGGCTGGACATCGTGGCGCGAACCTGACGGCTGCCGGGAAGCGGTAAGATCCCGACCGAGAGGTCAGAGAGCGGAACCGTGCAGATCACCGTGGCCTCGACGCTGGCGGCTGCGCCCGGAGGCGCGGCGAACCCGGTGGTGTCGACGGTCACGGTCGTGGCGGCGCAGGTCAGGTCCTGGCTGGCCAGGGTCGCCTCGGCGCCGGCGGCGGCCGAGGCGTTGGCCTGGACCTGCGTGCGGGCGATCGATGCGGCGCGTGCGGCCTCGGCTGCGGCGGACTCGACGGCACTCTGGGCGACGGCGAGTCGCCCGGCCATGAACAGCACCGCCGCGACCGACAGCAGTGCCAGGGAAACGATCACGGAGTTGATCGCCTCGGACCCGCGCTCGGTGTTCACCCGGTGATCCTTTCCACTGGTAGTGCCACGGTCTGGACGACGGTCGGGTCGAACCCGGGGACCAGGCTCACGGCGCTGGCACTCACGGTGATCGTGGCCTCCGCCGCAGTCCGGGACCCGGTGATGCTGACCTGCGACAGGCCCACGGTCGAGGTCGCCAGGAAGGACTGCGCGGCCGAGGTGCCCGCGCCGACGGTGCCGCGCTCGGCGGCCGCGGCGCGGGCACCCTCCTGGGCGGCGGCGAACGCCGCGTTGCGGCCTAGAAACCACAGGCCGCCCTGGACGAGGACGAACACGAACAGCAGCACCACCGGCCAGACGATGAGGGTCTGGATCGAGGCCTGGCCACGCTCGTGGTCGCGCCGGGTCAGATCTTCGCGATCCACTCGTCCGCCAGCCCGGTGATCGCGTTCATGACGGCCAGGACGATTACGAGGCCGACCGCCGTGATGATGATGACCTGTACCGACTCCAGGCCAGCCTCGGGGGCGTCGGTCTTGGTGTTCAACCGGTTGCGGGCGGTCTCAGCGAGGGTCTGCAGGACCGCGAAGAGCTTGGACATCGTTCCTCCTGGGATAAGGGCCGCTCACTACAGGAAGGTGTGCGGCGGGGGTCCTGAGTGACGGGTGTCACGAGGACATTTTCTCGTGCCTGCTTTGGGTGGGTCAGGAACCTCCCATCAGCTGGAGCATCGCGGGCATTCCCACCAGCGCGAAGAACACCGGGACCATCAGCGCCAGGGGCACGTTCATGCTGGTGCTGGTTCGGTTGGCGAGCGCCTGCTCGTCGGCCAGCATCCGCGAGCGCAGGTCGTCGGCTGTGGAGCGCAGGCTGGCGTAGACCTGGGCGCCCTGCTCGGTGGTGCGCATGACATTGGCTACGTCGATGAGCTCGGGCAGGCCGAGCTCATCGGCCAGCTCGTGCAGGGCGTCCCACGGTGCCTTGCCGCTGAACCGGGACTGCCGCAACTCCTCGGCCAGGCGGCGGAAGACCCAGTTCGTGCCGACACCCGCGGCCTCCTCCATGGCCTGCCGAGGCCCGGAACCGCCCATCCGCTCGAGGGCCACCAGGTCGATGTAGGCGCCCAGCGCGCGGTTAAAGTCCACCCGGGCACGTGCCGCCTCTCGGCGCACGTCAAAGTCGGGGGCGAAGAACATGCCCACCGAGAGAAGGACCGAGGCCAGTGCGGGTACTGCGAAGGGGACGTGGTAACCCAGCATCGCGGCCGCGAGAGTCACCGTTGGCGGCAGAATCAGGCCGGTCAGCGCGGCGGTGACCTTCTTGCCCAGGTGCCTGTGCAGTGGGATCTGCAGCAGGGAGAGCTCCTTGGTCGGCGTGGTCCCCCACCAGGCCGTCGGTAGTCGGCGGATCGCCCAGATCCCCGCCCTGTCAGTCGAGTTCACCGGCACCGGAGCGCTGGCGCGGGCCGTGATCGCCTCGGGCGAGTAGCGGCGGGCCACGTCCAGCGCGTCGGGTCGGGCCGGGACCAGCCACATGACGACCAGGACCAAGCCGCCGGCGATCAGCCCCCCGGCGAGTACCGCGAGCTGGGTTCCTGTGGTGAGCATCAGAGCCTTCCTTCCGGGGCGTCGTCGGCGGCGGCCATGAAACGCGGGATCGGCTTGCCGGACGCCATCTGCCTGAGCCACACGAGCAAGCCGACGAAGGCCGCCAGCAGGACGGTCAGGATCAGCTGGCCGACCGGTGTGCCATAGGGCGCGACGTAGTCGCTGCGGGTGGCCATCACGGCGAGGATGCCGATCGAGACGATCGTGACCAAGCGTGCTTCCTGACGGACCGATGCACGCTCTGCCTCGATCTGCTGACGCACCTTGACCTCGCGGGAGACCGACTCGGCCAGCAGCCCGAGGACCTCGGCCAGGCCCTGCCCGCGGCGCTTGGAGGCCAGGATCAGGTTGCTGACGACCTTGTCGCCGGTCGCGTCGTTCAGGTCCTCCCCGAATGACTGCAGCGCGTCGACGGTCTTGGTGCGGGCCTGCAGACGGTGCACGAGCATCGTCACCTCGGTCCGCAGACCGGGCGGTGTCGAGCGCAGCGAGGCGGTGATCGCGTCCTCCAGGCTCATGCCGGTCGTCAGGGAGCCCTTCAGGGCCCAACACCAGTCCTTGAGCGCCTCCAGGCGTGCAGTCTGCCCGGTGTTCGGCGCGGAGAGCAGGAAGGGGATCCCGGCGACCGTCAGCGGCCCCAGCGGCACGGCAATGAACCAGCCGGACATCAACCACACCACGATCCCGGCCACCAGGCCGACCAGCAGCAGGGCCTTGGTGCGCCGGTCCAGGCGCGACAGGCGGTCGCGAAGGCCTCGCCCGCGTCGCGTCCGGACGGTGAGCAGGTCGGGGGTACGGCGCAGACCGGCCACGATCGCCACCAGCCCGCCGGCGACCAGCATCCCGGTCAGAGCAGCCATGAGCGTCATCGGGTCACCCCCGTGCGCGTCGCCGCGGAGAACCCGGCGTGGTCGAAGCCGAACTGGTCCAACTCGCCCAGCTCGTCGGGAAGGATGCCCGGCACCCCGGGCCCGCCGGCCGGGTTCCGGCGGAAGACGTGCGTGGTGGCGTACCCCTTGGCCGATTCACCGGGGGTGACGTGCACGATCTCCGAGACCCACCGCGAGCGCCGCCAGGTGTCGGGGCCGGTGGGGGTGGTCTCGAGGTGGACCTGGACGACGAGGTCGATGGTCTCGGCGAGCTTCATCGTGGCCAGGGAGTCGGTGATGTGGGGGCCGTCCTCCATAGCGCAGGTGACGAGCTTGCGCAGCGCAGCCTCGGCGTTGGCCGCGTGGGTGGTGCTGATGGAGCCGGTACCGGACTCCATGGCCTTGATCATGGCCCAGATCTCCCGGCCGCGGACCTCGCCGACGATCTGGCGGGAGAGGTTGAAGCGGAAGGAGTCGTACAGGGCCTCGGCCATGGTGAACGTGCCGGCGGGGCGGCCGTCGGCGCCGATCTCGCCGGAGCCGGTGCGCTCTTCCCAGGGGTGGACGATGGGGTGCTGGTCCTCGAGCTCGTGCAGGTGGAGCTCGTACTCGGTCTCGAAGGTGCCGATGGCCTCGTGCGGGGGGATCGCGGCGCACAGGGCGCGGACCAGGGTCGTCTTGCCCGCGCCCTGGGGGCCGGCGACGACGATGGACTTGCGGGCCTTGACCGCGGCTGTGAGCAGGGATGCCTGCAGGGGGCTGAGCATCTCGCGGGCGACCAGGTCGGCGAGGGTGACCTCGCGCAGTCGGTGACGGCGGATGACGACCGAGGGGCGGGCGGTGACCCACGCGGCGGCCGCCAGACGCGATCCGTCGTCTAGGCGCATGTGCAGGCGGGGCGAGGCTGGGGAGAAGGAGCGGGCGTTGGCGCGCGAGCGGGAGGCGACGAACGTGAGGAGGTCGATGAGCTCGTCGTCGGTGTCGGCGACGGGGTCGGTGCTGACGAGCTCGCCGTCGGTCTTCTCCACGAAGACTCGCTTGTGGCCGGTGATGATGATGTTCTCGTTGGTGTCGTCGTCTACGAGCCTCTGCAGGCGGCCCAGGCCGAACAGGGCGTCGAAGACGGCTTCGGCCATGGCCATCTGCTGAGCCTGGTCCCAGGTGGTCTCGCCGGCGGAGATCTGCTCGGCGACCTGGTCGCTGATCAGCGTGGAGATGATGTCGCGGCCGATTTCGCGCTCGATCTCGGGGTCGACGGTCAGCTCGTTGGACAGTCGTGCCGAGAGCTGCTCAGAGGCGCGCTCGCGCAGGATGCGGACCTGGGTGAAGTCGATCGGCGCGGAGCCGGTCCGGTCGGTGCGCAGCGTCCGCCGGGGCGCAGCGGGCGGGGCGGGCGGGGCGGGCGGCGGGGATGCCGGGGTACGGGATGCCGTTACCCACGGGACGGCCTGGGCGGGTGCCTGGGCGACAGGCTGGCTGTCGGCACGAGGCCCGATGCGGCCGGCCAGGGCATGTGCGCTGGGGCGGCGCATCGGGCCGACCCGGGTGGCGTCCGGGTCGTCGTCGCCGCCGAAGACGGGCAGGCGGGTGGGGTCGTTCAGCGCGTCGGTCATCGCACGCTCCTGTCGATCGAGGTCCGAGCGAGTTCGGCACGGGTGCGGGCCAGGGTGGCCAGGATCGCCTCGACCGTGGCGTTCAGGGAACGCTGCAGGGCCGAGGACTTGAATCGGCGTGAGGGTGCCTCTCCCAGGGAGTACACCTCGGCGTTGTCCGGGTCCCAGGCGATGTCACCCAGGACCGGCATCTCCACTACCTTCTGGGCCTCGGCCGCCTTGTAGGGCCGTCCCGGTCCGATCAGGAGCGCCTGCAAGCGCGAGAACTGCCCCATCTGCACGAACGAGGCGAGCAGGTCGGGCACCCACGAGCTGGCGCCGAGCAGGGCCGGCAGGTGGGACCGGGTGACCAGCAGCGTCAGGTCGGCCTCGGTGAGCAGGTCGAACGGCATGCCCTCAAGGCCCAGGCGGCCGGCGTCGACGATCACGTCCTGCCCGTTGCGCTCCAGGTCACGAAGGATCGTGGCCAGCGGCTTCCACAGCGAGCTCAGGGACCTGGCCTGGTTGTGGCGCAGCGGCCCGCACAGCAGCTGGACCTTCGAGCCGGGCACCTGGACCAGGCTCTGGCTCAGGGTGGTGGCGAGCTCGCCGCGGTGCTGGGCGATGGCCAGGTCGACGATGCTGGCCTGGACGTTCAGCGTGCCGCGGAAGTACCCGCCGGGGATCGACCGTCCGCCAGTGGGATCGGCGTCGACCAGCACGACCGGCCGTGGCCAGGCCAGTGCCAGTCCCAGCGCCGTGGTGGTCACGCCGGGGGAACCTGAGGCGCTCGTCAGGGCAATCAGTGCCACGTGTCAGTCCTCCGCGCTGTCCAGGACGACGGCGGCCTTGCCGGCGGTGGCCAGCAGCGCGAGCCGTGGTCCGGACTCCCTGGACACCTGGACCTCGACCTGCAAGTTCCCGGTCACCTCGTCGACCGACACACCGACGACCGTCGCGGGGATCGACTCGGGCGTCGTGGTGTCGGCGATCTCGCCGTTCGGGCCCGCGGTGGCAACCACCCGAACCTTGTCCCCCGGCTGCAGATGCTGGGTGGGGACCATCGCCCCGGTCAGGCTCAGCCCGACCACGGACTGGCCCTGGGCCGGCAGCGCCTGGTCGGTGACCTGCTCGGCGGCCAGCAGGCCCCCGGCCGGCACGTCCATCGCCGCGTACTGCCCAACGATGGCGTCCAGCTCGCTGGCCGGGATCGAGGAGACCGCGGGGTCCAGGCCGACGCGCACCGTGGCCAGGTCGTCCTGCTCGATGATCTGCCCGCGGGTCAGCGGCTCGCGGGCGGCCAGGATCTCGTTGGCGTCCGAGGACGCGCTCCACAGGCTCGCGCCCGCCACCGCGCCCGCGAACACCGTCGCCACACCGCCCCAGACCCAGGCGGGGTGGCGACGCAGCCGGACCGGCGGCGCGACGTCGGCGGTGCCGGCGTCCTTGCTGGTGGCACGGGCCGGGCTGCCCGCCCCAGGAGCTGGAGCGATCGTCGTCATTCGTCTACGCCTTTCGTCAGATCGGGTCGTTCGGACAGGTACGCCGTCAGTGCGGCGATGATCAGGGCGGTACGGGACTTGGCGCCGAACCGCGTCACGAGCTCGTCGAGGGCAGTGAAGTCCTCGGGCAGCATCCGGAACTGCAGCGGTGTGATCGTCTCGTCCCGGTCGGTGGTGCTGGCACGGTACTGCGGGCGCGGCGAGAAGAAGGTGCCGCCGATGTTCGGGCGAGGCTTGACCAGCTCCCGGATACCCTCGCCCGCGTCCTCGAGGGCGATGATGATCAACTCCCCCGGCGTCTTCTTCTCCGCATGGCCCCTGGCCTTGACGGCGGCGCACAGGCTGGCCGGAATGTTGACGTTCGATGCGCGCGTAGCGGTCACGGCTGCTCCCCCATGGACAGGGCACGACGTCGTGCCCGCCGGACGAGGCGGTTCGCGAACCGGTGCGAGACGAACATGGTGTGAATCCCTCCGAGATGGGTCTTGCTGTTACAGGAAGGTGTGCGGGCCCCTCGTCCAGTGACATGGCAGCCACAGGTCAGTTGCTCGTCCCCTACAGGCCCAGCACCATCGCTGCCACTGTGCCGCACAACCACCCGCCATGTCGCGGAAATGTGGCACAGCATGTTGCCAACGATGTAGCAGCAACATGCCACTGATGTGGCACTCCATCGCGAACGCCGTGCCGTCACGCGTCGAGGTCGAGGACACAACAGTGGACCCCGCCCCCGGCCGTCTGGGACTCTGTAAGTCCGCAACCCCCGCAGGACGTAGCAACCGTGCTTCGGAAGCGCCGGAGATCGGCAGAACCAGAACCAGTGAGAACCAAAGACCAGAACCACGCGAGTACGGCAGCCCGGCAGTACGACACATCGGGCCTACCGGACTACGAGACGACGGCACCACGGCAGGACCAGACCGCCGAGGTCCGGTAGAGACGGACAACGCAAGCACCGGAGTCAGGGATGTCGTGAGTCCAGGACCCACGGTGTTCGGCACCACCGACCTACCGGAGGCCAGTACTACGACAGAACCGATCTCCGACACTCCGAGGGCCCGACACTCCGAACTTGCGGGAGTGCCGGACCCTGAGAGGACCGGAGCCCGGAACCACCAGGCTCACAGAGCACGAAAGGAGGACCGCATGAGACTCATCTCCGTCGTCAACGGGAAGGGCGGGGTCGGCAAGACCACGATCGTCATGTCCCTGGCCGCGGTACTGGCCGAGGTCTCACGGGTCCTGGTGGTCGACAACGACTACCTCCAGAACTCCGCGACCTGGTGGTCGGAACGGGCAGGAGAGAACCTGCCGTTCGACTTCGCCAGGGGAGACGACCCCAGCGCGCTCAAGCAGTTGCGGAGCCTTCCGTACGACATCGTCATCGTCGACACCCCGGGAAACCTCAAGGTCGTCGACGAGCTGAAGATCATCGTCGAGCAGTCCGACAACGTCCTGGTGCCCATGAAGCCCGAGGCCATGTCGGTCAAGCCCACCGCCGAGACGATCAAGAAAGTCATCGAGCCCACGGGAGTCGACTACCGGGTACTGATCAACGAGGTCGACCCCCGGATCGCGGACCACGCCCAGGACGCCCAGGTGCTCGTCGACCAGGCGGGCTGGCCCCGCCTGCAGAACTACATCCGCTCGTACAAGGTCCACTCCGACGCGCCCGCCGTGGGCAACGTCGCGACCCAGTACGAGGCGGCCCGCACGGCGTACAAGGCCACCGAGGACTTCCGCCGCGTGGCGCTCGAGATCCAGTCCCTATGGGCCCGCCCGGCCCAGCCTGCGGAGGTGCACTGATGGCCAAGGTCCAGCTCTCAGCACTCGTCAACCCCAACGAGCTCGTTGACGCGGCCGACGAGGCCACGCCTCCGGCTCTCGAGGTGGCGCCCACACCGAAGCCAGCGCCTAAGGCCCCACCTGCACGGACGACAGCGACGCGCAAGGCGCGCCAGCCGCGCCAGGAGCCAGCCGTGCCGAAGTACCAGCGCCTCGAGCGCAAGGAGACGCGGCTGACCGTCGAGCAGTACGAGAGCCTCACGACCGTCGCCCGCAAGCTCAACCGCCGCAAGCGGATGGCGACACCGGGGGAGGCCGTCGGCGAGCGCATCACCGAGAACACCCTCATCCGCGTCGCGGTCGACCTCCTGCTGTCCCGCGTCGACGAACTCGACGGCGTCGACGAGGACGAACTTCGTAAGTCCGTAGGTCTGTAACGCCTGCACCGCACAGCCCCCGACCTGGAAGGAAGCAACTCGTGACGACAACCACGGCTGACGCGACCGACGCCACACAGCGGGTACAGACCGCCCGCAGGCAGGCGATCGGGATGGTCATCATCGCCGCGCTGGCCCTGACCGCGATCGCCTACATCAACATGGTGCCCTTCCTGCGCGACGACCTCGGCTGGCAGCCGGAGCTGGCGTGGGCGCTGGGCGGTGTCTTCGAGCTCTCCCTGATCGCCCTGGGTCTGCTGGCCCGCTGGGCGGCGCTCGCCGGCCAGTCCAGCGAGACTTTCATGATGTGGACCTGGCTGTTCGCGCTGATGTCGGGCTGCTTCGCCGCGGCGCACATGATCAACGCGGGCATCATGCCGGTGGCCGCGCTGTTCGCCGCGCTCATCCCGCTCGTCGCCGCGCTCATGTGGCACTTCGTGCTGGGCATGGAGATCAAGGCGGTCAAGGGGATCGACTGGTCCGAGCGCAGGCGGCGCAAGGCTGAGGAGCGTGCCGAGCGCAGGGGCGAGAAGCACATGAAGGTCTGGGCGCGCGCCTGCCAGCGGCTCGGCTATCTCAGCCAGATCGGCGACCAGAGCGCGGAGGGCCGCAAGAAGATCCTGGCGGCCTACGACGAGAAGCAGGCCGCCGAGGACAAGGCCATCGAGGTCTTGGGCATCGAGGGCTTCACCAAGCGGGCCAAGGTCTGGGGAAGCCAGAGCGAGGCAGCCAAGGAACACGTGCAGCGCTTGTACGGCACCAGCAGCGTCCCGGAGATCGTGGTGCGCGCCGAGGCGCCCGCCGCCCCTGCCGAGACGACCCAGGCCTCCGAGGACGCGGCCACCGCGGCGGAGCCCGCCCCGGCGGCGGCGAGGCATGCCGCCAAGCCCGCTCGCCGGATCCGCGAGGCCCGCCCCGGCCGACCCGCCCAGGAGCGCACGCCTCGCCCCGGGAGCAAGCCGCGCACCTCGCTGCCTGACGACCCGGGCACGAACGCCGAGATCCTGAACATGCGCGAGTCAGGCATGAAGGGCAAGGAGATTGCCGACGCGTTCCGGGTCGACCCGTCGACCGTCTCGCGCCGCCTGCGCAAGCTCGACGAGAACCCGCCCAAGACGCCGGCGGCCGGCGTGCCCGTCGTGACGGCGACGCCGGCAGCCTGATTACTGATCTTCCTGCCCAGAAGCGGGCAAGGGGCGAGCGGGACCGCGCGTGAGGCGTGGAAACCATCGAGCGGTCCCGCTCGGAGAACGACCCACCATGAGAGGAAGGCTGTCCCATGACGAAGGCTAACCCGTACCACCCGGCAAACTGCCAGCACTGCGCCCAGGCGACCGAGAAGATCACCGCGGCCCGCGGGTCGTGGTCTCGGGCAAAGCAGGAGAAGATCGCGCGTCTGATGAACGACGGCCGCACGACTGTCGCCGAGGTGAACCAGGCCGCCCGCGAGGACTGACCACCGCCCGGGGGTGACCGCCCGCCAGCGGTCACCCCTGTCCCGTACCACCGACAGGAGAACCATGGAACCCGCCGTCGCCGAGGACATCGAGCGGATGCGGGCCACGCTCGCCTCGATCAGCTACATCGCCAGCTCCGCGCTGATGGATCTCGCCGCGCTGCACGACACCGAGGACCTCGACCACCCGGCCCGGGAGACCGCGGGGCTTGAGCTCGTCGCGGCGCTGGTCGACAGCATCTTCCCGACGTCGGCAGCTGACGCGCTGGAGCCGGTCCGTGCCGCGTTCGACGACGCGGTCGCCGCGATCACGACGAGCACCACCGATGTGGTCGCAGCGGCGACGGAGGTATCCGCGCGAGTGCGCGCAGCGTGGGTCGTCCTGGAGCTCCTGCCCGCCCACGACACAGTCGGGGAGCGGCCGAGCACGTGACCGGCGACGTGCCCGGCTCCTGACCCCGACGGCCCGACAACGAGAGCGGCCCACCGCGCGTGCATGCGGTGGGCCGCTCTCGTTGTCGCTGGACGATGCACGAGGCCGGGTGCCACAGCTGCACGTGCAAGGCCGCGTGCATGCACGCGCCGCGCCCGCGGTTGCGTGCATGCCTTGCGAGCGTCGCGGGATGCAACCAGCCGGACGCAATGCATCGCCGCCTGCACGCAACCGGCGCGCGGCTCCCACGACGCAATGCGCTCGCCCTGATGCACGTGCGCGCAGCTTGCCGGACGCAATGCGTCGCCTCCTCATCTGCACGTGCAACCGGCGCGCGGTATGCAATGCATGACCGGCGTGCACGTGCATCCGACCGGCGCCGCCAGCACGTGCACGCGTGCTTGCGTCGCCCGAGAGGGGCGCAACGCAACCGCCCTCGGCGCAATGCGTTGCGTGCATCGACCGGATTGCATCCGGTCGCCCGGTCGCACGTGCGGGTCGCCACGTGCGACCGGGCGTCGCAAGCAAGCACGCTGTCGGCGTGCGGACGCACGCGCAATGCGTCGGGGCCAGGGTTGCACGTGCATAGCCGCAGGAGTGCGACGTGCTTGCATGCGTTGCGTGCAACCCGGGACGCAATGCACGGCCGGGCGACTTGCAACGCCGCCGCGATGCAATGCGTCACCCGGTCCGGTGTGCATTGCACCCTGACGCAATGCATCGCGGGCAGCCCGCTTGCAACGTGCACCGCCGGGTCCGCGCACGCAATGCAGCGGCGACGGCGCACATGCAAGCAAGCGAGCGATGCAAGGCGCGGGCGCTGAGGCGTGCACGTGCATGCAAGCCGCCGGACGCAAGCGTCGCGGTGAACGCGCAACCTGGAGGGCGTGAGCCGTCACCAGGATGCACGTGCGTGCTGGGGCAGGCGTGCGTGCATCCGTCGATGCAATGCGTGCAGGTGTGGGGGAGCGCTGCCGATGCGTCGATGGACCGATGCAATGCGTGCTCGCGTGCGCTGGTCGCGGCGGTCCACCTGGGGCAGATTGTCTTGCCCGTCGCACGTGCGTGGAGGGGCTAGGTGGTGTGTGCGTCTTGCCCGATCTCTTGCCCAACTGACGCGGCGACATGCGAATGGGCCCGCCTGGTGTCGGAAGGCCTTGCATGGGCATCATGTGGGTTGTGGGCATTTCGGCATCCGCACCGCGGGACCCGGCGGACTGGATCGAGGACATGCGCTGGCACCGGCACATGTTCCGGCAGTCGTACTTCCGGTGGGTCCCGGAGCACCCGACGACGATTGCTCTGCGGTGGACGAAGGGCCGGGTCGTGTTCGAGACGCCGGCGCACCTGCGCGTGCTCGAGGACCAGCTGATCGAGCTAAGGACCTACGCGGCGGGTATCGAGCACGCGATGGTTCCCCGGCTGGCCGAGGCGCAGGCCAGGTCGACGTCGCGCGACTGGGAGGAAGGCCTCGGACTGCTCGGGATGTCGCAGAAGGACGTCGAGCTGCTGCGGTTCAACGCTCCCTCGCGGTTCAGCCTGCATCGGGACGCTCGCCGTGCGCTGCACGGGTGGCCGTTCCCGAACCCGTACTCGCAGGTGTGGGAGCTGATGCAGATGCGGTCGATGTACACCGCCGCGGAGGACCTGCTCGAGGACGCGTTCACGGACCTGGTCGTCGAGCTCGTGCCGCGGCACGGCTGGCGGAACCTGTCCCAGATCCTGCAGAGCAACCGCTCAGAGCGGGCGCTGCAGTCGTTCGTGGAGTGGCACCGTCGCCGCCGTGGCGAGCCTGGAGACCGTCGCCGAGAGCTGGTCCAGACCTACCCGCCCCAGTAGTCGGCGCGGGGTCACGCGGCGACGGCCTCGTTCTCGGGCGCCGCCAGGTCGACGGAGACCTCGGCGCGCACGGCGGCGGTGAGCTTGCGGACGACGCGCGAGCAGCGCTGCCGGGTGGCCGCCACCGTCCAGCCGTGCCGTGCCGCGACGGTGTCGAAGCCCCATCCCTCGGTCTTGTCCGGCAGGTAGACCTCGACGAGCAGCTTGGCCTCGGCGACCGTGATGGCCGACGACCGCGCGCCCCAGGCGATGACCTCGAGCAGCGGGCTGTCGACGTCGATGAAGGCGGTGGGGCGGGGAGTGTGGCTGAGCTCCTGCAGGACCCGGCCCATCGCGGCGCCGTACACCCCGTACTCGGACTCGTCGGCCATCGCGCGCCGGTCGAGCATGACCTCGGCGGGCTCAAGGGGGATGAGGAAGACCTGCTCGGCCTGGTGGTGCTTCTGCCGGCTGCGCACGACCCGGTTGAGGGTGTCCAGCGCGAGCCCGCCGGCGACGCTGCTGGGGCGGCGCTCGATGGGGTAGGTGGCCAGGACGTCCCAGAACTCGGCGAGGGTCTCGTGCCGGCTGTCCTCGACGAAGGAGGCGACGTTGCCGGAGTCGGGCACCGCATTCATGGCGATCCTGGCGAGCTTGGGCATCATCGCCTGCAGCACGATCCGGCCGGCCAGGTGCTGGCCATCGTGGGTGAGGCGGATCAGCGCCCCGAGGATCTCGTCCTTGCGCGGCTTGGAGCCGTCGTCGATCGCGTCGACGATCGCACCGGGGGAGTGCAGGCCTGCGAGCGCCGGCTCGGTGCGGGTCCAGCGGTCGAGGGTGCGGCGGGTGGTGGGCCGCGTCTGGAGGGCGACCCACTCGGTGGTGAGCTGGCGGTAGATCGCGGAGGCGGCTACCTCGGGCGCGGTGTCGTGCTGTCGGAACAACTTGGTGTAGTGCTTCATGGCCTGTAGCTCCCCGTCGTTCATGTCGCGACGGTAGGGACTAGTGCTGGGATTCGTCTACTACGTGTGTCCCCGGGTTGCCCCGCCGTCGCCACCACTGAAGCAATCGGGCCTTGCCCGAACTCTTGCCCGATCGGCTCGGGCGCCAGATCAATTTCGGGCAAGGGGACCTCGGGGCCCTTGCCCGATCTCTTGCCCACTGCCCGTCCGGGCTCTTGCCCGATCGAGTGGGCAGGTCGCTGACCTGCAGAGACGGCGGCCGTGGCTCTGGTGGGCAGTTTCTGCGGTGGCGCCCGTCACTGGGTCGGGTGGTTCCACACCTTCCTGTAGCAGAAGGACCGGACACCACCCCGAGGAGACCCGTGATGAGCCATGCAGTGCCTGTCCCACGCGAGCTGGTCGACGCCGCGACCGTCCACCACCACCGCGAGCGCATCGTGCGTGCGGTGGGACGGCTGGCCGCCAGCCCTCTGAGCGAGAGCGCTGCGGGGCAGATGGCCGAAGCTCTCCGCGACGCCGGGTCTCGGGAGGTCCGTGACGCGATCCGGCGGATGGCTCGTCCGGGCCGTCCGGCGCTGGTGGTCGTGCCCGACTGTGCCGAGGTCGTGGAGCCAGCCGACCGCACCGGCCGCGGCCGCCGCCGGCAGATGGCGCTGACGGGCGGTGGGGCAGCGTGAAGATCCGCCTGTTCTCGGGCCGTACTGAGCCGCCGTCCGGAGCCTCCCCGATCGCGACGCCAGCCCAGCAGGTCGCAGCCGACGGTGCGACACGCGTGATCGGTGCGACGGTCCTGGTGTGCCTGGCGCTGGGCCCGATCGGCGCATGGATCGGGACGCTGGCGTACGGGCGGTCGGGTGCCGCCGCGGTGTCCGTAGACCCGGTCGTGGACCGCTCCGGCGAGCGAGCCGCGGCGGGGGAGTACGCCCAGCGGGTCGTGACGGCGTGGCTCGTCGCGACGCGGGACGACGCCGGCGAGCTGGCAGCCCTGGTCCCGGGCGTGCCGACCGCTTCCCTGGCGCGAGAGCCGTTCGTGGTCGCCGACCCCGCTGTGGCCGGGATCGAGGAGATCGCCGCCGGGGTCTGGTCGGTGACGGTCGCCGCCACGGTCACCGACGCGCGCCAGGTGACGGCCCGCCGGTACTTCCAGGTCCCCGTGACCGTCTCCGGCGACGTCGTGACCGCGCTGATGATGCCCACCCCCGTCAACGGGCCGGTGCCCGGGCTTGAGGCGGCAGGCGGGTACGGCTCCAACGTGGAGGTGACCTCGCCGCTGGGGCAGGCCGTGTCCGGGTTCCTGGGGGCGTACCTGACCGGCGCGAGCGACGTGTCGCGCTGGACCACCCCAGGCACCGTGCTGGCGGCTCTCGACCCCGCTCCGTACGCCGGGCTGTCTCTGGACACCCTGCGCTCGGCGCAGCAGCTGGACGCCACCGCGGCCCCCGTGGACGGGCAGACCGCCCGGCTGCTGGCCACCGCCACCGCGAGCGTCACCGACGACCAGAGCGCGCCGGTCGCCTACGCCCTGACCATGACCGCCCGCGCCGGCCGGTGGGAGACCACCGCCATCGACGCCGTCCCGGTCCTGGCCATCACCCCGAACACCACCCCGAGCCCCGCGGCGCCGACCGGCACCGCGGCGACCCCGTAAGGGAGGAAGCACCTGATGAACACCCTGACCACTCACGCCCCGGTCCTCGCCGACGGCGGCATCATCGACTGGGCGATCAACACCACCGGCGACATCGGCACCCTGCTGGGCCAGGTCGCGATCGTGGTCGTCGTGCTCTTCATCGTGATGGCCGCGATCAGGTCCAAGATGTCGATGGCCCCGATCATCGTCGCGATCATCGTCGGCGCCCTGCTCCTGTGGGCCGTGAACAACCCCGAGGTCATCAGCAACGAGTTCGCCCCCGACCTGCCCGGCGCGATGAGCACCACGCAGCTGGGCCCCGGCCTCTCAGCCTGAGGCCCGAGCACCGATGGCCACGGGCACACCTGCACGCGAGGCGGACGACCAGCATGAGGTCGTGCGCTTCTACACGCGCGCCCGCAAGTTCCCCCAGCTCATCGGGAAGACACCCGGCGGTGAGCGCATCTGGGGCGGCCCCTACACCATCACCCAGGTCCTGGTCGCGGCCGGCGTCGGGTTCGTCGGCTGGAAGACGGCCTGGCTGTGGGGCCACTTCGGAGGCGTGGGCAACCTCTTGGCCCTGGCCGCGGCCATCGTCGCGGCAGTGGCCATCACCGGACGCATCCCACCGGGAGCACGCAACCCCGTGTCCCTGCTCCTGGGAGCCGTCCGCGCCCTGAACGCGCCCCCCGACGGAACGCTCGCCGGACGACCGGTCCGCGAGCGCCGGCCGGTCGTGTTCCGGTCGCACGTGGTGGTCCAGGGTCCCGCCACCGGAGTCCCGGCCGCGACCGAGCCGGCAGCCCCGCCGGCGCCCCGCGACCAGGCGCACGCACGCTCCGGCGGGCGCCGCGTCGCGGGCGGGGGAGCCGCGGTGGTGCCCATGACGAACCTTGAGCGGCTGCTGGCCAGCCGGAAGCAGGAGGGATGAGATGCACACTCCGGTGCATGCGATGGCAGGCAACCTGGTCTGGACCAGGTCGGGCACGGTCTGGGCGAACTGGATCCTGTCCGGTCTGCCGTACGGGCTGCGCCCGGTGAAGGACAAGCAGGCCGTGCGGGCCTTGCACCAGGGGCTGTTCCGGGCGCTGGTGGGGGACTCGCTGCTGCTGGGCGTGCGCTCGGGCCTTGACCCGGCGGTCATCGTGGGGCGGATGCTGGACGGGGTCGACCCGGCACAGTGCCCGGAGTGGGTCGCCGAGTGCGAGGCGACGCTGGAGTGGCTGGACCAGGTCCAGCCCGGGCAGCGGGTGTACTGGCTGGCGGTGCCGCTGGGCGCGGCCGGCCCGGCCGACCGCGTGCTCGAGCCCGTGCGAGCCGTGCAGGCCAACCTGCTGGACCGGTTCGGACTCCCGCGTGCGGGGGTGCCGGCGGCGGAGGTCGAGCGGCGCGCGGCGCAGGCGGCCCGAGTCGCCGAGGCGATCCCGGCGATGTTCCAGCCAACGCCGGCCACGGCGGCCCAGATGGTGTGGCTGCACCAGCACGCGCTGCGCCGGGGCCTGTTCGAGGACCTGGATCTGCCGACCCCCGGGGACGCCGGCGAGGACCTGCTGACCCCGAAGGGGCCTGGGGCGCTGGGCGCGCCGATCCTGGACGAGGGCGGGCAGTCCGACTTCGAGGCCCGGGCCCTGGCCCGGATGAACCCGGTGGGGCGCAAGTACCTGAAGGTCGTCGACGCGAACGCCCCGGTCGAGGCGAGCGCGTCCTACCAGCAGATGCTGGTCGTGTCGGACGTGCCCGACGGCGGGATGGTCTTCCCCGGCAGCGAGCTGCTGGGCCGGATCGACGAGTGCGGGCAGGACGTGGACTGGGCTTTGCGCCTGACGGTGACGTCCTCGAGGGAGGTCATGGTCCGCAACCAGCGGGCGCTGAACACCCTGAACGAGCAGTACCACCAGCGGTCCGGTGAGATCAGCCTGGGCGTGTCGGTTCTGGACCGTGCCGCGACCGACCTGAGCGAGTACGCCGCGGTGCTGGAGGGTGACAAGAACGAGGTCGAAACCCAGGCGACGATCGTGTTCGCTGTGGGGGGCGACAGCCCCGACCAGGTGCGGTGGCGAGGTCGGGCGCTGACCGACTACCTGTCCGTGGCCGGGTACCGGCTGGCCGCACCGCTGGGCTACCAGAGCGACCTGTGGTGGTCGATGCTGCCCGGGGTCACCGCCCCGCCGGTGGTGCGCGAGTTCGCGCAGATCACCACCAGCCGCGCGCTGTCGGCCACCGTGCCGATGGCCTCGATCCACCTGGGCGACACCCGTGGTTCGGCGCTGGGTCTGAACATCGGCCACGGCCCGCTGCTGGCCGAGAACACCCCGTGCGGCCCGGCCGACGTCGTCATGCACGACCTGGAGGGCGCCTCCGACAAGCAGCTGTCTGGCTCGATCGCGATCGCCGGCGCCCTGGGTGCCGGCAAGACCGCCCTGCTGATGAAGATCTCCGGCGACGTGGTCGCCCGTGGCGGGCAGCTCGTCATCGCCGACAAGTCAGACAAGGGGGAGTGGGTCTCCTGGGCCCAGGGACTGGGCAGGGTCATGGTCGTCGACCCCGTGCGTCCCGAGTGGTCCCTGGACCCGCTGCGGATCTTCGACCCCGACGCGGCCTCCCGCCTGATGCAGTCGTTCCTGACCACCCTCCTGAACCGGCCCGCCACCAGCCCGGCCGGCGTCCTGATGTCCAAGGTCCTCAAGCGGGACTACCTCGTCGAGCACGGCATCACCTCCTCGGGCGCGCTGCGTGCCCACCTGCAGGACGGGTGCACGCTGACCGGGGCCCGCGACCTGGGCGACCTCCTGGGCGTGTTCGCCGACCAGGACCTGGGACGCGTCGTGTTCGACCCCGACGCCCCGCCCCTGGACCTGGACGCCCGCGCCATCGTGATGCGCACCAAGAACCTCGTGCTGCCCAGCCGCGCCGAGCTGGAGAACGGGCACCTGTTCGAGCAGCTGACCCTGGAGAAGATCTTCGGCCGCGCGCTACATGCCCTGCTGGCGACCCTGGCCCGCGAGGTCTGCTTCGCCGACACCTCGGTCCTGGGCTGCTTCGTGGCCTCCGAGGCCCACGCCATCACCTCCAGCCCCGAGGGCGAGGAGGTCGTCAAGGACTTCGTCCGCGAGGGCCGCAAGGCCCGCGCCGCGGCACTCCTGGACTCCCAGGACCCGCTGGCCGACTTCGGGTCCAAGACCCTGCGCGGACTGATCCCCACCCGCGTCCAGATGCGCCAGCCGGACCTGGAGCTGGCGCGCAACGGCCTGAAGTGGCTCGACATGGACCCCGACGACGAGGCCCTCATCGACCTGGTCACCCGCGACACATCCCCTCCCGGCCCCGGCGACGTCGCGCCCGTGCACCGCCGCGGCGAAGCCCTCATGCGTGACGTCTACGGGCGGGTCGGCCGGATCAAGGTCGAGCTGCCCCTGGCGCCCGGCCGCGCCGCCGCCATCACCGCTGGCGGCTCCGCCGCGCCCCGGACCCGTCAGGTGACCAGCCGATGAAGCACCTCGCCGCCCGCCTCAGCCACCACCGTGCCGCGGCGGTCCTGGTCGTGGCCTGCTGCCTGCTCCTGGCCCCGGCCGCGGTGGCATGGGCTGACGACGACGGGCCGAAGTCCCCGCCGTGGGGTGCGTTCATCACGATCACCGACTCCCACGGCATCTCGGTGTGGAACCACCAGCTGTCCCTGGACCGCGGTGGGCTCCTCGACATCAGCAAGTACAACTGGTCCTTCGTCATCGACGGCTGGTGGGGCAACTACCAGCTGTTCTGCTACCTCGCGCTGTGGTTCATCGACTACGTCATGTCGTTCGAGTGGATCACCCTGATCGCGACCCCGGTCATCGCCATCGGGGACGCCGTGCAGGCGGTCATCGACAGCATCGGGCTGGTGCCGGTCTTCCTGGGCATCATGGCCCTGTCGTGCGGGCTGTGGCTGCTGCGCGGCAAGACGAGCACCGCCGTCTACGAGTTCGCCATCGCCTCCCTCATTGCCGCCCTGGCCGCCGGGGCGCTGTCCGACCCCGTGCGCATGGTGGCCGGTCCCGACGGGCTGATCATCCAGGCCGCCCAGGCCGGCCAGGGCATCGCCGCCGAGCTCACCGACCCCGGCGCCGCGGACAAGACACCCGAGCAGCTGCGCCAGGAGCAGACTGGCGCCCTGGTCGACATCTTCGTGCGCCAGCCCACCCAGCTGGTGAACTACGGGCGCATCATCGACGGCACCGACTGCGAGGACGAGTACGACGAGGTCCTGCGCGACGGCCCCTACGGGTCGAAGGACGACGACGTGCGCAAGGCCATGGGCGAGTGCGACCAGGAGCTGGGGGACTACGCCGCCAACCCCGGCCCGACCATGGCCAACAGCGCGTTCGTGTTCAGCTTCGGCGGCCTGGCCCTGATCGGCCTCGCCGTCGCGATCGGTGCCGCCGTCATCTCCGCCGCCGTCACCGCGATGTTCCAGGGCGTCAAGAGCGTCATCAACCTCGTCACTGCCCTGCTGCCCGGCGGCCGCGGCGGGCTGCTGCTGACCATCACCAACACCCTGATGTCGCTGCTGATCATCATCGTCGCCTCGGTGTTCATGTCGCTGGGACTGCTGATCATCCAGGAGATGTTCACCAGCGACACCAGCTCGAACCTGGTCGAACGGTTCCTGTTCATCGACATCGCGATCGTCGTCGGCGTCGGGGTGTTCTGGGCCTATCGCAAGCGGATGAAGAACGCGGCCTACAGCCTGGCCGAGAAGATGACGTGGCGGCCCGGCGGACGCAGGGCCGAGGTCAAGCCCACCAGCCTGCCCAGCCGGCAGGACGCCCTGAACCTGCCCACCGTGGCGAACCTGACCACCGCGGCCTCGAACCTGATGCACATGCGGTTCCTGAGCCGGTCCGCCCGCGCCGCCAGCCGCTCCCCCCAGGCCCCTGCAGGCGCCCCGGTCGTGAACGTCTACAACCAGCAGCTCCACGTCCACGGGCCCGGCGGGCAGCCCCCGACCAACCCCGGTACCCCGCCCGCCGGCGCCCCGGGCGGCAACCCTCCCGGCGGACCCGGCGGGCTGCCCGCCGGCGGGAACCCCGCGCCCGGCGCGACCCCGGGCACACCTCCCGCGGGCCCGGGCGGCGCCAACCCCACCGCCGGCCCCGCAGGACTGCCCGGAGGGCCGGCCACGCCCGGCGAACGACTCCTGGGCGCCGGGAAGAAGGCCGCCGGCGTGCTCGTGCGCGCCGGGGCCTCCACCGCCCTGGCCTACGCCACCGGCGGCGCGTCGACCGCCGTGATCGGCGGGGCCAAGGCGGTCAAGACGATCAGCGCCGCCCGAGAAGCCAACCGGCGCGCGCTGCAGGCCCGCATGATCGCCACCACCCCGCCCCCGTCCGCGCCGCCGCGCCCCGCGACCCCCGCCGCGCCCCGCCCACCCGAGCCGGGCAAGACTCCCAACGCGCCGTCACCCGAGCCGGGCAAGACTTCGGACCCCATGGGCAAGAACGACCCGCAGGTCGTGATCCTCAAGCCCGGCGACGAGGGCTACCTCACCAGCCAGGAGCGGCTGCGCCGCGGCCGGCGCAGCGCCGACAAGGCCGCAGATCAGGCCGCCGCGGCGCAGGACGCGTGGTTCACGCGACTGCGCCAGCAGAACGCCCGGAGGAACCCGTGAGACCACTGGTCAGGCTCGTCCCGCTCGCGGTCCTGGTTGCCGTCCGGGTCGGGCCCGCCGCCCCCGGCGCGGACCCCGACCCCCCCCAGGCCCCGCCGCCCGCCCCGGCCGAGCCCCCCCCTC
>Ga0079224_100000494_pt1 | contig 39028 bp, 34 predicted proteins | sample Stecom2015_FD_80414 | JGI IMG/M metagenome (GOLD analysis project Ga0079224, IMG submission 80414) | Agricultural soil microbial communities from Utah to study Nitrogen management - Steer compost 2015 | ecosystem: Environmental > Terrestrial > Soil > Agricultural land | place: USA: Utah... | reverse complement strand
CTTCTACGGGATCAACGAGGCGCCGTTCCTGATGGTCGTGCAGATCGTCGTCTACACCGGCGCCGTGCTGATGCTCTTCCTGTTCGTCCTCATGCTGGTGGGCGTCAGCTCCTCCGACTCCCTGGTGGAGACGATCCGGGGCCAGCGGCTGCTGACCGCGGTCATCGCCCTGTGCTTCCTGGTTCCGCTGGTCAGCGGGCTGGGCGCGATCGTGGCGGGTAAGCCCGTCGGCCTGGCCGCCGGGGTCGCCGCCGCGGGCGGCAGCATCCCGTGGATCGCCAGCGAGGTCATCTACCGCTACGTCGTCGCCTTCGAGGCGACCGGGGCCCTGCTCATCACCGCGGTCCTCGGCGCCCTGGTGCTGGCCCACGCCGCCCGCACCAAGAAGCGGCGCACCCAGCGGCAGATGTCGCAGGACCGCATCCGCGGCGACCACCCGGCGCCGCTGCCCGCTCCCGGCACCTACGCCCGGCACAACGCCATCGACATGCCGGCGCTGCTGCCCGACGGCTCGGTCTCCGAACTCTCGCTCAACCCGGTGCTGGCCGCGCGCAACCCCGAGGAGCAGCGCGGTGTTCCAGAGGACATGAGGTACTCGATCGGCGCGGCGCCCGAACGGGGCGACCGGTCGGGCGCACAGGACTCCGACGGTGACGGACAACGGGAGGACGAGGGCTCGTGGACCCGATGAACTACATCGTGCTCGCGGCGATCGTGTTCACCATCGGCGCCGTGGGCGTCCTGGTGCGGCGCAACGCGATCATCGTGTTCATGTGCGTCGAGCTGATGCTCAACGCCTGCAACCTCGCCTTCGTCGCCTTTGCCCGGATGCACGGCGGCATCGAGGGCCAGGTCATCGCCTTCTTCGTGATGGTGGTCGCGGCCGCCGAAGTCGTGGTGGGCCTGGCCATCATCATGCAGATCTTCCGAACCCGCAGGTCCGCGTCGATCGACGACGCCAACCTGCTCAAGAACTAGGGCGGGGGCACGACGACGATGACGTCCACGCTGGCCGCCGACGTGCACGCGGCCACCACCGCGGCCGACGGCGGCGTACTCTCCTACGCCTGGCTCATGATCGCCCTCCCCCTGCTGGGCGCGGCCGTCCTGCTGCTGGGCGGCAGGCGCACCAACGCCTGGGGGCACTGGCTCGCCATCGCGGCGGCGCTGGCCAGCTTCGTCTGGGCGGTGCTGAGCCTGGGACAGCTCCTGGGGCGCGCCCCGGAGGAGCGCAGTGTCACGGTCCAGGTCTACCAGTGGATCCAGGCCGGCGACTTCGACATCGGCCTGAACCTGCTCGTCGATCCGCTGTCGATCACCTTCGCACTGCTCATCACCGGTGTGGGATCGCTGATCCACATCTACTCGGTGGGCTACATGGCGGACGACGAGAACCGGCGGCGCTTCTTCGCCTACCTCAACCTGTTCGTCGCGGCCATGCTGGTGCTGGTCCTCGCCGACAACTACGCGGTGCTGTTCCTCGGTTGGGAGGGCGTCGGCCTGGCCTCCTACCTGCTGATCGGGTTCTGGCAGCACAAGCCGGCGGCGGCGGTCGCGGCCAAGAAGGCCTTCCTGATCAACCGGGTTGGCGACATCGGCCTGCTGATCTCGATCATGCTGCTGTTCACGACCTTCGGCACGGTCGCCTTCCACCCCGTGTTCGGCGCGGTCGACGGGGCCGGCCGGGGGGTCATGACCGCCGTGGGCCTGCTGTTGCTGCTGGGTGCGTGCGGCAAGTCCGCGCAGCTCCCCCTCCAGGCGTGGCTGCTCGACGCGATGGAGGGCCCCACCCCGGTGTCGGCGCTCATCCACGCCGCCACCATGGTCACCGCGGGTGTCTACCTGATCGTGCGGTCCGGCCCGATCTTCGAGGCCGCGCCCACCGCGCAGCTGGTGGTCACCATCGTCGGCGCGGCCACCCTGCTCGCCGGAGCGATCATCGGGTGCGCCAAGGACGACATCAAGAAGGCGCTGGCCGGCTCCACCATGAGCCAGATCGGCTACATGACGCTGGCCGCGGGCCTGGGCCCGATCGGCTACGCCGCCGCCATCGCCCACCTGGTCACGCACGGCTTCTTCAAGGCCGGGCTGTTCCTGGGGGCCGGGTCGGTCATGCACGCCATGAACGACGAGGTGGACATGCGCCGCTACGGCGGACTGCGCACGGCCATGCCGATCACCTTCGCCACCTTCGGGGTGGGCTACCTCGCCATCATCGGGGTGCCGTTCCTGTCCGGCTGGTGGACCAAGGAGGGCATCATCCAGGCGGCGTTCGACTCCGGCGGCCTCACCGGCCAGATCCTGGGCTGGGTCACCGTGCTGGGCGCCGGACTCACCGCCTTCTACATGTCGCGGATCATGTTCCTCACCTTCTTCGGTGAGAAGCGCTGGGCCGACGGCGCCCACCCGCACGAGTCCCCGACCACCATGACGGTCCCGATGATCATCCTGGCCGTCGGGTCGGCGGCGCTGGGCGCGGTCCTGGTGGTCAACTACACCCTCGGCCGCTTCCTCGCCCCCGTCGTGGGCGCCCCGGCGCACGAGTTCGACCTGGTCCACATGCTGACCAGCCCGTACTCGCTGGCCGCGCTGGCGCTCATGGTCGTCGGGGTGGCGTACGCGTGGCTGCGCTACGCCCGCGGCGAGGTCCCGGTCACGGCGCCCAAGGGCAACTTCGTCACCGTCGCCGCCCGGGAGGAGCTGTACGGCAACGCCATCAACGAGGGCCTGTTCATGCGGCCCGGCCAGCAGCTCACCAAGGCCGCCGTCGCCTTCGACGACCACGCCGTGGACGGCGTCGTCAACGGGGTCGCGCGCTCGGTCCGCGCAGCCTCGGAGAACCTGCGTCTGGTCCAGACCGGGTTCGCCCGCAGCTACGCGCTGACCATGCTCTTCGGCGCGGCCGTCGTCGTGGTCACCACGTTGGGAGTGAGCTTTGCGTAGGCACACCGTCTCCCACCGCCGCACACCGGACCAGCAGGTGAGGATCTGAACCAATGACCATCCCCTGGCTGACACTCGCGATCGCGCTGCCCGCCCTGGGCTCGCTGATCGTGGCACTCATCCCACGCGAGCGGGTGGAACTCGCCAAGCGGGTCACCCTGGCCTGCACGCTGGTCGTGCTCGCCGTCATCGGCGCGATGGCGCTGAACTTCGACCCGGGCGGCCCCCGCCTGCAGTTCACCGAGGTCCACCCGTGGATCGCACGCTTCGGCGTGCACTACGCGGTGGGCGTGGACGGCATCGCGCTGACCCTGATCGTCCTGTCCGCGCTGCTCGTGCCGCTGGTCGTGCTGGCGGCCTGGAAGGAGCAGGAGGAGGCCGCGGACCGCGGCAAGGGCTACTTCGCCCTCATCCTGCTGCTCGAGGCGATGATGATCGGGGTCTTCGCCGCCACCGACGTCTTCCTCTTCTACGTCCTGTTCGAGGCCATGCTGATCCCGGTCTACTTCATGATCGGGCGGTACGGCCGCGGGGAGGACCGCCGCCGCGCCGCGGTGAAGTTCCTGCTCTACAGCCTCCTGGGCGGGCTGCTCATGCTGGTCTCGGTGATCGGCGTGTACGCCTACAGCGCCCAGGCGGGCAACGGCACCTTCCTGTGGAGCGAGCTGGTCGGCCCCGAGGGGCTGCTCTCCGGGGTCGACACCACCGCGGCCCGCTGGCTGTTCCTCGGGTTCTTCGTGGCCTTCGCCATCAAGGCCCCGATGTGGCCGGTGCACACCTGGCTGCCCACCGCCGCGGGAAGCTCCCGGCCCGGCACCGCCGTGCTGCTGGTGGGCGTGCTCGACAAGGTCGGCACCTACGGCATGCTGCGGTACTGCCTGGAGCTGTTCCCCGAGGCCGCCAAGTGGTTCGTCTGGCCGGTGGTGGTGCTCAGCCTGGTCAGCATCATCTACGGCGCGGTCGTGGCGGTCGGGCAGAGCGACATGCTCCGCCTCATCGCCTACACTTCGGTGTCCCACTTCGGCTTCATCACGCTGGGCATCTTCGCGATGACCTCGCAGGGGCAGTCGGGCGCCGCGCTGTACATGGTCAACCACGGCTTCTCCACCGGCGCGCTCTTCCTCATCGTGGGCTTCCTCATCGCCCGCAACAACGGGTCCGCGCAGATCGCCGACTACGGCGGCCTGCAGAAGACGGCCCCGGTGCTCGCCGGGACCTTCCTGGTGGCCGGCCTGTCCAGCCTGGCGCTTCCGGGACTCTCCCCGTTCGTCAGCGAGTTCCTGGTGTTCGTCGGCACCTTCACGGTCCTGCCGGTGCCCGCGGTCATCGCCACCGTCGGCGTGGTCCTGGCCGCCCTCTACATCCTGTGGCTGTACCAGCGCACCATGACCGGACCGCTCCGGGAGAAGCTGGCCGGGGTCACGGACCTCTCCGGCCGCGAACTGTGGGCCGTGGGCCCGCTCGTCGCCGTGATCATCCTCTTCGGGGTCTTCCCCCAGCCGCTGCTGGACGTGATCAACCCCGCGGTGGAGCAGACCATGCAGCAGATCGACGTCAGCGACCCCGCTCCGGCGGTGGGTGTTGACCAGGCCGGCGGCCAGGAAGGAGCAGACGAATGATTCCGCTGAGCCTGTCGGAGGCCGAGGCCCCGACAGTCATCACCCGGGCTCCCGACCTCGACTACGGGCTGCTGTCACCGCTGCTGGTGGTCTTCGCGGTCGGCGTCGTCGGTGTGCTCGTCGAGGCGTTCGTGCCCATGCGGCACCGCCGCCTCACCCAGCTGGTCCTGGCCCTGCTCGGCATCGGCGCGGCCTTCGTGCTGACCGTCCTGCAGGTGGGGATGCTGCCGGCGGACGGCGCCGGCCTCACCCTGGCCTTCGCCACGGTGGTGGTGGACCGGCCCGCCCTGTTCTTCCAGGGCGTCATCCTGGTGCTGGCACTGGCCAGCCTGCTGCTCATCGCCGAGAACCGGGACGGGGAGAGCGCCTTCACCGCGCAGGCCGCCGCGGTTCCCGGCAGCGAGGAGGAGCGCGCGCACATCCTCGCCGGGACCCAGCACACCGAGGTCTACCCGCTGGTGATGTTCGCGGTGCTGGGCATGCAGCTGTTCACCGCCGCCAACGACTTCCTCACCATGTTCATCGCCCTGGAGGTGATGAGCCTCCCGCTGTACCTGCTGTGCGGGCTGGCGCGGCGCCGCCGCCTGTTCTCCCAGGAGGCCGCGCTCAAGTACTTCCTGCTGGGCGCTTTCTCCTCGGCGTTCTTCCTGTTCGGAATCGCCATGGTGTACGGCTACGCGGGCTCGGTGAACTTCGCCGCCGTCAACCGGGCGGGCAGCACGGGAGGACTGATCGACGGCGGCGAGCCGCTGCTGCTCATCGGTATCGCGATGATCGGCGTGGGCCTGCTGTTCAAGGTGGGCACGGTGCCCTTCCACAACTGGAAGCCCGACGTCTACCAGGGGGCTCCCACCCCGATCACCGCGCTGATGGCCTCCGGCACCCTGGTCGCCGCGTTCGGCGCCCTGCTGCGGGTGTTCTACGTCGCCTTCGGCGCGTCGGTGGAGCAGTGGCGGCCGATGCTGTGGGTCGTGGCGATCCTCACCATGGTGCTCGCCGCGGTGATCGCGGTGACCCAGCGCGACATCAAGCGGCTGCTGGCCTACTCCTCGGTGGTGCACGCGGGCTTCATCCTGACCGCGGTCGTGGCGGCCAGCGCCGACGGCCTGGCCGGCGCCATGTTCTACCTGGCCGCCTACGGTTTCACCACGGTCGGAGCGTTCGCGATCGTCACCCTGGTGCGCAACGCCGAGGGCAGCGCCGAGGCGGGCGACCTGACGCAGTGGGCGGGACTGGGGCGCACCTCCCCGTTCCTGGCCGCTTCGCTCGGCCTGTTCCTGCTCGCCTTCGCCGGTATCCCGCTGACCAGCGGGTTCATCGGCAAGTTCGCCGTGTTCCAGGCGGCGGTGGCGGCCGGGGCGACCCCGCTGGTGGTCGTGGGCGTGCTCAGCAGCGCGGTGACCGCGTTCTTCTACGTGCGCATCATCGTGCTGATGTTCTTCGCCGAACCCGCCGAGAGCGCCCCCCGGGTGCTCAAGCCGGGGGCCCTCACCGGAACCGTCGTGGGAGTCGGGGTCGCGGCGACCCTGCTCCTGGGGGTCGTCCCCGGCCCGGTGCTGGACCACCTGGTTCCGCAGCCGTCGGAGACGACCGGTGCGGCCGGGGCGGAGGGAACCGTCGCCGACGGTCTCTTCGTTCGGTGAGCAGGGGAAAACCGACACCCGCTTTGGCCGTTGAGACGGTGTCGGATAACTTCTGAATCAGTCTGTGTTCGTTTCGGGAGCGCGCGGTACTTCGCTTCGTGGAGTATCGCGCGCCCTGCTGACAGGTGGAGCTTCAGGTGAGCGGTGCTGTCCCGAGCGGGTTTCTGACGCTGCCGAGTATTGACGAAGCGCTCGCCCGGGAGGTCCAGGCGGAGCTGGAGCAGGTCGAGAAGGTGCTCCGCGACACGGTGGCGGAGAGCGACCCGCTGCTGAACGAGGCCGCCGCGCACCTGCTGTCGGCCGGGGGGAAGCGGTTCCGCGCCACCCTGGTGCTGCTCGCCGCGCGCTTCGGCGAGGCGGGCAACCCCGACCTCGTTCCGGCCGCCGCGGTGGTCGAGCTGACCCACGTGGCCACCCTGTACCACGACGACGTGATGGACGAGGCCGAGCTGCGCCGGGGCGGCCCCAGCGCCAACCGGCGCTGGGGGAACACGATCGCGATCCTGACCGGCGACTACGTGTTCGCGCGGGCCTCGGAGATCCTGGCGGACCTGGGCACCGAGGCGGTCCGGCTGCAGGCGCAGACCTTCGGCCGCCTGGTGCGCGGGCAGATCCTGGAGACCGCCGGCCCCCGCGCGGGCGTCGACCCGATGGAGCACTACCTCACTGTCATCGCGGACAAGACGGCGTCGCTGATCGCCTCCTCGGCCCGCTTCGGCGCCCTGTTCGGCAACGCCACTCCCGAGGTGGTCGAGACGGTCACGCGGGCCGGTGACGCGCTGGGCATGGCCTTCCAGCTGTCCGACGACATCCTGGACGTGGCCAGCGAGACCGACCAGTCCGGCAAGACCCCCGGCACCGATCTGCGCGAGGGGGTGCTGACCCTGCCGATGCTGTACGCGCTGCGGGGCACCGAACCCGAGCACGCGCGGCTGCGCTCCCTGCTGGGACGTCCGCTGGACGACGAGGAGACCGCGGAGGCGCTGGCCCTGCTGCGCTCCCACCCGGCCATGGAGCGGGCGCGGGCGGACCTGGACTCCTGGGCCGACCGGGCCCGGGCGGAACTGGCCACCCTGCCGGACTGCCCGGCCAGGGACGCCTTCCTCGCGCTCTGCGACTACGTGGTGGGGCGCAGCGGCTGATCCCGGCGGTTCCACGGCCGGTCATGCCGTGCCCTTTTCTGGTTATATATCGGGCAATGGTGCGGTCACTCCGGTGCCGTCCGGGTAGCCGACTCCCTGAACTGCCGTGATGCCGGTTCGGCAGCGCGGTGAGCAGTCGCTGAGGCGGCAGAGACCAAGGGAGTTGATTCGCATGGCACCCCAGCTCGGAATCCAGGAGCTGATCGGGCACAAGCTGATCGACCAGGACGGCAACAACGTCGGCAAGATCGGGCAGGTCTACCGTGACGACCAGACCCACCAGCCGACCTGGGTGACGGTCCAGACCGGCCTCTTCGGCAACCAGGAAAGCTTCGTCCCGCTGGCCGGAGCCGAGATCACCGACCAGGACCTGCGCGTTCCCTTCTCCAAGAGCCTGATCAAGGACTCGCCCCGGTTCGAGGCCGGCGGCCACCTCTCCCCCGAGCAGGAAGCCCAGCTCTACCGGCACTACGGGGTGCAGCCGACGGTCCCGGGACCGCGCAACGCGGCCGGGGACGTCTCCACCGAGGAGCGCGGCCGCACCGCGGAGCAGGAGGCCAGGACGCGGGAGCCGGGGACCGTGCCCCGCGAGGAGGAAGAAGCGTCCATGACCCGCTCCGAGGAACAGGCCAGGATAGGCGTGGAGCGCACCGAGAGCGGACGGGCGCACGTGCGCAAGACCGTGGAGAGCGAGCCGTTCGAGCAGGACGTCCCGGTCCGCAGGGAGGAGCTGCGCATCGAGCGCGAGCCAGTGACCGGGGAGGAGCGGAGCGCCGACACGAGCCGGATCGGGGAGCAGGAGGAGGAGATCACCCTGCACGAGGAGCGTGCGGTGATCGGCAAGGAAGAGGTCCCCGTGGAGAAGGTGCGCATCTCCAAGGAGGAGGTCACCGGAACCGAGCGGGTGAGAGGGGAACTCCGCAAGGAGCGCATCGAGATCGACGAGGAGGACGAGGGCCCGGGGGAGGCCCGCCGCAACCGCTGAGACGCCCGTCGGCACGTGCTGGAGGGCGGCCCGTCCGCGGCACCGCGGTGGGCCGCCCTCCGCGTGTCCCTCAGCCGGACTCGGCCGTGGAGCCGGAGACGGGGGCCGACGCCGGGCGGGGCGTCCGGCGGGCCTGGCGGAGCATGTCCACGACGAACACGGCGAGCGCCGCCCACACCACGGCGAACCCGATCCACCGTCCGGTCGACAGCTCCTCCTCGAAGACCAGCCACGCGATCAGGAAGTGCATCACCGGCACGGTGAACTGCAGCAGCCCGACCAGGGTGAGCGGGATGCGGTGGGCCGCCGCGCCGAACAGCATCAGCGGCACCGCGGTGGCCACCCCGCTGCCGACCAGCAGCAGCGAGTGGACGGGGGAGACGGAGAGGAAGGTCCCCGAACCCGCGGCCTCCATGACGAGCACGCCGCCCAGCGCGGGCAGGACCATGATCGCGGTCTCGGCGGTCAGGCTCTCCACCCCGTCCAGCCGCACGAACTTCTTCAGCACGCCGTAGGCGGCGAAGGAGAAGGCCATGGCCAGTGCCAGCCAGGGCAGGGAGCCGTAGTCGACGGTCAGCACGGCCACCGCGAGCCCGCCGAGGACGACCGCCGCCCACTGCGGGGCGCGTAGCCGCTCCTTGAAGACGAGCGTGCCCAGCGCCACGCTCACCAGCGGGTTGACGAAGTAGGCGAGCGCGGACTGCAGGGTGTGCCCGGTGGTCACCGCGACGATGAAGAACCCCCAGTTCGCGGAGATCAGCACGGCCGAGGCGGCGAGCAGCAGCAGACGCCGCGGGCTGCGCAGCACCTCGCGCACCCACCGCCAGTTCCGCTGGACCAGCAGCACCGCCAGCGTCACGGCCAATGACCAGATCATCCGATGTAGGAGGACCTCGAAGGCGCTGGCGGGCGGGCTGAAAAGCGGCCAGTAGAGCGGGAGGAAACCCCATAAGAAGTACGCGCTCGCGCCGTAGAGCACGCCCTTGTTGAGATCAGACACAAAGGTCAGAGTATGAGAAAAGCCGCTGACCGCGAGGGGGTGTGCCGTCCTGCGGCCACCGGCGGCCGTTGGACGGCGCGGATAGCCTGAAACCATGTTCGGCTTCATGAAGACGACGATGGTCGACCGGGACAGGGCGCTGCCCGGTCGCGACACCCCGATGCCGGTCCCCGAACGCCACGAGGTCCTGCACACCCCGCTGGCCCCGCCCTACCCCGAAGGCGCCCAGATCGCCGAGTTCGGCATGGGCTGCTTCTGGGGCGTGGAACGCACCTTCTGGCGGCTGGGCGCCGAGAACGGCATCATCACCACGGCCGTCGGCTACGCGGGCGGCTACACCCCCAACCCCACCTACGAGGAGGTCTGCAGCGGCCTCACCGGCCACACCGAGGCCGTACGGGTGGTCTTCGACCCCGACCGCATCTCCTACACCGACCTGCTCAAGGTCTTCTGGGAGGGCCACGACCCCACCCAGGGCATGCGCCAGGGCAACGACGTGGGGACCCAGTACCGCTCGATGATCCTCTACCACGACGAGGCGCAGCGCGCCGCCGCCGAGGCCAGCCGCGACGCCTTCCAGCCGGTCCTGACCCGGATGGGGTACGGCCCCATCACCACCGAGATCGTCCCGGCCACCCCGTTCTACTTCGCCGAGCCCTACCACCAGCAGTACCTGTCGGACGCCAAGAACCCCAACGGCTACTGCGGCGTGGGCGGCACCGGCGCGACCTGCCCGATCGGAGTCGCCCGCACCGGGGGATGACCCTGCGGGCCGCGGGAGCCCTCTCCGCCGCTGCATTGCCGTCGGAGGGGCCGGCGGCCGGACGTCCACAGCCGAACCGGGACGCGGGCCGGGGCCTTCCGCCCCGGCCCGCGCGCGGCAGCGGCGTGGACCGGTCCGGGAAACCGGGAGGACCGCTCAGGCGACGCGCACCCGAGTGCGGGTCACCGCCGCCCGGGCGGCGGCCAGGGCGCTGGCGACCGACACCTCACCGAGCAGCCCCGGGGCGGCCACCTGGTCCCCGGCCAGGTAGACGCCGTCGCCCCGGTCGATGGCGGGCCGGTCCCGCCAGGTGTACCCGGGCAGGTCCAGCGCGCCGCTGCGGCCCGCCATCATCTGGTCGCGCCGCCAGGTCAGGCGGTGCCGCCAGTCCGGCAGCACGGTGTCGACCAGCCGCTCCAGCCGGGCGGTGGCCGACTCCCGGGACTCCCCCGGACGCGCGGGCAGCTGCGCCTGGAACAGGGTCTCGCCGGGAGGCGCGGCAGAGGGGTCCACGGCGGAGTTCTGCTCCAGGAAACCCCCCTCGTCCAGGTCGAAGACGAGGAACGGGTCGCCCCCGCGGCCGCGCAGGGCCAGGTCCACCAGCAGGGACCTGCCGCTCTCCCAGCGCAGCGAGTCGTCCCCCAGCAGCGTGCGGGCCGCGTCCAGGGAGGTGGCCACGATGGTCGGCCCGCCGAAGTCGACCCGGTCGACGCGGGTCCCGGTCACGATGCGCACGCCCAGGCCGCGCGCGTGCTCGGCCATCCGGTCCACCAGCGCCTGCCACCCCCCGACGGGGTAGCTGGCGGCCGGCCGGGGAGCGGTGAGCCGGACGAAGCGTTCCCAGGCGAACGCCGCCGACAGCCGTCCCGGATCGGAGTCGAAGGTGACCACGCCCAGCATCCCCGCGACCGCGCGGACCCCCTCGACGCCGAACCGTTCGGCTCCCCACGAGGCGAGGTCGCGGTCCACCGGGGCCGGCAGCCCGCGCCGGAGGACCGCCCGCAGCAGCGGCAGCGGCGGCCGCCGGGTGGACCTCCCGCCCACCCGGAACCTCGTCCGGGACAGCTCCCGCAGCCCGGGCCGGGCCAGCGGCCCGACCAGTCCCCGCTTCGCCAGCCAGGCGAAGGGCGCGCCGTCGCGGTACAGGGCGTGCGGCCCGTCGTTGGCGACGTAGGGTGCGGCGGTGGAACGCGCCCGGCCGCCCAGCGACCGGTGCGCCTCGTACAGGGTGACCTCGGCGCCGCGCTCGGCACCTGCGATGGCGGCGGTGAGCCCGGCGAGCCCGCCGCCGATGACAGTGATGGTGTTCATGTCACCGGGACGGATCGGGCAGCCGCAGATGTGACATCTTCTCCGGGTTGGTGATGAGGTAGACCGTCTGGACGCGCCCGTCCACGACGACGGGGGACACCACGGAGACCGGGCGGCCCGAGACCGTGACCACCACCGCCGGCCCGCCGTTGACCTCCGCCACCGAGACGGCGAGCGCGTCCGGGGTCGCGCCGAACGGCTCCAGCAGCCGGTGCAGGTTCCGCTCGCTGGCGACCCCGAGGAAGAACCGGGCGACCCGGTCCGCTCCGGTGATCACCCGCAGCGGGGCCTTGGCCCGGCCGCCGCTGTCGCTGACCAGGGTGACGTCGCGGGCGAGCAGTCCGGTCAGGCCCTCCAGGTCGCCGTCGAGACAGGCGGCGGCGAACCGCTCGGTGAGCTGCCGCCGCCGCGTCCGGTCCACCTCGAACCGGGGCCTGCGGTCCCGGACGTGGTCGCGGGCCCGTCGCGCCAACTGGCGGACGGCCGCCTCGGAGCGGCCCACGGCCCGCGCGATCTCCGCGTACGGCAGGGCGAACGCCTCCCGCAGCACGAACACCGCGCGTTCCAGCGGTGAGAGCGTCTCCAGCACCACCAGCAGCGCCAACTCCACCGATTCGGCGAGTTCGGCGCGTTCGGCCAGGTCTCCCTCGGTACTGACCGGTTCGGGCAGCCACGGCCCCACGTACGTCTCCCGGCGCGCCGCCGCCTGCCGCAGCCGGTCGATCGCCAGCCGGGAGACCACCCTGATCAGGTAGGCGCGGGGCTCGGCCACGTCCGCGAGCGACACTCCGGACCAGCGCAACCACGCCTCCTGCACGACGTCCTCGGCGTCGGCGGCGCTGCCCAGGATCCGGTAGGCCACCCCGGTGAGGAGGCCGCGGTGTTCTTCGAAGATCTCAGCGTTCACATCTGTCAGGACGTGTGCGGCGGCCGCGGGTGTGACACGCCGGCCCGACACGCGCGCCGCAGCCTCTCCGGCGGGGCCGGAGCCGAGTGGTTCACTCGGGGCATGAGCCGCCCGCTCCTCCTGTCCCGGTCACCGGCCCGGGAAACGCCGTGCCCGGAAGAGGGCGCCCGCAACGGGGAGGGAGGCGGATGAGCGCGCTCACGCCGGGCGACCTCCCGTTCCGCCAGAGGGCGGCGGCGTTCGCCCGGGCCGCGCTGGGCGTCCTCGTCGCGGACACGGCGCTGCTGGTCGCCTACGCCGTCGTGCCGGTCGACCCGCAGCGCGGTGCGGCCGCGCCGCTGCTGCGCCTGGGCGGCATGCTCGCGGTCTTCGCCATCGTCGTGGTCTGGCAGGTGTACGCCGTCTCCCGGGCCAGGTACCCCGGGATCCGGGGCATGGCGGCGGCCGGGGTCGTGGTCCCGCTGTTCCTCATCGCCTTCGCGACCGTCTACCACCTGCAGTCCTTCGTGGCCGCCGACGCCTTCTCCGAACCGCTCAGCAGGCTCGACGCGCTGTACTTCGCTGTCACGGTGTTCACCACGGTCGGCTTCGGCGACATCGTCCCGGTGTCCCCGGTGGCCCGTGTCATCGTGACGGTGCAGATGCTGCTCAACCTGGTGGTGCTGGGCGGCGTGCTGCAGCTGCTGTTCGACACCGCCAGGAGCGCCCGGCAGGCCCGGGACGAGCGGGACACCGGGGAGCGGCCCCCGCCCGCCTGACGTGCGGGCGGAGACCGGGTCAGGACGCGGACGCGTCCAGCGCCCGCTGGACGTAGGCGATCATGTCGGGCGTGGGACCGCCGTACTGTGCGGCGATGTCCTCGCTGTGGTCCCGGTACATCCGGTACAGCGAGTCGCGGACCCCCTCGTCGCCGCCGTGGAACATGCCGACCAGCTCCATCCAGCGCCCGGCCAGCGCCCGCACCTTCGGGTCGGCCGGGTCGGTGCCGGCCTCCATCTCGGCCCGCACCTGCGCGATGAGCCGCGGCCACTCGGCCTCGACCGAGGCGATCACCTCCTCGCCGAGCTCCTGGCGGCGCCGCTCCAGGTAGGCGAGCTGCTCCTCGGAGTAGTAGTTGCGGATGGTCTCTTCCACCTTGGTCACCTCTTCCATCAGACCGAGGAGGTCGTCGGGGCGCAGCCCGCGCGCCGTGCGGGCGGTGGCCACCAGGGCGGTGAGCTGGTCCCGCAGCGAGCGGAGCGCGGCCAGCTGCCGGTCCACGTGCGACAGGTGGTCGCGCAGCAGGTCGACCAGGGCGACGTCCCCGGACAGGGCCGTGCCGACCTCTTCCAGGGACAGCCCCAGGTCACGCAGCGCCAGCACCTGGTAGAGCCGTCGCACGTCGGCCTCGTCGTAGAGCCGGTGCCCCGCCGGGGTGCGGGACGCCGGCCGCAGCACCCCCACGTGCTCGTAGTGGTGCAGCGTCCGCACGGTCAGCCCGGTCAGCCGGGCCAGTTCGCCGACCTTCCAGAGCCGCCCGCCGTGCTCGCGCATCCGCTCCCCTCCTCGTGCCGTCCCCGTTCGGGGGCGACGGGAACGACGCTAGGGCCTGACGCGGCGTCAGGTGCAAGCCGCGGCCCACAGGGGCCCCTGCCCCGGTCCGCCTCCCGGCACGGGGGCTAGGCTGCGGGGAGCAGATCGGTTCCGACACGGAGACGGGAATGCCGGAGAGCTACGCGGCCAACGCCGCTGCCGGGCTGATCGCACTGGGACCGGGCCACGTCGAGGTCCGGTACGACAGCCCCGAACTGGTGGTGCTGCGGGAGAGCGGCCTGGACCGCACCAGGGCCGTGCCGCGGCGGCCCCTGCGGCGGCTGCCCGAGGCCGCGGCCGCACTCCTCGCGTCGGGCCCCGGGACCGTCGAGGACCCCTTCGGCACGCTCCCCGCCCCCCGGGGCGCCGGGACCACCACGGTGCGCCTGTCGGTCATGGCCCGCTCCCCCGGAGCGGTTCCGCCCGCGCCGCGCAAGGCCGACCTGGAGATCACGCGGGTGACGGACCAAGACGAGCTGGCGGCGGCCGAGAACGTCATCCTGCACGGCCTCGCCCGCCCCGACCTGTGGTCGTCCGCCCCGGGACGGCTGCTCCCGCCGCACGCCCTCACCGTCCCCGGCCTGCGGGTGTGGCTGGCGCGCAGACAGCGCGTCCCGGCCGCGGCCTGCTGCACCTACGACGACGGCGCCACGGTGGGCGTCTACGCGGTGACCACCCTGCCCGAGCAGCGGGGGCGGGGGATCGCCGGGCTGCTGCTGGCCCGAGCGCTCGCCGACCACGGCGACCGCCGCGCGGTGCTGACCACCACGGCGGCGGGACTTCCGGCCTGCCGGGCCCTCGGCTTCACCGAGGTGTCCGAGGCCCGCCGGCACCTGTGGCGGTGACGGCTCCGTCCGTCACGCCCCCGGGCCGGTCAGGTCCAACGCCATGAGCACGTCGTCCACGTAACGCCCCTCCAGGCGGAACAGTCCCCGCAGCACGCCCGCCGTCTCGTATCCCGCCGAGCGGTACAGCGCGATCGCCCTCGGGTTGCTGGACAGCACGCGCAGGAGCAGGGTGCGGGCGCCGCGGCGCACGGCCAGGTCACGGGCCCCGGCCAGCAGGGCGCGTCCCACCCCGCGCCCCTGGGCGGCCGGGGCCACGGCCAACGCCTTGAGTTCCTGCACGTGTGCGGCGCTGGACAGCGGCAGGTGCGGCGCCACCCGGGCGTAGCCCGCCACGCGGCCGTCAAGTTCGGCGACCAGCACGTCGGCGGGGCTGCACGAGGCGAAGAACGGTCGGTCGGGGGAGAACCGGGGAGCGGGAGTGACCGCGGGCGACCAGGTCTCGGCGTCGATCCGGGCGAGTGCGGGGCCGTCCTCGGCCGCCGCCGGACGCAGGACGGGGGCGGGTCCGGACACGGGGGCTCCTGTGGTCAGGGAAGGGTGCGGACGCGGCGGCGCGCGCACGGCCGGGCCCCGGCGGAGCCCGGTGCGGCGGGGTCGGCCGCTGCCCCGCCCGCGGAGGTCACCACTGCTGCTGGCCGTAGCCGGGGTAGGGCTGCTGGCCGTAGCCCTGCTGGCCGTACCCGGGGTAGGGCTGCTGGCCGTAGCCGGGGTAGGGCTGCTGGCCGTAGCCCTGCTGCGGGTCGTACTGCTGCCCCTGCGGGTACTGGTAGTTGGCGTACGGGTCCTGCTGCTGGTAGGGCTGCTGTTGGCCGGTGTGCGGCTGCTGCTGTCCGGTGTGCGGCTGTTCCGCCTCGGCCTTGTTCCCCTCGGCCTTCTGCTCGGCCTCCCCGTCGGGGGCGGGGCGGAAGACGCACAGCTGTGCGGGTTCGCCGTTGCCGTCCTGGGTGTAGGAGATCTGCTCCAGCCGCCACCCGGCCTCCTCGATGCCTTCGAGGATGCGGGTCAGCCCCGGACGGACGCTGCTGGAGGGCTCGTCATAGGTGTTGACGCGCAGCTGGACCACGAACATGCGCCGTTTCTGCTGCGCCGCCACCTTGGCGTGCTCGACGACGGTGCTGTCCCTCACGACCTGTGTGACGCTCATCTGTAACCGTCCCCATCTGCCCTTGACGAGCGCTGTCGAACGCTGCTGTCATTCGCGCCCGCCGCGGAGAAGACCTGCGGGCCGTCTCCCCATGATGCCCTCTTCGTCCTTTGAGAGCCACCGTGGGGCGGAGGAGTTCGCGCGAAACGGCGTGTGCGTCCCCCCGCCCCGCACGCCCTAGGCGCCCACGGCGGCCACCGCGTCGCGGATCGGAGTGTCCCCGCCGACCAGTTCCAGGACGTGCCCGACGGTGGCGGGCGCGTCGAGCAGGGCCACGAGCACCGCCGCCACGTCGTCGCGGGGAACCGGGCCCCGCTCCACCCGGTGGGCGAGCCGGACCCTCCCCGTGCCCGGATCGTCGGTCAACCGACCCGGACGCAGGATCGTCCAGTCCAGTTGCTCGCTGCGTCCCCGCAGGTCGTCGTCTGCGGCCTTCTTCGCGTTGACGTAGGCCGCCCACACCGGGTCGGCGTCGGGGGCGGGCCCCTCGTCCACCCCGATCGCCGAGACCATGAGGAAGCGGCGCACCCCGGCCAGGGAGGCCGCGTCGGCCGTCAGGACGGCCGCGGCGCGGTCCACGGTCTCCTTGCGCGCGGCTCCGCTGCCGGGACCGGCGCCGGCGGCGAACACGACGGCGTCCGCACCCATGATCTTCTCGGTCAACTGGGTGACGGTCGTCGACTCCAGGTCGATGACCACCGGTTCGGCGCCGACCGCGCGCAGGTCGTCGGCGTGGTCGGGGTTGCGGATGAGGCCCACGGGCGTGTCGCCGCGTTCGGCCAGCAGCCGTTCCAGTCGCAGGGCGATCTTGCCGTGTCCTCCGGCGATGACGATACGCATGGTCGAAAGGCTAGTACCCGGCCCCGCCGCGGCGGGGCCGGGACACCCGGTGCGGGGCCGGAGACGCGCGTGGGCGCGCACCCGGTGCGGTGCGCGCCCACGGCTCTGCCGGCGGTCCCGCCGCTAGTCGATGGTCCAGGTGTCGTTGCCGGCGAGGAGGGCGGCGAGGTCGCCGTCTCCCTGCCGGGCCCGGGCCTGGTCGATCTGCTCGTTCATGGCCGTGTCGTAGGTCGGCGCGTCCACGGCGCGGAACACGCCGATGGGCACGTGCTCGAACGCCGGCTCGTCCAGCCGGGACAGCGCGAACGCGTAGGACGGGTCGGCGCGGTGGGCGTCGTGCACCACCAGGCGGTCCTCGTCCACCCCGGCGAGGTCGGTGACGGCCAGCTGGCCGTAGTCGCCGAAGACCACGCCCCGGTCCTCGCCCACCTTCAGGGGCTGGCCGTGTTCCAGGCGCAGCACCCGCATGTCCCGCTCGCCGGGCTCCTTGATGGGGGCGAACGCGTCGTCGTTGAAGATCGGGCAGTTCTGGTAGATCTCCACGAAGGAGGAGCCCGGGTGGTCGGCGGCCGCCCGCAGCACCTCGGTCAGGTGCTTGCGGTCGGAGTCCACGGTGCGCGCCACGAACGTCGCCCCGGCGCCCAGCGCCAGCGACACCGGGTTGAACGGGGTGTCCAGCGAGCCCATCGGCGAGGACTTCGTGATCTTGCCCGCCTCGGAGGTGGGCGAGTACTGGCCCTTGGTCAACCCGTAGATCCGGTTGTTGAACATCAGGATGTTCAGGTTGACGTTGCGGCGCAGCGCGTGGATGAGGTGGTTGCCGCCGATCGACAGGGCGTCGCCGTCCCCGGTGACCACCCACACGCTCAGGTCCGGACGCGAGGCGGCCAGCCCGGTGGCGATGGCCGGGGCGCGCCCGTGGATCGAGTGCATGCCGTAGGTGGACAGGTAGTAGGGGAACCGGGACGAGCAGCCGATGCCGGAGATGACCACGATGTTCTCCCGCGGCACTCCCAGTTCGGGCAGGAATCCCTGGAAGGCCGAGAGGATGGCGTAGTCACCGCACCCGGGGCACCAACGCACCTCCTGGTCGGACTTGAAGTCCTTCATCTTGTAGGTGGTGTCGCTGCGCGGCACCAGGCTCAGACCGCGGAACGCGGCCCCGTTGTTCTCACTCGGCACGGTCGATGACCTCCTGCAACACGCCCGCCAGCTCTTCGGACTTGAACGGCAGGCCACGCACCTTGGTGTAGCTGACGACGTCGACCAGGAAGCGGCCGCGCAGCAGCAGGGCCAGCTGACCCATGTTGATCTCGGGGACCACCACCCGCTCGTAGCGGCCCAGCACCTCCTCCAGGTTGGCCGGGAACGGGTTGAGGTGGCGCAGGTGGGCGTGGGCCACCTTGGCCCCGGACTGGCGGACCTGGCGCACGGCGGTGGCGATCGACCCGTAGGTGCCGCCCCAGCCCAGCGCCAGCACCCTGGCGTCGCCGGTGGGGTCGTCCACCTCCAGCGGCTCGATGTCGCGCGCGATGCCGTCGACCTTGGCCTGGCGGGTACGCACCATCAGGTCGTGGTTGGCCGGGGAGTAGGAGATCTCGCCGGTCCGGTCGCTCTTCTCGATACCGCCGACGCGGTGCTCCAGACCCGGGGTGCCCGGCACCGCCCAAGGGCGGGACAGCGTCTCGGGGTCGCGCAGGTACGGCAGGAACTTCCCGTCGTCGCCGTTGGGCTCGCGGGCGAACTCCACCTCCAGGCTCGGCAGCTCCGAGAGGTCGGGGATCCGCCACGGCTCCGAGCCGTTGGCCAGGTAGCCGTCGGACAGCACGATGACGGGCGTCCGGTACTTGGTGGCGATCCGGGCGGCCTCGACCGCGATCATGAAGCAGTCCGAGGGCGAACGCGGCGCCAGCACCGGCAGCGGCGACTCGCCGTTGCGGCCGAACATCGCCATGAGCAGGTCGGCCTGCTCGGTCTTGGTCGGCAGGCCCGTGGACGGCCCGCCCCGCTGCACGTCGATGATCACCAGCGGCAGCTCGGTCATCACCGCCAGGCCGATCGTCTCGGCCTTCAGCGCCATGCCGGGGCCCGAGGTGGTGGTCACGCCCAGCGCGCCGCCGAAGGACGCGCCCAGCGCGGCGCCCACGCCGGCGATCTCGTCCTCGGCCTGGAACGTGCGCACGCCGAACTGCTTGTGCTTGGACAGTTCGTGCAGGATGTCGGAGGCCGGGGTGATCGGGTAGGAGCCGAGGAACAGCGGCAGCCCGCTCAGCTTCGAGGCGGCGATCAGCCCGTAGGACAGGGCCAGGTTGCCGGTGATGTTGCGGTACCGGCCGGCGGGCAGCGGGGCCGGTTTGACCTCGTAGGAGACCGCGAAGTCCTCGGTGGTCTCACCGAAGTTCCAGCCCGCCTTGAACGCCGCGATGTTGGCGTTCATGATCTCGGGCTTCTTCGCGAACTTGGTCTGGAGGAACTTCAGGGTGCCTTCGGTGGGACGGTTGTACATCCACGACAGCAGCCCCAGGGCGAACATGTTCTTGGCGCGCTCGGCGTCCTTCTTGGTGATGTCGAAGGACTCCAGCGCCTTGACCGTCAACGAGGTCAGCGGCACCGGGCTGACCTTGTAGTCGGCCAGCGACCCGTCCTCCAACGGGTTGGCCGCGTAGCCGACCTTGGCCAGCGCGCGCTTGGTGAACTCGTCGGTGTTGACGATGATGGTCGCGCCCTTGGGCACGTCCTCCAGGTTCGCCTTCAGCGCGGCCGGGTTCATCGCGACCAGCACGTTGGGCGCGTCGCCGGGGGTCATGATGTCGTGGTCGGCGAAGTGCAGCTGGAAGCTGGACACGCCGGGCAGCGTGCCGGCCGGGGCGCGGATCTCCGCCGGGAAGTTCGGCAGCGTGGACAGGTCGTTGCCGAACGACGCGGTCTCCTGGGTGAACCGGTCGCCGGTCAGTTGCATGCCGTCGCCGGAGTCCCCGGCGAAGCGGATGATGACACGGTCGAGTTGTTGGATCTCTTTGGGCACTGAGATCGCCGACCTCCTAAAGAAGTCGCCACGCTGGAGTGGCGGCTTGGGGTTGCCTCAGTCTCACCGTGGCGAGGGGTGGCTGGTTCGTCACGGCTCAGTCGCTGTTCCGGGGTGGTGGTCACCCTGGTACGGCGGCCGGCGGTCGTGCCGTGGCCGCACTCGCCTCCAGGCTTCGTGGAAGAAGCCTACGCGTAACCCGGAACGGGGACATGTCGAAAAGGGTTGTTTGGGGGGTTGCGGGCCGGGCGGGCGGCGCCCTCCCGGACCGCGGTCCGGGTGTCAGGAGCGACACAGACCGCCGTTGATCCGGAGCAGGTCCACGTGCCACCGCCGGACCAGGGCGCACCCGCTGCTGGAGCGACGAGTAGTGAAGATCACAGACAAACTATAGATGATCATAGTTTGCGCGCGGGGGGTGGGGGTGGGACGGAGAGACGCGAGCTTCCCCGGCTGTCCCGGGGAACGCCGAGGCCGGGTCCGGACGTTGGTCACGGTGTACCGACCGGGCAGGTGGACAGGGCCATACGGTCATGGAGGGGAGTGGGCGTGCGGCACAACGCGTTCCGCGCGGTGGCGCTCGTGGTCGGTCTCTCCATACTTCTCATCATCCTGGGCTGGGTGTGCGGAGGGACCACCGGGGTCAAACTGGGGCTGGTCGCCGTCACCGCCGTCAACGGCCTCATCTACCTCTTCGGCGACACCATGACCCTGCGGGCGACGCACGCCCGCCCGGTCAGCGAGATCGAACAGCCCGAGCTGTCACGGATCGTCCGGGAGCTCGCCACCGACGCGCGCCAGCCCATGCCCCGGCTGTACCTGTCGCCGACCCGGGCCCCCAATGCCTTCACCACCGGCTGGAGCCGCCGGGGCGCCGCCCTGTGCTGCACCACCGGGCTGCTCTCCCTGCTCGACGAGCGCGAGCTGCGCGGCGTCATCGCGCACGAACTCACCCACCTGCGCAGGGGGGACACCGTCGTGGGCACGGTCGCCGCGATGCTCGCGCTGAGCATCACGTCCCTCACCGCGCTGTCCCTGCTGCTGCCGCTGGCCGACTCGGAGGACGAGGACGGCCAGGGCCTGCTGGAGGGGTTGCTCTTCCTCGCGGTCGGCCCCGTCGCCGCGGCGGTCGTCCGGGCCGCGGTCGGCCGCGTGCGCGAGTTCGAGGCGGACGAGGCCGCCGCCCGCCTCACCGGGGACCCCACTGGCCTGGCCAACGCCCTGCACCGGATCGAGGTCACGGCCCGCACCCACCCGCTGCCCGCCCACCGGGGACTGCTCACCTCGGGGCACCTGATGATCGCCAATCCCTTCGCCGACCAGCGGGCGGGCCGGCTCTTCGCCGTCCACCCGCCCACCCCGGAGCGCATCCACCGCCTCCAGGCCCTGGCGAGGCGGTGGAACCACGACTGACCGGGGCGCCGGGGTGCCCCGGCCGGGGAGAGCCGGAACGCCCCGGATCCCGGCAGCGGCGAGCTCCCGCCCCCTCCGCGCGGCGGTGCGGAGCGGACGACTAGCGGAAGTTGACGAACTGCAGCGCCACGTCCAGGTCGCTGTTCTTCAGCATGGCGATGACCGCCTGGAGGTCGTCCTTCTTCTTGGAGCTGACCCGCAGCTCGTCGCCCTGGATCTGCGCCTTGACGCCCTTGGGGAACTCGTCCCGGATCATCTTGGAGATCTTCTTGGCGGTCTCGGTGCTGATCCCCTCCTTGAGGGCGATCGGCAGGCGGTACTCCTTGCCCGACGCCTTCGGCGCGTCGGGGGCGTCCAGGACCTTCAGCGAGACACCGCGTTTGACCAGCTTGTCCTTGAACACGTCGAACGCGGCCTTGGCGCGCTCCTCGGAGGTGGACTTGATCTCCACCGCCTGCTCACCGGCCCAGGAGATGGTCGTGCCGGTCCCCTTGAAGTCGAAACGCTGGGACAGCTCCCGGCCGGCCTGGTTGACCGCGTTGTCCACCTCCTGCCGGTCGAGTTTGGAGACGATGTCGAAGCTGGATTCGGCAGCCACGTCTGCTCGCACCCCCAAGTTCCTGGGCCGGGGACGCTTGTCCGGCCGATGGATGGCGATCGGTCGCGGCCGGGGCGGTGGCACGCCACGGCCCCGGCCGCGGCAGTGACAGAGCTTAGCCCGCGGCCTCCGGGAACACCGTGGGACGCGGGGGGCCGGTATCCGATTTCGTCTCTGGGCCGCCGTCCGCTATTCTCGTTCATGCGCGAAGCCGAACGGCGGGCGCAACACCAGGCAGGTTGCCCGAGCGGCCAAAGGGAGCAGACTGTAAATCTGCCGGCTCAGCCTACGTAGGTTCGAACCCTACACCTGCCACATCGCGCGAAGCGGCCTCTCCTTCGGGGAGGCCGCTTCGCCGTGTTCCACCGCCGACCGGTGCGGGGTCCGCACCCGCGACAGCGGCCCGACAGCCCGGGCTTCACGAAGAGATGACCCCGGCTTGGGTTACCCCTGGGCCCTCCCGGACGCAGGCTGACCAGAGAGGGAACCAGCAGGAACCCGACGGGAGGCAGCCGTGACTTTCCAGGAAGAACTCAGCAGCGCCATCGAACACCGCGACGTCGACGCGATCCTCTCCAGGTTCGACGACGAGGCCGACTACGTGTTCGTCGACCAGACCCGGTCGCCGGGCGAACCGTTGGCGGTGCACGGCCGCGACGCCATAGGCCGGTCCCTGCACGACGTCTTCGACCAGGACGTCCGGCACGAGGTCGAGGAGTTCGCCGTCCAGGGCGACCACGCCGCCTACGTCCAGCGGTGCGTCTACCCGGACGGCGCCCAGGACCTGATCATGTCCATGCTCGACCTGCACAGCGGCAGGATCGCGCGGCAGTACAGCATCCGGATCCGGGAGGGGGACGCGCCCGCCGCGCAGCTCCGGACCCAGAAGCGCTCCTTCGCCGAGGCGGACGAGGTCCGCACCTTCGAGAAGGGCCGCGTGGAACTGCTCCGCGTCAACGGCGGCGACGTCTCCCGAGCCGTCTTCGAACCGGGTTGGCGCTGGTCGCAGCACGTCAAGCCGATCGCCGGCACCGACCTGTGCACCTACACCCACTTCTGCTACATCCTCTCCGGCACCCTCCACGTCCGGATGGCGGACGGCAGCGAGTTCGAGGCAGCGGAGGGCGAGACGATCCGCATCGCGCCGAACCACGACGCGTGGGTGGTCGGCGACGAGGCCGTGACCCTCCTCGACTGGGAGGCTTCGGGGAACTACGCCCGGTCCCGGGGCTGACCGGGGTGCGGCGCGGACCCGCGGCGGACCGGGCGGGCCCGCGTGGCCCCGCACCCCCCGGAGCCCCGCCCCGGTGAAATCGGTGGATCACAACCGGGGTTTCGGACAGGAGCGAGTCAGATCTCAGTGGATTCGGGAGGCAACGGGACCGGGATGTCTCTAGTCTGCTGAGGTGTGGGTGACTCAGTGATCCGGCAGCCGGCGGACCGACGTGCGGAGACGTCGCACGGCCGAGCCGCTGTGCTCAGGCTGGCCTCCTGGTTCGAGCAGGCCGACACCGCCACCGCGCACCGGCTCTACACCGCCGCGTTCGCGCTCCACCCCGCCAGGCACCTCGGCGGAAGCACCGAGGAGACCGTCGCGGCGGCGGCCAGCTGGTGGGACACCCCGGCCGCCGACACCTCCGCGGTGCGGCCCGCGCGCCGCGGCGTGCTCGCCCCGGCCGAGGACCACAGCGCACAGCAGGCGCGGCTCCGCGACAGCGCCGAGGCCGCGGCCCACTGGCGGCGCTCCGCCGCGGAGGAGGTCCGCTCCCTGCTGACCGACCTGACCCCCCGCACCGGCCGGCTCGCCGTGTCCGAGGCCGCGCTGGGCGTGCTCATGGAGCTCCTCACCCGGGCGCTCGGCAGCGGGGACGCCACCGCCGCCCCGGTCAGCGCGGGCGACCTCGAACTCGACATTCGCCTGCACGTGCGCCACGATTCCGGTGCCACCCTCGTCCTCGGCGAGGACAGCGGCGACCTCACCCTCAGCGGACTGCGGCTGCGCGCCACCCCCTACGCCCAGACCGACCTCGACCGGGACGACTCCGGTCAGGAGGCCGACGCCGCGGCGCACACCGGCACGCCCCCGGAGGAGACGGCTGACCCGGCGACCGGGAACGCCCCGGACGACGCCGACGCCCCCGAGTCGTAGTGGACGCCCCGCCCGCCCCGCAAGCACGCCCAACGCACCACTCAGGAAGGTGACGCCAGACCTTGGCCGCAAAGGAGGACATCGCTCTCACCATCGAGCGTCAGGCCGCGGCCCGCCGACTCCTGGCGGACCCGCTCATCACCGCGCACAGCCATCCCGAGGACTTCGCGCTCGTCCAGGCCCACTCCGACTGGCTCGTCCGACGGTTCCAGCGGGTCCTCGGCTACGAACTGGTCGTCGCCGACGACCACGCCAGGCTGGTGAAGACCGGGCTGGTCCGCACCGTCACCACCCCGCTGCTCCGCGCCAGCGGAGCGCCGTTCACCCCCCGCGCCTACACCTACCTGACCCTGACCCTGGCGGCCCTCGCCGAGGCAGCCCCGCACACCACCGTCGCCGCGCTCGCCGCCGGCGTCCGCGACGCGGCCCGCGACGCCGGACTGGCCCTCGACCCCGAGGCGCGCCTGGGGGAGCGGCGGGCTTTCGTCGCCGGGCTCACCAGGCTCGTCGGCTGGGGGGCGCTCACCGAGACCGACGGCAGCCTGGCCGACTACGCCGTGGACGGAACCCACCGGGTCGCCCTGGACGTCAACCACGGGATCGCGGCGCACGTGCTCGCCCGCGCACCGCACTCCACCACGACCCCGGAGGACTTCGTCGCCCTGGCCCAGCACGACTCCGTGTCCGCCGACGAGCACGCCGTGGAGCTCACCCTGCGCCGCCTCCTCGCCGAGACCGCCGTCGTCTACCGGGCGGAGCTCGGCGACACCCACCGCGCCCGGCTGGCCGGACACCAGTGGCGCGCCGCGGCGGAGCTCGCCGAGCTGCTCGGCTGCGAGACGGAGGTCCGGGCCGAGGGCGTGGCCCTGATCATGCCGGGCGAGACGGCGGCCGACGCCCGGGGGGTGGCCCAGCCCGCCACCTTCCCCGGCACCGGCCCGGTCGGCCAGGCCGCCCTCACCCTGCTGTCCCGGCTCGCCACCATGCTCGCCCCGTCGCAGTCCAGCCACACGGTCCCGATCCCAGCCGACCTTCTCGACGCCGAACTCGCCGCCGTCGTCGACGACGCCCGGCAGTGGTCGCGCACCGCCCTCAGCCACGTGCCCGACCCCGACGACCTCGCCGAACGCGTCCTGTTCCGGCTCCGCGACAGCCGCCTGCTGGACCGGGTCGCCACGGACGCCGCGGAGCGCCCGACCGAGGGGTGGCGGCTGCTCGCGGCCGCCGCGCGCTACCGCGACTCCGCCTTCGCCCGGAGCGGCGCCGAATGAGCGGAACGGATGAGAGCCTCCCGGACATCTCTCCCATCCGGGACAATGGCGCCACCCCGGGCGCACCGACCGTCCGGCGCGGCGGGCACCAGGACGAGCGGTACGGAGCGGAGGACGGCCGATGAGACAGGACACCACCCTCCCCAAGCGCTATCGGCTCGAACGCGCCGGAATCCACAACGTCTGGCAGTACGACGACCACGTCTTCGAGTTCGCCGACGGACGCCTGCTGCTGCGCGGACGCAACGGGGCGGGCAAGTCCAAGGCGCTGGAGATGCTGCTGCCCTTCCTCCTCGACGGGGACGCCCGCCGCCTCGACACCACCGGCACCAGCCGCACCAGCCTGCGCTGGCTGATGCTGGAGGGGCGCACCACCACCGAGACCGGCGGCGCCGCCGCCGCGGAGGCCGACACCTCCCTGGGCTACCTGTGGGTCGAGTTCGTCCGCCGCGGCGAGGAGGGCCGGCCGTGCCGGCGCACCCTCGGCGCCGCCGTCATCGCCGTCCCCGACCAGCCCGAGGCGCGCGCGGTGTTCTTCGTCACCGACCGCCGCGTCGGCGACGACCTCGTCCTCGTCGACGGCGGCCGCCCGCTGTCGGTGGAGCGCCTGCGCGCCGCTGTCGGCCCCGACAACTGCTACGACACCGCGCTCGGCTACCGCACCAGGGTCATGCGCGACCTGTTCGGCCTCGACGACCCCGTGCGGTACCGCAACCTCATCCACCTGCTCTACCGGCTGCGCCGTCCCACCGTCGGCGACCGCCTCGAAGCGGGGGAACTCGCCTCCGTGCTCTCCGAGGCGCTGCCGCCCATGGACGACACCGTCCTCGACGAGGTCGCCCGCAACATCACCGACCTGGAGAGCGCCCGCGCCCGCCTGGCCGCGCTGCGCACCGCGCACGAGCACGCCACCGAGTTCCTCGGCCACTACCGCGGCTACCTGCACGGAGTCCTGCGCCAGCAGGCCGGGGCCGTGCGCGCCCAGATCACCGCCTTCGAGGAGCGCGACGCCGAACTCGCCCGGCTGGAGTCCGAACTCGACTCCCTGGTCTCCGCGGAGAGCAGCGTCCAGGAGGAACGCGACCGCCTGCGCCGCAGCCGCGACACCGCGAAGTCCGACGCCGAGACGCTGAGCGCCAGCGCCGCGCACCCGGGGAACGGGCCCACCGAGGGGGAGCGCGAGGCCCGCTACGCCGCCGTGGCGGCCTACATCCGCGCCGCGGAGGCCGCCTGGGTCGCCGGCGAGTACGCCCGCTCCGCGGAGTCCCAGGCCCACCACCGGATCGACCGCGACAGCGCAGCCATCGAACGCGGCATCGGCGGACTGCGCCGGCTCCACCTCGGCCTGCGCGACACCGCGCGCGCCTCCGGGATCGACCCCGCCGTCCTCGGCGAGGTCCCGCAGCCCGTCCGGGTCACCCTCGCCGCGCGGGAGAACACCACCCAGGTCAACCTCGAAGGGCTGGAGCAGGCCGTCGAACGCCCGCCCGTGCTCGGAATCGAGGTCGCCGCGCTGCGCCGGCGGCTCGCCGAACTCCACGACCGCCTCGGGCGCGCCGACGCGGCCGCGGCCGAACGCGAGGCCGTCGCCGAGGACCTGTACCGGCGTGCCCTGGAACTGGAGTCGGCCGAGCGCCGTGAGGCCGACCTCACCAGCGAGGCCGAGTGGGCCGACAGCCACGTCGAACGCGCCCGCGAACGCGAGCGCGCCGCCATCGAGAAGGTCCGCGAGGCCAGCGCCGACTACGCCGCCGACGTACGCGAGTGGTGCAACGCCCTGCGGGCCGCGGTGCCCGACGCCGACCTCGACGCGGCGCTGGACGCCCTGGAGCAGAGCGTGGAACCCCCGCTCGACGACGACTTCCGTGTCCTTCCCGCACACCTGCCCGAGACCGTGGCCCGCGACGCCCACGCCGTCGTCGAACTGCTGCTGGAACGGGTGCGCGCGGCCCGGGACGCGGCCCTGGGCGAGGAACGCGACCTCGCAGCCGAACTCGACGAACTCGCCGAACGCCGCGCGGACGAGACCGCGCCCGTCACCGCGCCCCGCCCGGCCTGGGCCACCGCGCAGCGCGACCCCGACACCGGGGTCCCCCTCCACCTGGCGGTCGACTTCGCCGACCACCTCTCCGCGGAGGAGCGCGCCGGACTCGAAGCGGCCCTGGAGGCGTCCGGCCTCCTGTCCGGACTCATCACCCCCGAGGGCACGGTCGTCGACCACAGCACCCACGACCTGCTGCTCAGCCCGGTCGAACCGCTGAGCGGGCGCACCCTCAACGACGTCCTGGTCCCGGTCGAGACCGCCGGCTCCGCGAAGGTCGACCGGGACGCCGTCATGGCCCTCCTCGCCTCCGTCCGCCTGCACGACGGCGAGGAGTCCCAGACGCAGTCCGAGCCCTCCTGGTTCCACAGCGCCGCCGACCCCCGCGGCGGCTCGGAGAACCACGTCTCCCTCGACGGGCGCTGGCGGCTCGGCATCGCCCAGGGCCGCCACCGCAAGGCCGCCGCCGAGTACATCGGCGAGGAGGCCCGCGCCCAGGCCCTGGAACGCCACCGGGCCAAGGCGGAGCGGCGCATCGAGATGGCCGAGGCGCTGCTCGCCGAAGCCCAGGAACGCCGTGCCGGAATCGACAACCGCCACGAGAGCCTGCTGCGGATCAACCGGTCGGTGCCCTCGGGCGCCGGACTCGTCGCGGCCTGGGCCGTCCTGGACGACGCCCGCGCCTGGCTGGCCGCGGCCGTGCGCGACCACGCCGCGGCCCGCAGCGCCGCCGACGCCGCGCGCACCACCGCGCTCGCCCACCGCGCCGCCCTCGCCGAACTGGCCCTGGAGCACCGACTGCCCGCCCACTACGAGGAGCTCGCCCGGATCCGCGGCTCCCTGGGGGCGCTGCGCGTCCAGATCGCCGCGGCCCACCGGGACCTGGAGACCCTCGCCGGACGCCTGGAGGACTACCGGAGGCACGTCGCCGACTGGAAGCGTGCCCGCGAGGCCCGGGTCGTGGCCGAGGACGCGGCCGGAGCCGCCATCAACGACATGATCACGGTCCGGCGCGAGACCGAGTTGACCGACCGCGCCGGCGCCGCCGACCCGGCCCAGATCGAGAGCGCCATCGAGCAGGTGCGCGGCCGCGCCCACGCGGCCGACGAGGCGCTGCCCGCCCTCGAACGGGAGGCCCAGCGCGCCCGTGACGAACGGGTCGCCGTGGAGACCCGGCACGGCGCCGCCACCGTCGAACGGGCCGAACAGGCCCGCCGCGCGCTGGCCGCCGGAGCCCGGCTGCGGGCCATGCTCGCCACCCCGTCCGGGGAGGTCGACCGGGGGCTGCTGGCCGCGGCGGGGCTCACCGGCCTCGCCGCCGCGGACGGACCGGTCGCCGCCTACGACGCGACGGAGGCCGACCCCGAGCGCAGCGACGACCTCACCAAACGCATCCAGGCCCTCGAGGCCCTGGTCACCGCGGTCGAGGCGGGGCTCGACGAGGCCGAGGCGGACGTCGACGACAGCGGAATCCTGCGCGGACACGAGGAACTGCACCGCGGTCTGGCCGCGGCCCCCGCCGTCGGAGCCCGCACCGAGCTCACCGAGCCCGCAGGGGTGAAGCGGGTCACCGTCCACGACGACCACGGCGGGCACGACATCGTCGACTACGTCGAGCGGCTGCGGGAGGAGATCGCCGCGGCGGAGGAGACCGCGGCGGTGCGGGAGGAGGAGGCCTACGAGCGCCACCTCCTCGGGGAGCTCGCCGGGCACCTGTCCCGCCAGATCACCGAGGCGCGGGAGCTCATCGACGCGATGAACAGCGTTCTGGGCGAGGTCACCACCTCCCAGGGGCTGGGGGTCCGGTTGGAGTGGCAGCTCGCCCCCGACGCCGACGAGGACATCCACGCGGTGGTGCGGCTGCTGAACCGCCCCGCCGAGAAGCGCACCCGGGTCGAGACCACCCGGTTGCGCGACGCCCTGCGCCGCTGCATCGAGGCGATCCGCCGCCTCGACCCCACGGTCACCGGCGGGGCGCAGTTGCGCGCCGCGCTGGACTACCGGTCCTGGTTCGCCTTCACCGTCTACGTCACCGACGCCGCCCACCCCGAGCGTGAGCGCCGCCTCACCCACCGCACCGCTCTCAGCCAGGGGGAGCAGCGGGTCATCGCCTATCTGGTGCTGTTCGCCGCGGCGGCGGCCCAGTTCAGCGCGCTGGCGCTGGACGCACCGCAGACTCCCCGGCTCATCCTGCTCGACGACGCCTTCGCCAAGGTCGACGAGCCCACCCACGGCCGCCTCCTCGGCATGCTCGTGGAACTGGACCTCGACTTCGTCCTCACCTCCGAGCGCGTCTGGGGATGCTTCCCGAGCGTTCCCCGGCTCAACATCTACGAATGCCTGCGCGATCCGGCCGAACCCGGGATCGCCACCCTGCACTTCACCTGGGACGGCAACCGACGCCGTCTCAATGGAGTGTGACAAAGGCCACTTCTTCCGCAGGGCGGGGTGGCAGAGACGGGCCGCCGAGCCGGTAGGGGGCGGACACCTTCCGCCCCCTCCGGCCGGCGCGGTCGGACTCACGGGACCGGTGTGCAATTCGCCCCATCTGTCCCAATCTGCAAAGGCGAGGCCACGAACGGAGCAGTGTTGTGACGACGGTGACGACCTCCCAGGCCGGATACCCCGCAGAACCCTCCAAGCAGCGGTCGGGACCCTCCCCTGCCGGAGCCCTGGGGGAGCGGTTGGCCCGGTCGCCGCTGGGGCCCGCGGCGCGCCAGTGGGTGCTCGCGGCCGTCCACAGCGAGGACGCACTGGCCGCCTGCGCCCGCGGGGAACGGGTCGACCTGCGACTCCCGGACGCCGAACCGGTTCCGCCGACACGGCACCCCCGGCGCTGCTACCTCAGCCGGGTGCGCGTCCAGGGCTTCCGCGGCATCGGCCGCGCCGCCACCCTCGAATTCCCGCCCGGCCCCGGCCTGACCGTGATCGTCGGCCGCAACGGCTCCGGAAAGTCCAGTTTCGCCGAGGCGGTCGAGGCCGCGCTGACCGGACGCAACCTCCGCTGGGACGGCATGCCCGCGGCCTGGCGCGACGGATGGCGCAACCTCCACTTCGACGATGTGACCGAGATCACCGTAGAACTTCGGCGGGCGGGGGAGGAGGGGGCCACCCGGGTCACCCGGCTCTGGACCGGAGACAGCGTCCGCTCCGCCCGGGGAGAGGTCGTCCTGCCCACGGGCGAGGTCGGCAGCCTGGCCAGCCTCGGCTGGGGCGAGGACCTCGCCCGCTACCGGCCCTTCCTCTCCTACGACGAGTTGGGACGCACGGTCACCGGGCGCTCGGCCGAGCTGTACGACACGCTGACCACACTGCTGGGCCTGAGCGAGCTCACCGAGATCGAACGCCGCCTGGCCAAGGCGTGCGACCGGCTCGCCAAGACCGCCCAACGCCCCGCCCGCGACCTGCCCTACCTGCTGGACCAGCTGCGCGCCAGCGCCGATCCGCGGGCCAGGACCGCCGTCGAACTGCTGACCGCGCCCTCCCTCGACCTCGACCGGCTCGCCGCCGTCGCCGCGGACAGCGGGCCCGCCGACCCCGCCCAGCAGGTCGTGCTGCGCCGACTGCGCCGCATGGCGGTGCCCGAGCGGTCCCTCATCACCGACGTGGTCAGCGAGCTGCGCGGAGCCGCGATGGAGATCGCGATGACCGCGGGCACCAAGGGGGACCGGGCGCGCGGCGTGATCGAACTGCTGCGCCAGGCCCTCGACCACCAGGAGCGGCACCCCGCCGAGACCGACTGCCCCGTCTGCGGCGCCCACAGCGCGCTGGGACCGGCTTGGGCGAGCCGCGCCCGCGCCGAGATCGCCCGGCTGGAGCCCGTCGCCGCGAGCACCGCGGCCGCCCACCAGCGCGCCGAGGCGGCCCGGGACCAGGCGCGGTTCCTGATGGCGCCGCCCCCCTCGTGGCTGCCGCCGGACAGCGAGCTGGGGCGGATCTGGGCCGACTGGGCGGCCGGTGCGGAGATCACCGACCTGACGGAGCTGGCCGAGCACATCGAGACCGTCGGCCGGCGGCTGCGCTCGGCCGCGCTCGCCGCGCGCCGGGCCGCCACCGAGCGCCTCGCCGACCCCACCGACGGCTGGGCCGGACTCGCCGAGCAGCTGGGGGCCTGGCTGGAGGACGCCCGCGAGGCGCTCACCGCGCACCGGCGGCTGGAACCGGCCCGCCAGGCCCTCGACTGGCTCTCCGCGGTGGCCCGCGAGATGCGGGCCGAACGGCTGGACCCGCTGGCCGCCCAGGCGGAGCAGGTGTGGGCCCGGCTGCGCCAGGAACGGCACATCGACCTGGCAGCGCTGCGCCTGGTCGGCAGGGGGGCGCAGCGCCGGGTCGCGGTCGACGTCAGCGTGGAGGGCGCCGACGGGCCGGACAGCGCGCCCGGACTGCTCAGCCAGGGCGAGTTCCAGGCCCTCGCGCTCTCCATCTGCCTGCCGCGCACCCTGGTGCCCGGCAACCCGTTCGGTTTCCTGCTGCTGGACGACCCCGTCCAGGCGATGGACACCGAGACCGTGGAGGGGCTGGCCGCGGTGCTGGCCGAGGTGGGGCGCCACCGCCAGCTCGTCGTCTTCACCCACGACACCCGCCTGCCGGACGCGCTGCACCGGCTCGGCCTTCCGGCGGCCATCCGGACCATCCAGCGCGACGCCATGTCCAACGTCTGGGTGACGGACTGAGCGGGCCGGGGCCGCCCCGGAGGTTTCGAGTTGGCAGAGCACCCCGGAAGGGATGTATATTCGAGTCAACGCGAAGGGCGGAACCCCGCGAGGGGGGAAGCCGGGAGAGCGTGCCCCTTTAGCTCAGTCGGCAGAGCGTCTCCATGGTAAGGAGAAGGTCTACGGTTCGATTCCGTAAAGGGGCTCCACCACTTGATTGAGATCCGATCCACTCAGGTGGTCGGTCGGCGGCCACGTCAGCCGCCGGTCCACTCGGGGTCCGGTATCATCGTAGATGGACCGGTTTCCCGGTTCCAGGCGGAGTAGCTCAGTCGGTAGAGCAAGCGGCTCATAATCGCTGTGTCGTCGGTTCAAGTCCGGCCTCCGCTACTACCTGCGAGACTCCCTGGCACACCGGGGTTCCCGCGGGTTTTTTCAGTGTCCGTTGTTCTCAGTGAGAAAGGCACTCCAACGTGGCTGCCACCGACGTGAGGCCGAAGATCACCCTGGCCTGCCAGGAGTGCAAGCACCGTAACTACATCACGCGCAAGAACCGTCGGAACACCCCCGACCGCCTTGAGCTGAAGAAGTACTGCCCGAACTGCCGCACGCATCGGGAGCACAAGGAAACCCGCTAGGCCGACACTCCGCAGACCGCCGGTCCCAGAGACGAGCGGAGCGGCCCGCCAGCGGTCGTGGTGGATTTCCCAGATTCCGACCGGACACGGTCTGGACTTCCCGGTAGCCCAGTGAGCACTTCCGCTCACTGGGCTACCGGTGTGTTGGGCCTGTTACGACCGTCGCGCACGACCCGGCATGATGAGACCCACACGGTGTGGAAAGGACGTCGATGGCGATCAACCGCGACTATCTGGGACGGGTGTACGAACTTCCCGAGCCCTACGAGGTGACCCGCGTCAAGATCCGCGAGTTCGCGGACGCGATCTCGGACCCCAACCCGCTCTACCGCGATCCGGCCCGGGCCAAGGAGGCCGGATACGCCGACGTCATCGCACCCCCCACCTTCCCCATCATCCTGGGCATGGAGGGCGCGGGACAGGCCATCGCCGACCCCGAACTGGGACTGGACTTCTCCCGGGTCGTCCACGGGGACCAGCGGTTCCGCTACAGCCGCCCCCTCCAGGCCGGAGACCTGGTGACCTGCCGGACCACGATCACCGACATCAAGGCGCTGGGCGGGAACGAGCTGCTGACCCTGGACAGCGAGATCGCCACCACGGCCGGGGAGCACGTCGTCACCTCGGTCAACATGCTCGTCGTCCGCGGTACCGCACCGGCCGAGAAGTGAGTGAGGAGCAGCCCAGATGACCACTGTCCGGTACGCCGACGTCGAGGTGGGCACCGAACTGCCCGAGCAGACCTACCCGGTACGCCGCGCCGACCTGGTCCGCTACGCCGGGGCCTCCGGCGACTTCAACCCGATCCACTGGAGCGACCGGGTCGCCCGCGAGGTGGGGCTGCCCGGCGTGATCGCGCACGGCATGTTCACCATGGCCCAGGCCGGCCGGCTGATCACCGACTGGGTCGGCGATCCCGGCGCGGTCGTGGAGTACGGGGTCCGCTTCTCCGCGCCCGTGGTCGTCCCCGACGACGAGCAGGGGACCGAGATCGTGGTCGGCGGGACCGTCACCAAGAAGCTCGACGACAACCAGGTCGTCGTCGCCATCACGGCCCGCTCCGCCGGCGCCAAGGTCCTGGCGCGCTCCACCGCAGTGGTGCGACTGGCCTGACCGTCCGGCTTCCCGCGCCGCCCCGCCGCCGCGGCGCGGGAGAATCCGCTCCCACACCACCGAAAGGCGCCACCGTGTCCACCGCTTTCGCCCGCAACGTGCCGCTCGCCGAGTACACCACCCTCGGGCTCGGCGGTCCCGCCACGCTCTTTCGGACCGCGACCAGCACCGAGGAACTGGTCGAGGCCGTCCGCGAGGTCGACCGCTCCGGCGGTCCGCTGCTGGTGCTGGGCGGCGGCAGCAACCTGGTCGTGGCCGACGAGGGATTCGCGGGCACGGTCGTCTACGTGGACTCCTCCGACCTCTCCTGCGCCGACGCCGACGGCGACACCGTGCGCGTGCGGGTGGACGCCGGGGTCGAGTGGGACCCGTTCGTCGCGCGCTGTGTAGACGAGGGGCTGTCCGGGATCGAGTGCCTCTCCGGAATCCCCGGCAGGGTCGGCTCCACCCCCATCCAGAACGTGGGGGCCTACGGCCAGGACGTCAGCCAGACCATCGTCGAGGTCACGGTCTACGACCGCGAGTCGGGCCGCACCAGGCTCCTCCCCGCCGCCGAGTGCGGCTTCGCCTACCGCGACAGCGTCTTCAAGGGCCGCGACCGCTACGTGGTGTGCGAGGTGGTCTTCGAACTGACCCGGTCCAAACTGAGCCGCCCGATCCGCTACGCCGAACTGGCCCGCACCCTGGGCGTGCAGCAGGGCGACCGCGTGCCGCTGGCCGACGCCCGCGAGGCCGTGCTGGCGCTGCGCCGCGGCAAGGGCATGGTCGTCGACCCGGAGGACCCGGACAGCCGCAGCGCCGGCTCCTTCTTCACCAACCCGATCCTGTCCGCCGAGGAGTTCACCGAGTTCACCCGGCGGGTCGAGGCCCTGCTCGGCCCCGGCACGACCCCTCCCGCCTATCCCGACGCGGACGGCCGGGTGAAGACCTCGGCGGCCTGGCTGATCGAGCACGCGGGCTTCCCCAAGGGGTACGGCAGCGGTCCGGCGCGCATCTCCACCAAGCACACCCTCGCCCTGACCAACCGGGGCGGCGCCACCACCGCCGACCTGCTGGCCCTGGCCCGCGAAGTGCGCGCGGGCGTGGCCCGGACCTTCGGGATCACCCTGGTCAACGAACCCGTCATGGTGGGGGTCGCACTCTGACCGTGCCGCGGTCGGCGGTACACGCCGACCGCGCCGAGGACACGGACCCGCGCCCCGCGGTGGGAGGCCGCCGGCGGACCGCCCCGCCCGGATCCCGGCGGCCCCGGGGAGCCCCGGCGCCCGCAACAAAAGAATGAGGCGCGGCGAACTTTTCTATTTGCTGCGGGTCTGCGTGGAAATAGCCATTCCAATGAATTGCCACCCCGCATTTCCTTCACTACGGTGGAAGCCGTCGAGGGGGAGTAGTCCTCAATCCGTGTGATCGACACGCTGGCCCATGTCCAGAACGGGCCCGGTCGCACGAGCCACCGTTCACCAGGCGGACGAGACCTTCGACCCGGTGGAATTCTTCGGGTCGAAGAGCGGCGTCCGTCTTTCTTCTGCCCGAAAAAGGGAATAAGGGGCGGAAATTCGATGACCTTTCTCGGCGCTCTCGGGGTGAGTACCGGAGCCGTTTTCGTCGCCGAAATGGGGGACAAGACCCAGTTGGTGGCGATGTCGTTGGCCAGCCGCTACCGGATGTGGACCGTCCTGCTCGGCATCACCGTGGCCACCGTGGTCGTCCACGGCCTCAGCGTCCTGCTGGCCGAGATCCTGGGCGCGGCGCTGCCCGGGGACTGGATCTCGCTCGTCGCCGGACTGGCCTTCCTCGGCTTCGGAGCCTGGACGCTGCGCGGCGACGAACTCACCGAGGCCGACGAGCGGCGCGCCGCGGTCCGCCGCGCGGGACCGGTCTTCCTGACCGTGGCCACGGTCTTCTTCCTCGCCGAACTCGGCGACAAGACCATGCTCGCCACCGTCGCCGTCGGCGCGGACCACGCCGGGACCCCCCTGTCCTGGCTGGCGGTGTGGATCGGCTCCACCGCGGGCATGGTCGCGGCCGACGCCCTGGGCATCGCCCTGGGCATGCTGCTGGGGAAGAAGCTGCCCGAACGCGTCATCCGGATCGGCGCGGCCGCCCTGTTCTTCGTGGCCGGTCTCGCCATGGTCTGGCAGGGGCTCGGCGAACTGCTGGGCTGAGAAGCCTCCCGCGCCCGCGGACGGGCCCGCCGGCAAAGGGGTCAGACCACCGGTTCGGGGGCCGCCAGCCAGGCGTCCACCCCCGCCAGCAGCTCCTTCTTCCGTGCTTCGGGAGCCCCCGAGGCGCGGATGGACATCCGGGCCAGTTCGGCCAGTTCCGGATCGGAGAAGCCGAACACCTCGCGGGCGATCCGGTACTGCTCGGCCAGGCGGGGACCGAACAGCAGCGGGTCGTCGGCACCCAGCGCGATCGGCACCCCCGCGTCGAACAGCCGGCGCAGCGGCACCTCGTGGAGGTCGTCGACCACCCCCAGGCCCACGTTGGAGGTCGGACACACCTCCAGGGTCACCCCCTGCGCGGCCAGCCGGTCCACCAGGGCGGGGTCCTCGACCGCGCGCACGCCGTGCCCGACGCGGTCGGCCGCCAGCAGGTCCAGGCACTCCCGGACGCTGCGCGGCCCGCTCAGCTCCCCGCCGTGCGGGGCGGACAGCAGGTCGGCGCGGCGCGCGATCCGGAACGCGCCCTCGAAGTCCAGGGCCCGCCCCCGCCGCTCGTCGTTGTTCAACCCGAACGACACGACGCCGCGCCCCGCGTACTGCACGGCCAGACGGGCCAGTGTCTTGGCGTCCAGCGGGTGCCTGGTCCGGTTGGCGGCCACCATCACGCCGATGCCCACCCCGGTGGCCGTCTCCGCCACCCGGGCGGCGTCCAGGATCAGTTCCAGCGTCGCGGTCAGACCACCGAAACGCGACGCGTAGCCGCTGGGGTCCACCTGGATCTCCAACCACCCCGTGCCGGCGTCACGCTCGTCCTCGGCGGTCTCCAGCAGCAGCCGGTACAGGTCCTCGGGGGTCTGCAGCACCGAACGGGCGATGTCGTAGAGCCGCTGGAACCGGAACCACCCCCGCTCGTCGGTGGCCCGCAGCCTCGGCGGCCACTCCTCGACCAGCGCGTGCGGCAGGTGCACCCCGCGCGCGGCGGCCAGCTCCACGAGCGTGGCGTGCCGCATCGAACCGGTGAAGTGCAGGTGCAGATGAGCTTTGGGAAGTCGGTCGATCGGACGTCTCATGACACAAGGGTGCCGCAAAGTGCTCCCCGACGCCGCCCGTTGGCCGGAAAGCCGTCCGGCGGGCGGCACGGGCGGTGCGGCCGGGCGCTCCGCGGTCTCCGGCACCCGCGGAGCGCCCGGCAGAGGTCAGTTGGCCTCGCCCAGCAGCTTGGCGATGCGCCCCACGCCCTCGGCCAGGTCCGCGTCGCCCAGCGCGTAGGACAGCCGCAGGTAGCCCGGGGTGCCGAACGCCTCGCCCGGGACCACCGCCACCTCGGCGTGCTCCAGGATCAACGCGGCCAGTTCCCCGGAGCTCTGCGGGCGCTGGCCGCGGATCTCCTTGCCGAGGAGCTCCTTGACCGACGGGTAGGCGTAGAACGCGCCCTGCGGCTCGGGGCACAGCACGCCCGGGATCTCGTTGAGCATCCGCACGATGGTCTGCCGGCGGCGGTCGAAGGCCCGCTTCATCTCCTCCACCGCCGACAGGTCGCCGGAGACGGCGGCCAGCGCCGCGGCCTGCGAGACGTTGGCCACGTTGGAGGTGGCGTGCGACTGGAGGTTGGCCGTGGCCTTGACCACGTCCGCGGGGCCGATGATCCAGCCGACCCGCCAGCCGGTCATGGCGTAGGTCTTGGCCACGCCGTTGACCACCACGGTGCGGTCGGCCAGTTCGGGGACCTCCACGGGCATCGAGGAGAACCGGGCGTCGCCGTAGACCAGGTGCTCGTAGATCTCGTCGGTGAGCACCCACAGGCCGTGCTCGGCGGCCCAGCGCCCGATCTCGCGGACCTGCTCGGGCGGGTACACCGCACCGGTGGGGTTGGACGGCGAGACGAACACCAGCAGCTTGGTGCGCTCGGTACGGGCCGCCTCCAACTGCTCGACGGTGGCCAGGTAGCCGGTGGACTCGTCGGTGACCACGTAGACCGGGACCCCGCCGGCGAGCTTGATCGACTCGGGGTAGGTGGTCCAGTACGGCGCGATCACGATGACCTCGTCGCCCGGGTCGAGCAGGGCGGCGAACGCCTCGTAGATCGCCTGCTTGCCGCCGTTGGTGACCAGGACCTGGTTCGGCTCCACCCGGTAGCCGGAGTCGCGCAGCGTCTTGGCCGCGATCGCCTCCTTGAGCTCGGGCAGCCCTCCGGCCGGGGTGTAGCGGTGGAAGCGGGGCTCGCGGCAGGCGGCCACCGCGGCCTCCACGATGTAGTCGGGTGTGGGGAAGTCGGGCTCCCCGGCCCCGAACCCGATGACGGGACGTCCCGCGGCCTTCATGGCCTTGGCCTTGGCGTCCACCGCCAGGGTCGCGGACTCGGAGATACCGCCGATGCGTGCGGAGATACGAGGTCGCTCAGTCATGGGTCCATCGTTCCATGAGCCCTGCGGGGGTTCCATGCGTCGGTCGGCCGGTCGGACGGGACGGAGGTCGCGGAGCGTGGCCCGCCGATACTCCGCGTTCACCTGTGGCGATGCGATCCGGGTTGGATCCGGACGCGGATTGGCATAGACTCTGGCAACCGATGGCCGGTTCGCAACGGATGACCGCGTACCGTCGTGGTCGTGCGGTTCGATCACCGGCTATCGTGTAACCAGGCACGGCCAAGGGCAGTGGCTCAATTGGTAGAGCACCGGTCTCCAAAACCGGCGGTTGGGGGTTCGAGTCCCTCCTGCCCTGCAAGCGAGACTCTGACAGCAGAGTGTCCCGATCCTTAAGGACCCGAGGTGACACAGACTGACACGGACGCCAAGCCCGAGGAGCGGAAGCGTCGTACCGGTCCGGTGACCTTCACCAAGCAGGTCGTCGCCGAACTTCGCAAGGTCCGTTGGCCAACCCAGCGCGAACTCGTCACCTACACCATCGTGGTGATCGTGTTCGTCCTGGTCATGATCGGCTACGTCTCCCTCGTGAACTTCGGCTTCGGTGAAGGCGTCACCTGGCTCTACGGCCTGGTGGGTCCCGCAGCCTGATTCGGCACACCCGAGGTCGGCACGGTCAGAAAGGTCTCATCGCCTCCGATGAGACCATAAGCTGACAGTGCTGGCCTCTTGTGTTTTCAGAAGCCAGTAGTGAGCGCTTATCCGACGAGAGAAAGAGCAGCCGTGTCCGAGTCCCCACTGACCTCTGACGACCTCCCCAACGAGGAGCGGGATCAGTCGTCGGCGGAAGAGACCGGTCCGCGTGCCGAGCAGGCGGAAGCTG
>Ga0079224_100000493_pt1 | contig 39040 bp, 62 predicted proteins | sample Stecom2015_FD_80414 | JGI IMG/M metagenome (GOLD analysis project Ga0079224, IMG submission 80414) | Agricultural soil microbial communities from Utah to study Nitrogen management - Steer compost 2015 | ecosystem: Environmental > Terrestrial > Soil > Agricultural land | place: USA: Utah... | reverse complement strand
GCGACGAAGCCGACCGCGTAGGTGATGAAGGCCAGCAGGGTCCCGGTCAACGGGTCGCCGGCCGGGAAGAACAGTTTGTTGAACACCAGGGCCGCGGCCGAGCCGTAGAGGAAGAAGTCGTACTTCTTTGCGTGCCCCAGCGGCGACCAGCGGCGGAGCGCCGAAACCGGCTCTGACCAGTCATTACGACGTCTGGCTACGTCGGTTGAGAGCGGGGCTCGTTTGGGTCTGTTGTGCCCCCAGTGTGCCCCCAGTGAAGATCAAGACGCCCCCGGCGGAAGCTCCCGCCGGGGGCGTTCTTGTACCCCGCCCTACGTGTCGACGGACTCTCGGATGACGCCCCGAATGAGGATCTCGACGCGCTCCACCCCCGCGACGGACTCAACCCACCGGGCCACCTCTTCGACTTCGCGAGCGTCGCCCTCAGAGCCCGAATCGGGCACATCCCGGACGATCACGCGAGCCCCGTCGACCCCGACCCCGCAGACGCGGGACACGCGGGTCATGTTGCCCATTCGGCACCGTGTCGGCGCGGTCCCCGTTGTGGACTGCCCCATGATCAAGCCCCCCGACTGCACGCCGCCTTGCTGACTTCGACCGCCTTGCGGAGCAAGGCGACGGTCTCCTCAACCTCGGACACCGTGAACTCGACCGGGTCGAGCGCCAAGTGTCCTTGCGGGACGAGGATCGAGAGCGTGATCGGCTCATCGCCGGTTTCGTCCACGGTGAACACGAGATCTCCCGACCTGGTGCGCACCGTCCCAAGGTAGACGTCCCCCTCTAACGCGTCGGGTGGCGGTGCGGCTCCCATCAATCGACCTCCCTCACTCATTGCGGAAGCCGATCTCACACCATCGCCCGGCCGGTTGTCACCCGCGAGAATGCCAACCGGGGGGATCATTTCGGGGTGGTCACCGCCCGTGCTGATCACGGACGAGCTGTGGACGATTGACTCGAATCGGACTCTTTTTCGTGGGGAGTGAAGGACCATCCGGCTTGCGCGAGCGCGGCGACAAGATCGGAAAGTTGGTCGCTTGACAGCCGCCCGGCGCCGGTTTCGGCGGATGGTTGAGCATGCAAAATCACTCGTTCGGTGGCACGGTTTAAGCGGTTGATAACTTCCTGTAGCAGCTCAACCGACGACCAGCCGTCAAGGCTCCGTTCGGTTCTCCCTGCCGCCGAGGAGTGCGCTTCCTCCGGCGAGATCTGGCCGGACGCAATGAGCACGTCGAGCACGCCGACGCCGACACCGTGCGCGAACGTGCGGGCGTTCGCGATGTTCGGGGTGTAGTTATTCGTCCTCCATCTGTGGAGCAAGGATTCGGACAACCCGGTTTCTGCTGCGCATTGCCGGATTGACCAGCCTTTCCGCTTGAGCTGTTCGTCGATGAAGTCGGCGAACGTAGGTCGCTCGTCGTCCATGTTGGGTGCATCCGTCCCATGCGTAGGAGACATGGGCGTCGACCGTATCGCACGCGTGAGAATTTCTGAACGTTCGGACCGAAGATCAACATCCCTCTGACCTGCGATTCGAACACTTTAGCGAACATCTAACCAAGATCAAAGGCTCTCACGCGTGAGAGTCGATACTTGCACGCATGCCACACAGCGACCTAGCGTGATCGAGCGTCCACAGCAGATCCCTAGGAGGTGAACCCGGATGCAGTACGCCGCCCGGCTCAACAGCGGAGCGTTCCGTCGATTGTGTACCGATCGCGGGTGGACCATCGCGGACTTCTCCGCAGAGTCCGGAATCAGTCAGCAGACCGTCTACCGCGTCCTCGCCGGCGCCCCCGTGTCGGCGGGGTTCATCGCGACGTGCGCCGTGCTGTTCACGACCGACGAGATCCCCGCTCTGTTCAACTTCAGCCGCACGCCGGTCGTCGACCCGAAGCGCCCCGAACGCCGCGCCGCATAGGTCGACCCCATGAGCCCCCGCCCCAACCCACCACAGGAGAGCGCGCAATGAATCGAGCGCTTGCGGACGCGGCCGAGTACGCCGCCGTGTGCCTGTCCGAACACGACTCATTCCCCGAGGTCGCCTGCCTCGAACTCATCCCGGACCGGGCCGCCGGAACGGTCCGCACGAGCGTTCAGCTCGCCGCCACGGACAACGAGCTCGCCGCCCTGGTCGCGGTCGCCGAGATGCTCTCCGGAGACGTGGCCGTATCCGTGCTCCGGCGCGACCGGCCGGTCAGGTTCACACAGGTGCAGGTGTCCGGCGACGCCGGACCGATCCCGTTCGTTGCGTGGACGCACCCGAGCGCCCGCGAACTGTCGGCGTTGTGGTCGGCCGTCGGCCACACACCGGAGATCGGTGTTCGCGCCCGCGTCGGTCTCGACACGCTCCGCGCCGCCGCCGACGCGCTGTCCACTACGGACGAGGAGAACGCGGCATGAGTGGAGTCGCTGAGCTCGTCGGCCTTCGCGTGCAGGAAGCACGCCAGCAGCACGACATGACACAGGAGCAAATCGGCGCCGCACTCGCGGAATATCTGGGTAAACCATGGACTCGCCAGGCCGTAAGCGCGGCCGAGAAGGGCAACCGGGCGTTCAAGATTGCCGAGTTGTTTGCCCTGGCAGCGGTGCTTGATACGACCGTGGTGGAACTCATCGCGCCGCGCTCGTCGTCAGCGGAAGTCGAGCTACCGGCGGCGCACCTGACGGCGGAGAGGTACGCCGCACTGCTCAGCCGCGACCGCAGCGAGGTAGAGGCCGAGCTCCGCGACGAGGTCGACCGTCTCCGTAAGGAGTTGGGTTCCGTCGTGCAAGTGCGGGACATCCTTGAATCAGCATTGCATACGGCCGATCGACACATCGTTGAGACCGCCGACGCCCGCGCTGCTCTGTTCGTCCCGAACAAGGGGGCGGAGGAGCCTTGATCGCGACACCGGACTACGACGCGACCGTGACTGAGCTCGGCGACCCGTTCAAGGTTCTCGACGAGCTCGCCGCCGGACTCGCACAGGACCCGCCACGCATTACGCAAGCACCCGATGTGGACCTTGAGGGGGCGAGCATCGTTGACCAGTGAGCACGCGTTCGACGAGCAGGAGGCTCGCCGACTCATCGAAACCGCACTCGGAGCGGAGGATCGGTTCGCCGGGCTCGTCGAGCGCGCCGAGCAGTCCGCAACGGCGTTCGCCACGGCCGCCGACGCCTACGTCCGCGATGATCTCGAAGGCTCATCGGCCGCGCTGGCGGAGTACACCAACCACGCCAACACCCACGCTCAAGGCTGCTACGACCTGTGTTGTGCGGGAGCCGCAGCCACGGCCGCGCTGTTCGCCGGTATCTCCGGCGAGTGCGGACACGTCGAGTGCGGCGTCCGGCTCGACAGCGTCGACGCGCCGGATCTCATGACCCGGTGGGCGATTGACTGCGTCAACGCCGCCGCCGACAAGCGCCCCGATCTGCTCGGGATGACGCTCAACATGGTGTACGGGCTCATCGGAGCCGACGGCTTGCACCTGATGACGACTGTGTTCGTCGATCTCTACGCGAGGGTTTCGCGGCTCGTGGCGGACTGATTCCGCGTCTCTCGTCCATTTCGGACGGTCATTTTGGGGGCGCCGCCGCCGGAGCACGCACACACAGCGGCGACGCCCAACTCCCCAACCTGCGACCGGAGGTTACCTCATGCTGCCCGAAAACTCGACGCCAGATGCCCGGGTCGAACAGGTCGACCCGGAGACGGCCCGCTTGTGGCTGAAGTCCAACACCCGCAACCGGAACATCCGACCGGCGAAGGTACGCCAGTACGCCCGTGACATGGCGGCCGGGCGATGGAAGTTGACCGGCGAGGCGATCAAGTTCGCCGACGACGGAACGCTCCTCGATGGACAGCATCGCCTCACGGCCGTGATCGAGGCTGACGTCACCGTCCCGATCCTGGTGGTTAGCAGGATCGCCGAAGACGCGCAGTCCGTCATGGACAGCGGAAGCGCTCGCCGGGCGAGCGACACGCTCGCGATCCATGGTGCCGCGAACGCTCACACGCTCGCGGCCGCAGCGCGGATCGGCGTTCTCCTCGACCGCGATTCGCTCCGCACCAACGAGGTAGGCGTCAGCCACGCGGAGGTGTTCGCGTGGATCGAGGAACACCCCGAGATTGAGGCGGCCGTCGCGCACGTCTGCGGCGGCGGGTTACGCAGCAAGATCCGGCTCTCGCTCTCCCGCATGGCCTACGCCTACTACCGGACCGCGTTGATTGACGCCAGCGCTGCCGCCGAGTTCTGGGATTCCCTTGCTACGCGGGCGAATCTTCCGCTCGGTTCGCCGGTCCTCACGCTCGCGCAGCGCCTCGACAGGATCGACCGTGACCGCCAGAAGCTCAACACCATCACTGCGTTGTGGCTGGTGTTCCGGGCGTGGAACGCGTGGCGCGACGGGGAGACACTCGCCCGTCTCGTGCTCCCGGAATCAATCGACAGCCTCCCTGCCCTGCACTGACCACAGGAGACGAACGGTGCCATTCAAGCGACGAAACGCCGGGAAAGGCCACTACTACGTGGACGAGGACGGCAGCAAGTTCGACGGCGTAACGACCTTGCTCTCCGACGGCGTCCCGAAACCAGCGCTGATCAACTGGGCGGCGAACACCACGGCGGACTACGCCGTCGACCACTGGGACGAACTCTCCCGCAACACCATCAGCGAGCGGATCAACAAGCTCCGCCGAGCCCGGTTCGCCGAGCGTGACCGGGCGGCCAAGCGCGGCACCGAGGTTCACGCGCTCGCCGAGCGGCTCATCCGGGGCGAGGAGGTCGACGTCCCCGACGAGCTCGCCGGACACGTTGAGTCCTACGTGAAGTTCCTCGACGAGTGGAAACCCGTTGCCGTGCTGGTGGAAACGCCGGTCGCGAACCGGCGTTGGCGCTACGCCGGAACGCTGGACGCCGTCGTCGACATGCCCGACGGCCGCCGACTGCTCGTCGACATCAAGACAGCGCGGTCGGGGATCTTCCCGGAGACCGCCTATCAGCTCGCCGCCTACGCGGGCGCGGAGGTCTACCTCGACGCCGACGGCAACGAACAGCCCATGAATGAACTCGGGATCTCCGGCGCGCTCGGCATCTGGGTCCGCGCCGACGGCTACGACCTCTACCCGGTCGACATCACCGAGAGCACGCACAAAACGTTCCTGCACATCGCGCACGTCGCCCGCAAGACCAAGGACAACAAGAGTCTGATCGGTGAGGCTCTGGCACCCCCGGAGGTAGCAGCGTGACCACTATGGAACCGGTGGAGGCCGCGGGATCGGACGCGGCTCGTCTACCAGCGGAAACGGAACCGCCGGCCGGTCCTCTTTCGACGCTCGGACAGTGGGCTCGCGATGCCCGGGACGCGCACGCCGTGGCGACCTCGCTCGCACGGACCGCGTTCGTACCTCGGGAGATGCAGAACAAGCCGGAGCTCGTCACGGCCGCGATCCTCACCGGGGCCGAGCTCGGACTCTCGCCCATGGCCGCGCTCCGTTCGATCGACATTATTCAAGGCGTGCCCGCGATGCGGGCGAACACCATGCGCGGGTTGGTGCAGGCGGCCGGGCATGAGGTGTGGGTCGACGACGACTCGAACGAGACGCGGGCGATCGTCTACGGCCGTCGCAAGGGCTCCGACATTGTGCAGCGCTCGGTGTGGACGATGGACCGGGCGCGGAACCTCGGACTCGCCAACCGGGACAACTACCGCAAGCAACCCGGCGCGATGCTCGTCGCCAGGGGCACGGCTGAGGTATGCCGCCTGATCGCGGCGGACGTCCTACTCGGAATGCCCTACGCCGTCGAGGAACTCGACGAGGGCGAGCCGGAGAGCAAGCCACGCCCGAAGTCCGCCCCGGCCAAGCGCCGGACGGCGAAACGCAAGCCGGTCGAGGCGCCGGAGCTCGACGAGCCGGAGCCCCCGGAGCGCGCCGCCGAATCGGACGCCGAGCCCGCCGACGAGCCGCCCGCGCCGGACCCCGCCGGGGGTGAGTCATCGTGACTCGCCCTCTCACCGCCCACGAGATCGCATCCGGGCTCTCGGAGCTCTCGCGCCAACTTGACGAGCTGGTGAGCGAGATCGGCGAGGCGGAACGCGACGCGGTCAACAAGCGGGAGGACTACACCCTCGCCTTCTCGAAAGCGTTCCTGTCGGCGGATGGCGCGATGGACATCCGGCGCCACACCGCCACGGAGGAGACCCACGAGGCGCGGCTTGCCGCCGAGCTCGCCGAGCAACACGTCCGGGGGCTCCGGCGCCGGATCGACTCGGTGCGCACCCGGATCGACGTTGGACGGTCCCTCGGAGCTGCTGTGCGGGCCGAGGTCGGACTCGGCGGGGCGGGTGCGCCATGAGAGAGGCAGAAGCACGTTCGGCCGTCTACAGGCGATCTCAGGGCATGTGCGAGCGGTGCGGCAACGCCCCGGCCGCCGACTGGCACCACAGGAAGAACCGATCGCAGGGCGGCGACTGGTCGCCCGCGAACGGACTGCACCTGTGCCGCCCGTGCCACGGCTACGTGACCGAGCACCCGGCGGCGTCCTACTCGGCCGGATGGCTGGTGCGCGGCGCCTACGAGCCGCGCACGGTCCCGGCCACCTACCGGGGGCGACCGGCGTTCCTCGACGACGACGGCGGCGTGACCTACATGGACGGAGGGAACAGCCATGACGTCGGCTGGTGAACAACTCGCGATCGACGGCATTGAGGCGAACCTCGCCGCCGCCACGGCACCGCACCGGGTGACCTACCGCGAGCACGTCGAGGCGATCCTCGACGACTTCGCCCGCACCGGGCGCGAGTTCAACGCGGAGGACGTCCGCCGCCTGGTCCCGCCGGGCGTCGAGCCGCACTCGCACAACGTCTTACCGAGCCTCATCCGGCATTGGGCGCGGCGCGGCGCCTTCCAACAAGTCGGATGGGACAAGCCGAACCGGCCGTCCCGTCACGGGTCGGTGATCCGGCGTTGGCGAGGCACAGGATGCGCCGACAACTGACGGCGCCGCCAGCACGACCCGACCGGCGATCGGACCTCGGTCGCTGGCGGGCGTGCTGCGCGGGCGAGCTCCCGGCCGAAGCGTTGTCCACCCGCGATCGGGAGGACTTGGTCGCCGAGCTGCACGGGCTCGGGTGGACGGACCGCGAGATCGCGGAGCACACGCGAATGAGCACGTACACGACGGCGCGAATCCGGGACCGGATCGGGCTCGCGCCGAACGAAGGGACAAGTGATGCGCGGTGACGTGGTTCAAGGTTGACGACACGCTCGCGTTCCACGAGAAGGCGGTCCGAGCTGGGAATTCAGCGATGGGCCTATGGGTTCGCGCTGGCTCGTGGTCGGCGCAACAACTGACCGACGGGTTCATCCCGGACGACATGGTTCGGATGCTCGGGAGCCATGCGCAGGCTCGGCGTCTGGTGAAAGAAAACCTGTGGGAGCCGGTCGACGGCGGGTTCATTTTCCATCAATGGTCGGCTCACGGTCGAAACCCGACGCGTTCGGAAGTCCTTGAGCGCCGTCGGAAAGAGGCCGAGAAGAAAGCGAAAGCCAGAGCCGCGAAGTCCGGAAAGGCCCAGGACAGCGAGCCGAGTCCCCAAGGGACAGATCCGGGACTCCCCGAGGGAGCCCCCGAGGGTGTCACGGGGGGTGTCCGCTCTACCCGTCCCGACCCGTCCCGTCCCGTCCCTGCATCCCCTAACGGGGATACACCCCCTGTAGTCCCCCGCCAGGGGACGTCAAGCCGAGGGCGTACGAGCTCCACTCCGGACCGGTTCGACGAGTTCTGGTCGGCGTACCCGCGCCGCGTAGGCAAGCAAGCCGCGATCAAGGCATGGCGCAAGGCGGTCGAGCTCACCGACCCGGACACGATCATCGAGGGTGCCCGCCGGTACGCCGCCGCCCGCGACGGCGAAGACCCGAAGTACACCGCCCACCCGTCGACGTGGCTCAATGCCGGGCGCTGGGACGACGAGCCGGAGCCGCGCTACACGCCGCCGCCGAAGATGTCCACGAAGGACGAGCGGATCGCCCGCTTGCAGGCGCTCAAGACCCACATCGGGGAAGCGCCCGACGATGAGCCGCCGCACGGCCTCCGTGCCTTACCCGGCGGTGTCGCATGAACAACGGTGAAGTGATCGACCTGCTATCGCTGATCACCGCCTACGACGGCCGCAACGCCGGACCCGCCGAGCTGCACGCATGGGCCGAAGCTGCCCAGCGCGGACGGTGGACCTACGCCGAAGCGGCCGACGCCGTGTCGGCGCACTTCGCCGAGTCGACCGAGTGGCTCATGCCCGGCCACATCACCCAACGCCTCCGTCAGCGCCGCGCCGAGCCGCCGCGCTCGAACGCGCTCCCGGCGGCCACCCCGCGCCCGGCCGACGAGGCGCACGTCTGCCGCGTTGTCGATTGGCTCGCCGCCCGCCTGGCGGCCGACCGGGAGACAGCCGCCGACGACCAGTGGCGGGCGCTGGGCATCGAGTGCCCGCACTGCCGCGCCGAGCCCGGCGCCCGGTGCGTCCAGACCGTCGGGATGCACGGCCAGCGCCGCGACCCGGTGCGGCCGATCGAAGTTCCCCACATCCAGCGGCGCCGCGCCGCACGACCCGAGGAGTGATCACGTGTCCCTGCCGACCATGCACGGAACCGGCCGACTCACCGCCGACGCGGAGGTCCGGTTCTCCCCGAACGGGACGGCCGTTGCCACGGTCCCGCTGGCATTCAACGCCCGCCGCTACAACCGCGACACCGGGCAGTGGGAGGACGGCGACGTGTGTTTCATCCGGGGCACGCTGTTCCGCGATGCCGCCGAGAACGCCGCCGAGACCTACAAGCGCGGCATGGAGGTTGTCGTCACCGGACGGCTGAAAACCGAGGAGTGGCAAGACCGGGAGACCGGGCAGAAGCGTTCGCGGGTCGCGCTGCTCATCGATGCGATCGGCCCGTCCACCCGCTACGCCACGGCCACCGTGCGCAAGGCCGAGCCTCGCGAGTCGGCCGCGCCGGGGAGCTCGTGGCCGGACGTCCCGGCGCCCGGCACCGTCGAGGAACCGCCGTTCTGAGCCCCTGAGAGCCGCTGTGCCTGATCAATCCACCCCGAGATACCGGCGAACCGGGGTTCGCCCGCGAGAGAGCCACTCAGCCGCCAGAAAGGGGCATCCCGTGACCATGACACCCACCGAGCGCGGCCGGAGCAACCGGCGGCGGGGACACGACGCGGAACGCGCCGTCGCGAAGTACCTCCGCGCCGTCGGCTTCCCCGGCGCCGAACGCGCCGTCCGCACCGGCTACCGCGCCGGAAACCGGACCGTGCCCGACCCCGGCGACATCACCGGCATCCCCGGCGTCGTGTTCAGCGTCAAGAACGACCAGAGCAACCAGATCGTCAAGTGGCTCCACGAGATCGACATCACCCGCGACGCCCACGGGGCCGAACTCGCAGTGCTCGTCGTGCGCCGCAAGGGCAAGGGCGACGTGTCCCGCTGGTGGGCGTGGGTACCGCTGCCCATGCTCGCCCGCGCCGTGACTGGCACCGTCGTGCCCGGTCTCACAGGGTTTGCCTGCCTCGAACTCGGCGACCTGGTGCCGATGCTGCACCGCGCCGGGTACGGCGACCACCAGGAGGCGAACGCATGAGCCTGGACACCGCGATCCGCGCCGAGCTCGACCGGTTCGTCTGCTGCGGCGACTGCCTCGAAAACGAACCCGTCTATCGCGGCCATCGAGCCATCCGCAACGTGCTGGACCTGCACGCACCACAGCCGCACGACCCCGCCGACGAAGGGACTCGGCCGCTCCGCTGTGCACACTGCCGCACCGCCTATCCCTGCCCCACGATCCGCGCCCTATCGGTCATCGTCGACACCACCCAGGAGAGCGACACATGAGCGATCTGATCACCACGTGCGCCACCGGATGCGACCGGCCGACCGGCGGCTACTACCTGTGCCCCCACTGCACACACGCGCTCGTCGCCGACCTCCGCCGCGTCGACGAACTCGCCGACCAGCTCGACGCCACCATCAGCCGCCAGACCCGCACCGCAACCGGCGTCGGCGTCACCTCCCGACCCTCGGAACGCCCGCTCCCGGTCGACCTCACGGCCGCCGAGATCCGCGCCGACCTGGTGAACGTCCTCACCACGTGGGCACGCGACGTCGCCGACCGCACCGGGACCACGGCCGCCAACGTCGCCGCCATGCCGACGGCCGCCGCGTTCCTACTCGCCCACGAATCCACATTGCGCACCCACCCGGCCGCCGCCGAGCTCCACGACGAGATCACCGACGCGATTCACCGCGCTTGGCGTGCCGTCGACCGCCCGGCCGAGCGCCGGTTCGTCGGCCCATGCGACGAGTGCGGCGCCGACATGTACGCCCGCCCCCACGCCGCCGAGCACACGTGCCGCGACTGCGGAGCCCGCTACGACGCCGACGAGCGCCGGGCCTGGCTCCTCGAACAAGCACGAGACCGCATCGAGACCGCCTCGACGATCGCCCGCGCCTTACCCGGACTGCTCGGCACCAACGTCACACCCGCCATGATCCGGGGCTACGTCCACCGAGGACGGCTGTTGCCCCGACCGCCAGACCCGTCCGGCCGGGCACGCTTCCGGGTCGGGGATGTGATCGACCTCGTGATGTCCACATAGGCGAGTCGCTTGCGCCCGACCAGCGCGAACGCTACCTTGTGCTTAGGTCGGCGCAGTGTCGCCGACCGTCCATCGCACACAACGCCCCCGGAATCCGCCAGGAACCGGGGGCGTTGTCGTTGGTGGAGGTGTCGGCATGGCACGGAAAAGCCCCTTGAGCAAGACGGCGAACCGCCGCCGGAACACCACATCCGGCCGAGCCCGCATGTCGGCGAAGAACTTCGCGATCCCGTCCCGCCGGGCGTACCGGATCGACGACGCCGCTCACGCGAGGAACGCACTCGCCAGGGTGAGCCAGCACGGCACGCCCGCCGAGCAACGCACGGTGCGACGCAAGGTAGCGGCGAAGTTCCCAAGCATCCGGCAGAGCAAAGGGAAGCGGTAGCGATGGCACGCACAGCGAACGCCGAACGGCTCCGCCGGTACTGGACAACCGGCAAGGGCGGGGCGTCGATCCGCTGGGGAACCAAGGGCGATTTCCGGCGCTGCGTACGAAAAACGCGCCGACACCTTGGCCCTGGCGCGGAAGGGTATTGCGCGAAGCTCCACCGCCGCGCCACCGGACAGTGGCCCGGACGCGGACGGAAGCACTGAGATACACGAGGCATGGTCAGACCGAGTTCGGCGATTCATCGGTGATCACTTCACCATCACGCGGCCGTCACCGTCCGGGCTGCAATGCTGGTTCGGCATCGGCCCGATCGGCTCACTCGATGGCAGCTCGGTCGACGGCATCTCGGCCATCGTCGCCGGACGTCAGGTCGCCGTACACCGCAAGCTCAGCTAGTGCGTCCTCGTGGTAGCCCGGGGATACGGGAACGGAGTAGCGCATGGTCGCCCGCGTCTGCCCACAACCCGGATGCCCCCAGCTCGCACCGTGCCCCCAACACACCCCGCCCGTTGGATGGACCACCCGGCCAAGCCCCCGCAACCAGAGTCGCCCCGGCAACGCCCGCGCACTCCGCGACCGGATACGCCGACGCGACCGGGGCATCTGCTACTGGTGCGGCCAACCCGGCGCGCACCACGTCGACCACATCCAAGCCATAGCGGACGGGGGAACATGGGACGAAAGCAATCTCGCCGTGATGCACTCCGACTGTCACGCCGACAAGACAGCACGCGAACGCGCCGCGAGAACGTCCACATGAGCACGCTCGAACCTGTGCTCGTGCTCGGCATGGCGACAGTGTTCGCGCTCGTCGTCCTCAAGCTCGCGGCGATCGTTGCAGACATCGCGAATCGTCTACATGACACGAACGAGGACGCCGCGCCGACCACGGACAGCGACGAACAGGAGAGCACGGACGATCACAGAGGGTAGGGGGTGACCCCCTCGCAGGGCAGCGGGCTCCCGCGCCGGTTCTGCACTTTCCCGCGCCTACGGGATACACGGTTACACACGGTCACGCTCTGTTCTGCTTGACCGCGAGATCAACCCTCGGGCGTGGAACACGCGCCGCACTTCGGCCGCGTCGTAGATCGCGGTCTGGCGTGGACCGCACGCTGTCGGCCGCCATTCGTAGCCGACGGCGCCCACGTTCCACCGCCGGAGACGGTCCCGCGTCTGCGCGTGGGAGAGCTGGAAGTGCTCGGCGATCTCGCTCCGGGTCCACCGGACGTTGCTGCACTGGCACTCCGGAGCCTGTCGTCTGCGTAGGCATGTGGCGACCAGGCGCACGCCGGAGACGATCGCCGCCACGATCGCCAGGGGCTTACTCGCCAAGGACTGATGATCGGCTGTCATAGCCGCGGAGTATGCCATATAAGCCGCTGACCTGCGGTTAAGTGTACATAGTGTACATCGTGGACAGTCTCGGTCGGCTGCTCAATGCGCCGACTCTTCGCCCCGCACTCACCGGCTAGCGATGCCGCAATGGCGACTAGCGCCCGCAACGGGAGGTGTGCAGACATGCCCGGTCCACCGCCGAAGAACCCGGCGACTCGCCGCCGGACGAACAAGACGAGTACACATGCGACGTTGGTCCGTGACCATGACGTCGTGGCGCCGCCGCTGCCGGAGCGCGCCGACCAGGATTGGCACCCGTTCACCTTGCAGTGGTGGGCGGACATCTGGGCGTCGCCGATGGCTCCGGAGTTCGAGCGCACGTCGGATACGCACGGGCTCTACATGCTGGCGGCGCTGCATGACGATTTCTGGCGGGTGCCGCCGGAAAAGCCTCGGGTTCGTGCCGAGCTCGCGGCCGAAATCAGGTTGCAGGAGCAGCGGTTCGGATTGAGCCCGTACGACCGGCGTCGTCTGCAATGGCAGATCGAGGCGACGGAGGCGGCGCAGGATCGCGGCCGTCAGCGCCGGGCGCGGACGATCGAACCGGTGGAGGCGGGGAGCGATCCTCGCGCTGTGCTGTACGCGGCGACGTGACGTGGCGACGCTGATCGTTCCGAAGCCGGACCCGGAGCCGTGGCCGACGCTGGGACCGCAGGTCGTGTCGTTCCTTGAGGAGCGGGCGGTGTTCGGTCCGGGCGACCTTCGGGGGCAACCGGCCACGTTGGACGCTGAGAAAAGGGGCGCGATCTACCGTGCCTACGAGGTGTTCCCGCCGGGGCATCCTCGTGCGGGTCGACGCCGGTTCTCCCGCGTCGGGTTGTCGTGGCCGAAGGGCACGGCCAAGACGGAGTTCATGGCCTGGATCGCCTACGCGGAGTTGCATCCGGAGGCGCCGGTTCGGTGCGACGGGTTCGACGCGAACGGACAGCCGGTCGGCCGTCCGGTGTCGGACCCGTACATCCCGCTCGTCGCGTACACGGCCGAGCAGACGGAGGAGTTGGCGTTCGGCGCTCTCTACGTGGTGTGTTCGGAAGGACCGGACGCGGATCTGTTCGACATCGGGCTCACGCGGATCATGCGCGCCAACGGTGAGGGCAAGGCGGTTCCCCTTGCAGGGAGCCCGAACTCGCGTGACGGTGCGCGCACGACGTTTCAGGGGTTCGACGAGACGCACCGGATGACGTTGCCGCGTTTGCGGCAGGCCCACGAGACGATGCTCGGGAACCTGCCGAAACGACCGCTCGCCGATCCGTGGGCGCTGGAGGTGACGACGGCGTTCGAGCCGGGCGCGGGTTCGGTCGCGGAAGCCACGTATGACGAAGCCGTGATGATCGACGAGGGCAAGCTCGACAACCCGAGCCTGTTCTTCTTCCACCGCTTCGCTGGGGGCAAGCATGACCTCGACTCGCACGCGGGCCGTGTGGCGGCTGTGCGGGAGGCTCGCGGCCCGGCTGCGGAGTGGTCGGACGTGGACGCGGTCGCGGCGCAGTGGGCACGTCCGGGCGCGGACGGGCCGTACTTAGAGCGCGTGTGGCTCAACAGGACGGTTCAGTCGGCGCGGCAGGCGTTCGACGTGCGGGCGTGGTCGAAGCTCGCCGAGCCGGGCGCGATGCTGCCGGATGGTGAGCTCGTCACGGTCGGGTTCGACGGTGCTCGCCGACGGGACGCGACCGGGCTCGTCGTCGTGGGCGTCGAGTCGGGGCTCGTGGTGCCGTGGGGTTGCTGGCAGCGTCCGGCGCACCTGCCCGATGATGCCGACTGGGAGGTGCCGGAGGACGAGGTCGACGCGGCCGTCTCCGATATCTTCGAGCGGTTCGACGTGTGGCGCATGTACGGCGACCCGCCGTTCTGGCAGGACGCGCTACGACGGTGGTCGGGCGAGTTCGGGGAGCGCCGCGTCGTGGAGTGGTGGACGAACCGGCAGCGGCCGACGGCGTACGCCTGTCGGACGCTGGCGACGGCGATCGAGACGGGCGGGCTCCGGCATACCGGGGACCGCGAGCTGACGGCTCACGTGGCGAATGCGCGCCGGAAAGACCTGTCCGTGAGGGACGAGGACGGCGCGCCGCTGTGGAGGATCGAGAAGGCTCGGCCGGACTCGCCTCACAAGATCGACCTTGCGATGTCGCTCGTGTTGGCGTGGGAGGCGCGGGGGGATGCGCTGGCGGCCGGAGCCCTCCAGGCGCGGAGGGCTCCGGCGCTGGCATCACCCGCCGACATCGTGCGGGTGCGGTGACCATGCCGCAGACCCCGTCCGCCGGTCCCCGGTCAGATCGCGTTGAGGATGCCCGCGATGAGAACCACGAGCCCGACGAAGTAGCTCGCCCACTGGTCGAAAACCAGGTCTCCGGCGGCCATGAGCACCAGGCCGATCGCGATCAGGATGGGGCCACGCGAGAAGTCGGTTGTGGAGGTGCGCCACCCGTCCTCATTGGTCATGCGCGGGCGGCGAAGGCTCATAGGCGAAGGCCGCCGGAGATGTTGCCGGTTTGCAGGACGGTTCCGGCGCTGCCGTAGTTGACGTTCCCCCGCTGGTGAAGTCCACGAACGGCGTAATCCGCGATAAGCCGCCCGAGGTCGACGCCTTGGGTTTGGGCCATGCGTTCGAACGCCACCCGGTCCGCGTCGTCCATCCAGTCGAGCTGCACGTTCACGACGTCGGTGGTGTCCGGTTCCGGAGCACGATGCTTGTTCGTCATGCGCGGGATGTTCACATACCGCTACCGGCGGCGCAGTTCATATCACCGAAATGGATCAGCAACCACAAACAAGATCGATACGGTACGTGTCGACCTGGTCGCTGGGTGTCCACATGGGAGGTCTGCGTGATCGACACGGAGACACCGGGCTCGCCGGGCTGGTGGGCGAAGAGGCTCGCGACCGAGCTCGGCGCCCGCCAGGCGCGTTACGACCTCCTCGACGCCTACCAACGCGGGGACCACCCGCTCCCGCAGGGCGCCGAGCAGTGCCCGAATGCCTACCGGCGGTTGCAGCGCAAGGCGCGCACGAACTACGTCGGCCTCGTCGCGAGCGCGGTCACGGAGCGCATGAACGTCGTCGGGTTCCGCACGGGCGCCGACCGCGACGAGATCGGCGACGAGGCAGCGTGGCGCATCTGGCAGGCAAACCAGCTCGACGCGGACGCCGGGCTCGTGCATGAGGCGTCGGTCGTCATGGGCGAGTCGTACGCGATCGTCGGCCCTCCGGCCGTCGAGGACGACATCCCGCTCATCACGCCGGAGGACCCGCGACAGGTCATCACCGCATCCGCGCCGGGCCGTCGGCGCAGCGTGGACGCCGCGCTCAAGACCTGGTCTCACGACATCCGGCAGGAGGACCGGATCGTCCTGTACCTGCCTGGCGAGGTGTGGCACTTCCACCGCCGCCGCAAGAGCTCGGGTGTGACCGAGGACGGCACGTTCGACGGGTCGGCGTGGGATGTCGACGAGGAGCTCTCCGGCGCGTTGCCACTGTCCCGCGTCCCGGTGGTGCGCTTCGCGAACCGGGAGAACCTGTTCGGCGAGACGCAAGGCGAGTTCGAGGACGTCCTCGACATTCAGGACCGGATCAACCACACCATCCTTGACCGCCTGGTCGTCGCCTCGATGCAGGCGTTCCGGCAGCGCTGGATCAAGGGCGTGTCCACGAAGGACGCCGAGGGAAACCCGATCGACTTGTCGTCAATGCTGTCGGCGTCGGCGGGCGCGGTGTGGGCTCTGCCTGCCGGGGTCGATCTCGGCGAGTTCGACGAGGTCAACCTCAAGCCCCTACTTGACGCGGTGTCCGAGGATGTCCGGGCGCTCGGCGCGATCACCCGCACGCCGCCGTCATACCTGCTCGCCGAGCTCGTCAACGTCTCCGCCGACGCCTACACGGTGACGGAGTCTGGCCTTGTGGCGAAGGTCGGGAACCGGCTGTTGCAGGCGGGCGAGAGCTGGGAAGCCGTGATGTCGCTTGCGTTCGAGGTGCTCGGCGACGAAGCCCGTGCACGCCGGCCGGACCTCGAAGTCCTTTGGGCCAACCCGAAGCGCCACACCCTGTCGGAGCTTGCCGACGCCGCCGGGAAGCTGAAAGACGTTGTCAGCCGGAGGACTTTGCAGCGTGACGTGTTGCAGATGACGCCGCAGTCGATCGCCCGCGACGAGGCGGACCGCTCCGGCGAACTGCTCGACGCCGAGCTCTCCGGACTGCCCACGGTGGAGCCGATCACCAATGGCGAGCCGTAATCTCGTCCGCCTGGTCGACGCGCAGGCCGCGCAACGCGACAAGGTCCGCGCTTCGGTGCTCCGCCAGGTGGCCGAGCTCGTCCGCAGGTGGTCGGACTTCACGACCCCGGAGCAGGTTCGCCGCCTAGTGGACGCGTTGGCCCGGATCGTCGAACCCGCGCAGTCGCGGACGGCGTCCACCACGGACGCCTACCTCGCCCGCGTCATCGGCGAGATGCGCGGCCGTGCGACCGCCCCCGTTGGGGTGCGGGTCGATCCGGCACGGTTGCGCGGCGGCACGTCACACCGTGACGTGCTGGCCCGTGTGCCCGCCGAGTACCGGCGCCACATCGCCGACGGGCTCGACGAGGACACGGCCAGAGACCGCGCCGTCCGCCGCGCTCGCCTGATCGTCGACGACGATTTGTCGCTCGCCGCACGGGAAGCGTCCCGCCAGGTGTACCGGCGCACGCCGGGCGTGACCGGGTACCGGCGGGTGTTGCACCCGGAGTTGTCGGCCGGGGGGTCGTGCGGGTTGTGCGTGGCGGCGTCCGACCGGGTGTACCACAAGAGCGACCTTATGCCGCTGCACACGCACTGCAAGTGCACCACCATGCCGATCATCGGCGCCAATGACCCCGGTCGGTCGCTGAACCGCTCCGAGCTGGACGAGCTGTACCGCCGGGCGGGCGGAACGAGCATGGAAAAGCTCAAGCGCGCCCGGTACACGGTGCACGAACACGGCGAGCTCGGACCCGTTCTCCGCGAGGAGGGCGACCATTTTCGTGGCCCCGACGAGGTCGCCTCCGACGCGGCGTGACGCCGCATTCCTAGACCGTCCTTCGTGGACGCACGCGCCCGCAACGGGCGTCGTTTTGGCTACCCGCAACGGGAGGAAACAGGATGGACACCGAGAACACCACGACCCCGGACGAGACCGCCGAGACGGCCGACGCGCCGACCGAGGACTCCGCAACGGAGTCGGCGGACGCTGCGCAGGAAACGTCGGAGGAGGAGCAGCTCGGCGACGCGGGCAAGCGTGCGCTCGACCGCATGAAGCGCGAGCGCAACGAGCTTCGCCGCGAGCTCGACAAGCTCCGCCGCCAGGCGATGACCGAGCAGGAACGAGCCGTGGCCGAAGCGCGGGACACCGGACGTGCGGAAGCCATGCGCGAGATGGCCGGGCGCCTGGTCGACGCGGAGATCCGCTCGGCCGCATCGGGCCGCCCGCTCAATGTGGACGCTCTGATCGCGAATGTCGACCGGAGCCGGTTCCTCACCGAGGACGGCGAGGTCGATCGCGACGCCATCGTGTCGTGGTTGAACGAGCTTGCTCCGGCGCAGGAGACGCCGCGCCGGGCGGCTGATCTCGGCCAGGGTGCGCGAGGCGCGACCCGGTCCAGTCCTGCCGACCTATTCGGACAGTTGATCACGCAGAATCTCAAGTAAGGCAGGTGCATCATGCCCCCGATCACGCTCCCGGAGGCGGGCTCGCAGCAGTTCCCCCGCTCGATCTCGGAGTCCATTTTCGACGACGTCGCACGGGAATCGGTCGTGCAGAAGCTCGCCCGCCGGGTGAACCTCCCGGAGAACGGGACCATGATCCCGATCACCACGGAGAAGCCGGTCGCCGGTTGGGTTGCGGAAGGCGCCCGCAAGCCGACCACCAACGCCGGGTCGAACTTCGTGTTCATGGACCGGAAGAAGCTCGCCTGCATCGTCGTGTTCAGCATGGAGTACGTCCGGTCCGACCCGACGAAGCTGTATGCGAACATCCGGCCGCAGATCAAGGAAGCGTTCGCGACCGCGTTCGACCTCGCGGCGATCCACGGCCTGTCGCACGACGGCACCGCCGGGCCGTTCCCGAGCTTCCTCACGCAGACCACCAAGAGCGTGGAGCTGGGCACCACCAGTCGGGACAGCGGCGGCACCTACGGCGACATCGTCGCGGGGCTGTCGCTGCTGGTGAACGACGACAAGCGGCTGACCGGGTTCGCGGTCGACCCGAAGGCGGAACCCGTTCTCCTGTCCAGCGTGGACCTCAACGGCCGCCCGATCTGGGTGGACGCTCCGGCCGACGAGACCGTTGGGAACCGCCTGATCGGCCGCCCCGCCGGGATCTCCGAGGGTGTCGCCGGACCGTCCGGCGCGGCGGCGAACCTGCGGATCATCGGCGGCGACTGGTCCAAGGTCGCCTACGGCATCGGCAGCGACATCACGTTCACCGTGTCCAACGAGACCGCCGTCACGATCGACGGGACGCTCACCTCGTTGTGGGAGAACAACCTCGTTGCCCTGCGCGCCGAAGCGGAGTACGGCCTCGTCGTCGCCGACCCGGAGTCGTTCGTCGAGTACGTCGACACCCCGGCCGCCGCGTGAGCGGGTGATTCGTGATGCGAGTCCGTAACCCGCAGACAGGAACCGTGGTCACCATCGGCGAGGAGACCGCCACGCGGTATCTCGCCGCCGGATGGAAGGCGGCCGACGAGTCGCCGTCGACTCCGGACGCTGACACGGCATCGAAGACGCGACGCCGCCGCACCACGTCGGCGGAGTCGAAGTAAGGCGAGGGGGCGTTCGTGGCAGACCCGTTGATCACCTCCCAGGACATCGAGGCGCGTCTCGGGCGCCCCCTCACCACAGACGAAGCCGCCCGCGTGGAGGCGCTGATCACCGACGCGTCGGCGGAGGTGCGCGGCTACACCGGGCAGCACATCACGCGGGGCACGTCCACCGTGACGCTTCCCGTGCAGGGCGGCCGGGTGCAGCTCCCGCAACGGCCGGTCGTGGACGTGCTGTCGGTCAACGGCGAGCCGGTCGACGAACCGGACCTCGTCGGCCCGGTGCTGCGCGGTGTCTACGGGTGCGAGGTGACCATCACCTACACCCACGGCTACGACCAGACGCCGGACGACATCCGGTCGGTGGTCGCCGCGATGGTGCTGCGCGGGCTCGCGACGAGCCCGGCCGCGCCGCTGTACTCGCGGGAAACCATCGGTGAGTACTCCTACGGCTTGCCGGAGTCGGCAATCGCCCGCCGGGTCATCGTCGACCGCACCGACCGCGCTGTCCTCGACCGCTACCGCGTCCCGGATGTCGGTGTGCTGTGGGTGTCGATCCCGTGAGGACCGTTCTCGTCTGGGTGATCGTCGTGCTCGCGTTCGCCGCGTTGATCCTCGGCGTCCTCGGGGACGGCGCGACGGCGCTCGCCCTGGTCGCGCTCGGCGTCGGGTTGGGCAACACCGCCGTGTTGCTCACGCCGGACGACCCGGACGAGGAGTTCTGAACTTCCGGCCCGGGTGCTCCGCGGCCTTGATCACCGTCTAGCCGGCACGAGCTGACCAGCACAAACACAACCGGCGTTCGTCCACTGCGGAAACGGAGGCGCGAACGTGATCGGTGACCACCTACTCCCGCACCGCGTGCAGCCGGTGACCTCGGTTGATCAGCTCGACGACTACGGCAACCGCGTCCGCGTTCCCGGCACGCCCGGGGCGCCGGTACCGGCCTATGTCCAGCCGTTGGAGCCGTCGGAGGACATCACCGACGGGCAGGTCCGGGAGACCCGCTACCGGGTGTTCGTCCGGCCGGAGGCGGCCGGGCTCGACGCCTGGTCACATGTCGTGTGGGAAGGCCGGGAGTACGAGCTCGTCGGCGATCCGCGTCGGCATGATTCCCCGGCCGGGCTGCATCACTACGTGCTCTACGTCCGCCGGGTGGGTGCGTGATGGTGTGGGTGAGCGAGTTCGCGCCTCGCGACGTCGCCCGCCTTCCGGGGGTGCGCGCCGAAGTGGCCGCGAAGGGCCGTCAGATCGCCTCTCGCGCCCGTGCGGGGCTCGCCGCACACCGAGACACCGGGTCGGCCCGCATCAGCGTCGAGAGCCGCTCTCCGGACTACCTCGTCCATCTGGAAGACCCGCACGGCGCCGCCGCCGCGATCGAGCTCGGCGGCGTGCGGCGCGACGGCCGCGTGATCCAGGGGCTCCACATCCTGATCAACGCCGCTCGATAGGGGGCACCCGTGCGACTGCTACCGGACGCTGAGCGGCTCGCGCTCGCGCTGCTGCGACCCGCGTTCCCGGGAGTCGGGTTCGGAACGCTCATCCCGGACGACGTCGCCGACCGGTTGCCGTTCGTGGTGGTGCGCCGCGTCGGCGGCGCCGCGATCGACTCTCGGTTCCTTGATCAGCCGGTCATGTCGGTTGACGTGTGGCACACGAGCCGGGCGGGCGCGGCCGACCTCGCCGAAGATGTGCGTGTTGCGCTGTTTCAGGCGTGGGAACGCCAGACCGTGACCGACTTCGGCCACCTTGCGTACTTCCGCGAGGAGGCGTCGCCGAGCGAGCTCCGCACGAACGACCAGCCGGACACGCTGCACCGCTATCAGGCCAGCTACGCGCTCGCGATCCGCCCTCCGCGCCGCGCCGCTTCAGCGCCCGCGTGACCACGCGGGTAACCCGAACCGTCCATTGAGGAGGCCGATTCATGGCACTCGACGACAACGCGGTGATGGTCCCCGGCCGGGGTTACTTCTACATCGCGCCGACCAACACCGCCGCACCTTCCGGCTCGCCCACGACCCCGTGGGTCAACGTTGGGCACACCAGCCGCGACGAGCCGCTCACGATCTCCCGCGAGGGTGGAGACCGGGAAACGTTGGGGAGCTGGCAGAACGAGGCGCTTCGCGAGCGCATCGAGCCGACCACGTATCAGATCGCTTTCCGGCTGCTCCAGTACGACGAGCTGGCTCACCGCCTGTACTACGGCGGCGGACAGGTCAACGCGACCACGGGCCGGTTCGAGGTGCCGAAAACGCCGGTACCGCAGGAACACGCGTTGTACGTCGAGATCATCGACGGCACCAACGTGTGGAACCGGTATTTCCCGAAGGTCTCGATTCTGGGCTCCGACGACGAGGAACACGACGTCGAGCAGCTCTCCGGGATGCCGGTCTCGGCGACCATCCTCGGTGACTCCTCGCTGGACTACCTGTTCAGCGTGGACGGCCCGGCGTTCGCCGAGCCCTCGCCGACGGCGTGATGACGGCCGTCGGGCGGGCGCCTTGCGCGGACCCGCTCGCCCGGCGGTCACCTTTCTTGGTCCGCGCCGTGGGAGGTCCGTGCAATGCACAGTGTCAACGGCGCCGCGTCGCTCGACGCGATCCGGCAGGAAGCGCGCCAGCGCTACGCCGACTATCCGGTTCGGCTCGACGATCAGACCACGGTCGTGCTCCGGGCTCCGCTGCGGCTGTCCAGTGAGGAACGGACGGCGCTGCGCAAGATGCAATCCTCGATCGGCACCATGCAGGACGACCCGGAGTATTCCGACGGGGATCTCCTCGAAGTCCTTCGCAGCATGATCCGCACCGTCGCCGACGACCGGGGTCACGCGGACCGGCTCATCGAGGAGATCGGCGACGATCTCGCCGTCCTACAAACCCTGTTCGAGCAGTACTCGGAGCGTACCCAGCCGGGGGAAGCCTCGCACTCGGCCAACTCCTAGATGAGCACGGCGGGGCGTTGCTCTACGACCTCCGGTCGATCGGCGTCGACCTCCGCGAGTTGTTCACCGACGAGCCGACGCTCTCGCCGCGCTACGTCCTGTGGTTGGTCGAGTGGCTTCCGGACTCCTCCGCGTACTACGCCAGTCGGCAAGGCGGTCCGCCGCATCGCGGCTGGACCGTCGACCGGCACGCCGCAGTGTCCATCGTCGAACTCCTCGCGGCAGGCAACTACCAACGCGGCGGCGGCAAGGGACCGAAACCGAAGCCAATCCGGCGACCGTCGGCCAAGCCGACACGTCGCGTGGTGACCGTGGCCGAACTCAACGGCAAGGGGTGAATCATGGCGGGTCCGGGAGGACGTGAGGTCGGGCGCGTATCGGTGCGCGTTCTCCCGGACACGTCCGCGTTCGGCCGGTCGCTGGAAAAGTACTTGCAGCGGATCGAGCGCAGCACCCGCGTCGAGATCCCGACCGTCGTCGACTCCGACGGATTCACAAGGGACGTTCGTCGCGTCGCCGACATTGCGGAGAAAGCCGCGAACGTCGACATTCCGGTCGACGTCGACGGCGACGGCGTGAACACGAAGGTCGCCGCGATCGCGAAGCGCGCCAGCGGGCACGACATCACGTTGAATGTCGACGTCGACCGCAAGCGCATCGATAGCGCGACGGGCGGTATCGGTCGCCTTACAGGCAGTCTACGTGGGCTTGTCGGTATGCGGTCGCTGGTGGCGGCGGGGATCGGCCCGGCGGCGACCGGGATCGCCGGGCTCGGCTCGATCGCGATGCAGGCGGCCGGATCGGTCGCGTTGCTTCCGGCCGCGCTGGGCGCAGCGGCCGTCGGTGCGGGAACGCTCCTGATCGCCTTTAAGGGCGTGGGCGACGCGCTGTCCAACATGGATGACCCGGCCAAGTTTGCCGAAGCGCTGAAAAAGCTCGCCCCGTCGGCGCAGGAAACGGCGATCGCGATCCGGGACATGAAACCCGCGTTCGACGCTCTGCGGCTCGACGTACAGCAACAGTTCTTCGAAGGACTCGGCAACACGATCCGCAACGTCGGCGGGACGTATCTGCCGCTCCTGCAAGGCGGTATGCGCCAAGTCGCGGCAGCCATGGGCGCGATGGTGCAGGTTTCCGGGAAAGCGCTCATGCGGCCGGAGACGATCGACGCATCCCGTGTCGCGCTGGACAACACGGCAGATGCGTTCCGAGAGCTCATCCCGACCGGGGGCGCGGTAGTCCGGGCATTCGCGCAGATTGGCGCGGTCGGCTCCGAGTTCCTTCCGGGACTCGCGGCCGGAGTGTCTGAAGTGGCAACCCGCTTCGCGGACTGGGCTACGGCCGCCGCTGAGTCCGGCCGGTTGCACGACATCATCTCGCAAGGTCTCTCCGTCCTTGGTGATCTCGGCAAGGTCGCCGGGAACGTCGGCGCAACGCTCGTGAACGTGTTCCGCGCCGCGTCGGATGTCGGCGGCGGAATGCTGAACTCGCTCAAGGAAATGACGGGCGCGCTCGCGCAAATCACCGGGTCCGTTCAGGGGCAAGACGCGATGCGGTCGTTCTTCGCCGCGAACGCGCAACACGTCTCGCAATTCGTCGCGGCTCTGAAGTCCATTGCCCCGGCGATCGGCTCCGTGCTCACGGTCGTCGGCACGCTGGGAAGCGGGATCTCGGCCGGGCTCGGACCAGCTTTCGCGGCGGTCGTTCCTGCGGTGAACGCTTTCGCGGCTGGACTGGTGCCGATCGCTCAGCAGCTCGGCGGAGCACTGACGGATGCCCTGACCGCTGTAGCGCCTCTCTTAGGTCAATTGGCGTCTACTGTGGGTAGTGTGCTGCTCGCGGCGCTCAACGCGGTGACGCCGCTTCTGCCGATGCTGACAGATACGATCGGCCAGCTCGCCGGAATCATCTCGACGGCGCTCGCCGCCGCGACGCCCGTCCTGACGCAAATCGCGGGGGCACTGGGGGGGATTCCTGGTTCAGGCGATCGGCGCGCTGCTGCCGATCCTGCCGCCGCTGGTCTCCGGCATCCTATCGATCGTGCAGGCAGCTCTTCCCGTTCTGCCGCCACTGCTGAATCTTGCGTCCATTTTGGTCAGTGTGCTTGCACCTGCGATATCGGCACTTCTGCCATTGGTGACAACGGTTTTCCAGACGGCGGCGTCGATTGTGTCGGCAGCGGTCTCCGGCATCCAGGGATTCCTAACGGTGCTCGGCGGATTCCTGAACGGCGACGCTTCGCAAGTCTGGCGTGGTTTGCAACAAGTGATCGCTTCTGTGTGGCAGCTGATCAAGTCGATCGTCTCGGGAGCGGTGAACCTCGTCGTGTCCGTGGTGCGCGACGGTTTCGGCTCTCTCGTCGGCCTGGCGGCCAGCCTCGGCGGACGCATCCTCGGAGCGCTCGGCGACTTCGGCCGTCTACTGTGGAACGCTGGCGCCGACTTGATCCGCGGCCTGATCAACGGAGTCAAGTCCATGATCGGCAACCTGCTCGGCACCGTGCGCGACATGGCCAAGAGCGCCGTCGGCGAGGTCAAGTCGTGGCTCGGGATTGCCTCCCCGTCGAAGGTCTTTCACCAGCTCGGCCGCTGGACCGGCGAAGGCTTCGCCGACGGTATCGAACGAGCGGCACCGAACGCGGTCACAGCAGCCTCTGAGATGGCGCGAGCGGTCGCAGCGGTGCCCGTCACGGCCCCATCTGCCCCCTCGCCCTCGTTCGGCGCTTCTGACGGCATTCAGGCGGCCGTAACGGCGGGCGTGCTCGCCGGTCTCCACGGCGCACGCATGAAGGTCGAGGGTGACGGCGTCGCGAAGCTCGTCAACACGACCAACTCGTCCAACGCCCGGAGGTAGGCCCGTGCAGCCGCAATCCGCCACGTGGTATCTCGGACCGCTCGGTGACCTCCGGCCGCTGGTGTGCCCAGAGAGCAACGTGAAACGCACCGTCGAGCGGTTCGGCGGCGTGCACCAGGCGTTGTCGGGAGCGCGCACGATGGATGTCACAGGGCACCGGGCAAGCTGGGAGCTCACGCTCCCGTGGCTCACGCCGTCGGAGTCCCGGTTCGTCGAGGCACTGCACCACCGCACGATCGCCGGGCCGTTCCACCTGATCGACCCGCTCGGGACGAACCGGCTCCCGCGTGACGCCGCCGTCCTGCTCCCGCTCGGCGACGCCGTCCGGAAGTCCTCCGGCGGCATCCTCCGCGACGGCGTCGGCCCGGCCGAGGTCGGCGTCCCGGTCACCGCGACCGAATGGTCCAGCTACGGCGCAGGCAGCTACATCCGGTTGCCCGCCGTGCCCGTGCTCGACGAGGAAACGGTCACGTTCTCGCTGTGGCTCAAGGCGGAAAGCGGCTCGACGGCCGCCCGGATCGCGCTCGACCACATCCGGGCCGGGGCGACCGAGCACACGAGCTCGACGACGCAAGGGATCACCATCACGACCGCGTGGTCTCGCTACTCGGTGACCGCGACCGTGCCCGCCGGAACGGGCACCACCCGCGCCGCGCTGATCGTCGACGACACCGCCGGGGGCACGATCACGGCCGCCGCCGCACAGGTCGAGTCCGGCCCGGCGCCGACCGAGTGGGACCTCGGGGGCGCGGCGCCGCACGTGCTCGTCGACCAGGTCGAGCGCGTCTCCCCGTACTACCCGCGTAACGACGTGTCCGTAACGCTGCTGGAGGCGTGACCGTGCACCAGTACACATCCGACGGCGCCGCCGCGATCACCTCGCCGGAACGCCGGTTCCGCCACCGGTTCTATGTCGACTGGAACAACGACGGCCAGTTCAGCCACCCGCTGTCGGACCTTTCCGGCTTCGTCACCGAGACCATCCGCGACCAGACGTTGACCTCGACCGCGCCGGACGAGGTGAAGCTCGTCGACGGCTACGCCGCCGGGAAACTCGACGTGACCATCACTGGCGAGCTGGGCGGGATGAGCCTCGCCGCGCACTTCGCCCCGAACAACGGCCGGTCCATCTTCTACACCGAGGGAATCGCGCTCGGCGTCCAGTGCGGGTACGCGATCGATGTCGAGACCCGCCATGGTTGGGAAACCTACGTCCAGTTCACCGGCATTGTCCGCGACGTGCACGCCAACCGTGAGACCGGAGAGGTGCGGATCGAGTGCCTCGACAACGTCGAGTTGATGCGCACCAAGACGCGGGTACCGGCCTACGGCATGTTGACCCGGTACCTCGTGAACGGATTCAAGCGGGCGCTCCTGGTCGACTCGTCGAGCGTGATCGACCTCGCCGCCCGCTCGGCCGGGTTCTCCGCCGGGCCACGCGGCTACGACAAGTACAAGAACGTCGACCCGGTCCGGCAGCTCGTGTTGTCCGTCCCGTTCCACGGCTCGATCCTGCCGGAGATCGGATCGCTCGATAACGTCGAGGAGTTCCACCTCACCGAGGAATGGGAGCGTGACCCGGCGCTGCGGCCACGAGCCGAGCAGTACACGCCCGGACCGCATGGCTACCTCGCGTTGAACGCCGTCCCACGAGGGAAAAACACGTGGGCCGTCAAGAAGTATTGGGCGGAGACGGCGGCGCTGTACCCGAGCGACCGGCGACTATGGGGCGGGACGACCCTCGCCGTCTGGTTGTACTGGACAGGAAACAACGTCGACGAGTCGGCAACCATCGTCGAGATGTTCGACACGAACACGAGCGTTCAGCTCATCGTGGAGGGAAGCAACGGCGGCGTGTGCGCCCGCACGAAGGGCACCACATCCGGCGTGCTTTCCGACGGCTACTGGCTGTTCATGCGCGAGCCGGGGTGGCACTTCCTAGAGGTCGCGTTCGATCTCTACCCCGGCCGGGAAGTCAAGATGCGCACCCGCGTCGACGACGAGGTCTCGCCGATCGTGTCCCGCCCGTACCAGCCGACCAACGAAACCACCGACCACGCATGGCAGAACCTCGTCACGGTCACCAACAAGTACGCGCTTTCCGATCTTCAGATCATGCGTAGCTACTACGCCGACGACATCCCCAATCTCACCTACGACCGCAGCCTCTACGGCAACGCCGTCATGAGCTGGGGACGCAACCGCATCACCTACACCCTGAGAGACTCGGGCCGCGAGGCGTGGGAGCTCGCGAAGGAAGTCGCGTCGGCGGAGTACGGCGTCGTCTACTTCGACGAATTCGGTCGGTTCAACTTCGCCAACTACGAGGACGTCAACAAGCGGCAATCTTCGGTCGTGCGCACGTTCACCGTCGACGACCTCGAATCCCTCGGGCTGCGAACCACCATGGACAGCGTCCGCAACGTGTGGCGCGCAACCACCCGAACCGGCCGCGCCGGAGAGGGAATCGTCTACGACCTCGCCCGCGACGACGAGCTCCTGTGGCGACGGCAAGAGACCGGCGAGTACTTCCCGGCCATCATGGTGATCAACCCCGGCGACTGGGAGGGGTGGTTCGCCAACAAACCCGAGATGATGTCGGTTCACCCCTCGCCGTTGCCACTGCTTCCGGAGTTCGCCGACTGGAGCGAACCCGCCCCGTACGAGGGCTACAAGTCGTACCAGGGGGACAAGTACGTCGGGTTCCGCGTCGACATCGTCCCGCGCAACACCTCCCGCGACATGACCAAAGTCGTGATGTGGAACGGCAACTCCGGCCCAACCGGGTTCGTCGGTCCCAACAACATCGAACGGCTACGCATCAAGGGCACGCTCGTCACGCTCGACGAGCCGCGCTCGTGGGAGGTCCGAGCCGACAACTCCGTCCGCGAGTACGGCGAACGTGTCCTAGAGCTCGACAACAACGCATGGCTACAAGACGAGTTCCAGACCCGGAACATGCTCCAGTCCATCGTGGACAAGATCGCCCGACCGATCCCGGTGTCCGACAGCGTGACCGTTCCCGGCGACCCTCGCATCCAACTCACCGACACCATCGAAGTCCGCGACGCCGACGGCTTCGGCGAGTCCATGTGGCTTCAGGTTCTCGGGATCAAGCGCACGATGGACAGCGAGGGACTGACCGACACCTACACCGTCGAGATGGTCGTCAACCCCGGACAAGGCGTGTGGGACTCGCCGACCTACGGACTGTGGGACCAATCGTTCATCTGGAGCTGATCGCATGGCCATCCCTCACGTCGTCGCGGGAGAAGTCGCCCGCGCCGCCGAACAGAACGCTCTGATCGACCTCGTCAACGCCAACACCAACGAACTCGCCGACCACGAAACCCGCATCACGTCCAACACGTCGGCGATCACGTCGCAGGGCAACCGGATCACCACGCTCGAAGGAAAGCCGGTCGGCACCAACGCGGGCGCCTACTTCGGACAGTGGACCGACAACAACGCCCAGGGCAACGGAACCGGCCAGACCATCAGCGGTTCCGACGGCGTGAAGATCACCGAGTTTGTCTCCGCCGTCGGCACGCCGACCGGTTGCTCCATCAGCGGCGGCACGGTCACGATCAACCAAGCCGGGCTGTGGCTGGTGACCGTCTCGCTTCAGTACACCGCCGGTTCCTCGGTGCGCGCCCTGTGGCTGTCGCAGAGCAACGCCGCATCCGGCGCGGGGCTCGCGAAATTCGGGTCCGTTGCGGGTCCGTCGATGGATGTCCAGTCGGCGTCAGCGTTCATGCGGTTCACGGCTGGACAACAGGTGTCGGCGTACGCCGCGATCTGGCAGTCAGGCTCGCCGCTGAACATCTGGCGAGCTCGGAGCAACACGATCACGGTCGCTTGGCTCGGACCGTAAACCAGAAGGGACACAACGATGATTGTCGATGTACTTCCCCGCCCGCAGGTACACAAGGTGTGGATCTGGGATGGCACCAACACCGCCGCGATCCGCGAGCACCTGGCCCAGCTCGGCCGCAACTCCGGCAACGTCACCGACTTTGTGGACAACGGCGACGGGACCGCGACGGCCCGCAGCGCCACGCAGATGTACGGCACCTACGAATTCCCCGTGACGCAGGGCTATTGGTACTCCACCAGCATCACGTACATGGGCGTAGTGCCGGAGCTGCGGGGCGTGGAACAGATCAACCAACTGTTCGTCGCCTACCCAGACTACGGCCCCGCAATCCCGCCGGAGCTGAACACCGCCAGTGAGTGACATCGTCACGCGCCCGGCGCCGTACCGCGCCGCCTCGTCGCTGGGGATCGTGGTCTCGCTCGCCGGGGCGGCGCTGTACTACCTGCTGCGCGACCCGCTGCCGGGACGACCCGCGAACGTCGTCGCCTACCTCGACAGCGTCGGCCCGTTCTGGCCTTCGCTGTTCGGCGGCGCCGCCGTCGCGCTCCTGGCGGCACTGGCCGCCCGGCGCTTGCGGTCGGCGGCTCTGCTGGCGGCGGCCGGGGTGTTCGCCGCCTACGCGTTCGCGCTGCTGTTCTCCGCTGTCGTCGGCGGCGCCGGGTGGGCGACGGCGTGCCTGGCGGCCGGGCTCGCCATGCAGGCGCTCGGGCTGTCGGCGTCCTACCCGGAGGGCTGAGTCGTGGACGCAGCGTTCGTCGGCGCCGTGTTCGCCGGACTCACCGGGTTGATCACCGCGATTGGCGGGCTCCTGCTCAACCGGCAACGGCAACGAGCGGAGTCCGTGGTCGACCTCGAATCGGAGGTCCGCGACCTCCGCCGCAAGTTCGAGGCGGCGCTCCGCCACATCTACGCGCTACGCGAAGACATCGCACGTCACGGTCTCACCCCACCCGAGATCCCGGACGAGCTCACCACCAGGCGGGATCGCCGCGAGGCGAGCTAGTCGATCGTCCACAGCAGACGACGACCGAGGCCGCGGGGCTCGCGCCGGCATGAGCTGACCAGCACAGATACACCGTCCACCTGGGAGGGGATTGCAGCCATGACAGACCCGCAATCGAGCGTGTTCCGCGACGCGCCGCCGTCGGCGTGGGACGAGACGCGGCTCGTCGACCACCCGAACCTGACGCTCGCCGACCTCGACCCGCTCGTCCAGTACTCCCGCGAGGAGTACGAGGCCGCCGAGTGGGACGCCGACCGCGCCGGGCCGAAGACCATCGAGCAGGCGCGGGAGAACCTCGCCGCCCGGATCTCCGATCCCGCCGCGCCGGACACCGACGACGAGGCGGGCGCCTACGACGACGAGGAGGCGTGACAGGTGGGGATCTACATTCCGTGGCTCGCCGACGCGGCACGCATGACCGGGTACCCGGTGATCGAGCTACCCGGTTGGCGCACCCGTGGACACGGCGGGTTCCGCGCCGTGGAGGTCGTCGTCGGCCACCACACGGCCACATCGGACAAGGCCGCCGGGGACTACCCGTCGCAGCGCATCGTCACCGACGGGAGGAGCGATCTCCCCGGCCCGCTGTGCAACTACGGGCTCGGCCGCTCCGGCGCCGTGTATGTCGTCGCCGGGGGCGTCGCCTGGCACGCGGGCGCGTCCCGCTGGGCCGGGTTCACCGACCTCAACGACGAGTCGATCGGCATCGAGGCGGAGTCAGCGGGACTCGGCGGCTGGACGGCCGCACAGCGCGACGCCTACCCGCGTCTCGTCGCCGCCGCGCTGCACTACATGCGACGCGGCCCGGAGCGCTACGGCGGACACAAGGACGTGTGCATCCCGCCCGGCCGCAAGCCGGACCCGGTCGGCATCGACACCCGCTGGATGCAAGACACCGTGCGGAGTTTCCGCGACGACCCGAACCTGATCCGCCGTGGCGGCGGGGAAAGTGAGCTCGACATGTCCATCGCTACCGAGATCCGCGACATCGTGCGCCGCTACGTCCCGAGTGGACTCGCCTACGGCTACACCCTCCCGGCGAGCCCGGACCGCGTCCGCACGTTCGTCGGGCTCATCCCGCCCCGCAACGGCGTCGTGACCGGCGATCAGGGCCGGGTGTTCGTGTCGCTGGCAGCCGGGGAGGACACCGAGATCACCGAGGTATACGCCGAAGAGGATTGGGCGCCGGACGGCAAGCGCGGCAAGCGGTACCCGCTGCAAGGCCGCTACACCCTCGCCGCCGGGGACCGCCAGTCGTTCGAGGTGCCCGGCGCGGCGACTCAGATCGCGATCGCCTACCGGGGCGACGCGCCGCTGTCGCTCGCCGTCGAGATCGCCCCCATCTGGAAGTGATCACCATGAGCCACCAGCTTCCACAGGAGCCGTCGAAGATGCACACCGAACCGGCCGGGTTCGCCGAGCTCGTCCGCGTCCTGGTGGCGCTCGCGGTCGGCGCCGGGTGGGTCACCAACGGCGAGGCGAACGGGCTCACCGTCGGGTTGACCGGGCTCGGCGTCCTCGCGTCGGTCCTCCTGACGATCTGGACCCGTCGTAAGGTGACCCCGGCGGCACGGCCGCGAACGGCTGACGGGACGGCGCTCGTCCCGGCCGCGCCGCCGACACGGCTCGCGGAATAGGCGCCCGGTTGGCTGCACCGGGCACAAGAACGCCCCGACCCTCCCGGAGTTCTCTCGCTTCACGGGGAGGGTCGGGGCGTTCCGTCGTGTCTGCTAGTCGGCCACCGTCCAACGAAGACCGGACGGAGAATCGAGCCACACGACGTGTTCGCGGCCGGTGACGGTGAGCCCGAGCCGCGACCAGTCCGGGCGCCCGTGCGCCGACCAGATGTCGCGAGCCTGCTCGACGGCCGACCACAGCGACACGGGTCCGCCCTCCCACACCTTCCGGCCGTGGCGAGCAGCGTCGATCGACACCTCGCACCAGGACCCGTCGGGGCAACTCAGAGATACCGCGTCGGGTTGCTCCGTGATCGGGTTCAGGGTGTAGCCGAACCGCACGCCGGACGGCATGGACAGGCACGCCAGGAACCACCAGACCGGCGATTCCCACGGGCGTTCCTCCATCACCGTCGTGTATCGGTGCCGCGCCTGCTGGCGGTCGCGCTCGGGGTACCCCGAGATCGGCGGGTGCGTCTCGCCGCGCATGAGCATGAACGCCGAGAACCCGTCCACGAATCGGCCTTCGGCGCCGTTCGCGGTCCGCCGCAGCCGGACCAGGTTGCCCGTGCTCGTGCCGACCTTGAGGTCCGCGAGGATGATCCCGCCCTCGCGGGTCTGCTCGATCCACGCGGCCGGAATCCGGTTCACCGCGCACGTCGCGATGAGCCGATCGAACGGCCCGCCGCCCGGCCACCCGTCGGCGCCGTCAGCGGTCGCGAGGTTCGGTTCGTAGCCGACGCGACGAATGTTCTCCCGGGCTTGCTCGACGAGCTCGCCGTCCAGGTCCACGGAGAACACGCGCTCGGGTCCGAGCCGGTTCGCGAGAAGCGCGTAGTTCCACCCGGTGCCGGTGCCGATCTCGCACACCCGGTGCCCGTCCCGGACATCGAGCGCTTCGAGCATCCGCGCCATGAGACCGGGCGCGGAGGACGACGACGTCGGCCCGATCCCGCCGTGATGCAGTTCGCCGAGCTGCGTCACCAACGGCTTGTTGGTGTAGACCTGCGTCAACCACCGGTCCGGGTCGGACTCGGCGGTGACCTCGTGCCATTGCCGGTCGCGCTGTTCGTAGAACTTCGGCACGAACTCGTGCCGGGGAACGGTCCGCATCGCGTGTTGCCACTCCGGCGATACGAGCTTGCCCTTGTCGACCAGCTCGTCCACCAGGCCGTGAGCGAGCCCCGGCCATGCTGTCGCTGTCACGTGAGCCCCTTTGCTAGTAGCCGTGCCATCGCGCCCGTCATGTCCGCGCCGGTCGCCGTTTCCAACCACCCGAACTGTGGTCCGCTGTTGGCTTCGAGGAACACCCACTCCCCATCCGGGCGGACGATGAAGTCCGCCCCGGTGTAGGTCAGACCCAACCGGCGCATGAGGTCGGCGAGACCCTTGTAGACGGTCTTCGGCATGTCGACGAACGAGTACGCCGCGCCCTCCGGATCGGCCCGCCAGTCCTCCCGGCCGCCGTCCCCGGCGTCGATGCGGACCGGGAACCACTCGTCACCGATGACCGTGACGCGCACCTCGTAGGACTTCGGTACCCACTCCTGCACCGTGGTCGCCGTCATCCCGACCCCGTCGAGGTCGACAAGGTCGCTGGTCGTGAGCCGATGCGTGTAGCTCAAGTACGCCTGCCCGTTCGACGTCATCCCCGCACCACCGAGCGGCTTCGAGACCACGTCGGGATGGTCGGCGACGAACTCGCGCACGACACCACCGGAGTTCGTGATCACCGTGTCGGGGACGGTCAGTCCACAGTTGGCGGCGATCGACCACTGATACGGCTTGTACAGCGCGTCGGCACACCGGTTCGGCGAATTCGCCCACAGCACGCCGGGCAGCGCCGCGAGTACGCCGCCGAGTCCGAGCTTGGCCTCTCGGAACACGAAGTTCCGCGCCGCCGCGTCCAACCCGGACGGCACCGAGTACGCCGACGGGTTGCGGTACCAGATCGACCGCAACCCGTCGAGCGTCACCGAGTGGTGCTCGGTACTCACCAGACCAGACCACCGGCCGTCACGGAGGCGGGCGTCCAGGTGTAACCGTTGCGGGAAGTCCGCCAGGTCGGCGCGGAGCACCTTCACGCCCGCCGCCGTCAGGCGCTCGACGACCGCGTCCGCCGTCGGGTCGAAGTCACGGGCGAGTACGAGCACCGACATGGATCAGACTTCCTCCCAGCCGAATTCCTCGCTCGACGGCGGGTCCTCCCCGTCGGTGGAGTAGTCGGTCGTCGTCCAATCCTTCTTCATCTGCGGGGCGAGGGGCGCCCCGGACGGGTCCACGGCGACCTGCCGCTCACCGTCGAGCCGGTACTCCGGCACGGTCGGGCGCTCGACCGGCGTCAGCCAACGCAGCCCGAACGGGGTCGGCGCCGTCGGCTCGGCCTCGACAGGGTCGCCGAGCTCGCGCACACCGGGGGCGAACTTCATCCCGTGCGAAGCGAGCGGATCGACCTCGTGGTCGGTGTCTCGCGTGAGTGCTGCGGTCATCGTTGGGGAATCCTCCCGTAGTGCCGTCATGCGATCTTCCGGACATCTTGATCTAGGAACAAGGGCGCAGTATGCGCGCCGTCGCTCACCTCCGTTTCATCGTTGGGGACCGGTGCGCCGGGTGCGCACCGCTGATCGAGGGGCAACTGCTCCAGTGCATCGCGTAGCCGCTCTAACAGCTCCAGCGTGATCGGGGCGTACTCGCCCGGTCGCGGAGCACGCTCGGCGGGCTCATGCTGCGCGGGCTCATCCTTACGCGGCTGCGCCGAATTCCCTTCCTGCACAACGGGAATGTCCGGGGCGGTGACGTCGAGCAGCGCCGCGAAACGTGGCGAAGTCGGCGGGTCAAGCTCGGTCAAGTCCGCCGGGATCTCCCCGGCCCATGCCAGCGAGGCTCCCAGTCGTGGCCTCACGCGCTGCATCGGTCGGCCTCCTGCTGCTCAGGTCCTAGCAAACACGCCAGCCGCGCCGAGCCCGCCTCAATGCCGTTCATCGTCTCGACTACCAACGAATACGTCTCGTCGTCGCCGTCGACCTCGTCGGCGTAGGCGTCGAACTTGCTCAACGCGGCGGCGAGCAGGCCGAGCCCTTCGGCGAGCGTGCTCATGACGTCGCCGCCTTGCACTCCGGGCAGACCTCCCAGGTCTTCGGCTTGTTGCAGGGCCATCCGATCCCGCCGCACGCACCCATGACGAGCGTGCGGCCGTCGACCTCCTTGACCGGCGCGCCCGGCTCGACGATGTGGACGACGCGCTCCCGCCAGGAAGCGGCGTACATCGGCGTCGGCGTCGCGGGGAGCGCCGACGGCTCCGGCGAGGCGGGATCGAGCTCGACGCCCGGGGGCGCCGGAGGCAGCGCGGGCGGCGTCTCGACGTCGGCGCGGCTGAGCGGCGCGACGTCGCTCGCCATGATCGCCGCCATCATGCAGCTCATGCACGGCGCTCCGGCGTAGCGCTCGACGATCTCGGCCTCCCCCCGGGAGAGCTTGTTTCCGCACACCGCTACCCACATCGAGCCAGGCTCGCCGGGTGCGTCGGTCGCGGCGCTGAGATCGCCGCTGACGGCCGAAAGCTCATCGACCGACACGCGGTAGGCGTGAACCTCCGGCGGCCCGTCGAGGGATGGCCCGCCGCTCAATGCGCCGACACGGCGTGCCCGCGCCAGAACAACCCGCGTGCTCATGGTTGTGTCCTCCGGAAATGGTCGGGGTCCGTCGGCCGGAGACAGGCGCTCGCGGTCGCCCGCTCCGGCCGACGGGATGGCTCGTCCGGTGTGGTGCCAGGAGGGGACGGGCACACCGGACGAGTCCCCGTGCGGCGCCGCGTACTCGGGGGATCGGTCTCCCACGCGGGACCGGAACGCGGCGGCGATCAGGGGCGCACGCTGTAGGCGGCGCTCTCCGTTTCGCGACCGCACGGGGTCGGGCTGGATTCGAGGGGTGCTCACCGCCGGGCCTCCCGCCAGCGGCGGAATCGGGCGCGCCTGGCGCTGGCACGGCCGCGCAGGATGACCCACCAGTCGGCGTCGCGGACGGCGTCGGCAACGGAGCCAACGCACAGCGCTCCACCCGTGATCACGAGCGCTAGGAGCGTCACCGCTGGTGCGTACAGGTCCGACATGGGGCACCCCCGTGAGTGGTGTCGGCGGAACGTGCCTTCCGACGACTGATCGTGTCGGGAACAATGGCATGGGGAACGTTCCTCTAGCAATCGTTCTTGTTCAACTCGTAAGGTCGATACACCCGATCGGACGAGAACGTTCCGACCAGGACCGGGCGTGACAGACTGTTCGCCCCGGTGGCCATGATCGAGTGGAGGTCTCATGTCGACAGGTGGGCGCGCTACGACGCGGCGCGGTCCGTCCGTGCGCCGACGGCAGCTCGGCGCGATGCTTCGGCAACTCCGGAAGGACGCGGGCAAGCTCCGCGAGGACGCCGCCGAGTGGCTCGAAGTGCAGCCGCCGACCGTGAGCAAGATCGAGCTCGGGAAGCAGGCGATCAAGCCGCCCGCCGTCCGGCTCCTGTGCACGCTCTACGGCGCCGACGCCGGGACCACGAACACACTCGTCGAGCTCGCCCGCGCCGCGAACCAACGCGGATGGTGGACGCAATACCGCGAGACAACCCCGGAATACTTCCTGTCGTTCGTTGGGCAGGAAGCCGACGCTGCGACCATTTGGAGCTATCAATCCGAGTGGGTTCCGGGGCAGCTACAGACGGCCGCTTACATCGAGGCGAGCACCCGGACTCTTGTTCCTGATTTGCCAGACGACGAAGTCGCGAAGCGTGTCGAATTCCGGATGAAGCGGCAGGAGGAGGTGAATCACGATCAGCCGCCAGAATTGAAATACTTCCTCAATGAGGCGGTTCTCCGGCGCCCTGTTGGCGGTGCCGATGTGATGCGCGAGCAACTCGAACGGCTTGTCGAGGCGTCCCGCGCCGACAACGTCTCGATCCGAGTCGTCCCGTTCGCGGCCGGAGCGCACGCCGGGATGTTCGGGTCGTTCGTCATGCTGCAATTCCCGGACGAGGACGTGCCCGGGTTCGTCTACGTCGAGAACCGGCAAGGCGCCGTCTACCAGGACACGCCCGCCGACATCGAGGCTTATACGGTGTGTCTGTCCCAGCTCGACAAGGTGGCACTCGACGAGGAGGACTCGCGAGCGATGATCACCGAAGCGGCCGGGGCACTGTGAAGCGAGAGAGAAAGGCACGGCAGCCATGCCTAACCCCAACCAGTTCACCGGGTGGAGGAAGTCCTCCCGGAGCAACCCCAACGCCGAGTGCGTCGAGATCGGATGGGCGCCCGACATGACGGGCATCCGTGACACCAAGCAGGAGGGCGACCCGAACCGGGACATGCTCGCCGTGTCCCGCGCCGCTTGGGCGAAGTTCGTCGACGCCGTCCGCAACGGCGACCTTCCTGCCTGATCGACAACGGGTAGCAGCCACCCGAAAACGAGCCCCCGTCGCCACTTCCGGCGACGGGGGCTCGTCGTCTATGCGGCGCCGTCGACTGCGTTCTCCCGGAGCCACTCGTCCACATCGGACCACCGGTACCGCACGTGTCGGCCGACATGGGTGTACGGCGGCCCGGTCCGGTGGTACCGCCAGTCCCGCAGCGTCGCCGTCTTTACCCGGAGGTACGCGGCGAGCTCGTCCGGCGTCATGAGCGGGTCATCCATCCTCACCCCTCCTCGTCGATCTCCACCGATCCTCACCGCCGTTTGACGACTCGTCAAGTCGACGACTAGAGTCGTCATCATGCCGAAGTCGCATCCCCAACCCGGACCCGTCGGCCGCCGCGTCGCCGAGCAGGTCCGCGAACTCCGCACCTCCGCCCATATCACCAAGACCGGACTCTCCGCCCGCCTCAAGGACGCCGGGCGCCCGCTGTCGATCGACGTCATCACCAAGATCGAGGACGGCCGCCGACCGGTCGACGTAGACGACCTGGTCGCGCTCGCCGCCGCACTCGACACCGACCCGATCACGTTGCTCTACGGCAGCGGCGGCACCGACCGAACGCGCCGCCTTCACGCGCTGCTGTCCGAGCTCGTCGACGAAATCGCCGGGGGTGACCGTGGCGAGCATTGATGACCGATGGTGGAAAGAAATCAAAGACAAGGACGGCAACGTAGTCGACAAGGTCAAAACCGACCGGTACGGGAAAGGCAAGCGCTGGCTTCTCCGCTGGCGTGACCCCGACAAGCAGCCGCGCAAACTGTCCTTCGCGAAATGGACGGACGCCAACAACAAGCGCAAGGAAATCGAAGGCGACATGCTCAAGGGGTCGTATATCGACCCGAAGGCCGGGCAAATCACCTTCGACAAGTTCGCTGCGGAATGGCTCGCAAACCGAACCTCGGACCCGCTCACGATCGAGAACACCGCCGGGCGGCTTCGCCGGTACGTCACCGGGACCACGCTCGGGAAAACGCCGCTCGTGAAGATCCGGCCGTCCACCGTGCAGGCGTGGATCAAGGGACTCACGATCGCCGACTCGACGGCCCGCGTCGTGTTCGACCACGTGGCGAGCATCCTCGCCGCCGCCGTCGAGGACGAGCTCATCCCGCGCAACCCGGCGCTGTCGAAGTCGGTCAAGCCTCCCAAGCGGGAGCGCGAGCGGGTCGTCCCGTGGTCGTCGGCGTGGGTCGCCGGGATGCGGGAGAGGATCGAAGAGCGGTATCGGCCGCTCGTTGTCGTCGGCGCCGGGCTCGGGCTCCGACCGGGCGAGGCGTTCGGGCTCTCCCCGGACGACATCGACTGGCTACGCGGGTGGGTGCACGTCCGGCGGCAAGTGAAGATCGTCGGCAACCGGCGAGTGTTCGCTCTCCCGAAGGGCGGCAAGACCCGAGACGTGCCCCTAGCGCCGTCCGTGCGGGAGGAACTCGCCGCCTACCTCGCCAAGTACCCGGCGCGGGAGGTAACCCTCCCGTGGGCCGAACCAGACGGCGACGATCACACCGTCTCGTTGATCTTGACCAACGAGTCGGGGAGGGCTCTGCACAGCGCCTCCGTGACCGCCGCCGTCTGGTATCCCGCGCTCGACGCCGTCGGCATCCCTCGTGACAGGAAGAACGGCGCGCACGCGCTGCGACACTACTACGCGAGCAAGCTGCTCGACGCTGGTGAGTCGATCAAGGCTGTTGCCGAGTACCTCGGTCACGCCGACCCGTCGTTCACGCTCCGGACCTACACGCACCTCATGCCGTCCAGTGAGGAGCGGACCCGCAAGGCGATCGACGCCGCGTTCGCCGAGTTGGCCGCCGAGAACCCGGATCTCGCCAAACTCGGCGGCGAGCTGGTGTGCCCCGAGAGTGCCCCAGCGCCCCAGTTGAGTTAGCTCCACCGCAGGTCAGAGCCGCTCGGAGCACTGTGAGCGGTAGTTGTCGTACCACTCGATGGTGGTGCCGACGAGGCTGGCGAACACCACCTTCATCGGCGCGCGTTTCGTGGGGATGCTGACTGGCTCGGTGCTCATTGGCCATCCTTTCTGCCGCGTCGTTGCGGG
>Ga0079224_100000492_pt1 | contig 39041 bp, 34 predicted proteins | sample Stecom2015_FD_80414 | JGI IMG/M metagenome (GOLD analysis project Ga0079224, IMG submission 80414) | Agricultural soil microbial communities from Utah to study Nitrogen management - Steer compost 2015 | ecosystem: Environmental > Terrestrial > Soil > Agricultural land | place: USA: Utah... | reverse complement strand
TCCTGCCACACCTCTGGTACGCGACCGGCGCGGAGGAGGCCGCGGAGTTCTACTGCTCGATCTTCCCCGATTCCCACATCGACCGGGTGACCACGCTCCGGAACGAGACGCCGAGCGGGCCGGCCGGCTCCGTGAAGGTCGTCGAATTCACGCTCCTCGGCCAACCGTTCCAGGCCATCACGGCCGGGCCGCACCACGAGTTCAACGACGCCATCTCCCTCGTCGTCCTCTGCGACGACCAGGCCGAGCTGGACCGCTACTGGAACGCGCTCCTCGAGGGTGGCGGCAAGCCCCAGCAGTGCGGCTGGATCATCGATCGGTGGGGGCTTCGCTGGCAGATCGTCCCCGCCCCCATGGGCGACTGGCTGAGCGACGGCGACCCGGCCCGTGCGGCCCGCGTCGGCGCTGCGATGCTGAAGATGGTCAAGCTCGACTTCGCGGCGCTCGAGGCGGCCTACCGCGGGTGAGCGGGGGCGCCGGCCGATGGGCTCGAGGGCGGCGATGGCGGGAGGCGACCCGGCCGCTCGAGGAGTTGGTCCGCGCGGCGGTGACACCGTACCGGATCGGCGCAGCACACGACGGGAATCGCCTGCCCGATGTGCATGGGGAGTCGCCTGCCGGATGCACGTGGGTACGGACCTTGCCCCGCACGGGCGGGCCGAACCCGCCCCTCACGCCAAAGAGGTGATCATGCGTCTCGCAGCGTCGGTACTCGTCGCCCTGGGGCTGGCTCTGGGAGCCGCCGAGGACCTCTCGGCCCAGCAGATCGGAGTCGCGGAGAACGACCCGGGCGTCGCGGTCCTGTACGCGCTCCTGTGCCCGGGCTGCGGCCATCTCTACTCGGGCGAGACCGCCAAGGGTGCGATCATCGCGACGGTCAGCGTGGGCGCGCTCTTCGGCGGGATGGCCATGTGGATGAACCAGGAGCCACGGGTCGACTGCGTGACCCGCCACGGAACGATGCCCGAGTGCCGGACCCGGGGCAACGATCTCACGCCCGTGCTCGTCGGCTCGGCGATCGGCCTCGCAGGATACCTCTACGGCCTGATCGATGCCGCGCCGAGCGCGCGACGGATGCGCGAGAAATCCGGGTTCGAAATCGGTGACTTTGCGCTGCAGCCGGCGGTGGGCTGGAGCGGCGAAAAGGGCGGGGTGGTGATGCTGCGGATCTCGCCCGCACGGTGATCCGCGGGCGCCGAGCGCATCCGCGTTTGCGCGTGCCCGCGCTCCGAATCCATCCTCTCCGACCGTTCCTCTTGACAATCTGAAGAAGTCGCCCGATTCTGTCCTTCAGAATATCTGAAGGAGGGTCTGGAGGCCGGGAGGGGTCGGGACCTGGGGCCGAGGCCCTCGATCGTTGAGCGAGCCATGTTCCTGCTCTCCGACCTCCGTGAACGCTTTCGTGCCCTCCTCTTCCGCGCCCGTGAGGACCGCGAGCTCGAGGAAGAACTCGCCTTCCACCTCGAGCAGCAGACCGAAGCGAACATCGCGCGGGGGATGAAGCCGGAGGAAGCTCGCCGCCAGGCGCACCTCGCGCTCGGCGGCCTCGCCCAGATCCGGGAGGCGACGCGAGACGCGCGCGGGGTGCGGTGGCTGGACGACTTCGCGGCGGACGTGCGCTATGCGCTCCGGACCTTCGTCCGCAGCCTCGGCTTCACGCTCTCGGCGGTCCTCACGCTCGGGCTCGGGATCGGCGCGGTGACGGCGATCTACAGCGTCGTCCATCCGCTCCTGCTCGATCCGCTCCCCTTCGAGGGCGGTGATCGGCTGGCGCGGCTCTGGTACGCCGATCCGAGATCGGGGATGTCGATCACGCCGCACACGCCGGTGAGCGAGGCGTGGCAACGGGATGCTCGCCCGATCGAGATGATCGAGGAGTATGCCTACAGTGAGTTCAGGCATGGCGGTCCGGATGGCGTCGAACTCGTCTCCGGGATCCGTGTCTCGCACCGATTCCTCGACCTGCTCGGCCTCCGTCCGGCCCTCGGCCGATGGTTCGGGAGCGATGAGATGAGCGAGGACGCGGATGTCGTCCTCCTCGGGTACGGCTACTGGAAGCGTGCGTACGGGGGGCGTGCGGACGTCGTCGGCCAGACGATCGAGCTGGATGGGCGGCGGCGCACGATCATCGGTGTCGTCCCGGCGAAGCTCGCGGCCTTCGAGGCGCGCGACATCTGGGCGCCGCTCCATCCCACCCCCGGGTGCGAGACGATGGGGTGCGGGATGCTCCTCGCGCGGCTGCGGCCCGGCGTGTCCGATGCGGTGGCCGAGGGGGAGCGCACGGCGATCGCGGCAAGGGTCGTGGAGACGGAGGGGCTGGGTGCGGACTGGGGCGAATGGGGCGCGCGGCTGGTGCGGCCGCAGGACGAGCTCGCGACAGGGCTGCGTGGCGCGCTCCGGGTGGTGGCGGTCGCGGTCGGGCTGGTCCTCCTCGTCGGCGCGGGGCTGCTGACGCGCGGGCTGATCCGGCTCCAGGCCACCGACCCGGGGTTCCGGAGCGAGGGGCTCTATTCCGTCCAGGTCGTGTTGCCGGAGGCGGTGTTCGCGTCCGAGTCGAGCCGTGCTGCGCTGCGGGCCGAGCTGCTCGAGCGGCTCCGCGGAATGCCCGGGATCGAGGCGGCGACGATCGTGAGCAGCGCTCCGCCGCATTACGGCTTCATGCGCGGTGCCCCGGAGGCCGAGGGGGGCGAGAGGGTGGACGAGGTCACGCTCGTGAGCGCCGCGCGGGTGCACGCGGACTACTTCGCGACCGCGGGGATCCCGATCCTCGAGGGGCGGGGTTCACGGAGGCCGAGGTCGAGGCGAAGGCGCCCGTCGTCGTGCTCAGCGATCGGACCGCGCGGCGCCTCTGGCCGCAGGGCGGCGCGGTCGGGAGGCGGATGCGCTTCCACGAGGAGGGGGGGTGGCTCACGGTGGTCGGTGTGGCGGGCGAGATCGCCGCGCAGGGGGGGCTGCTTCGCTCCGGTCCGTCGCGGCTCCAGGCGCACCAGCCATTCTCGGAGTTCTCGGCACGCCTCCCGCGGCTCGGCGTCCTGCTGGTCCGGGCAGCGGGTCCGGACGACGCAGTGGCGGCCCGGATCCGGGCGTTCTTCCGCGCCGTCGCGCCGGACGTGGCGATCCGCGAGATCGCATCGGTCGACGCGCAGCTGGACAGGACCCTCGCCGGCCCACGCTTCAACGCCGCGCTCCTCTCCGCTTTCGCGACCCTCGCCCTCCTCCTCGCCGCGGTCGGGCTCTACGGCGTCCTCGCCTATGCGGTCCGGCGCCAGAAGCGCGAGATCGGGATCCGGAAGGCGGTCGGCGCGCCGAGGGGCGAGATCGTTCGTTCCGTCGTCGGAGAGGCGCTCACGCCCGTCGCGATCGGCACGGCGCTGGGGCTGGCCGGCGCGCTCGCGGCGGGGCGGGTCATCGAGTCGCAGCTCTACGGCTTCCCGGCGCGCGACCCGCTCACCTTCGTCGCCGTCGTCGGCGTGATGCTGGCGACGGCGCTCGTCGCCGCGCTCATCCCGGTGCGGCTCGCGACCCGGGTGGACCCGATGGTCGCGCTGCGGGCGGAGTAGGAGGGGACCGCCGAACGGGGGCGACCTCCGGCCTCGGGCGCCGGGCCGGCCGTCGCTCCCTCACGCGAACGCCTGCCCCCTCATGGAGGATGGCCTGCCCCCTCATGCGAACGCCTGTGACGCCTCGTCGAGCGCTGCGACCTCCTCGGCCGTGAGCTCGAGTTCGGTCGCGTCGAGGAGTTGCGTGAGCTGGGCGACGGACGTCGCGCTCGCGAGCGGCGCAGTCACGGTCGGCTTGGCGAGGAGCCAGGCGAGTGCGACGGTCGCGGGCGCGGCGCCGTGGCCGGCGGCGACGTCGTCCAGCGCGTCCAGGACGCGGAGCCCATCGTCGTTCAGGTACTTCGCCACGGCGCGGCCGCGCGCGGCTCCCTCCAGGTCCGCCTCGGTCCGGTACTTCCCGGTCAGGAACCCGCTCGCGAGCCCGAAGTAGGGGAAGACGGCGAGCCCGTGCGCCTCGGCGAGCGGGACGATCGACTCCTCGTAATACCGTCGGCTGACGAGGTTGTACTCCGGCTGCAGCGCGACCGGCACCGCGAGCCCGTCCTCGTGCGCGGCGCGGATCCACGCCTCGATCCGGTCCGGGCTCAGGTTCGAGATCCCGATGTAGCGGATCTTGCCCTCCGAGACGAGCCGGTCGAACGCGCCCGCGATCTCCTCGATCGGGATCCCCTCGTCGTCGTAGTGCGCATAGTAGAGGTCGATGTGGTCCGTCTGGAGCCGCCGGAGCGAGGCCTCCGCCGCGCGGGCAACGTTCTTCGGCGCGAGGCCCTTGAACTCCGGATGGTCGCCGACCTTGGTGGCGATGACGACGTCGTGGCGATTGCCGCGCCGGCGCATCCACTCGCCGAGCACCGTCTCGGACTCGCCGCCCCGGCCGCCCGGAGCCCAGTACGAGTACGAGTCCGCGGTGTCGATGAAGTTGCCGCCGGCGTCGACGAAGGCGTCGAGCACCTCTTCCGACGCCCGGGCGTCCGTCCGCGTCCCGAACGTGTTCCCGCCGAGGCCGAGCGGATAGATCTCCAGCTCGGTGTTCGCGATACGTCTCATGGTCCTTCCACCTCGAGTACGAAGGTGTTCGAGATCCGGTGCCGGAGCGGCAGCGGATCGCCGCGCCCGGAGTCCGGGTCGTAGCTCTCGTATACGGTCCAGACCATCCGGTACTCGCCTTCCGGGTCCTCGACCGTGAACTGCGGCGCCTGGTCGCTCCCGGGGTACCCGGCGGTGAGCCGGAGCGTGTCCGCATGGCTCTCGCCGGCCTGGATCACGACGGGCGGGCCGAGGCAGAGGAGCACGACCGGGCTCCATGCCAGCTCCCATCCGTCGTCGACCCGCTTCTCCAGCGAGGGCGGGTGCGTGCCCCGGCAGCTCGGGACGTAGACCGCGGCGTCCGTAGGGTTCGTGTAAGTGAAGGGGATCGACGCCTCGTACCCGGTCGGCGTACGCCGCAGCGTGTAGCGGTCCGCCGAGGTCCGGAGCGCGGGCGCGGCCGAGGCCGGGTCCGGCGATCGGGCGGCCGGCGGCCCATCCGCCGACTCGGGGTCGCCGCTACGGCACGCGGCGGCGAGGCAGGCCAGCGCCACCGCGCAGAGTGCTCGGATCACGGGATCGATCGTTCGCATCCAGTTCCTCCAACCCGGTCGCAGGGAGACAACGTTCGACCCCGGGAACGAACACGCAACCCCGATCCGGACGGCGGGCTGCACACACCGGGCCGTGGGGCGGCGGCGGCCGCGCATCTTCGGTCGGCCCCCGCTCCGCGCCCGCGGATGCGGGCCCGGCGGCCCCGGCCGGCTTGTCGGACGCTCCACGGCAGCACTATCTTGGCCGCACATGCAACAATGTCGTTTCGACGGCCCGTCCTGGCCCGGAATCCCCTGACAGTCGGAGAGTCGTATGGCCATGTCGCCTCTCGTCCCGCGCCACCGTTCCGCCCGCGTCCGATTGGCCCTGGCCTTCGCGGCGGCCGTCGCGATCTCCGGCGCGCTGAACCCGGCGTCGGCTCAGGAGCGCGATGAGCTCCATTACCATACCTTCTCCATCGCCGCCGTGGACCCGGAGACGGGGGAGAGCGGCGTGGCGGTCACCACCCGCGTCCCGTGTGTGGGGAACGTCGTGCCCTGGGTGCGCGCGGGCGTCGGCGCCGTCGCCACCCAGTCGCGGACCCGGGTCGAGTACGGCCCCGAGCTCCTGGACCTCCTGGAGCAGGGCGTCGCCCCCGACGAGGCTCTCCGGCAGCGCGTCGCCGCCGACGAGGGGCGTGAGCGGCGTCAGGTCGCCGTCATCGACGTCCAGGGCCGCTCCGCCCAGTTCACCGGCTCGGCCGTGTCGCCCTGGGCCGGCGAGCGTGCGGGGCCCTACTACGTGGTCCAGGGGAACCTCCTGGTGGGCGAGGAGGTGGTCGAGGCGGTGGCCCGCGTGTTCGAGGCGAGCCAGGGCTCCGGCCGGCACCTGGCGGACCGGCTGGTGGAGGCGCTGGAGGCCGGACAGACGGTCGGCGGCGATGCCCGGTCCGGGCGGCTCCAGTCCGCGGCGGTGATCGTGGCGGACCCTCGGGAGGGCCGGGCCGCGCGGCCGGACAGGGTCAGCACCCATCTGAACGTCTGCGAGCACCCCGACCCCGTGGCGGAACTCCGCCGGCAGTACGAGGCCGTGGCCGGGATCCTGGGGTACCGGACGCTGGAGCAGCCGGTGGGCCCCGACGTGGGGCAGCTCAAGATCATGCTCCACGTTCTGGGCTATTACCGGCCGGATGAGACGGAGCTGGAGCGGCGCGACGACTTCCTCCGCTACACCCCGGAGGCGGTCGAGGCGGTGGACCGGTTCCGGGCCGACGAGGGGCTCTCGACGCCACGGATCGGTACACCGCCCGGGTGGGTGGACCGGGAGACGGTCGAGCGGCTCTGGGCGGCCCTGGAGCGCCGGGGCCAGGCCCGCGCGGTCCGGGACCGGATCCGGGACCTCACGACGATCCGGAGGTAGCGCCGCACGCGGGCGCTCCGACCCGTGGGGCGCCGACACGTCGGCCCCGTCGGACGGGCGCCTACGGGGCCGTGTCGCCGTCGCGCGGGCCCGGGCGACTGGCGTGCGCGGCCCCGCCGTCGTCCGGGTCCTGTTGCGGTGTCAGCGTCGAGGCCAGCGTCCCGACCGAGGCGGGCGAGGCCGGCACCCGAACCGCGCGCGGGGCTCTGCCGAAGAGGTGTCGGTACGCCGGTCCGCAGATCCGGCCCTGGCAAGGCCCCATCCCGATCCGGGTATAGAGCATCGCCTGCCGGAAGGACCACCCCGGCTCGAGCGCGGAGAAGGCGACGTCCTCGCAGCGGCAGAGGATCGTGTCCTGCTCGGGGACCTCACGGAGCTCCGGGCGGAGGGCGAAGGTGGATTCGAGCCGTCTCGCGAACTCGTGTTCCCGGCGACGGAACGCGAAGAGCCGGTCCAGCCCCGACGTGTCGAGCACGGCCGCCGCCCCCGCGATCTCCCCCTCGACGAGCGATGCCGTGGCGCCGGCGATCCCGGTCGGCTCGCCGGCGCAGAAGACACCGTCGACCGTCGTGCGTTGCCATGGGTCGACGCGGACCCGGCCGTCGTCGACGTCGCAGCCCAGCAGCTCCGCGAGCTCGGTGTTGGGAACCAGTCCGAACCCGGTGCAGAGGACGTCGCACCGTTCGATCCAGCTCCGCCGGCCGTCGGTGAGTGTGACCTCTCTCACGGCGTCGTCCCCATCGGCGCGCACGACCCAAGCGTCCGGCACGAAGCGGGTCCCCGGGAGCGCCGCCCTGTAGGCCAGGGCCCGTGCGAGTCGGCCCGGCGTCCGCCACAGCCCGGCATGGAACCGTAACAGTGCCCGTTTGCTCGCCTGTTCGGCGATGACGGCGACCGTCGCGCCGTGGGCGCGCAGCGTCGCCGCCACGGCGAGGAGGAGCGGGCCGGACCCCGCGATGACGACGCGCTTGCCCGAGAACGACGCGCCGGACCGGAGGAGCGCCTGGGCTCCGCCGACCCCGATCATGTTGGGCAGGGTCCAACCGGGGAAGGGGAGGAAGAGCTCCCGGGCGCCGGTCGCGAGGATGATCCGGCCGGCCCGGAGCGAGATGCCTTCGGCATCGCGTTCGAGCGAGAGGACGAACCCGCCCGCCCTGTCCGCCCGTGCGTCGACGACGGCCGCGCCGAGGAGCGGGACCGCGCCCGACCGGTCCAGCCGCTCGAGCCGGCGCCTCGCCGGCGCCGGCAGCTCGGCCCGCGTGCGGTGCCGCCAGATCTGGCCGCCCGGCCGGGGCGACGCATCGAGGAGGACGGTGCTTCGCCCGGCCTCGGCCGCGCGGGTCGCCGCCGCGATCCCGGCGGGCCCTGCGCCGATGACGGCGACATCAAAGGCGTGCGAGAGCTCGGGCACACGTTCGCTCACGGTCGACACTCGAGGCAGGGATCAGGGCTCAGGAGCCGCCGTGGAGATCTTCATCCCGTCGCGCACGGGCACCAGGCAGGCCCGGCGGTGGGCGAGCCCGTCGATCGTGACGCGACACTCGTAACAGGTGCCCATCCCGCAGATCGGCCCGCGCGGCGCCCCGTCCACGGAGCGGCGGAACGCCGTCGTGCCGGCCAGCAGCAGCGCCGCGGCCACGGTGATGTCCGACGCGACCCGGACGATCTCGCCGTCGACCTCGATGGCGACCGTCGGCGCCGCGCCGGGCGGCCCGGCGGGCGCGCCCGTAGGAGCCGGGCGCCGGGCTTCGGACCTCTCGCTCATGGCCCCTGCCGTGTGTCCCCCAGGACGCGGCCCGGCGCGAACGGGGTCGGATCGATCGATGGGGCCCGGCCGAGAACGAGGTCGACGAGGACGCGCGCGGTCCCGACCGCCGTCGTGATCCCGAGCCCCTCGTGCCCGGCCGCGATCCAGAGCCCCTCGACCTCGGGCCAGGCGCCGACGAGAGGGCGCTTGTCCGGCGTCGCGGGGCGGAACCCCGTCCACGTCCGGATCACGGAGAGCGACGCGAGCGCCGGCATGAACGCGATGGCGCGCTCGAGCATACGGCCCAGGACGCGACGGTCGGGCGTGGGGTCCCACCCGACCAGCTCGCGAGACGAGCCGATCAATAGCTGTCCGGTACGACGAGGCTGAATGTTGAAGGCGACGGATTCCGTCGTCAACGTGTGCGCGCTCTGGAGGTAGCCGAGCTCGACGAGCTGGTGCGCGCAGAAGCCCGGGTACCGGTCCGTGACCGCGAGGTGCCCCTTCCTCGGCACGATCGGGAGCCCGGGCGTCAGCCCCGCCGCGGCCGCGCCGGCGGCGTTGACGACGAGCCCGGCCTCGATCCGTTCGCCGCCCTGCCGCAGCACCACGCTGCGCCCGTCGATCCGCGCGACCGCGCACCGCTCCCGGACCTGCGCGCCATGATCCTTCGCGCGCTCGACGAACCAGCGCGCGACCGCGGGTGGGTAGATGACGCTGTCGCCCGGGACACGGAGCGCGCCGGCGAGGCCCGGGCGGAGGTTCGGCTCCAGCCGGGCGATGTCGCCCTCGTCCAGGATCTCCGTCTCGACGCCCCGCTCGGCGTAGAAGGCGTGCTTCGCCCGGACGGCGTCCATCTGCTCGTCGTCCTCGGCGATCCAGAGCGTGCCGCAGAGGTCGACCTCGGCCGCGGCCGGGAGCTCGGGCATGAGCTCGGCCCAGAGCCGGGAGGAGTAGGCGGTCAGCGCGAACTGCGCTTCGGAGTCGTCCATGACGACGATCTGACCCATCCCCGTCGCCGTCGTCCCGCCGCCCACGAATCCGGCCTCGAGGACGAGGACGCGGAGCCCCGCGCGTGCGAGCTCGTAGGCGCAGGCCGCGCCGACGATCCCCGCGCCGATGACGACGGCGTCCGGCCGCGACGACGCGATCACGGCGCGCCGAACCCGCCGCGGAACGGGTCGTTCGGGTCGAAGCGCAACACCGTCTCGCCCGTGATGAAGGCCCGGCCCCGGATCCAGGGGATGAGCGCGTCGCCCTCACGGGTCAGCCACCCGGTGAAGCGGCCGCCCGTGATGCTCTCCTGGCGCCACTCCCGCCCGACCTCCAGACGGCCGCGCGCGTGCAGCGCCGCCATCGTCGCCGAGGTCCCGGTCCCGCACGGCGAGCGGTCGTACGCGCCGCCGGGGCAGAGCACAAAGTTCCGGGCATCGGCGCCCGCACCCGCGGGCGGGCCGGTCAGTTCGACGTGATCGATCTCCGCGCCGCCCGCGCCGGTCACGTCCTGGTCACGGAGCGCGGCCAGGATCGCGCGCGCCGAACGAAGCAGCTCGTCCAGTCGGGCGAGTTCGAGGGGCGGATCCAGGAGCCGGGTGATGAAGAACCAGTTCCCGCCGTAGGCGATGTCGCCGACGACCCGGCCGACGCCGGGCACGTCGACCTCGACGTCGAGCGCGTGGCAGTACGCCGGCACGTTCCGGATCGTGACCTCGCCTCCCGCGCCCGCCTCCGCGCCGACGGTACCGGCCGGCGTGTCGATCCGGATCACGCCCGGCGAGAGCCGCCCCAGATGCGCGAGCGTGCGGACGACGCCGATCAGCCCGTGCCCGCACATCCCGAGGTAGCCCACATTGTTGAAGAAGATGACGCCGGCAGCGGAGCCGGGCTCGACCGGCGGGGTCAGGAGCGCGCCGACGACGGCGTCGTGACCCCGCGGCTCGCGGACGACGGCGCGCCGGAGGTGGTCGTGGCGAGCGGCCAGCTCGGCCCGGCGCTCGGCCATCGTCCGGCCGGCCGGGAGCGGCCACCCGTCGACCACGACCCGCGTCGGCTCGCCCTCCGTGTGCGAGTCCACGACCGTGATCGTTTCCGGGTAATGCGTGCTCATCGCGGGCATCGGTGCCATCGGCCGGGTCGAAAGCGGTCCGGGATCGGGCGCGGCGGCCACGAGACGGCCGTTCCCATCCGCCACGCCCCTGCGAGCGACGGATGGGAGCGGGCCGTCCGGAGCTCGGACTGGACCCGCCGCGCCATGCGAACGGGACCTAACGCGCAGCGTTGCCGCGATGCTCCCGCAAGAATTCGAGGAGGGAATGACCCGCCCCCGTGATGTGCGCCGCGAGGAGCGCGCACGCACGATCGGCTTCGCCCGCCCGGGCCGCTTCCAGGATCGCGCGATGCTCGTCGCTCGCCCGCGCATGACCCTTCGTCAGCGAGAGCTGCAGACGAATGTACCGGTCGCTCTGGTTCTGCAGACTCTCGAGGATGCCCATCGTCAACGGCCGGCTGGCAGGGGCGAGGAGGACCTCGTGGAACTGCCAGTTCAACGCGCCCCACGTACTCACGTCGCCCGCGTTGAACGCATCCTCGTACCGATCCAGGATCTCATCGGCGCGGTCCAGATCGGACGCGTCGAGGTGAGGCAGCGCGCGCCGGAGGAGGTCGGACTCGAGCAGCGCACGAAGCTCGAAGAGCTCTCGCACCTCTTCGATCGAAAGCGAAGTGACCGTCGCACCATAATGCGGGCTGAGCGTGACCAGGCCCTCGGCTTCGAGCTGACGGAGCGCCTCGCGGACCGGGATCCGGCTCACACCCAATTCCGCAGCCAGTGCGTCCTGCCGCAACGGCGCGCCCTCGGGGTAGTCGCCACGCAGGATGCGCTCGCGCAGCGCCTCGAGCGTCAGCGTCGTCACCGTCTGACGCTGCACCGGCGCGTCCCGCCCCGAACCCGCCTGCAGGCCCGCCTTCCCACGCATCGACCCTCCACTGGAACGCGACATATCGCCTCACTTTCTCACATCGGTATGATCTATCCAGAACCCGCCCGGGCGCGGCGGTTCGAGAGCGTTGAACGGGAGAGCGCCTCCCGCCGCGAAGGACGGGGTCATCCGTGCACACCGTTTCGGACGGTACCGCTCTCGGAACAATATATCCCATCCCGCGCAACCGAAACCAGAGGTTGCGAATCCCCGTCACGGCGCGGCGCATCCTCCCCCCGCCGTGTCCTGGCGCGTCCTCGGCGCCCCCGGCAGCTTGCGGCCGACGACCGGTGCGCATATTGTATCCGAGCCTGGCGCGTCGTTGGGCCGGTGTCTCCCTCCTGCCGGTGCGGGGCGCGCTGTTCGACACGCCTTTCGGAGGATCCTCATGGACAGGAGCGACTGGGCCGGGGTCTTCCCGGCGATCACGACTCCGTTCCGTAGCGATGGAGCGGTCGATCACGGCTTCCTCCAGGAGCATGCGTCCTGGCTGATCGATCATGGCTGCAAGGGCCTCATCGCCCTGGGTTCGCTGGGCGAGGCGGCGACGCTGACGCGGGAGGAGAAGATCGGGATCCTCCGCGCGTGCTGCGAGGCGATCGCGGACCGTGTGCCCGTGGTCGCGGGGATCTCGGGGCTCGCGACGGCGGAGTGTGTCACGCTGGCTCGGGAGGCGGAGCGTGCCGGCTGTGCGGGTCTGATGATCCTTCCGCCGTACGTGTATCTGGGTGATGCCCGGGAGATCGAGGCGCACATCTCGGCGGTGGTCGAGGCGACGTCGCTCTCGTGCATGCTGTACAACAACCCCATTGCGTACACGACGGACCTGCTCCCGTCGCAGATCGAGCGGCTCGCGCGTTACGAGAATGCGGCCGCGGTCAAGGAGTCGAGCGGGGATATCCGCCGGCTGACGCAGCTCCGTGCGCTACTCGGAGACCGGCTCGCCCTCTTCGTGGGGATCGACGATGTGATTCTGGAGAGCGTCGCGGTCGGCGCGGACGGCTGGGTCGCGGGTCTGGTCAACGCGCTCCCTGCCGAGTCGGTCCGTCTCTTCGACCTGGCTTCGGCGGGCGAGTGGGAGGCGGCGCGTGAGCTGTACGAATGGTTCCTTCCTCTCCTTTGGTTCGATCTCGGTCCCAGGTTCGTGCAGAAGATCAAGCACGTGCAGGCGGCGGTCGGGATGGGGAACACGGTCGTGCGTCCGCCGCGTCTGGATCTGACGGGGCCGGAGCTGGAGGAGGTCGAGCGGGTCATCCAGGACCGCCTGGGCGCCCGCGTCGCCGTCTGACGGCGGCCCGGTCCCCGGGGCTGGCGGGTCCGTACGATTCACGTACATTGAGGGTTGCCAACGTCCTGTCTCGCCCGGCGCGACGGTGGCGCGCGGTCGCCGCGGCCGCACGCGCGTGTCCACGTGCCCACCCGCCTGCCGGTGCGTGCTGCCGATCCCAAGGACCCCGGGAACGATGACATCGGAGACTCCTCGCATCCTCGTCGCCGACGACCAGCCGGACGTGTTGGAGGCGCTCCGTCTCCTGCTCAAGGCGGAGGGCTTCGAGATCGAGACGCGGAGTTCGCCCGCCGGCGTGATCGAGGCGGTCGAGACCGGCGATTTCGATGCCGCCCTCATCGACCTGAACTACACGCGCGACACCACCTCGGGCCGAGAGGGGCTCGATCTGTTGAGCGTGCTCCGTGCGGGCGACTCTCGTCTCCCCGTCGTCGTCATGACGGCGTGGGGCAGCGTCGAGAGCGCGGTCGAGGCAATGCGCCGGGGCGCGGGCGACTATGTGGAGAAGCCGTGGGACAACCAGCGCCTCGTCTCGATCCTGCGCACCCAGGTCGAGCTGGGTCGTGCGCTCCGCCGGACCGAGCGCCTGGAGAGCGAGAACCGGCTGCTCAGGCGGGATGGCGTGCCGGAGCTGATCGCCGGCTCGCGTGCGATGCGTCCGATCCTGGAGCTGATCGAGCGGATCGGGCCGTCGGATGCGAACGTCCTGATCACGGGCGAGCACGGCACGGGCAAGGAGGTCGTCGCGCGGTGGCTGCACGCGGCCTCGCCGCGGGCCCAGCGATCGCTCGTCGTCGTCAACGCCGGCGGGATCAGCGACGGCGTCTTCGAGTCCGAGCTGTTCGGGCATGTGAAGGGCGCGTTCACGGATGCCCGCTCCGACCGTGTCGGCTATTTCGAGCTCGCGGACCGGGGCACGCTCTTCCTGGACGAGATCGGGAACATGCCGGCCGGCCAGCAGGCGAAGCTGCTGCGCGTGCTCCAGACCGGCGAGTTCCAGCGCGTCGGTTCGTCGCGGACGCAGCGTGTCGATGTGCGTGTGATCAGTGCGACGAACGTCGACATCCGTCGCGAGGTCGACGAGGGCCGGTTCCGCGAGGACCTGCTCTACCGGCTGAACACGGTCGAGATCCATCTCCCTCCGCTGCGTGAGCGGACCGAGGACATCCCGCGGCTGGCCACGCACTTCCTCGAACGTTCCGCCGGCCGATACCGCAAGCCGATCCGCGGCTTCGAGCCGGAGGCGCTGCGCCAGCTCGCTGCACACTCCTGGCCGGGCAACGTACGTGAGCTGGAGCACGCCATCGAGCGCGCGGTCCTCATGGCCACGGGCGACGTCATCCGCGTCGACGACCTCGGGCTGCGGCCGCGCGCGACGGACGCGGCCGCCGTCCGCCTCGAGGAGATGACGCTCGAGGAGGTCGAGAAGCACCTGATCCGTCGCGCGCTCGAGCGGCACGGCGGGAACGTGAGCCGCGCCGCGGACCAGCTCGGACTCAGCCGCAGCGCGTTGTACCGCCGGCTCCAGCAGTACGGGATCTCGCCGTGATCCGGTCGCGGCCGTGCCCGCAGCCTCGAGCGGCGTAGCCGGAACCGATGGTGCCACCCGCCAATCCCGATCCCCGTCGCCGCAGACGGGGCCTCGGCTATGAGCGACACATCGCGCTCCTCGCGCTCCTGACCGGCGCGCCGGGCGCCGTCGTCGCGCTCTCCCTCCTCTGGCTCGGTGACTACGAGCCACGGGTCCGGTGGACGTTGACGCTCTTCGTCGTCGTCTGCTGGTGGGCGCTCGTGGCCGTGCTCCGCGACCGCGTGATCCGCCCGATCCAGACGTTGTCGAACCTCCTTTCCGCGCTCCTCGAAGGCGACTACTCGCTCCGGCCCACGAGCGCGCGGTCCGATGACGACGCGCTCGGCCTCGCCTTCCGTGAAGTCAACGCGCTCGGCCAGACGCTGCGCGAGCAGAGGCTCGGCGCGCTCGAGGCGACGGCGTTGCTCCGGAAGGTCATGGACGAGATCGACGTCGCCGTCTTCACCTTCGACCACGAGCGCCGGCTCCGGCTCCTCAACCGTGCGGGCGAGCGTCTCCTCGCCCGGCCCTCGGAGCGGCTCCTCGGCCTCACGGCCGACGACCTCGGGTTGAGCGATGCGCTGGACGGCGGCGAGGGCCCGCGGACCTTCGAGGCGACGTTCCCTGGCCAGACCGGGCGTTGGGAGGCGAGGACAGGCGAGTTCCGGCAGGGCGGGCTGCCGCACCGGCTCCTCGTCCTGACCGACCTCAGCCGCGCGCTCCGTGAGGAGGAGCGGCAGGCCTGGCAGCGTCTGGTCCGCGTACTCGGCCACGAGATCAACAACTCGCTCGCGCCGATCAAGTCGATCGCGGCGTCGCTGCAGTCGCTCCTCGGCCGTGAGCCGGCGCCGGCCGACCTGCACGAGGACCTCCGCAGCGGGCTGCACGTAATCGCGTCGCGCACGGAATCGCTCAGCCGGTTCATGACGGCGTACGCGCGGCTGGCGAGGCTGCCGCCGCCGACGCCCGGCCCGGTCGACGTCGGCGCCTGGGTGCGGGAGGTCGTCGCGCTCGAGACGCGGCTCGAGGTCGCGGTCGTGGACGGGCCGCCCCTCGTGATCCGTGCCGACGGCGATCAGCTCGACCAGCTCCTGATCAACCTCGTGCGGAACGCGGCGGACGCTGCCGCGGAGACCGGCGGCGGCGTGAGTGTCGGCTGGCGGCTCGGCGGGCCCGGGCTGCTCGAGGTCTTCGTCGAGGACGAAGGGCCCGGGCTCCCCGAGACCGCGAACCTGTTCGTCCCCTTCTTCACGACCAAGCCCGGCGGCACCGGGGTCGGGCTCGTCCTCTCCCGCCAGATCGCGGAAGCGCACGGCGGGTCGCTCGCCCTCGTGGACCGCGAGGATCGGCGGGGCTGCCGCGCCGTGCTGCGGCTTCCGGTGCACGGGCCGAACGGCGGGTAGACGAACGGGGCACGGACGGCCGGTCGGCCTGACCGGCGCCATCATCATCGTCCCGCCGGGGTGGTCCGGGTGCGGAGGCGCGTGCCCGGACCCGACCTCGATCCCTGGCTTCGTCGTGGTACGGCACGGTCTTCGCACTTCTCGAGCCGTGGCGGCCTGTGGTGCACCAGGTGAGGGGACGATGGCCGAAGGGAAGCCGAGCCCGATCCGTGTAGGGGTTGCCGGGTTGGTCCCGACGCGTTCGGCGGGCCGTGTGTCCGGCGTGGGGCGGTTCCGCGGCGTGGGGCCCCGGTAGGCGGCGATGGCGCTCGCGCGGAGACCTGGACCGGAGGCCCTGCACGGGTCGAGCTCACCCTCCGAGCGGCTCCCCATCATCGAGCATGTCCCGGTCCGTTTCGGGGCCGACGACCGCGCCCGGATCGAACGCCACGCCGCCCGGCTCCGCCTCCAGGAGCCGGGGCTGGCCGCGACGGCCGCGTTCGGCCGGGGTGTGCGTCCCGGGGTCGGCGCAGGACCGTGGCTGCACATCCATGACACATCCTCGCTCCGGATCACGGGTCGCTCCCACGCCAGCCCGCTCGAGTACCGCGCCTTCGCGCTCGCCGGCGCTGGCGACATCGTGGCGCTGCACGTCCCGCGAGATACCGCCTTCGAGGCGTACTGCCGCGATGTGCTCGGGTTCGGCGAGCTCGAGGTCCTGCGGGCCGCTACGGCCGGTCCGAACGCCTCGCTCGCGATGCGGTGCGTGCGCGACCCCTGGGTCCTGGACCGCCTGGTCGCGAGGGCCGAGGAGGCGGGCGGGCTGACGGTCCACCCCTATCTCGGGTCGGGCGGCGTCTGGGCGCTCGCCGGCCGGATCGCGGCCCGGTCGGGCGATCCGGTCCTGGTCGCGGCGCCGCCGCCCCGGCTCGCCCGTCGCGTCAACGACAAGATCTGGTTCACGCAGCGGGCCGAGGAGCTCCTCGGTCCGCGCTCCGTCCCATCCAGCCGGGAGACGTACAGCCTCGCGATCTTGGCCGGCGCGGTCCGGGACCTGGCCCGGGACCATGACCGGATCGGGATCAAGCTGCCCATCGCCGCGGGCGGTGCGGGCAACGTCGTGATCGACACGGCGTCGCTCCGTGAGCTCCCGCTCACCGTGATCCGGGACCGGCTGGCGCGGCTCCTCGCGCGCGCGGCGTGGGGCGACCCGTTCCCGCTCCTCGTCTCGGTCTGGGAATCGCCCGTGGTCCTCAGCCCCTCGGTCCAGCTCTGGATCCCGCACGCGGTCGACGGGCCGCCGATCGTCGAGGGGATCTTCGAGCAGCGGTCGTCCGGCCTCATCGGCCGCTTCATCGGCGCGGTCCCGGCCGAGCTGCCCGGTGCGCTGAGGGAGCGGATCGCGGCCGAGGCCGCGCTGATCGGACTCCTCTTCCAACAGCTCGGCTACTTCGGGCGCTGCAGCTTCGACGCGATCCTCGTCGGCGAGCGCCTCGAGGACGCGGAACTGCACTGGGTCGAGTGCAACGGCCGCTGGGGCGGGACATCGATACCGATGACGCTCGTCAACCGTCTGACCGGCGACTGGGCGACGGCCCCTTTCGTCATCGCCCACCCGGAAGGCTGCCCGCGCCTGCCTTTCGCCAGGGTCCTCGACCGGACCGCGGACCTCCTCTTCCGCCCCGGCGCCCGTTCGACCGGCGTCGTCTACCTCTCGCCCGGCGGCTTCGACCCCGAGGGCGGGCTCAAGTACCTGGTCATCGCCCGTGATCCGGGCGGGGCGCAGCGCGAAGCGGACGAGGTCGTGGCCCGGCTCCGGGCCTGAGGCCGCTGCCCGTGTAGGGAGATCCACTACGCCCGGTCGGGGATCGCCCGGCCGGGCGTTGGGGGATTTCACCACGCCCGGTTCCGGGTCCATCCCGACGCCGATCACGGAGACTCCCCGACAGACGCCGCTACGCGACGCCGCTATCCTGGTTCAGGGTCCCCGCCGGTCCGGCGGGGCCGGAGCGGTCAGGGAGGGGCCGGTGCGGTGATGCGGCGGATCGTGCCGCGGGGTGGGCGGAGCACCGGCCCCGGAGGTCGAGATCGAAAGAGAGGGCGCATGTTGAGGCTGGTCCTGTCCGTCGCGGGCGTCGTCGTCGTTGGCGGCCCGCTCGTCTTCTTCGTGTGGCACGAGCTGAGCGAGGCGTTGCTCGGCCGGCCGAACGGCGCCCGTCTCGCGCTCGCCGCGCTCTTCCTCCTCCTCCTGGCCGGCGTCCTCTCGCGCTTCGCGCGCTATCTCCAGGACCTCGAGGCCCGAGGGCGCGAGGGGCGGCGCGAGGACGGGCTCCTTACGCAGTCGTGAACCTATCCCATCCCTGACGGAGGCTCCGATGAAGGGAAACACGTGGGCGTCGGACAAGGCCGGCGTGGAGGGGTCGCTCCTGACCGACGTGGCGGAGGGCGACGAGGTGCAGACGGCCGGCGACCTGATCGGGGAGGATCCGGAACCGACCGGCACGTTGTTCTTCATGATCCTCTTCCTCCTCATCATGGTCGGCCTCTGGGTCACGGTCTACTGGATGCTGCTGGAGAGGTGAGGCGATGCAGATCCACCGCTACGAGAAGGCATTCCTCGGCATCTCCGTCGTCCTGCTCATCGGCTTCATGGGCGCGCTCTTCTACTCGGCGTTCGGGATGGGGATCATGCTCCCGACCGACGAGGGGCAGATCGACCCGGCCGCGGTCCGGACGACGCCGCCTTTCGACTCGCCGGGCGTCCGTGAGACCGCACCGGGCAAGTACGAAGTCGTCATGATCGGCCAGGCCTGGGCCTTCGTCCCGAACGAGGTCCGCGTCCCGGCCGGCGCCGAGGTCACCTTCGTCGGCACGTCGACCGACGTACTGCACGGCTTCGGGATCGAGGGGACGCGGGTCAACATGATGCTCGTCCCCGGCCAGATCTCGCGGCTGACCTACACCTTCGCCCAGCCGGGCGAGCACCTGATCATCTGCCACGAGTTCTGTGGCCTCGGCCACCACGTGATGTACGGAAAGGTGATCGTCGAATGAGTACGACCGTCGCAACGCTGCCGGCCGTCGGGAACCCCGTCGTCCACGACCCGAGCGGCTTCGATCTGCCCCGTTCGCACAAGGCGCTGATCCGCTGGCACGTCTACATCGCCTTCGCGGCGATGGGGATCGCCGTCGTGCACGGCCTCGCGCAGGCGCTCAGCTACGCCAACATCGATGTGTTCGGCTGGTTCCCGGGGCTGAAGACGTATTACCAGGGGCTCACGATCCACGGCGTCTTCAACGGGCTCGTCCTGACCTTCGCCTTCGCGAACGGCTTCGTCTCGCTCGCCGCGGCCCGCGGCTTCAGCCGGCCGCTGAATACGGGGCTGCTGCACGCCGCGTTCTGGACGCTGATCGGCGGCGTCGCGCTCGCGAGCTTCGCGATGTTCACCGGCCGCTCGAGCGTGCTCTACACCTTCTACGCGCCGCTCCAAGGGCACTGGACGTACTACCTCGGGCTCGCGCTCCTCGTGGTGAGCACGTGGCTGACGGGGCTCAACATCTTCGTCACGCTCCGGGCGTGGCGGCGCGACAATCCGGGCGAGCGCGTCCCGCTCCTCGGGTACGTCTCCGTCGCGACCTACGCGATGTGGCTCCTCGCCTCGATCGGCGTGACCGTCGAGGTCGTCGTCTTCCTCCTGCCCTGGTCGCTCGGGCTGACGAGCGGCGTCGACCCGCTCGTCATGCGGTCGCTCTTCTGGTTCAGCGGGCACCCGCTCGTCTACTTCTGGCTGCTGCCCGCGTACATCTCCTGGTACATGATGGTGCCGAAGCACGCGGAGGGGCGGCTGCTCAGCGACTCGATGACGAGGATCGTCTTCATCCTCTTCATGCTCCTCTCGATCCCGACCGGGTTCCACCACCAGTTCACGGACCCCGGGATCGGGACCGGGATGAAGGTGATCCACATGATCATGACCTTCGGCGTCTTCTTCCCGAGCCTGGTCACCGCCTTCTCGGTCGTCTCGGCGCTCGAGGTCGGCGGCCGGCGCCGGGGCGGACGGGGCGTCGTCGGCTGGTTCTTCAAGCTGCCGTGGCGTGAGCCCGCGCTCACCGCGCAGCTCCTCGCGATGCTCGTCTTCGTCCTCGGCGGCGTGACCGGGCTCATCAACGCGAGCTACAGCGTGAACCAGGTCATCCACAACACGACGTGGGTCCCGGGACACTTCCACCTGACGGTCGGGACCGCGGTCGCGCTGACCTTCATCGGGATCACGTACTGGATGATCCCCTGGCTCAAGGGCCGGGAGCTGTGGGGCCGGGGCCTGGCCGTCGCGCAGTCGTGGATCTACTTCATCGGCGTCCTGATCTTCTCGCGAGGGATGATCTCCGGCGGACTGGAAGGGCTGCCCCGCCGCACGTTCCGCGCGGCCGCACCCTACACCAAGGAGACCTGGGACCTGGCCGGTGTCTGGACCGCGGTCGGCGGGACGCTCATGTTCCTGGGCGCCGCGCTCTTCCTGCTGATCCTCTTCATGACCGTCTTCTTCGGGAAGCGGAACGAGCGCCAGGAGATCCCGTTCACCGAGACGGCGCAGATCCCGGCCAGGACCGGGTGGGAGACGAAGCTCGACCGGTTCGGGTGGTACGTCGCCGCGGCGGTCGTCCTGATCCTCCTGGCGTATGGGCCGTACCTGATCACCGCGTTCCCGCCGGCGATCAGCGTGCCCGGGTTCAAACTCTTCTGAGGGTCCGCCCGCGAGGCCCGCGCGCTCCGGCCGCCCGCGCCAGGGTGCCGGAGCGCGCTGCCATGGAGAGGACCGGCGCCCCCGCCATGGCCCGATTCGAAGTGGTCGTGCCGATTGGCTCGAGGTGCCCGCGCCGCCGATCGGTTCGCGACGCGCGCCCCGGTCCGCGCGGCCGCGCTTGCGCCCGGACCCGCCTGCCCGTAACGTCGGCGATATACTGGACCATGGCCTCCGCCGCGGCCTGCGCCGAGGCGGCCCTTCCCGGAGGAGTAGGACGGATGAGTGAGATTCACGACTACATCGATGCCAACCTGGACCGGTTTCGCGAAGAGCTCTTCGAGCTCCTCCGGATCCCGAGCGTAAGCGCCCGGAGCGAGCATCGCGGCGACATGCGCGCCGCCGCGGAGTGGCTGCACGCGAGGATGACGGAGATCGGGCTCGACGCGTCGATCGAGGAGACGCCGGGCCATCCGATCGTGCTGGGCGAGTGGCGTGGCGCGGACGAAGGCGCGCCGACGATCCTTATCTACGGCCACTACGATGTCCAGCCGCCGGAGCCGGTCGAGCTGTGGACGTCGCCGCCTTTCGAGCCGACCGTCCGGGACGGGCGGATCTACGCACGCGGTTCGGTCGACGACAAGGGCCAGCTCTACCTTCACCTCAAGGCGCTCGAGGCGCACCTCAGGACGACCGGCCGGCTCCCGGTCAACGTGATCGTCCTCGCGGAGGGCGAGGAAGAGGTCGGGAGCCCGAACCTGCTGCCTTTCATCGAGGCGAACGTCGACCGGCTCAGGGCCGACGCGATCGTGATCTCGGACTCGGCGATGTTCGCGCCCGGGATGCCGACGATCGACGCGTCGCTCCGCGGGATCGCCTACATGCAGATCGACGTCGAGGGCCCCGCCCAGGACCTGCACTCCGGGACCTACGGCGGCGCGGTCGTCAACCCGGCGACGGCGCTGGCCCGGATCATCGCATCGTTCCACGACGAGGACGGGCGTGTGCAGATCGACGGCTTCTACGACGACGTCGACCCGATGCCCGAGTACCGTGAACAGATCCGCGCGCTCCCGTTCGACGACGAGGCGTTCCGCGCCGAGGTCGGCGCGCCCGCGCTCGGCGGCGAGAAGGGGTACACGACGCTCGAGCGGGTCTGGATCCGGCCGACCGTCGAGGTCAACGGCCTCCTCTCGGGCTACACGGGCGAGGGCTCGAAGACGGTCCTCCCGTCGAAGGCGATGGCGAAGGTCAGTTGCCGGCTCGTCCCGAACCAGGACCCCCGGAAGATCGCAGAGCTCTTCCGGGCGCACGTCGAGCGGGTCGCACCCGAAGGCGTGACGGTCACCGTCCACGACCTGCACGGCGGCGAGCCGTGGCGCGCGCAGCTCGGCGGCCCGGTCTACGAGGCCGCGGCCCGTGCGCTCGAGCGCGCGTTCGGCCGGCCGCCGGTCTACGCAGGCACCGGCGGCTCGATCCCGATCGTGACCTCGTTCGAGCGTGTGCTCGGCGCGCCGGCCCTGCTCATGGGGTTCGGGCTGCCGGGCGAGAACGCCCACGCGCCGGACGAGTGGATGAGCATCGAGAACTTCGAGAAGGGAACGCACGCGGCGGCCGCGCTCCTGACGGAGCTGGGCGGCTGACGGCGGGAGGTCCGGCGGTCGGCTCAGGTCGCGTCCTCTCCGCCGGCCGCCGCACCGGCCGCGGCCGTGATGAGCGCTTCACGACCGGCCGCGGCCCACTCCTGCAGGATCTGGCGCCGCAGGCCCTGGACCTTGTCCGGATAGCGGAAGCAGTCCGGCGTGTTGGTCCCGAGGACGCACCCGTTGTAGCCGAGGAGGGCCCGGCGCTCATCCCCGCGGAACCGTTCGAGGTACCAGGCCAGGATCGCGGTGCCGTAGCACAGGTTGTCCTCGACGTCGTAGAGGTCGATGCCGCACCCGGCCACGCGCCCCGTCCACGCTGGCATGACCTGCATCAGCCCGCGCGCGCCGACGGGGCTCGTCGCCCGCGGCCGTCCCCCGCTCTCGACCAGCACGATCGAGACGACGGTCGCGGGGTCGACGCTGTGGCGGTACGAGAACTCGACGAGCGGCCACGCGACCTGCCTCGCGGTCGATGCAGGCACGCCCCGCCTCTGGAGCGCCGCCTCGACCGGCTCGACGTGGTCCCGGTAGAGGACGATGTAGTCCTCGGTCCGACGGCCTTCGTGGCGGAGGTCGGCCATCTTCCGGCTCAAGAGCTCGAGCTCCTCCGGCGTGGTCCGATCCTCCGCGACGACGCGGACCGGCGCGCCGTCGGGGAGCGCGAGCGCGCGGCTCGTCAGCCGGCCCAGCCCGAGACCGCCGAAAAGGAGGAACGGCACGAGGAACGGGAGGACGCGCCCCCGGCGGACGAGCCGCTCCAGGTCGGCGATCATGTCGGCGCGCGGCGCCTCGGCTGCGGCGTCCCGTTCCCGGCGCAATCGAATCATCCGTCCTGTTCCCTCCCTACGCGACGGCCGTGTACGACCGGTCCCGGGCCGGGACGGCTCGCTCCGCCCGGCCGCACGCCGGTCCGGCCGCCGGCCCTACGCGGCACCGCGCGCGCGGGCGATCAGCGCTGCAAGCTCCTCGCCGGTGAATCGATAAGTCATCTTGCAGAACTCGCACGTCAGCTCGCTGTAGCCGCGGCCGGCATCCTCGGCGTGCAGCCGGGTCAGTTCGTCGGAGCCCAGGAGCACGAGCGCGCGCTCCGCCCGTTCCCGGGAGCAAGGACAGTGCACACGCACCGGCATCCGGGCCAGGACCTCGAACCCGTCGGGGAAGACCCGGCCCAGGATCGCCTCGGGCGTCTCGCCCGCACGCAGCATCTCCGTCGGGTGCGGCAGCCGCCGGATCGCGGCCTCGAGACTCGCCACCCTCTCCTCATCCAGGCCCGGGAGGAGCTGGACCAGATATCCGCCCGCAGCTTCGACCGATCCGTCCGCACGCACGAAGACGCCCAGCCCAACCGCCGAGGGGACCTGCTCGCTCCGGGCCAGATAGTAAGCCAGATCATCCCCGATCTCGCCGGAAACGAGCTCGACGGTGCTCGCATAGGGATGACGAAGACCGAGGTCGCGCGTCACCCCGAGGTGGCCCGTGCGCCCGACCGCGCCGGCGACGTTCAGCTTGCCGCCCACGGCCTGCTCGATCTCCGGCCGCGGGTTCTCCGCCAGCCCACGGACCTCGCCCGCACCCGTCGCGGTCGCGAGCAGCGTGCCCGCCGGACCGTCACCACGGACACGGAGCGTGACCGTGTGCTCCTTCTCCTTCAGCATCGCGCCGAGGAGGAGCGCCCCCGTCGCCAGCCGCCCCAGCGCGGCCGTCACCACGGGATCGGTGCCCTGCCGCTCACGGAGCTCCGCGACGACAGTCGTCGTGTCCACGGCGAACGCACGGACCAGCCCGTCCAGTGCGGTGGCCCGGACCAGGCGGGCGGCGCTCGCCCGTTCAGTCATCTGCATCGGATCCTTCCCGTCGATTCGTGGCCGAGGTGGAACGGCACCGCGACCGGAACGCGGATGCCCCTTCCCGCACGCACGCGGATCTCCTGCGCGCGCGATGGCCATCGGCATACGTACGACGAACCACGGCCCCGCGCCGGGGCCGTGGTCCGATCACTGGTACACTGGTGCTACGTCGGGAGTGCCAGCGGCGGGCGCCGTATTACCAGTCGTCGTTCTCCGGATGAGGCTCCCGAACCAGGACCAGGATCGCCGCCTGAGGAACGACGAGGTACTTCTGGTCCTCGAACGTGATCTCCACCGCGGCTCGGCGGAAGAAGATCGCATAATCGCCAACCTTCGCCTGTACCGGAAGGTAGCGCGCTTCACCACTCGAGATCTTCCACGGCTCGTCGTTCAGCTCCGTAGGCGCTGAGATCGGCGTGCCGGGACCGGCGGCGACGACCGTGCCGCCCTGGACCGCTTGACTGTCTACGGCCGTCGGCGGGAGGTACAGTCCGACACGGCTCCGATCCTCGCCCTCCTCAGGCGCGATCAGGACCCGGTCGCCGACGACGATCAAACGCTTGCGATTCATTTCCATAGCCTGTCAATGATGGCGCAACCGGCCCTTCTGTTCAAGGGCCGCCGGCGCGCCCCAAACAGCTATGGTCGCGCCCCACGGGGCGAGGCACCCTGTTGCGCCCGCGAGGCGTGGTGGACGCGGGACCGATCCTGGACAAGGAGGCGAGATGATGGGCAGTGCAGTGGACCGGCGCGGGGTCCGTCGGCGTCGCGACGGCGTGAGCCGTCGGCCGTTCACGTTCCTCCTGGACTCGGAGCTGGTGGAGCGGGCGAGGCGGGAGGTGGGCGAGGGCGACATGGTCCGGAGCATCGAGGCCGCGTTGACCGCGGCGATCGACTACCAGCTCTGGGTCCGGGAAGTCGCCCGGGGCAGACGGAACGCGCTCTCGTGAGCGGCCGGCCTCATCCGGATGCTGGGACGAGGCGGTCGCTCGCGGAGGCGACCTCGGCCGCGATCCGCCGTGCCGCGTCGCTCGGCGGTCCGGCTCGCGGCGGTTCCGGGGGCGCGGCGCCCGGCACGGACGCGGTGGCCGGCCTGGCGGGCGGGGGTGGAGCTGGCCAACGGACCGGCGTCGCATCCGGCCGCTCTCGTACGCGGTCGGCCAGGACCTGCTGGCAGCGCTCGGCCGCATCGTTCAGCCCGAGGCCGGCGAAGGCGAGGCCGAGGGCGTGGATGACGGCGGTCCGCTGGGCCTCGTCGGTCGTTCGGCCGATCGCCTCCCAGCCGTGTTCGATCGCGGCGTCGAGGTCGCCGGCCTCGACCTTGGCGAGGCAGATCCCGACGAGTGCGTCCGCGTAGAGCGTCGGTTCGGCGTGTTCGACGGCGTGCTCGAGCATCCGCTCGTAGAGTCGGCCCGCCTCGTCGGGTCTGCCCCGTTCCCGGAGGACGAGGGCCAGCGCCTCGGCGGATCGGGTCCACTGCTGCGGATGGGTCAGTCGATGGGCGAGGTCGACGGCGAGGCGGAACGCCTCCTCGGCATCATCCCAGCGGCCGCTCTTCCGGTGGATGCCGCCGAGGAGCCGGAGCGCAGTGACCTGCTCGGGATCGAGACGGTAGGCCTCCGCGATCTCCAGTGCGATTCGGTAGCATTCGGCCGCGCCGTTCAGGTGGCCGGCGGCCTCGATCATCTCGCCGAGGTCGAGCGTCGCGGTCGTCAGGGCGAGGGGCGTTCGGAGCCGGACCTGGCGGAGGAAGCGTGTGAGGCGGATCCGCTCCGGGTCGCGGGCCGGGAGGAGGCCGAGCTCCTCCCGGACCCCCTCGACCTGCCGGTCGAACGAATCGGCGGGGACGGCATCGACGCCCTGGGCGAGGAGGCGCCGTACGGGCCGGAGCGCGAGGAACCGGAGCCGGACGCGGCGCCCCAGATCCGGGTCGCGCTCCCGGGATTCGAGGTCCCGGAGAACGGGCCAGCCGGGGAACGCCTCGTCGCGTGCGGGCGGCGGCAAGGACGCGATCCTGTCGTACCGTGCCATGGTCGGTCAATCGAGGCTCGAGGGACCGTGCGACGCCCGATCGGCCGTACACTCTGCGATGAAGGCGTCGAGTGCGCGTTCGAAGCTCCGGTCGTGGCGGGGCGGCGGCGGACGGTCGCCGAGCGTCGCCCTGAGCGCGCGCCGGAACGCAGCGCCGGAGGAGTAGCCCAGCTGGCTGGCGACCGACTCGATGCTGCGCCCGGGTTCCCGGAGCCAGTGCAGTCCGAAGAGTACGCGGAGCCAGAGGAGCAGCCGGCCCGGCGTCGGCAGCGCCCACCGCTCGCAACGTCGCTCGAGCGACGAGACGGAGATCCGGATCGTGCGGGCCAGGTCGGGCACGCGGATCCGCCCTGGTACGCCCTCGGCGGCGAGGCTGATGAGCGCGCGGGCCTCCTCGGGGACCCGTCCGAGGAGGCGTTCGCTGATCATCGTCGCGGGCCCGGTCCCGAGCGACCGGTCCAGGAGTTCGATGATGATGTGGCGGTCGTCGGCGTCGCGGGCGGGGATGACGTCGGTCGCGCCGGCCTTGCCGAGCCGGTAGAGGGAGCGGCCGTCGAGTTCACCCCAGACCAGGATCGGGGTCAGCGGGAAGCGTTGCGAGAAGCGCAGGACCCGAAGGACGCCGTCCTTGCGGGCCTCGGAGTGCAGGTCGGCGATCGCGACGGCGACAGGGCGCACCCGTACCAGGCGATCGAGTTCTCGCCAGGTTCCGGCCCACAGGACATCGTGAGGAGCTGCCGCGGCGGTGAGGCTCGCCCGATCCGCCGGGTCGGGGAGGAGCGCGGCGATCAGGGCCATCGTCTGACTCCGGTACGGGGGCCGACTGCCCGATCCGGTAGTTTACGCCCGCGCCCCGCCGATCGCAAGTTGCTCGATCGCGCTCCGCCCCGCGGCCCGGACCCGCTGATCCGAGCGGTCCGGCGCTCGTGTCACCCGGTCTTGCCGGCCGGCGCCGGCCACGCGGTCGGCAGCTCGGACTCGAGCCACCTGTGCTCGCCGGCCAGGATCTGTTGGGCGACGCGGTACCGGGCGATATCGTCGTTCCGGAAGATGGCACGGAAGTGCCCGGCGATCCGCCGTCGCGCGCCGCGGCAGAAGATGTCGGCCACGGTGACCGGCCCGCGGTTCGACGGGCCCGCGCGGAGCAGCGACTGCGCCCGGGTGCAGGTCGCGGCCATCGCGAAGAGTTCGGTCCCGATGTCGACGAGGCGGAAGAGCTGTGACTGTCGCCGCTCGAGGGCCGGGCCGTATCTCGCCATCAGGAACGCGAGCGTCCTGGCCAGCCGCCTCGCGGTCCGGTCCGCGTAGCGCATGTGCGCGGCCAGCGGTCCGAACCCGGCGTGCCGCGGCCAGCGCCCCCACCCTACGAGGGTCGATCCGACCCAGCCGGCCATGTGCGTGCCGAGGCCGACGAGGCTCTTCGCCTTGGCGCCGACCGGCGCATCCGGATCGAGCATGGCGCCCGCGCGCTGGAGGTGCGGGTCGACGGCCTCACGCGCGATGAAGAGCCGCATGATCTCGCTCGAGCCCTCGAAGATCTCGTTGATGCGCAGGTCGCGCATCATCTTCTCGAGCGGGATCGGCGCTTCGCCGCGGCCGGCGAGCGACTCCGCCGTCTCGTAGCCCCGACCGCCGCGGATCTGCATCGTCTCGTCGACGACGCGCCACGCGGCCTCCGAGTTGAACAACTTCGCGATCGCGGCCTCGAGGCGGATGTCGTAGCGACCGGAGTCTGCCATCGCGGCGGAGACGTCGGCCACGGCCTCCATCGCGAACGTCAGGGCGGCGAGTTCGGCGAGCTTCTGCGCGATCGCGTCGTGCTTGCCGATCTGCGCGCCCCACTGCTGACGCTCGGCGCTCCACTCCCGCGCGACCTGCAGACACCACTTCCCCGCCGCGGCGCACGTCGCCGGGATCGTCAGACGCCCCGTGTTCAGCGTGATCAGCGCGAGCTTGAGCCCCAGACCCTCGCCCCAGAGGACGTTCTCCTTCGGGACCCGGACGTTCGTGAAGCGGATCACGCCGTTCTCGATCCCCTTCAGCCCCATGAAGTCGCAGCGGTGGACGACCTCGACGCCGGGCCAGTCGTTCTCGACGATGAACGCTGTGATCCCCGGCCGCTTCCGGCCCTCCCGCGCCGGCGTCCTCGCCATGACGACCATGACCTCGGCGATCGGGCCGTTCGTGCACCACAGCTTTTCGCCGTTCAGGATGTACGCCTCGCCATCCTCCGTCGGCTCCGCCGTCGCGCCGATCCTCGCCGGGTCGCTCCCCACGTCCGGCTCCGTCAACGCGAAGGCGCTGATCGCGCCCTTCGCGAGCCGGGGGAGGTAACGACGCTTCTGCTCCTCCGTGCCGAACATGTTGAGCGGCTGCGGAACGCCGATCGACTGATGCGCGGAGAGGAGCACGCCGAGCGCCGTCGAATAACCGCCGATCACCGAGATCGCACGGTTGTAACCCCGCTGCGAGAGCCCGAGGCCGCCGTATTCGCGAGGGATCTTGAGCCCGAAGGCGCCGGTCTCCCGGAGCGCGTCGATCACCTCCGGCGGGACGCGGCCCTCACGCTCGATACGGTACGGGTCGAGGGTGCCCTTCAGCGCCTCCTCGACCCGCGCCAGGAATTCGTCCGTCCTCGCCTCGACCTCGGGATCGGGAGCCGGGAGATCCAGCAGGTCCAGCCGGAGTCGGCCCAGGAACAGCTCCCGCACGAAGCTCGGCAGCTTCCACTCCGTCTCCCGCGCCGCCTCCGCGACGGCGCGGGCCTCACGCTCACTGACCTTCACCGTGGCTGCGTTCATGCTGAACCCCCTCGCGACCATCCAGGAACCCGTGGCGTGCCGCCCCTTCGCAACTCCATACACCTGGCCGCCGAACAGTGTTCGTCAATGTAGGCGGCGCAGGTGTGGAGCGCAATTTTTCCGTTGCGGCTCAGGTCGCCGGCGCGCCCGGCCGTCTCAGTTCGTATTCTCGCGGCGGCTCGGCCCCGAGCAGGTGTTGCACGAAGTAGTCCCACCGCCTCCGGATCATGTACGGCTCCATGCTGAACCCGTGGCCTCGGTTGGGCATGACGATGAGGTCGAAGTCCTTGTTGTGACGGATCAGCTCGTCCACCAGGAGGAGCGTCATGTTCGGGTGGACGTTGGAGTCCATCGTCCCGTACGCCAGGAGGAGGCGTCCCTTGAGGTTCCCGGCGAGGAGGTGGTTCGCCTGGTTGGTGTAGCTGTCGGTCCCGTCCTCGTGCTTCCGGAGGAGGCCCTGCCACTTCTCGCCCCAGTAGTAGGTGTAGCCGCGGTTGTCGTGGTTCCCTGCGGTCGCGACGGCGACGTGGAAGAAGTCCGGGTAGCGCAGGATCGCGCCCGCGGCAGCGAACCCGCCGCCGGAGTGTCCGTAGATCCCGACGCGTCCGAGGTCGATCCAGGGGAACCGCTCGGCGAGCTGTCGCACGCCTGCGATCTGGTCTTCGAGCCCGTTGTCGCCCATGTCGCCGTAGTATGTGGCGTGGAACTCCCTGGACCGCATCGGCGTCCCGAGCGCGTCAATCTGTACGACGACGAACCCGAGTTCGGCGAGTGCGCGTGCATCGCCGCGCGCGGCGGAGAAGCTGCGAGTCCCGACGCTCCCGGTCTGCGGGCCCGGGTAGATCGAGACGATGATCGGGTACGACTTCGCCGGGTCGAAGTCCGTGGGTCGGAACATGAGTCCGTGGAGGTCGGTCTCGCCGTCGCGTGCCTTGACGGTGAACGGCGTCGGCGGCGTCCAGCCGGTTTCGAGGAGGCGGTCGATCTCGGCGGTCTCGAGCGTCGTGATCACGCGGCCGTCGGCGCGGCGGAGCGTGGTGACAGGCGGCTGGTCGACGCGCGACCAGGTGTCGATGATGTAGCGTCCGGACGGCGAGATCGTGACGTCGTGGTCCGCGTCCTCCGGTGTGAGGAGCGTGAGTCTCTTCCCGTCGAACCGCACGCGGTAGAGGTGGCGGAGGTACGGGTCCCGCCCCGGCTCGCGGCCGACGCCGGTGAAGTAGATCCAGCGCCCGTCCTCATCGACGTGCAGGATCTCGAGGACGTTCCACTCGCCGGAGGTGATGCGGTTCTTGAGCCGTCCGTTCCGGAGGTCGTACAGGTAGAGGTGGCCCCAGCCGTCGCGCTGGGAGAACCAGATGATCTCGTTCGAGGCGTGGAGGACGCGCCAGTTCGGGTTCCCGCGGCCCGCGGCGCTGGACTCGAAGAACGGCTCGCCCGTCTCCTCGAGCACGGTCCTGACCTCGCCCGTCTCGGGGTCGGCGATCCGGAGCCGGACGTGCTTGTAGTCGCGAGAGGTCGAGACGTAGGCGAGGCGCGTCGCGTCCGCGCTCCATTCGACGTCGGCGAGGGCGTCGCCGCGCTTGATCCCGCAGCATCCGGACGCGCGCTGGTGGTCGGGCTCGGCCTGGAGGCGGACGACGCGCGGCCCGTCGAGGTGGATGACGACGCGTTCCATCATCGGGACGACCGAGTCGCCCGGGAGCGCGTACTTCCAGGAGTGCAGCGCGGGCCGTCCCTCGCGGGTTTCGAGGAGGTGCATCTCCTCGACGCCTCGCTCGTCGAGTCGGAACGTCGCGATCTTGCGCGAGTCGGGCGACCAGAGGAGGACGGGGCGGTCGCTGCGGCTCCACCCCTGGTTGTCGGTCGCGTAGCCGTAGTCCTTCTCGCCGTCCGTCGTCAGCCGGGTTTCGCGGCCGGTCTCGAGGTCGACGACCCAGAGGTCGTGGTCGCGGATGAAGGCGGCGAGCCTGCCGTCCGGCGAAGGGATCGCGTCGCGTCGCGCCGCGGCGGGCCCGGCGCCCGTCGGCAGGCCCGGGCGAGTGACGGCCGTGCAGCGCTCGGCGTCGAGCTCACACGTCCAGCGGCGCCCGGCCGCGTCGAAGGTGATGGACCGGCCGTCCGCCGAGAGTTCGAACGTTGTGAACGGGAGCCGGTACGGCGTGTAGTTCGTGTCGGCCGCGGCCGAGAGCGCGCGGGCGAGGCGGGCGTGGTCGAAGGCCGGGCGCCGGGTCCCGCGGGCCGGGTCGACGAGGATGAACTTGTGGCCCTCGGGGATCGTGTTCCGGTACCAGAACCGCTCGTCCGGGAGCCAGGTCGGGCGCACGTTCGCGCGATAGACGAGGGGCGCGGCGTTCCACCCCAGGAACCGTTCGGCGCGGGCGTAGTCGGCGGCCGTGACCGTCGCCGACGTGCTCGCCGTCGTTACCCGGGTGTCCTGCGCCGCGGCCGACGAGGCCGTGAGGAGCAGCACGGGCGCGAGCGCCCGCAGGTGGAGTCGCAGGCTCGACTTCATCCGGATCCTCCGCAGATACATCGCTGTCGTCCGATCGTGGGCCCGCGGGCGCGTCCGGGCGCCCAGCGGGTTATGGTATCGAAAGATGGACCGTGTTGGACGGCGCGGCAACCGCGGTCCGGGCCGGCTCGCGGCGGACGAGCGTGCGGTCGAAGAAGTCGTCCATGGCGCGGAAGGTCCGGACCCACCGTTCGTGGACCAGGAAGCTGTGCACCTCGTCCGGGTAGACGATCAGCTCGAACGGCACGTCGTGGGCGCGGAGGAGCTGGACCAGCCCGACCGTCTGGGAGAAGGCGACGTTCCGGTCGTCGTCGCCGTGGACGAGGAGCACGGGCGAACGCCACCTCGCGATCTCGGAGATCGCCGAGGCGCGGTGCATGACGCTCGCGGTGTCGAGTGGGTTGCCCCACGAGTGCACGCCCGCGATGTCGGCGCCGGCGGCGAAGAGGTCCGAGTTCCGGGCCAGCGCCTGGGCGGTCATGATCCCGCCGTAGGAGAGCCCCCAGACGCCGATCCGGTCCGGGTCGACGTCCGGCCGGTCCCGGAGGTAGAGTCCGGCGGCGAGGAGGTCCTGGTACTCGGAGTTCCCGTACCGGCCGCGGTCCGGCGCGTCGCGGAACGACTTGCCGTAGCTGATCCCGCCGCGGTAGTTCACCGACAGGACGACGTAGCCCTTGTTCGCGAAGTACTGGTTCATGGCGTACGCCATGTGGTAGAAGTGCCCGTAGTTGTAGCCGAGCAGCATCTGCCGCCGGGGCCCTCCGTGGACGAAGATGAGCGCGGGCCGCCGCTCGCCCCGCCTCAGGTCGGGCGGGAGGAAGAGCTGGTTGTGGAACGTGACCCCGTCCGCCGCGGTCAAGATGACGTTCTCGGGCACGACGTGCTCGCGGGCCGGGAACTCGGCCGGGAGGCTGGTGATGACCTGCGGCTCGCCGCCCGTGGCCGGCGCGATCGCGACGGACTGGGGCCGGCGGGCGCCCGCGCTGAGGAGCGCGATCCGGTCGCCGGAGGCGAGGACGACGGGGAACGTCTCGATCCCGTCGCCGCGGGTGAGCTGCTCCGGCCGGCCGCCGTCGAGCGGGACGCGCCAGATGTGGCGGCGGTCGATGTCGCCGTGGTTCGTCGCGAAGTACAGGTATCGGCCGTCGGGTGAGACGGCGACCTGCTCCGGCATCCCCTCCTCGTGTGTCAGCGCGATCGGCCCCGACGCCGGCCGTTCGACGGCGAGGGCGTAGTAGCGCTGCCACTCCTCGGGCTCGAGCTGGAAGACGAGGTGGTCGCCGACCCAGTCGATGCGGCGGATCATGGAGAAGACGCTGTCGTCGGCCGGCGGGTGCCACAGTCGGCGGCCCGTGCCGGTCTCGGCGTCGGCGACCCAGATCTCGAGGGTGTGGCCGCCCGCGAAGCGCGCCTCCACGAGCCCGGCCGGGTGGTCCTCCGCGCGGAACCCGTCCGGCCGCTCGACGCCCTCGCCGAACGGGCGGCCGGGCCGACGGAGGAAGGCGATCCGCGACCCGTCCGGCGACCAGGTCGGGCTCGCGTCCCGGTCGACGCTCGGTTCCAGGTACGTGATCCGTCGGCGCTCGCGATCGTAGACGCCGATGAAGCTGTGGCTCGCCCGGTCGCTGACGAAGGCGATCTTCCGCCCGTCCGGCGACCAGACCGGCCCGCGCGTCTCGCCGAAGACGCGAAAGAGCGGCGCTGCGCCGTCGATGCGGTCGGCGCGCTCGAGGCCGGGGTTCACCGGCGCGACGTGGACCGCGCCGTCCTTCATGTAGAGGACCGAGCGGCCATCCGGCGCGAGCGAGACGTTGACCGCCTCGACGACGCGCCACGGCGTGCCGCCCGCCGTGCTGACGGCCCACGCCGCGCGTTCGGCGCCCGCCGGGTCGCTCGTCGGGTTCGCGACCCAGCCGTCGCGGTTCGGCATGTGGCCGCGCATGAAGACGACGACGGAGCCGTCATCCGAGATCTGGAGGCCGGTGAGGTCGACGCCGTCATCGGCGTGGTGGTGCGTGAGCCGGACCGGCGTGAAGTCCGGCGCGGCCGCGGTGTAGACGTTCCGTACGCCGCGCTGGTTCTCGATCCACGCGATCCGGTCCGCGGCGCGGGCCGCGACGAGTTCGTAGGCAAAGCCGGGGCTCAGGACCTGCTCGATCGAGAAGCGCGGCTCCAGCGCCTGGCGGGCGCCCTGCGCGGCGAGGCGCGCGGGCAGCGCCGGGAGGAGGATCGCGCCGAGGAGCGACGCGGCGGGGAGGAGCGGCCGCGTCATCGCATGCAGGCGTTCACACATCGGAGGACTCCGGGGTGTTGGTGAGACAGGAGGCCGGCCGATCCCGTCCCGTTCGCCGGACGAGCGGGCGGGGCAGGGATCGTGGAACCGAACCGCGGCGGCACGGATCGAGGCGAACGTACGGACGCGGCAGGGCGGCCCGCAAGGCGTCGCCGTGCGGAACCTGCCGACCGGCCGCAGGTACCTTCCCCCGGGCCCCGTTCACCGGACGGGCTCGCCGACCCCGGTCCGAAGGGGGCCGGCCTCGGGGCCCGTCCGGCGCGCGGCCCGCCGCGCGGTTGATGACGTCGACCTTCCAGGGTAGTCTATGAGCCCTCTTGCGATCACTCGAGCCGGCGCGCTGATGCTCGCCGTTGCGACGACCGGTGGTTTCATGATGAACAACGTCGAATCCGATCCCCACACCGTCGCCGGGTCCGACCCGGCCGCATCGGAGCCGAACCCGCTCCTGGTCGAGTGGACCGGCCCCTACGGCGGCGTGCCGCCGTTCGACCGGGTCAGGGTCGAGGACTTCGAGCCCGCGCTCGAGGCGGCGATGGCCGAGAACCTGGCCGAGGTCGAGCGGATCGCGACGAATCCCGCCGAGCCGACCTTCGAGAACACGATCGCCGCGCTCGAGCGCGCGGGCCGGACCCTCGACCGCGTCGGCACCGTCTACTGGGTCTGGAGCGCGACGATGAACTCGCCCGAGTTCCAGGCTGTCGAGCGGGTGATGGCGCCGCGGCTCGCGGCGTTCTCCGACCGGATCACGCAGAACGAGGCGCTGTTCCGGCGGATCGAGGCGGTCTACGAATCGCCCGAGATGGAGGAGCTGACGCCGGAGCAGCAGCGGCTGACGTGGCGGTATTACACGAACTTCGTCCGCGCCGGCGCGAAGCTGGACGCGGCGGCGAAGGCCAGGCTCTCGGAGATCAACCAGCGTCTGGCCGAGCTCTTCACGCGTTTCAACCAGAACGTCCTGGCGGACGAGACGAACCATTACCTCGTCCTCGAGAGCGAGGAGGACCTGGCCGGCCTGCCCCAGTCGGTCCGGGACGCCGCGGCGGCGCTCGCCGAATCGAAAGGGCTCGAGGGGAAGTGGGTGATCGCGAACACGCGGTCGTCGATGGACCCGTTCCTGACCTACTCCGACCGCCGCGACCTGCGCGAGAAGGCGTGGCGGATGTGGGTCAGCCGCGGCGACAACGGCGACGAGCACGACAACAACGCGATCATCACGGAGATCCTGCAGCTCCGGGCCGAGCGCGCGAAGCTGCTCGGCTACGAGACGCACGCGCACTGGCGGCTCGAGAACACGATGGCGAAGACGCCCGAGCGCGCGCTCGAGCTGCTCGAGGCGGTGTGGGCGCCGGCCATCGCCCGCGTCCGTGAGGAGGTCGCCGACATGGAGGCGTACGCCCGTGCCGAGGGGGCCGAGATCACGATCGAGCCGTGGGACTACCTCTATTACGCCGAGAAGGTCCGGAAGGCGAAGTACGACCTGGACCAGAACGAGGTCAAGCCGTACCTCCAGCTCGACCGGCTGAGGGACGCGATGTTCTGGGTCGCGGGCGAGCTCTTCGGCTTCGAGTTCCGACCGGTCGATGATGTCCCGGTCTACCACCCCGACGTCCGGGTCTGGGAGGTCGCGGACCGTTCGACGGGCCGGCACGTCGGGCTCTTCTACTTCGATCCGTTCGCCCGTCCCGGCAAGCGGTCCGGCGCGTGGATGAGCACGTACCGCAGCCAGGAGCGGTTCGACGGCGTGGTCACGACGATCGTCTCGAACAACGCGAACTTCGTGAAGGGCCCGCCGGGCGAGCCGGTCCTGATCTCGTGGGACGATGCGACGACGCTCTTCCACGAGTTCGGCCACGCGCTGCACGGGCTCGCGTCGTCCGTCGAGTACCCGTCGCTCTCGGGCACGGCCGTCCCGCGCGACTACGTCGAGTTCCCATCGCAGCTCCTCGAGCACTGGCTCTCGACGCCCGAGGTGCTCCAGCGCTTCGCGGTCCATCACGAGACGGGCGAGCCGATCCCGCAGGAGCTGGTCGACCGGATCCAGCGCGCGTCGACCTTCAACCAGGGCTTCGCGACGACGGAGTACCTCGCGAGCGCGCTGGTCGACATGAAGGTGCACCTCGCGGGCGACGCTCCCATCGATCCCGACGCCTTCGAGCGCGAGACGCTCGCCGAGCTCGGGATGCCGCGCGAGATCGTGATGCGCCACCGGATGCCGCACTTCCTGCACATCTTCGGGAGCGACGGCTACTCGGCCGGCTACTACAGCTACCTCTGGGCCGACGTGCTGACGGCCGACGCGGCGGAGGCGTTCCGCGAGGCCGGCGGGCTCTACGACCACGAGGTCGCCGAGCGGCTGTACCGCCACGTCTTCTCCGTCGGCAACACGATCGATCCCGCCGAGGGCTACCGCGCGTTCCGCGGCCGCGACGCCCGCGTCGACGCGCTCATGCGCGACCGCGGCTTCCTCGCGCCCGCCGTGCCGGCGGAGAGCGGACCGTAGCAGGCGGCGGCGCGGCGCTTCGCCGTCCGGCCTCCAGACGCTCGACCACGATGCCCCCGGAGCCGCGCCGTGCTCCGGGGGCATCGATCCATCTCGACGAGGCGCGGCCACCGCTTCGGTGCCCGTCGTGCTCGTCGACGGAACGGACACGTTCTCGCCTGCGCTGGCCCGAACGTTGCCGGACACGCCCGGGTCCGCACCCGTCCGCGTCGTCGGACCGGGCGAGGCGACGTTCGGCCACGCGAACCCGCATCTGGGCGCGGCCGGGCTGTACGGCGGGAGGCTGTCCATGGAAGCACGGATCCCGAGTCCGCTTCACCCCGCGATCGTCCACTTGCCGATCGGCCTCGCGCTCGCGGCCCCCTTCTTCGCGGCGGGTGCGATGTGGGCGATCCGTCGAGGCGTCTCCCGGAAGAAGGCGTGGGGGCTGACCCTCGTCATCCTCGCCCTCCTCGTGGTCACGGCGTACATCGGCCTCGCGACGGGCGAGGCGGATGAGCACGTCGTCGAGGCCGTCATCTCCGAGCGCCTGATCGATGTGCACGAAGAAGCGGGCAAACTCTTCTTCTCCATCACGCTCGGCGTCCTCGTCGCCGGGGGCGTCGGGCTCGCCTCCGGCTCGGTGGGGCGGACTGCGCGGATCCTGACGCTCGCGGGCACGATCGCGGCCGTCGTCAGCGCCTGGGTCACGGGGCACACCGGCGGCGATCTCGTCTATCGCCACGGCGCCGCGAGCGTCTGGGTCGAGAGGCAGCAGACGACGAGGGTCGGCGCCGACGGGGCCGGCGTGCAGCGAGAGAGGGCCGGGACGGACCGGAGAGAAGGCGGAGCCCAGCGCTGAGTCGATCTCCGGGTCCTGAGCGAATGATGGCGAGGGGCCCCGCGATCGGCGGGGGCCCGGGGGTCGGACGCGACGGCTACTCAGGAGGGGATGCTGAGACGGGCAGGGACAGGGCTCGTGGCGTACGCGGCGGTCGTGGCGGCCACGGCGCTTGCGGGCGTCGCGGCGGTCGGCGGTATTGCAGGGAGCGGCAAGAGCGCCGTGCGCGGTGACCCGGGCGCTCGCGCCGACGTCGCCTCATGGAGTGCGACGGATGGAACGAGCGCGGCGAGCGCGCCGGCCCCGGCGGCCGTGACGTCCCAGGGCGCGGGCCCGCTCGCGCAGTACAGCACGTACCTCGTCGCGACCCACTACCTCAGGGATCAGGCGTACGAGACGCACCACTACTTCAAGCCGCTCCGCGACGGCGTCCTGCAGGGGCTCGTCTTCCGCGAGACCGCGGACGGCGCTCCGCTGATCGAGGTCGAGTGGGCGATCTCCGGCCAGGTCTTCGACCAGCTCCCGGATTGGCAGAAGGCATTCTGGCACCCGCTCGCGCCGGCGGTCGACGCGGGACGGGTCCGGGCGCCCGGGCTGGACCCGGCGCAGGAGCGCGAGCTGCTCCAGACCGTGCGCGGCCTCTGGGCGCAAACGCTCAACCTGGCCGGGATCGAGGGCGAGCTCCCGATCGGGCTGGAGGGGATCGCGATGGTCACGCACCTGACGCGTGAGGAGCTGCTGCGCGCGCTGCAGCCCTGAGGGCGTTGGGCCCCGGCCCTGACGGGATCAGCTCCCTTCCCGGATCTGCTCCGCCCGGCTCGCCGCGCCTTCGTCGCCGTTGAGGAACGGGAGCACCGTGGGCGCCAGCAACGGCGCGTAGAGGATGTCGTAATGCGTGTGCCCCGGGAGGATCGCGAGACGGTTCCGGGAGAGGTGCTCGCGCATCGGCCCGGCATCTCTCAGCCCTCCGCCGAGGAGCTTGAAGAACTCGACCATGTGCTCGGGGCGGTACATGTCGCCATCGCCGAAGACGAGCATGACCGGCATCTCGAGTCGTTTCACGTCTTCGGCCCAGTCGTAGTCCTGGTTCATGAGCTCGCCCATCCGGTCGAGCAGCCGGGGAAAGTCATCCGGGTTCGGCGCGATCTCCACGTAGAACCGGTACATCGGCGTGTTCTTCATGAACGCCGCTGCGGCTGCGTCGAGCTGCGCCTGCTGCGCGAGGATCTCGGGGAAGAACGCGTCCCGCGAGTATCCGGCCGAGACCAGTGCCAGCCGCCGTACCTTCGTCGGGTGTTGGACGGCGAGGCGCAGGGCGACGCCGCCGCCGAGCGAGTAGCCCAGCGCGTCGACCCGATCGTATCCGAGCGCATCGAGGATCGCCGCCACGTCATCGCCCATGTCGATGACACTGAGCTCCCGATCACCGAGCGGCGTCCGCCCGTGCCCGTGGAGATCGATGCCGATCACCTGCCTGCCCGCGGCGAGCTGCGGGATCAGAGGCCCGAACATCTCGAACGAGCCGAGTGCGCCGTGGAGCACGAGGAGCGGTTCGCCCTCGCCGTGGATCTGGTAGTGGTAGCGGACGCTGTCGGCTTCGACGTGGCCGGTCCGGACCGGCGCGGACGTTGTTGCGGCTCCGGCGTTCATGGTCTCCTCTCCTCTCTGGGCGTGAACGGTCGCGGGCGGCGAAGGCCCCGGCTCTACCCCATCGCCGAACGAGCCTCGCCGACATCGACACGAGGGACCGGTGCCGTGTGATCCCGAGACTCCCGGGTGGCGAACGCCCGACGTCGTGCACGAGTTTCGCGCCCTCCCGGCTCACCCCCAACGCCTCCAGCACGCCCAGCGTCCTCGGCAGGTACCCGCTCCCGAAGAGGTGCACGTGCACGAGCAGGAAGTAGAGCTGGTAGACGGGCCGGCGCACGGTCTCGTACCCGGAGGCGAGGGCCCACGTGTTCAACGCGCCGAAGAAGAGCGGGTCGAGGACGGTCCGGCAGAACGTACCCTCCCCCCGGCGCCCGTCGCCAGCGGTTTCCGGGCCCGCGTCGTCCAGCTCGACGACGAGCGCGGTGAGCCCGCCCCGTGAGCTGCGCACGCGACCGCCTCACCCCGATCGCATCGCCGAAATCGATCCACAGCTCGATCGTCGGCTTGCGAGCCTCCGGGAACGGCTCCGCCCGCACCACCGTGCCCGCCCACGCGATCGTGAGGCCGGACCGGCACACAGCGGGCGACCGACGGGCTCGCCCGGCGCCGCACGGAGAACATCGGCCCGCGCGCCCGGCCGGGATCTTTGCAGGGACACGCCGTCACGACTATTATTGGCACCGCATCTA
>Ga0079224_100000491_pt1 | contig 39046 bp, 37 predicted proteins | sample Stecom2015_FD_80414 | JGI IMG/M metagenome (GOLD analysis project Ga0079224, IMG submission 80414) | Agricultural soil microbial communities from Utah to study Nitrogen management - Steer compost 2015 | ecosystem: Environmental > Terrestrial > Soil > Agricultural land | place: USA: Utah... | reverse complement strand
GGAAAGAGGTCGAGCCGCCGACCCATTGGCGCCTCGCGCCCCGCCGCCGCGGGCGGTAGCGTGCGTATTTGTCGTTCGAGTCGGGCGGGTGTCGGCGTGTTCCAGGCGATTGCGCTGGATATTGAAAATGCAGCCAGAATTGCAGGGATCAAAAAACCACGTCGGCCGATGGCCGACGTGGTTTTCTCATGATTTTTGGGGATCTTGTTTAAGAGCTTGGATTATTCCAAATTTTGCAACGGTGATCTTCCTCGAACTCAGCGCTCGTGATCACCGTTTTCTCAGGTTCGGCGGGGTTTAGCCAGCGAATATAGCCGTTAGTGCTTCCAAACTCCGGCCAAATTGCTTCCGCCTCCCCTTGATTGGGATCGCCGGTACGGGCGAAAGCAGTCCAGTATTGAACCATGGCGTTGGAAAGCGCAATTTGCGAATCATTCGCTCCGCGTGCCCGCAGGGCTTGCTCGCTGCCTAGTACATACTGGATTTCGAAAGCATGGGCAGCGCCAAGGTCGAAGCTGACCTTAGGCAGAATGCTGGGAGCATCGCGGTCAGCGAATTCGTAGACATAGACGGGGATGGTGCTGCCTAGCTGTTCTGCTTGCCGCAAGGCGGTACAGCTGAAAACGCTGTCACCCAACGGTGCAGCGAAGCGACGGCTGGGGTTTTCAAAGTCGGTAGCAGGATAGTAAGTGCTTACTATGGAAGTCAAAGGGTCAAAAAATTTAGACCATTGATCTTCGACATCATCTTCCTCCATTGGGGGAGTTCCATTGAGTTCTTCAAGGGCTATGAATAACGTGAACTCGTCGCGATTGCTACCGAGGAGAATAGAATCAACGTTAACTTCGCCTTCTTGCAAAGCCTGGTTAATTGATTTCGGCAGCAGGTCGGGGTGTAAATGGGGCGTCAGCGAGAGGCCGGCTACGATTGCATCGCCATTGTCGAGAATGGTCTTGACATCCAGTTCACGCAGGCATTGCGGAATATCCCCTGCCGAGTCGCAACCCACGGCAGCTACGAAATCCTGACCTGCTTGCTCGGCCGCATCCAAGGTGCGGCTGATTGCATCGTACGAGCCGCTTTGGACGATAGCGCGCTGGAAGAGACCCTGTGCCTTAGGCGATACGACATGCGACAGCACGCTAAGGCCGCCGGCTGATTCACCAAAGATAGTGACGTTGTTTGGATCGCCGCCAAAGGTTGAGATATTGTCCTGGACCCAGCGCAGCGCTAACTGCTGATCCATCAGGCCATAGTTGCCCGAACCGCCGTCTTGTTCGTTGGTTAAATCCGGATGGGCGAGAAAGCCGAGCGGGCCCAGGCGATAGTTGATGGTGACGACCACCACACCCTGGGCTACCAAGCGTGAGGGGTCATATTCTGGACCGCCTGAACCAGCAACGAATGCGCCGCCATGGATCCAGACCATGACCGGGAAGGGGCCCTCGCCAGCCTTGGGGACGTACACGTTGAGGAAAAGGCAGTCCTCTTCGAGGCTTTCCGGGCCGAAGGCGCTTTGGTACTGGGGACAGGCGCTGCCGAATTTATCGGCGACCACAATCCCCGTTGGCTTCTCGACCGGCTGGGGTGGCGCGAACCGCAGTTCGCCTACGGGCGGCTTGGCGTAGCGAATGCCGCGGAAGGCAAGCATGCTGCCTTCGTCGGTTCCCTGATAGTTGCCCATTCTCGGAGCCGGTGGGGGTTCCCTGTCGTCCGATGGAGCCGGTGGGGGTTCCCTGTCGTCCGATTTCGAACTTGAGCCACAGCCAGCCACAGAGGCGGCCAACAGGATCGCCGATGCCAACGCGGTCAGCGGCTTCCAGGCGCCGAATTTGGTTCGCACTGGGTCATCCTCCTCATGTTGTCGTTGTTTGCCGAGACGGTGTTGTCGGGGAGAGCGATGCAACTCGGCTCGCATCATGCATCATAACAATAAAACGTCTCTCTGCAAGACGTATTTTGTTTTGTTGCTTGTGTTGCTGATTATGAATTGCATCTCTTGATGAGGCTGCAAGGGAGGCAGAATCGCTGGACGGCCTGGGCGCGATTCGGGAGATCGCGCCCAGGGGTGGCGACCGGCTCGTCGCTGCTTCGGCGCGACCTATCAGGTCTCGGCTGCGGTTTCGCGGGGAGAGGCTTGCGGCTGGCGCTCGCGCAGGAACTGGCGCAGGACGCGCCCGGTATGGGTGTCCTGCTCGGCAATCTGCTCCGGCGTGCCGGTGGCGACCAGTTCGCCGCCGCCGGCGCCGCCTTCCGGTCCCAGGTCGATCAGGTGGTCGGCCTCGGCGATGAGGTCCAGGTTGTGCTCGATCAGCACCACCGTGTGGCCGAGATCCACCAGCTGGTGCAGGACGTGGATGAGCTTTTCCACGTCCGCCATGTGCAGGCCCACCGTCGGCTCGTCCAGCACATAGACCGTGTGCGGCGGCTTGCGGCCGCGGAAGTCGGGGCGGGCCTTGGCCAGCTCGTTGACCAGCTTGATGCGTTGGGCTTCGCCGCCGGAGAGGGTGGGGCTGGGCTGGCCGAGGGTGAGGTAGCCGAGGCCGACATCCTGCAACAACTTGAGGGCGTGGTGGACCTTGGCGACCGGGCGGAAGAACTCCACCGCTTCGTCCACGCTCATTGCCAGCACCTCGCCCACCGAGCGCCCCTTGTACAGCACCGAGAGCGTCTCGGGATTGAAGCGCGCGCCATGGCAGAGCTCGCAGTCCACCGTGACGTCGGGTAGGAAGCTCATCTCGATCTTCTTGACGCCCTGGCCGTCACAGCCGGGGCAGCGACCGGCGGCCACGTTGAAGGAAAAGCGGCTGGCGTCGTAGCCGCGCAGGCGGGCTTCCTCGGTTTGGGCGAACAGCTTGCGGATGTCGTCCCAGAAGCCGATGTAGGTGGCCGGGCAGGAGCGCGGGGTCTTGCCGATCGGGGTCTGGTCGACTTCCAGCACTCGCTGCACTTCCTGCCAGCCTTCCAGCTTGCTGCAGCCGTTGAGCGCGGCCTTGCCCTTGCTGTCCAGCAGGTGCTTGAGATTGGTGTGCAGCACGCCGTGCACCAGCGAGCTCTTGCCGGAGCCGGAGACGCCGGTGACGCAGTTGAGCCGGCCCAGCGCGAATTCGACGTCGATTCCCTTGAGGTTGTGCAGGACCGCGCCCCGCAGCCGCAGCCAGCGTTCCGCGGGCGGCCGGCGTTCGCCGCGCAGAGGGTGGGGCAGCGGCTGCGCCAGGTAACGCCCGGTGATGGAGTCCGGGTTGGCGAGCAGCTGGTCGAGGCTGCCGGCGGCCACCACTTCGCCGCCTAGCCTGCCAGCGCCCGGGCCCAGGTCGATGACGTGCTCGGCGCGGCGGATGGTGTCCTCGTCGTGCTCGACCACGACGATGGTGTTGCCCTTGCCTTCCAGCCTGCCTAGGGTCTCCAGCAGCATGCGGTTGTCACGCGGATGCAGGCCGATGGTGGGCTCGTCCATCACGTAGCAGACGCCCTGCAGGTTGGAGCCGAGCTGGGCGGCAAGGCGGATGCGCTGCGCCTCGCCGCCGGAGAGGGTGGGGGCAGCGCGGTCCAGGGTGAGGTAGCCTAGGCCCACCTCTTGCAGGAAGGCCAGACGGCTGCGCAGCTCGGGCAGGATGTCGCGGGCGATCTCGCGCTCGCGGCCCTTAAGCTCCAGCGCAGCGAACAGCCTGGCGGCTTCCTCCACCGATAGCGCGGTGTAGGCGTCGATGGTGCGGCCCTGGAAGCGGACCGCAAGCGCGGTGGGGTTGAGCCGCTTGCCCTGGCAGGCAGGACAGACGCGCGTCGTCTCCAACTCGTGCCAGGCCGCTTCCTCGCCGGTCTGCTCGGCGTCGAAGCCGGCGATCTCCTCGCCGGTGCCGTAGCAGCTTTGGCACCAACCGTGCTTGGAGTTGTAGGAGAACAGTCGCGGGTCGAGCTCGGGGAAGCTGCGGTGACAGCGCGGGCAGGCACGCTTGGTGGAGAACAGCTGCTCGTCCTCCGCCGCAGCCAGCTTGAGCATGCCCTTGCCGTAGTCCAGGGCGCGTCGCAGCAAGGTTCGCAGCTGGTCTTCGTGACGCGGGTCGACCACCAGCTCGCCCAGCGGCAGGTCGATGTCATGCTCCTGGTAGCGGTCCAGCCGCGGCCAGTTGGCGGTTGGCAGCAGCGCGCCGTCCACCCGCAGCTCCGCGAAGCCCTTGCCGGCGGCCCACTTCGCCAGGTCGGTGTAGTAGCCCTTGCGAGCCACCACCAGCGGCGCGAACAGCCGCACCCGCTGGCCGCGGTAGGTGGCGAGGATGTGGGCGACGATGCTATCCAGGCTTTGCGATTCGATGGGCAGCTGGCAGTCCGGGCAATGCTGGACGCCCAGCTTAACGAATAGCAGCCGCAGGAAGTGATAGATCTCGGTCATGGTGGCGACCGTGCTCTTGCGGCCGCCGCGGCTGGTACGCTGCTCGATGGCGACGGTGGGCGGAATGCCGTAGATGGCGTCCACGTCCGGGCGCGCGGCCGGCTGCACGAACTGGCGGGCGTAGGCGTTCAGCGATTCCAGGTAGCGGCGCTGGCCTTCGTTGAAGAGGATGTCGAACGCCAGCGTGCTCTTGCCAGAGCCGGACAGGCCGGTGATGACGGTGAATCGTTCTCGCGGGATGCGCACGTCGATGCCCTTGAGGTTGTGCTCGCGGGCGTTGCGGATCTCAATGGTCGGCGCCGGCCGGTAGCGGGCCGGCGCCTCTGCCGCCTGGGGCAGCGCAGCCAGCCTGGTCTGCCGCAAATACTCGCGCAGGGCCTGGCCGGTGTGGCTGGCGGCGCAGTCGACGATGGCCTCCGGCGGGCCGGCGAATACCAGCTCGCCGCCCGCGTCGCCTCCCTCAGGGCCGAGATCGATGAGCCAGTCGGCGCTGGCGATCACGTCCAGGTTGTGCTCGATTACCAGCAGCGAATGGCCCTGCTCCAGCAGGCGCCGGAAGGCGGCAAGCAGCACCCGAACGTCGTCGAAATGCAGGCCGGTTGTGGGCTCGTCGAGTAGGAATAGCAGCCGCTGGCGCTTGCCGCGGCCGCTGCTCTTGGCCAGGTGGCCGGCCAGCTTGAGGCGCTGCGCCTCGCCGCCGGAGAGCGTGGGAACCGGCTGGCCCAGGGTCATGTAACCGAGGCCCACCGCCTGCAGCGGCTCCAGGCTGCGCAGCACGTCCGGGTAGTCGCGGAAGAAGGTGCAGGCCTCGTTGACCGTCATCGCCAGCACGTCGGCGATGGACTTGGGATCGCTGTCAACGCCGGCCGAGGGCGCCAACTTGATCTCCAGCACCTCGGGGCGATAGCGGCGGCCGTCGCAGTCCGGGCAGCGCAGGTAGACGTCGGAGAGGAACTGCATCTCGACGTGCTCGAAGCCGTTGCCGGTGCAGGTCGGGCAGCGTCCCTGGCCGCTGTTGAAACTGAAGGTGCCGGCGGTGTAGCCGCGCGCGATCGCTTCGGGTTCCTTGGCGAAGGCCTTGCGGATGGCGTCGAAGGCGCCGACGTAGCTGGCCGGGTTGGAGCGAGTGGTCTTGCCGATGGGCGACTGATCCACCAGCACCACGCCATCGATGTGCTCGTCGCCGAGCAGCTCGCGATGGGCGCCGGGCGGATCCTGCGGGTTGCCCTTGCGTTTGGCGAGGGCGTTGTAGAGCACATCCTGCATCAGGGTGGACTTGCCGGAGCCGGACACGCCGGTCAGGCAGACCAGGCGCTGCAGCGGGATGCGGACATCGATGTCCTTCAGGTTGTGCTCGCTGACCCCGCGCAGCTCCAGCCATTGTGTAGGCGCGGGCAGCGCGCGGCGCGGCGGGGCGACGCGGCGGCGGCCGCTGAGGTAGTCGGCGGTAAGCGTGTTGGCCTGCAGCAGCTCGCGCGGCGTGCCGTAGAAGACGATGCGGCCGCCCTGCTCGCCGGGGCCAGGGCCGATGTCAAGGATGCGGTCGGCGGCTAGCATCACCTGGGGGTCGTGCTCCACCACCAGCAGGGTGTTGCCGGCGTCACGCAGGCGCAGCATGACCTCGTTGATGCGGGCCATGTCGCGCGGGTGCAGGCCGATGGAGGGCTCGTCCAGCACGAACAGGGTGTTGACCAACGAGGTGCCTAGCGCCGTGGTGAGGTTGATGCGCTGGACCTCGCCGCCGGAAAGGGTGCGGGATTGGCGATCCAGGTTGAGGTATCCCAGGCCGACCTCGCACAGATAGCGCAGGCGGGTGCGGATGCCGTCGAGCAGGATCTCGGCCGCTTCGTCCAGCGGCGCCGGTAGCTCGACCCGCTCGAAGAACTGCCGCAGCCGCTGCAGCGGCAGCAGCATCAGGTCGTGCAGCGACATGCCGGGCAGACGGCGGAAGACCTCGTCCGGCAACTGGCAGCCGATCGGACGGAAGCGCTGACTGGGGTCGATCACCGCCTCGGCGTCGGCCAGGCTGCCGATCCGCCACAGCAGCGCGTCGGGCTTGAGGCGCGCGCCGCCGCAGGCGGTGCAGGTGTCATAGGAGCGGTACTTGGAGAGCAGTACCCGCACGTGCATCTTGTAGCTCTTGCTCTCCAGATACTCGAAGTATCTGGCGACGCCGTACCAGGCCTTGTACCAGCCCTTGCCTTCACCCTCGATCACCCAGCGCTTGTGCTCTGCGGACAGCTCGCGCCAGGGTACGTCGATGGGCACGCCCTTGGCCTTGGCGAACTTGAGCAGATCGCGTTGGCATTCGGCGCCGGCCTTGCCGGAGAAGGCACGGATGGCGCCTTGGGCGAGGCTCAGCGACTCATCCGGGATCACCAGCCGATAGTCGATGCCCATGGTGCGGCCGAAGCCGCGGCAGGTTTCGCAGGCGCCCAGGGGCGAGTTGAAGGAGAACAGGCTCTGGTTAGGCGGCGAGTAGGAGATGTCGCAGGCGGCGCAGTGCAGCTCGGAGGAGAACTGCCAGCTGGCCTCGACCTCGCGGGCGCTGTTGAGCAGGTGGACGCAGACCCGGCCCCGCCCCAGCCGCAGCGCCGTCTCCAGGGCTTCGATCAGGCGGCCGCGATTGTCCGGCCCCAGCCGCAGCCGATCCTGGACGATCTCGATCCGGTCGTCGCTCTCGGCGTGAACGCGGGTGTAGCCCTGCTTGCTGAGCTCGGCACGGATCTCCGCCAATGACATCGAGGCCGGCACCGGGACGGTGAAGGTCACCATCACCCGCTGGCCCTCGGCCTGCGCCAGCAGTTGGGCGTAGATGCTGTCCGGCGTGTCGTGCTGCACCCGGTTGCCGCAGCCGCGGCAGTACAGCGTGGCCGTGCGGGCGAACAGCAGCTTCAGGTGGTCGTTGAGCTCGGTCATGGTGCCCACGGTGGAGCGCGAGCTCCTGACCGGGTTGGTCTGGTCAATGGCGATGGCCGGCGGAATGCCCTCGATGCGGTCCACTGCCGGCTTGTCCATGCGGTCGAGGAACTGCCGGGCATAGGGCGAGAAGGTCTCGACGTAGCGGCGCTGGCCTTCGGAATAGACCGTGTCGAAGGCCAGCGAGGACTTGCCAGAGCCGGACACCCCGGTCACCACGATTAGCTCGCCCAGCGGCAGCTCGAGGTCGAGGTTCTTCAGATTGTTCTGGCGCGCGCCTTGGATGCGAATACTGTCGGACATCGGCTCGTGATCGGTTTGGGTGGCCTGGGACGGCGCATTCTACAAGGCGCCGGGCAGTCTGACCGAGAATCGCGGCCCCGAGTTCAGGATCGCCGCCGGCGGCGGGCAGCCCTCGGCTTCAAGCGCGAGCGCGTTTTTTCTCCGCCAGTCGCCAGCGGGCGATGACGTGTTGCCTCATGCGACGCCTGGGAACGCTGTCTTTGGGCACCGCGTAGTGGCTCACCGTGATGCCCCGCTCGCGCATCTTGCTGCGGTCGCCGACCAGCAGCGGATGCCAGGGGGGCAGCGGCTTGCCCTGGTGGAGGCGGCGGTAGGCGCAGGTTTCCGGTAGCCAGTCGTACTGCGGCACGGTGGTCGGGGTCAGCTGGTGGCAGGTGGGGACTTTCTTCAGCCGGTTGGGATAGTCCCGGCAGCGCACGGTTTCGATGTCCAGCAGTCGGCAGGCGATGCCGTAGACGGTGACTACCCCGTCCTCGACGTAGCGTTTTAGGCAGCACTGGCCGCAGCCGTCGCACAGGGCTTCCCATTCCTTGCGGTTTAGTTCTCCCAGAGAGTAGCGTTCCCAGAAGCGTTCACGCACGGCTTGCTCCATGTCAAAGCCGCCGGGCGCGGGTAGGCGCGTCCAGCGGGAGTCCGATGCACGGGGACTGCCGAAGCGAAAGCTGCAGACGCTCAGGCTAAGCCGGGCAGGCGGCGGTAGCCGATCGCTTCGAGCAGGTGGTTGGATTGGATGGCCTCGCTGGCCTCCAGGTCGGCAATGGTGCGCGCTACCCGCAATATGCGGTGATAGCTGCGGGCCGACAGGCGCAGCCGCTCGGCGGCTTGATCCAGCAGCTGTTGGCATGCCTGGTCGAGACGACAGGCCGCCTCCAGCTGCCGCCCGCTCAGCTCGGCGTTCACCGCGCCGCGCGCCAGCTGGCGCTCCCGGGCGGCGATGACTCGCTGGCGCACCGTTGCGCTGTCCTCGCCTGGCGGTGCCGAGCGCAAGACCGGCGCCGGCAGACGGGGGACTTCCACGATGAGGTCGATTCTATCCAAAAGCGGGCCGGAAAGCCGGCCGCGGTAGCGGGCCACTTGCTCGGCGGTGCAGCGGCAGCGGCCGTTGGGGTCGCCGAAGAAGCCGCAGGGGCAGGGGTTCATGGCCGCCACCAGCTGGAAGCGGGCTGGGTACTCCACCCGCGCCGCGGCCCGGGAGATGGCCACCTTGCCGGTTTCCAGCGGCTCGCGCAGCGCCTCCAGGGCGCGGCGACTGAACTCGGGCAGCTCGTCAAGGAACAGCACGCCGCAATGGGCCAGCGAGATCTCGCCCGGTTTGGGGCGGATGCCGCCGCCGATCAGGGCCACATCCGAGCTGCTGTGGTGCGGCGCGCGCAGCGGCCGGCACCCCCACTGCGAGGGGTGGAAGCCGTATTCGCTGACCGAGGCGACGGCCGCCGCTTCCAGCCGTTCCCGCTCGGTCATGGGAGGGAGGATGCCGGGCAGGCGCGCCGCCAGCATGCTCTTGCCGGTGCCCGGGGGACCGACCAGCAGCAGCGAATGGCCGCCAGCGGCGGCGATCTCCAGCGCCCGCTTGGCAGGTCGCTGGCCTTTGACGTCGGCCAGATCCGGCCAATCGGGCTGGGAGAGCCTCGCCGGCGGCGCGGCCGGCGTGAGTTTGCCAGTCCCGGCAAGATGGGCGCAGACCTCCAGCAGGTGGGCGGCGCCGTAGGTGTCTGCGTGGACCAGGGCGCCCTCGCCAGCGCTGCTTCTGGGGACGATCAGCCGGCGCTGCGCGGCGCGGGCCTGGATGGCCATGGGCAGCACGCCGGCGACGGGGCGCAGCGAGCCGTCCAGGCCGAGCTCGCCAGCGAACTCGTAGCCGTCCAGATCCGCCTTGAGCTGGCCGCTGGCTTTGAGGATGCCCAGCGCGATGGGGAGATCGAAACGGCCGCCTTCCTTGGGCAGATCGGCCGGCGCCAGGTTGACGGTGATGCGCCGCTGGGGGAACTCGAAGCCGCAGTTGAGCAGCGCCGCCCGTACCCTGTCCTTGCTCTCGCGCACGGTCGCCTCCGGCAGGCCGACGATCGAGAGCGACGGCAAGCCGTTGGCCAAGTGTACTTCCACGGCTACGGCGGGCGCATCGATGCCGACAGCCGCCCGGCTTTGGATGACCGCCAATGCCATGCTGCTCCTTCCCTGAAGTCCTGTAGTTTTCCATGGGAGGCCGCGCCTCGTGCCAGGCCCCCGGTAGTCTATGATTATGCCTGATGGACATGCGCCAGATCAGACAGTGGTCGAGCATCAGGTTGCCGCGCCTGCTGACCAGCCGCGGCCGGCCGTTGGCCGTGCTCGCCCTGCTGATCAGCCTGTTGGTGACCGGCTGGGGCTGGTACCAGACGCGGGAGCAGGTCTGGCACGAGGCAGAGCTTTTGTTCCAGAGCCGGGTGAACGATCTGCTGACCGCCATCGAGCAGCGCATGGCGGCCTACGAGCAGGTGCTGCGCGGCGGCGTCGCCTTTCTGTCCGCCAGCGAGAGCGTGAGCCGGGACGACTGGCGGACTTACGTTAGCCAGCTGCAGCTGCAGAAGAACTATCCCGGCATGCTGGGAACCGGCTACACGGTCTATCTGCGCCCGCACCAGGTGGCCGAGCTGGAGCGCCAGGTGCGGGCCAGCGGCTTTCCCGATTTTGAGGTCTGGCCCAAGGGCGAGCGTCCGGTCTACACCGCCATTCTCTACCTGGAGCCCTTCGACTGGCGCAATCGGCGCGCCTTCGGCTACGACATGTACTCCCAGCCAACCCGGCGTGCCGCCATGATCAAGGCCCGGGACGAAGGGCAGCCAGCGGTCACCGGCAAGGTCGTGCTGGTGCAGGAAACGCCGGAGGACAGCCAGTCCGGCTTCCTGATGTATTTGCCGGTCTACCAGGGCGGTGAGGTGCCGCCCACCGTGAACGAGCGGCGCGAGAAGCTGATCGGCTTCGTCTACAGCCCGTTCCGGATGAATGACCTCATGGCCGGCATCATCGGCGGCAGCCTGTCCGACCTGCTGATGCGCATCTACGACGGCGCCAGCCTGCGCCGGACTGCCTTGATGTACGAATCGGCCGAGCAGCTCCCGTCGAGCCCGGCGTTCGAAGCGGTGCACGGCATCGAGATCAACGGCCACCCCTGGACCATTTATTTTGCCTCGCTGCCGGCCATGGAGGAGGCGCTGCTGGCGTCCAGCCGGCCGACCTTCGTGCTCGTCACCGGGTTGTTGCTAAGTGGGCTGCTGTTTGCCTTGCTGTGGACCATCGCCGGTACCGAGGCGCGGGCTGCCGCCATTGCCAAGACCATGACCGAGGCATTCCAGCAAAGCGAGGCCAAGTTCGCAGCGCTGGTGCAGGCGGCCACCGACGCCATCATCATCACCGACAGCGAGGGCCGCATCGTGTCCTGGAACCATGGTGCCACCGAGATGTTCGGCTACCAGGAGGAGGCGGTAATCGGCCGGTCCTGGGACAGGATCCTGCCGCCGCGCCTGCGCCAGCAATACGATCGCGGTCGCCGCATCGCCATCAGCGGCCACGGGCCGCTGCTGCGCCGGGTGCTCGCCCTGTCGGCGGTGCGCGAGAACGGCGAGGAGTTTCCGGTGGAAGTGTCGCTGGCGCGCTGGGGAGTAGGGGACGAGACTTTCCTCAGCGCCATCATCCGCGATGTCAGCGAGCGGGAGAAGGTGCAACAGGCCCTGCGGCTGAGCGAGGCTCGCTTCCGCGCTGTGTTCGAGAATGCCGCCATCGGCGTGATGCTGACCGACCTGGACGGCCGCATTCTGGAAGCCAATCCCGCGCTCGGGAAAATGCTGGGCTACGAGCCGGCGGAGCTGCGCGATCTGGAGCAGAACATGCTGGTACACCCCGAGGACCGGATCGCCACCCATCAGCTGACCCAGGCGTTGAAGGAAAACCAGCAGCCCTTCGTCAAGCAGCAGAAGCGCTACCTGCGCCGCGACGGCAGCGTCGTCTGGGGCAGCCTGACCGCCTCCCTGATCCGCGACGACCAGGGGCAGCCGCGATTCCTTTTGCGCTTGATCGAGGACGTGACCGAGCTGCGCGCCGCCCAGGAAGCGCTGAGCCAGGCTTATCACGAGCTGGAACAGCGGGTCGAGGCGCGCACCCGTGAGCTGCGCCTGCAGACCGAGGAGCTGGCGCGCTCCAATGCCGAGCTGGAGCAGTTCGCCTACGTGGCTTCGCACGACCTGCAGGAGCCGCTGCGCTCGATTTCCGGCTTCGCCCAGCTGCTGGAACGTCGCTACAAGCACCTGCTGGGCGAGGAGGGCCAGGCTTTCGTCGGCTACATCGTTAGCGGCACGGATCGGATGCGGGCGCTGATCACCGACCTGCTCAGCTATTCCCGCGCCGGCATGGGTGAGAAACCCCGGGTTCCGGTGGACATGGAGGCGGTGCTCGATCAGGCCCTGGATAGCCTGGTCGGCAGCATCAGAGAAAAGCGCGTCGTCATCGTGCGGGACCCGCTGCCGGTGGTGTGGGGCGATCCGGTCGGCTTCGAACACCTGCTGCAGAACCTGATCGGCAATGCGCTCAAGTTCAACCGCTCGTTGTCGCCCCGCGTCGAGATCTCGGCCAGGGACAACGGCGAGGAATGGCTGTTCGTGGTGCGCGACAACGGGATAGGCATCGAGCCCGAGTTCCTGCCGCGGCTGTTCACGATTTTCCAGTGCGGCCGCCGCCGCAGCGATTACGCCGGCACCGGCATAGGATTGGCGATCTGCAAGAAGGTGGTCGAGAGCCATCACGGCCGCATCTGGGCCGAGTCAACTCCCGGCGAGGGGACGACGTTCTATTTCACGTTGCCCAAGGTCCAGGAGGACGCGCCGGGAGCGGAGGCAGGCGATGCAAGCGAGCGGGCCCCCGCCAGCCGCCAGTCTTCCTAGCGCGGGTCGGTCAGTCTTCCGACCCCAGCGGCATTTCCGGCGGCTGCGTGGCAGCGGGCTGGGCGGAGCCGCTGCTGGCCTCCAGCGCGGCGATGCGCTGCTCCAGCGTCTCCAGGTGAGCGCGGGTCCGCGCCAGCACCTTGGCCTGGGCGTCGAACTCCTCCCGCGTCACCAGGTCCAGCCGGGAAAAAATGCCCTGCAAGCTGGCTCGCATGTTGCGCTCCAGCTCCTGCTGGAATTCCCGCAGCCCGGGCGGCAGGTTCTGCGCCAGCTTGCGCGCCATCTCATCCAGCGTTTTCGGATCCAGCATCGGCGTCAGTCTCCTTCGCGATTCGCTTTGCCGGCGCGCAGGTTCCATCCGCGCGTCGACCCTGTCGACTAGCATGCAGCCGCGCGTCGGCAGCATCAAGCGCCAGATGGCGGCAGGACCAGCGACAGCACTGCGGCGAAATGACAGCTGCTGCCGGCCAGCACGAACACATGCCAAATGGCGTGCGCGTAGCGGCGGTGGCTGTGGTAGAACAGCGTGCCGGCGGTATAGGCGATGCCGCCAGTGACCAGCCAGATCAGGGCCGAGGTGGACAACGCCTCCAGGATGGGCTCGATGGCGGCCAGCGCCAGCCAGCCCATGCCGAGATAGATCATGGTCGACAGCAAGTGCAGCCGGCCGGCGCAGAAACATTTGAACACGATCCCGGCCAGCGCGATGCTCCAGACCGCCACCAGCAGCCCCCAGCCCCAGGCCCCTTCCAAGGCTCCCAGGGCGAACGGGGTATAGGTGCCGGCGATCAGGATGAAGACCGCGCAGTGGTCAAAGACCTGCAGCCAAGTCTTGGCAAGCTGGTCGCGGATGGCGTGGTACAGCGTGGAGGTGCTGTACAGTAGCAAGAGCGAGCCCACGAACACGGTGGTGCCGATGAGCAGGCGGGTATCGCCAAACAGCGCTGTCAGCGTAATCAAGACCGCACCGCCGACGATGCTGGCCAGAAGACCGAGACCATGGGTGAGCGCGTTGGCGATTTCTTCCTGATGATCGCAAATGCGCATGAGGACCTGACTCCCTGGTACGCTGCATCCGGTTTTTGCGGCCGCGCGGTCGTGTCGGCGCTCCATCTGCCGCGATCCAGACGGCCGTTCAGTTGGTCCTAAAAGAAATTGGTTCTTATGTTCTGGGCGCAAAGGCCGGCGCCTCGGCTACCGGCCGAGGCGGCAGGCAGCGCTGCCGAGGGCTTGCTGGACGTCAGGCCATCAGCTGCCGGGTCAGCGCGGCCGCCGGGATTTCCTTGCAGCCCCGATGCTGTCCGCACCAGAGGGGGGAAAAATCGCCGCGACCCAGCGCCTCGGCCCTGGCGCGCAGGGGCTGGAGGGCCGCGGCGGCGAGCGGGAAGGCCGGCGGCAGGTCGCTGAGCGGGCCCAGCTCCCGCATGAGGCGGTTGACGATGGCCCGCGCCGGGCGACCGGTGAACAGATTGGTCAGCGCGGTGTGGCTGGCGTCCTCGCTCTTCAACGCGGCGCGGTGGACCGGGCTGGTCTTTGCCTCCGGACAGAGCAGATAGGCCGTCCCTACCTGCACGCCGGCCGCGCCCAGCGCCATGGCGGCGGCAACGCCACGGGGCTCGGCGATGCCGCCGGCAGCGATGACTGGCACGCTGACTGCGCGCACGATCTGCGGTACCAGGGCGAAGGTGCCGATCTGAGTGGTGGTATCGTCGGTCAGGAACATGCCGCGGTGGCCGCCGGCCTCGACGCCCTGGGCGATGATGATATCGGCGCCGTGGCGCTCCAGCCAGCGGGCCTCGGCAACCGTGGTTGCCGAGGCCATGACCTTGCTGCCCCAGGACTTGACCAGCGCCAGCAGCTCGGGCGCGGGCAGGCCGAAGTGAAAGCTCACCACGGCCGGCTTGAACTCGGCCAGTAAGTGCGCCGCGGCGGCATCGAAGGGCTTGCGTCCGGTGTCACCGGGAATGCTGCCGAGATCCACGCCCAACTCCTGGTAGTAAGGGGCCAGCGCCGCGCGCCAGGCGGCTTCCCGCGCCGCGTCGGGCGTCGGCGGCGCATGGCAGAAGAAATTGACGTTGAAGGGGCGGTCGGTCTGCGCCTTGAGCGCAGCCAGCTCGCGGTGCATCGCATTCGGGCTCAGGGAAGCGCAGGGAAGAGAGCCGAGCGCTCCGGCGTTGCAGACGCTGGCGGCCAACTCGCTGCCCTGGATACCGGCCATGGGAGCCTGCACCAGCGGCAACTCGATTCCCAGAAGCTGTTTCAGCACCATCGCTAAAGCCCTCGTGACCTTGTCTTGGACGACGGCTGCTCGACATCGCACAGCCGGCAATCCAGTGTCTGGCCCAGCATGCCGGCCCGCCCTTCCGGCGTGGTGGTCCAGGGCCGGACGAACCAGGGCGGCCGGTGGCGGACATGCTGGGCGTGGCCGCATTCCAGCTCCGCCACCCAGTGCTGTTCCTCGTCCTGATGGAAACCGATAATGCGGCGTTTCATGCGTCGGTCGATGCTCCCTGCGGCAGCAGCTCCCAGCAGCGTTCGTTCCGGACGAACCCCAGCATGGCGTAATAGGCGGTCGCCAGCGGGGCGCTGATGAGACGAATCTTGCAGCGTGGGCCCAGCACCTGGCGAGTCAGCTCCAGTAATCTGCGGCCGATTCCGCGGCGTTGATAGGCGCGATCCACGGCCAGATCCGACAGGAAGCAAGCATACCGGAAGTCGGTCAGCGAGCGCGCGGCGCCGATTAGGTGGTCACCGTCCCAGGCGGTCACCAGTAGGCTGGCGTTGCGGACCATGCCCTCTATGCAGGCCCGGTCGTCGATGGGGCGGCGCTGACCCAGGCCCGAGCGGATCAGGAGATCGACGTACTGCTCGACCGCGACCGGGGCGTCGGTTTTGAACTCGACGACCATGCGGGCCTCAGCCGTCCGCTGCCGGGATGAGCTGGCTGGTCGCGATCAGGCGCGAGTCCTCTAGCGCCGCAGTTCGGTGCACTGTGGCGGCCTGGTACTCGGGGTCGGCCAGCATCTGCAAGAACGCCGCTACCGAGGGGTAGCGCACCAGCATGACGTCGTCCCAGCGCTCCTGCGCCGGCGCAATCAGATGCGCCTGCACGCTGCCCAGCCATGCCAGCTCGCCACCGATGGCGGCGACGTGCTTCTGGGCAATGCGGGAATAGCGCTTGTAGGCCTCGCGGCCGGAGCAGGGTGTGGCCTCGGCGTCGGCCGGATAGGCTGCCTGCTCGCGGTAGCGCAGCAGGTTCAGCATGACCACCGGCTGGTCCGGAGGCAGTTCCCGCAGGAGGGTCAGAGCTTCGCGCGTCGGATTGACGGTTTTCTCGGTCATGGTGAAATCCCTGTCGAAACGGACGGTACGGAGGAAGTCTAGCGAATCTTCAGCGCTCGCTGTGGGGCGGGGCGAGTTGAAGCAGCACATTTAAGGATCGGCTAAAGTAGAGCTGTGCCGGCTTAGCTTCACACTGCGAACAACAACATGCGTCGACACCGTCGTTTCAACTTTCAGCATATTTCCCGCATCCAGGTCAGCAACCGCCTCAGCGGCGAGCCATTAGGCTATGTGGCGGATATCTCGATCGAGGGGCTGCGGCTGCTGGCGGCCCACCCCTTGGCGGTGGGCGGCTGCTATGAGCTCAGGTTGCATGTGCCTGAGCCGGACGGCGGCGAGCGCCAGGTCGACATCGTAGTGATTTGCCAGTGGCTGTGCCGGAACAAGGAGCAGGGCAGGTTCGAGATGGGCTTCGAGCTGGACCGCCCTTCGAAAGACTTCACCCGGCTGGTGGCGCAGCTGGTCGCGCGCCGCTAGCCGGGACGGCTGCGGCGCGCGATCGCCCCCGGCTCAGCCCAGGGTGCCCAGGATGTTGACCTCGACCCGTTCCGGGATCTCGTTCTGCGACAGAACGTGCAGGCCAGGGCTGAAGACCCGGGCGTAGCGCGCCAGCAGTGGCCGCAGCTGCGGGAGCACGACCAGGATGGGCGGCTGGCCGGCCTGGCGCATCTGCTCCTTGGCCACCGGCATGGCGGTTTGCAGCTGGGTGAGCAGGTTGGGCTCCACCGGGATATTGTCCAGGCTGATCGGGCCGGCTTGCTGAGCGACGCTGAGGGCGTTGAGCAGCATGTTCTCCAGCGCATTCTCCAGCACGAACACGCCGAGCTGGGTGCGTTCCCCGGCGATGGAAGAGACGATGGTGCGACGCAGGGCATAACGCACGTCGGATGCCAGCAGAATGGGGTCCTTGGTAGTCTCGCTGCTCTCCAGCAGGGTGGTGGCGATGGTCGTGATGTCTCGGAGCGGAACCGCCTCCTGCAGCAGCTGGCGATAGACCCGATGCTGCAGGCTGTAGCTGAGCTGGGCCTTGAGGTTTTCCGCCAGCTTGGGCGCCTGCAGGGCGAGGCGCTGCATCAGCTGCTCGACGTCGTCGTGCTGGAACAGCTCCGGCAGGTGCTCGCGAATGACCTTGTTTAGGTGCGTGGCGATGACGCTTGCGCAGTCGATTACCTGGTAGCCCAGGTTGAGCGCTTTGGGCTTGTCCTCGGGCTCGATCCAGACCACCTGCATCTGATAGGCCGGGTCGGTATCGAGAATGCCATCGAGTTCGCCATACACCTCGGGCGAGGGAATGGCCATGAGCCGGTCGGCATGGATTTCGCCGTTATCGACGCGCTCGCCGTTGATGTGGATGGTGTACTGCGACGGCTTGAGCCGCAGGTTGTCGCGGATGCGAACCTCGGGCAGCAGAAAGCCGAGCTGCTCCGACAAGGTCTGGCGCACGCCGCGCACCCGCTGGGTCAGCGGAGCGCCAGAGGCCTCGTTGACCAGCCCGACCAGCTTGTAGCCCAGCGAGATGGCGAGCCGGTCCACCAGCGGGATGTCGCTCCAGGTCAGGCTTTGCGCCCGCTCCTCCTCCATGGCCTTGGCCATGGCTTCCGCCTGCTCCAGGCCCTGTGCCTCGGCGATGGGCTGGCGGCGCGCAACCTGCCAGCCGACGAAGGCCATCAGCGCCGCGAAACCCATGAAGGCCAGATGCGGCATTCCCGGCACCAGTCCGAGGACGAACAGGATGCCAGCCACCGTGAACAGCGCCGAGGGCGATGCCAGCAGCTGGGTCTGGAACTGGGTGGTGACGTCGGCGGCCTCGTTGATCCGGGTGACGATGATGGCGGAGGCAGTCGCCAGCAGCAGCGCCGGGATCTGCGCCACCAGGCCGTCGCCGATAGTCAGCAGCGCAAACAGCCGGAAGGCCTCGCCAGACGACAACCCGTGCACGAACATGCCGATGGCGAAGCCGCCGATGATGTTGATGATCAGGATCAGAATGCCGGCGATGGCATCGCCGCGGACGAACTTGGAAGCACCGTCCATGGCGCCGTAGAAATCAGACTCCTTGGCGATTTCCTGGCGCCGCGCCTTGGCTTCCTCCTGGTTGATCAGCCCGGCGTTGAGGTCGGCGTCGATGGCCATCTGCTTGCCGGGCAGGGCATCGAGGGTGAAGCGGGCGGTCACCTCGGAGATGCGCTCGGCACCCTTGGTGACCACGATGAAGTTGACGATGGTGAGGATGATGAACACCACCAGGCCGACGATGAAGTTGCCGCCGATCAGCACCTGACCGAAGGCTTCGATCACCTTGCCGGCGGCGTCGGTGCCGGTGTGGCCGTTGAGCAGCACCACCCGGGTGGAGGCCACGTTGAGCGCCAGGCGCATCAAGGTGGTAATCAGCAGCACCGTGGGGAAGAGCGCGAAGTCCAGCGGCCGGCGGGCGGAGACGCTGACCAGCAGCACCAGCACCGCCATGGCGATGTTGAAGGTAAAGAGAATGTCCAGCAGCTGCGGTGGCAGCGGCAGGATGATCATCGCCAGGATCGCCAGCAGCAGTGCAGGGATGGCGAGCTGGGCGCTGGAGTAATTCGAGAAGAATCTCTTGAGCACGGGTATGGTCAGCCTCGAATCAAGGATTCAGGAACGGGGATGTTGCGCGAAAGCTGTGGCCTGCTACGGCGCTGGCCTCGCTTCCAGGCCCTGAGCTGCACGATGTAGCTCAGGACGTGCGCGACGGCGGTGTACAGCTGCACCGGGATTTGCTGGTTGACCCGGGTGCTGTAGTAGATCGCCCGCGCCAGCGGCGGCAGCTCGACCACTTCCAGGTCGTAGGCCGTCGCCAGCTTGCGGATGTAGAGCGCGAGCTCGTCGACGCCCTTGGCAACCACGTACGGCGCTTCCGCCTTGCGCGGATCGTACTTGATCGCGATCGCGTAATGGGTCGGGTTGGTCACCACGACATCGGCTTCCTTCAAGACCTTGTTAATCTGTCGCTGCGCGAGCTGGCGCTGCAGCTGCTTGATGCGGGCCTTCACCTCCGGCCGGCCTTCCTGCTGCTTCTGCTCCTCCTTCACCTCCTGCTTGGTCATCCGCATCCGCCGGCGAAACAGGAAGCGCTGCAGCGGGATGTCGATCAGCGCGAACAGCAGGAACACCAGCAGCATGACGAGAGCGAGGTTGAAGGCCAGCGAGAAGGCGCCGCTGATGGCGGTCAGCGTGTCGGTGCGTTGCAGCGCCATGAATTTCGGCGCCGCGCTCAGCAGCTGCCAGCCGGCCACCGTCAGCAGGATGGAGACCTTGAGGATGGACTTGAGCAGCTCGCTCAGGTTTTGCAGCGAAACGATGCGCTTGAGGCCGCGAATGGGGTCCAGCCGGCTCAACTGCGGCATGAAGTTCTTGGACGAGAAGGCCCAGCCGCCCGGAATCAGTCCCAGCACCACAACCAGGACGGGTGCCAGCAGCAAGGGCAGCAGGATCAGCACGAACAGCAGCAGGCTGTGCAGCAGGACGAGCGGCAGGTCGTCCAGACCGATCTCGCTGCGGGCGAAATTGGCGTACGAGTGGCGGAAGCTGTCGCCCAGGGCGTCGTAATAGAAGCCGGCGCAGAGCTTGAGCATCAGCAGGGTGCACAGCAGCGAGACCGTGGTGACCAGGTCGCGGGAGCGTGCCACCTGGCCCTGCTCGCGGCTTTTGCGCAGCTTGTACGGTGTCGGCTCTTCGGTTTTCTGTTGTGCGCTTTGCTGCTCTTCAGCCATGGCCGCTACTCCGCAGCATGATGTCCAGGCGAGTCAGCAGGTCGCGGGTCAGGTGCAGATAGCTCTCGGCGACGTTGGGCAGGGTCAGGTAGATCAGCGCCAGACCACTGGTGATTGCCATCGGGAAGCCGAGCGAAAATAGGTTCATCGCCGGCGAGATGCGATTGAGCAAGCCGAAGCAGAACTGCACCAGCATCATGCAAAAGACGACGGGTGCGGCGATCAGCGCCGCTGCCGACAGCACCCAGGCGAACGCCCGCAGGATGGTCGCGAAGCCGTCGTAGTACAGGCCGCTACCGATCGGCCAGTGAATGAAGCTCTGGTAGAGAATGCTGGCGACGACCAGATGGCCGTCGATTGCGAAGAAAAGTAGCGCCAGCAGGGCGAAATACACCTGGTACAGAATGGGCGAAGCGGAAACCGCGTTCACGGGGTCATTCACAATCGCCATGCTGAGGCCCATGGGCGTGGCCACCACGCCTCCTACCAGGGTGTAGACGGCGAAGACCAGCTGCAGCGCCAGCCCTAGCAGCAGGCCGAAGGCGATCTGTTCCAGCGCTGCGGCCAGTCCCTGCAGCGACAGCGGCTCGATGACGGGCGGCAGCGGCAAGGCGCCGGCCAGTCCCAGCGTCAGCGCCAGGGCGATCACGATGCGGATTCGCACCGACACCGCGCGGTGGCTGAACAGCGGCGCCAGGCTGAGCAGCGCCATGATCCGGCAGAACGGCCACCAGTAGGCCAGCAGGAACTGCTGCAATTCGGCGAGTTGAAGCAGGGGCTGCTGGCTCATGGGCACCTCAGCCGATCAGGCTGCTGGCCTGGGCGAAGGCCGTCGCGAACAAATCGAGCAGCGTGCGCAATATCCAATGGCCGGCTAGGATCAGCATGCCCAGCGTGATCAGCAGCCGCGGCAGGAAGCTCAGCATTTGCTCGTTGATCTGGGTGGCCGCCTGGAAGATGCTGATCAAGAGGCCGCCCAGCAGGCTGGGCACGATCAGCACGCAGACGATCAGGATGATCACGTAGACGGCGTTGGTGACGATGTGGACGGCGGTATCCGGAGTCATGGCGCGGCCTCCTGCCTCAGAAAGGCTGGATGCTGGAGGTGAGTGTGCCCATGAGCAGCGTCCAGCCGTCGACCAGCACGAAGACCATCAGCTTGAAGGGCAGCGAGATCATCATGGGCGAGAGCATCATCATGCCCATTGCCATCAGCACGCTGGCCACCACCAGGTCGATGACCAGAAACGGCACGAAGATCATGAAGCCGAGCTGGAAAGCGGTTTTCAGCTCGCTCAGCACGAAGGCCGGCAGCAGCAGAGAGAACGGCAGCTGCGAGACGTCCTCTGGGACTTCCTCGCCGGCCAGCGCCGCCATGGTCGCCAGTGCCGTCTCGTTGGTCTGGGCCAGCATGAAGCGGCTCAGCGTCTGTTTGCCGGCGCTGAGAGCCTCCTGAAAGGTGATCTCGTCCTCCTGGAACGGCAGATAAGCCTGGTCGTGGATTTCCAGCCACACCGGCCGCATCACCAGCAGGGTCATGATCAGGGCGATGCCGATCAGGACGTTGTTGGGCGGACTTTGCTGCAGCCCCAGCGCTTGGCGCAGTATCGCCAGCACGATGACGAAGCGGGTGAAGGAGGTCATCATCATCAGCATTGCCGGCAGAAAGCCGAGCAAGGTCATGATGATGAGTATCTGCAGCTTGACGCTGAACTCCTGCCCGTTTGCGGTTTCGTTCAGGCTGAACAGCGTGATCTCGCTGTTGGCCGCGTGCGCCAGCAGCGGCAGCGAGCCGAGCAGCAGCCCGAGGGCGACGGCGATGCGGCGTTGGGTCATGCAGTCAGGTCGCTGAGACTGGCGCCGCACAGCTCGACGATGCGCAGGCCGTAGTTGCCGTTCATCACCACGACCTCGGCCTTAGCGAACAGGGCGCCGTTAACCTTCACGTCCAGCGGCTCGCCGGCCAGCTTGTCCAGCACGATGACGCTGTTGACGTCGGCCTCCATCAGATCCTTCAGCGGAATCTCCACGGAGGCGACTTCCAACGTCACCCGGACCGGGATCTTGCCGAAGAAGCTAAGGCTTTGCTGCGGTGCCGGCGCTGCGGGCGCGGCGGCTTCCTCCTCCGCTGCGTCCGCCTCCAGGCTCAGCTCGCCTTCATCGAGCAGGCTGTCCAATGCGTTATCGGAGATCTCGGCGTTCATGAGGATGTCACGCTTTCCAGTGAAGTGAGATAGAGGGCGCCGTTCTCCTCGAAGATGGCGCCACGGAAAAGGGTTTGCTGGTTAATGCGAACCTCGTAGCGCTCCAGCGGACGGAGCACTAGGATGTCTCCCGGCTCCAGCTCTAGCACCTGCGACAGCGGCATTTCGGTGTCGACGATCACGCAATCGAGTCGGACCGGTAGCTGCTTGAGGCTTGCCTCTACCGCCGCGTTGCCGTGCGCGGAAGGCGCGGGCCGATCCAGGCTACCGAGCAGCGCATCCACCGCGTCCGCGTCCAGGTGGATTCCCATGGTGGCCCTGGCGTTGCCGTCGTGGCAGAGAAAGCCGAACTCGGCGACGTACTCCCAGCTGACCTGCTGATAGTCGTTCTCGTATTCGCGGATGTCCTCGATGCCATTGCCCGCCAGCATGGCGCGGATGAACAGATCGACGATGCGCTTGCCGAGCCGGTTGCGCAGCCGCTGTTCCGAGACGGTGGGCGGAGGGATCTCGGCGCGCGGCGTGCCGCTGCCGCCGTAGTAGCTTTCCAGCGCCTCCACGAGCAGGCGACGGTCGATGGAAAAGCCGATCTTTCCCAGCTCGGTCTGAAAGATGCAGTTGGCTTGCTGTCCGTATCGATCGTGGACCTTGACGGTGTCAGGATCGATGTTGATACGATAATTCTTCAGGAAAAAGTCGCTGAAAAGCCGCGGATTCTTGCTCGCCGCTTCCTGAATCAGGCTGGGAATCTTGTGATAGTTCCTGCCGAGGTTGTGCGGTTTCAGGATGGTCAGAGAATCGACTGGCACATTGTGAAATATTTTCTTCTGCTGAGTGGCCATGTCATGAATGCCTCCTGATCCAGCGGATGCCCTCCGCCACGCCTCCATTCCTTTGACGCAGAAGTTGGTCTGCTGCCAGTTCTACTCCGAACCTTCTCCATTCCCCCGCACCAAGATAGCCAGGCGACTGGCTGGAAAGAGCAGGGACAGTGTAGGCGGGCGCGAGTCGAGGATTAAATCAAGAGTTATTAATAGTCGTCAGAAAGACTTTTTGACGGCTATTGATAGTTATTTAGCGCCGATCTGTGGGTTCAGGTCTGGATCTTTGCTAGCGTGCGTGACATTTAGAAGCGCAGGGCGGTTTGAGCTGGTTTTCTCCCGTGCTTGCAGAGGCAAGACGACCAAGCAAAAGCGTTCATTAAGCGATTTGCAGCGACGAATGCTTGAGTCGACACGGAGCTGCCTTAGTGAAAAGCAAGTAGGTGCTCAAATTGAATAACATCAACCGAGCCTTGAGATACTCCGAGGAGCGGCAGGAGAGCGAGCTGAAGATTCAGAGCGTTCTCGTCATCGGGGAAGCGGATGCGGACAGCCGGACGCGGCTGTTCAACGGGCTCGAGAAAGCTGGCTGCCGGAGCTGCCATTGCCCGAGTTTCGATGACCTGGCGCCGGACCAGCTGGCGGAAGCCGATCTGATCTTCCTCTTTATCGGCGGCATCCCGCAGCAGGCGCTGCTGATCAAGGTCGGGGCCTTGCTTGAGCGGGTCGGCAACGCCAGCGTCATTCCGGTGGTCGAGTATGCCGATCAGGAGAAGGCGGCGGCACTGCTGGAGCAGGGCTGCACCGACTATCTGCTGTCGCCGTTCAGCCAGCCACAGTTGGAGGCGCTGCTGCAGCGGCAGCAGCACATCAGAGAGGCGGAAGAATTCTTCGTCACCGGTTCGCCGGCCGGCCGGCGCCTGCTGGCCATGGCGCAGCGGGTGGCGCAGACCCGCTCGCCGGTGCTGATCACCGGCGAGACCGGGACTGGCAAGGAGCTGATCGCCCGCTACATCCATCGCTTTTCCGGCAATCCCGACGCGCCCTTCGTCGCGGTCAACTGCGCGGCGATCCCCGAGACCATGCTGGAGTCGCTGCTGTTCGGTCACGAGAAGGGGGCGTTCACCGGCGCGATCAGCTCCCAGCCGGGCAAGTTCGAGCAGGCCAACGGTGGCACGCTGCTGCTCGACGAGATCGGCGAGCTGCCGCTGGAGCTGCAGGCCAAGCTGCTGCGGGTGCTGCAGGAGCAGCGGGTGGAACGGCTAGGCGGGCGGCGCGAGATCGCGCTGGACGTGCGCATCATCGCCGCTACCAACCGCGATCTGCAGGCGGAAGTGGCCGAAGGGCGCTTCCGCGCCGACTTGCTGTTCCGGCTGGATGTGTTGCCCTTGCACATCGCTCCGTTGCGCGAACGGCGCGAGGACATCCTGCTGCTGGCGCGGCGCTTCGTACGCAAGTATGCTCCGCACGAAGCCAGCGACGACCTGTTCACCGAGGAGGCCCGCCAGGCCATGTTGCAGTACGACTGGCCGGGCAACGTGCGCGAGCTGGAGAACATGGTGCAGCGCGCTCTGGTGCTGCGCAAAGGGCTGTACATCCAGCCGCAGGATCTTGGACTGGTGCCGCCGGCCAGCAAGCAGCCTGAGCCGGCTGCCCCGCCTGCCGGCGAAGGCGGCATGTCGGAGGCGCGCGCCCGCGGCAAATGGGCCGAGTACCAGTACATCATCGACACCATCCGCCGCTTCGATGGTCACCGTGGCAAGGCGGCGGCCAGCCTGGGCATTTCAACACGGGCGCTGCGCTATCGCCTGCGGGCGATGCGCGAGCAAGGCGTGCCCCTGGATTTCTGAACCATTAGGGAAGACACGGCCTATGAATTCGATCACGCAGCTGCAACAGGAAATGCTGAGCCGCATGCAGCAGTTGACCGCCCTCGCCGAGGGCCGGCCGGCCCAGGCGATGGTCAAGGCTCAGGAAGAGAGGCTGAGCCAGTCGTTCGCGGCCGTACTGCGGGCCATCGACGACCAGCAGCACAAGGCCGACGCGGCGATGGCGGCGGTTTCGAAAGGCGAGAGCGACGATCTGGTCGGCGCCATGGTGACCAGCATGCGTGCCAGCATTTCGTTCTCCGCCCTGGTGCAGGTCCGCAACAAGCTGGCCACCGCCTTCGACGACATCATGCGCATGCCGCTGTAGCCCAGCAAGAGAGCTAAACCGTGCTGCAACGACTCAAAGATTGGCTGGCGGAACGGGAACTGAAGCTGGACCCGTGGCTGGGGCTGCTCGGCATGGCGGTGCTGGCAGCCCTGCTGGCCTTAGCGGTGGGCTTTTATCTTTGGCGCGACAACCAGGCGCACCGGCCCCTGTACGGCGCCGGTGAGGCATTCCCCGTGGCCGAGGTGATGCAGGTGCTGGAGGCCGAAGGCGTGCCCTACCGGGTGCATCCGCAAAGCGGCCAGATCCTGGTGCCGGAAGGCCAGCTGGCACGGGCGCGCATGCTGCTGGCGGCCAAGGGCGTGCAGGTCTCGCTGCCGGCCGGCTACGAACTGTTCGACAAGGACGAGCCGCTGGGCACCAGCCAGTTCGTGCAGAACGTCCGGCTCAAGCGCAGCCTGGAGGGCGAGCTGGCGCGCACCATCATGGCGCTCAAGGGCGTCGAGCAGGCGCGGGTGCACATCGCCCAGGAGGAAACTGGCTCCTTTGTGGTGGCCCGGCGCGCGCCGGCCAAGGCCTCCGTCATGCTGCAGCTGGCCCCTGGCTACCGGCTCAAGCCGGAGCAGGTCGGCGCCATCGTCAATCTGGTCGCCAACAGCGTGCCGCAGCTCAAGCCCGAGGACGTCAGCGTGGTCGACCAATACGGCACGCTGCTGTCGCGCGGCATCGACGGCTGGGGCGGGCCGGCCCATAACTGGCAGGTGGTGGATGACTACCAGCGCAAGGTGGTCGCCAACATCGAAGAGGTGCTGGCGCCGGTGGTCGGACCCGGTAACTTTCGGGTCAGCGTGGCTGCCAACATCGACCTCAGCCAGCGGGAAGAGACCCTGCAGACTCTGGGCGAGGAGCCGCGGCTGCGCAGCGAGGTGCTGCGCAGCGAGAGCAGCCTGGATCAGCTGGCGCTGGGCGTGCCGGGTTCGCTGAGCAACCTGCCGGTGGCAGCGCCGCAGCAGGCGGAAGGTGACGAGGAAGGCGGGGCGCCGACCGCGACCGCACCGACCTCGGTGCGCAACGAGTCGACCCGCCAGCTGGATTATGACCAGCGTATCACCCACATCCGCTACCCCGGCTTCGAGCTGCGGCAGCAGAGCATCGCCGTAGTCCTGAACGCCGCTAGCGCACCGGAAGGCGGCTGGAGCGAGGAAGCGCGGGCGGAGCTGGAGGCCGCCATCCGTAGCGCCGCCGGCTTCAACGCCGAGCGCGGCGACCTGCTGACGCTGACCGTTCTGCCTTTCGCGCCGGTGCAAATTCCCGTCGAGGAAGTGCGCTGGTGGGAGAACCAGCACGTGCACTCGCTGCTCAAGCTTGGCCTGGCCGGCCTGCTCGGCCTGCTGCTGGTGCTGCTCGTGCTGCGACCGGCAGTGCGGCAGCTCATCGCCAGCGCCAACGGCGCTGCGGCGCTGCCGGGGGTGGACGAGGACCGACAGGCGCTGTTGTCCCAGGAAGCGCTGCCGGCGCTGACCGGTAGCAGCAGCAAGACGCCTTTCAGCGAGTCGAATCCACTGGCCGAAATCAGTCTGCCGGAGCCGGGCAGCGGCCTGGAAAAGCAGATCGAGCATCTGCAGATGCTGGCCATGCGCGAGCCTGAGCGGGTTTCCGAAGTCATCAAACGTTGGATAGGACGCAATGAAAGAGACCTCAACCCGGCCGGGTGACGACCGCAGGGCGGCCGCCAAGGAGCTTCGGACAGTCTCGGCACAGCTGCGCGCGGTAAGCTCGCTGGAGCAGGCCGCCATACTCATGCTGAGCATGGGCGACGAGGCCTCCGCCGAGGTGCTCAAACACTTCTCGCGGGAGGAGATCATCAGCATCAGCCAGGCCATGGCGCGGCTGAGCAATGTCAAGCTGCCCCTGGTCTCCGAGGTCATCAGCCGCTTCTTCGAGGAATACAAGGAGCAAAGCAGCATCCGCGGCGCCTCCCGCGGCTATCTCCAGGAGATGCTGAGCAAGGCCCTAGGCAGCGAGATCACCCGCAGCCTGCTCGACAGCATTTATGGCGAGGAAATCCGTGCCAAGATGAGCCGTCTGGAGTGGGTCGACCCCAAGCAGTTCGCGGCGTTGCTGGAGCAGGAACATATCCAGATGCAGGCGGTCATCCTGGCGTTCCTGCCGCCCGGCATGGCGACCGAGGTGCTGGAAGCCATGCCGCCTGAGCGCCAGGACGAGCTGCTTTACCGCATCGCCAATCTCGACGAGATCAGCAACGAGGTGATCGCCGAGCTGGAGCAGCTGGTCGATCGCAGCCTGGCCGTCCTCACCACGCAGGGGTCGCGGGTGCACGGCGTCAAGCAGGTGGCGGACATCATGAACCGCTACAAGGGCGACCGCGACCAGATGTTCGAGCTGCTGCGGGCGCGCGACAAGGAGCTGGTCGAAAACATCGAAGACCACATGTACGACTTCTTCATCCTCTCGCGCCAGCCCGAGGAAGTGCTGCGCACCCTGCTGGAGGTCATTCCGCTGGACGAATGGGCGGTGGCGCTCAAGGGCGCTGAGCCGGAGCTGGTGCGGGCCATCCACGGTGCCATGCCCAGGCGGCAGATCCAGCAGCTGGAGGCGATCAACCGGCGCCAGGGCCCGGTGCCAGTCAGCCGGGTCGAACAGGTGCGCAAGGACATCATGGCCATTGCCCGCGAAATGGCCGCCCAGGGAGAGCTGCAGCTGCAGCTATACCGCGAGAAGACGGTCAGCTGAGTGTTCTGAGCGATGGGCGTCAAGATCATCAAAGGTGGCGCGCCGGGATGGCGCCCCTTCCTCTTCCCGCCCCGCCCCAGCGCGCTGGTGGCCGAGCTGGAAGCGGCTGCCGCGGCCAACAGTTCCGCCGCCTTGCAGAAGGCGATTTCCGACGGCTACCAGGAAGGACTAGAGCGGGGCTATCAGGAAGGGCTGGAGCAAGGACGGCAGGAGGGACGCAGCCAGGCCTTCGAGCAAGGCCTGCAGCAAGGGTTGCAGCAGGGCTTGGAGGAAGGGCGGCGGGAAGGCAGGCAGGAATTCGAGCAGCTTGCTCGCCGGCTGGAGCAGGTCATCGAAAGCTTCGAGGAGTTTCGCCGGCACTACGAGCGGGCGCGGCGGGAAGAGCTGCTGGAGCTGGTGCGCAAGGTCTCGCAGCAGGTCATCCGCTGCGAACTGACCCTGCATCCTGCCCAGCTGCTGACGCTGGCCGAGGAGGCGCTGGCGACCATGCCGGGCGACCAGGAGGACGTGCGCATCCTGCTCAACCCCGAGGAGTACGCCCGCATTAAGGACGTCGCCGCCGAGCGTGCCGCCAACTGGCGGCTGGTGCCGGACGAGCGGCTGCCACTAGGGGAGTGCCGGGTGGTCACCGCCCACGCCGAGGCCGACATCGGCTGTCAGCAGCGGCTGGATTCCTGCATGGAGACGCTCAAGGAGCATCTACTGACCGAGGAGGCCTGAGGTGACGGCGTCTGCACCGTTCAAGCTGGATGCGGCCTTGCGCTCGCTGGAGAACGTGCAGTTGGCGAAGGTCAGCGGCCGCCTGGTGCGCCTGTCCGGCCTGCTGCTGGAAAGCCTGGGCTGCCAGCGCACCACCGGCCAGCGCTGCTACGTGGAAGCTGCCGACGGCACCCTGCTGGAAGCCCAGGTGGTAGGCTTCAACCGCGACATCACCTATCTCATGCCATTCAAGAAGCCGGTGGGGCTTGCCCCCGGCTGCCGGGTGTTCCCGGCCCCGGACCAGGTCAAGCTGCGCATCGGCCCATCCTGGCTGGGCCGGGTGGTTAACGGCCTCGGCGAACCGCTGGACGATCTGGGGCCGCTGGGTGGCAGCGATCCGCTGCCTGCCCAGCTGCCGACCATCAACCCACTCAAGCGCAAGCCGGTGACCGAGCCGCTGGATGTCGGCGTGCGCGCCATCAACGCCCTGCTCACGATAGGCAAGGGCCAGCGGGTGGGGTTGTTCGCCGGCTCCGGGGTCGGCAAGAGCGTGCTGCTCGGCATGATCACCCGCTATACCAAGGCCGACGTGGTGGTGGTCGGGCTGATCGGCGAGCGCGGCCGCGAGGTGCAGGAATTCATCTACTACTCCCTGGGACCCGAGGGCTTGAAGAAGGCCGTGGTGGTGGTGGCGCCGGCCAACGAATCGCCGCTGATGCGCCTCAAGGCGGCCGAGCTTTGCCACAGCATCGCCGCCTATTACCGCGACCAAGGCAAGCACGTGCTGCTGCTGATGGACTCCTTGACCCGCTACGCCATGGCGCAGCGCGAGATCGCGCTGGCGCTGGGCGAGCCACCAGCGACCAAGGGTTATCCGCCGTCGGTGTTCGGCCTGCTGCCGGAGCTAGTGGAGAGTGCCGGTAACGGCGAAAGCGATCAGGGCAGCCTGAGCGCCCTGTACACTGTGCTGGCCGAGGGCGACGATCAGCAGGATCCCATCGCCGATGCCGCCCGCGCCATTCTCGACGGCCACATCGTGCTGTCGCGCCGGCTGGCCGAGCAGGGTCACTATCCGGCCATCGACATCGGCGCTTCGGTCAGCCGCTGCATGAACCAGGTCAGCCGGCCGGAGCACCTGCGGGCGGCGCGCCGTATCAAGGAGCTCTACAGCAGCTACGAGAAGATCAAGGAGCTGATTCCATTGGGCGGCTACACCCCGGGGGCCGACGAGAAGACCGACCAGGCGGTGCGCCTGGCGTCGGCGATCGAGCGTTTCCTGCGCCAGGACGTCGACGAGGGCGCCGAGCTGGGGGAGAGCATCGCCGCCATGCAGCGCATCCTGGAGTAAACCATGCAGCGGCAAATCGAGATGCTGTCCCGGCTGGCTGCGCTGCGCAGCGCCAAGGTACAGCAGATCATGGCGCGGCTTCAGTATCAGCGCAATCTGTGCCAGCGCTACCGCAACAACATCGAAGGCCTGCGGCGCCTTGGCAACGTCCAGGCGCCGCTCGACAACGCCTTGCAGCGGGATAATCTTCAGCGCTATAAGACCACTCTTTATCGCCTTCTGCAGCTGCAGCAGCGGGAGCTAGCGGTGGCCGAGGAGACGCTGGCGCGGGTGCAGCGGGAGCTGTTGCAGGCCATGCGCAAGGAAAAGGTCATGGAGCACGTCGTCGCCAGCAAGCTGGAAGAATGGCAGCGGCTGCTGGCCAGGCAGGAGCAAAAGCTGCAGGACGGTATGGCGGCCCAAGCCTGGTGGCGTAACCAGCTCGGCTGAGGGTGCGCCCGTTTAAGTTTTCCCGGCCGCTGGTCGCCCGTAGCCACTAAGCCTCGGAATTGCCGGAACAAGCCATGGAAATCAGCAGCCAGTTCAAACCTCAACTCATCATCACCTCCCCCGGCGGGAGCGCCGGGGTCGGTGGTCGCACCCAGTCCGGCGGTCGGCCGACCGCGGCGGGCGAGTCGGTCGCACTGCCGCTGGAGCGGATGCAGCAGGCCCTGCGCTCCATGCCGGAGGTCGATCTGGCCAAGGTCGAGCAGATCAGGCAGGCGCTTCAGCGCGGCGAGATCTCCCTCGACCCGGCCCAGCTGGCCGCCAGCATCCTCGCTTACCATCGCGGGAGCGGCGTGTGAGCCGACGGCGGCAGCTGCTCAAGCTGATTGCCGAAGACGTACGCCGCGACCTGCAGGACTACCCGGCCTTGCGGGAGCTGTTGGAGCGGCAGCATACCGCCATGCTGCGGCGCGATGCCGGCGCGATGGAGAGCCTCAACACCGAGATCGGGGCCCGGCTGGAAGACATCCGGACGCGCGCGCAGCGCCGCAGCAAGGTGCTGCGCGCCTTCGGGCTCGAGCTGGGAGCGGCGGGCATGCAGCGCTTGTTCGCCGCCTATCCGCCGCTGTTGCGGCAAGAGCTGGAGAGCGCCTGGGCGAAGCTTGCCCGGCTCGCCGCCGAGTGCAAGCAGCTCAACGAGCGCAACGGCAAGCTGTTGGCCATGCAAAATGAGATCCTCGCCCAGCTGCTGGGCGAGCAGTCTTACCTCTACTCCCCACAGGCTTTGTGATTAAAGCCTCACCTGCTCCTCCATCCCCTTTGGAGCCTGGCGTGGCGCCCAAGGCGCCGCGCTCATTTTTTCGAACTGCCGCGCACCTTGCCGCTTAATCGAAGCGCTGCCAGCGCCGCTTTTCTCCTAGGGTGAAGCTCGCGCTGCCGAGGCGGAAGCGCTGCTTCCTCCCGGCGGCTTCCGCCTTGCCCAGCGGAAGCCACTTTTCTGCCGGACAGGGCCGAAAGGCGCACGGCAAAGCGCTTTTCCCGGCTGGCATCGAATTTGCTTTCACGAGAGCGAAAGGATCGTATAGCGATGATCACCATAGACACCGATTACATCCAGCAGATGTCGATGCAGCTGGCCAACTACGAGGTCCAGGGCGCGCTGGCGCGCCTGGAGCGCAACGAGGCCAGCTACAAGGCACAGCTGGATGCGCTGGGTAAGCTGCGCAGCGCCTTGACCACCTTCAGCAGCGAGCTGCGCAAGCTGAAGAGCGGCGGCTCCAGCATGCTGGTGAATAGTGCCCGCTTCAGCCAGGAGGGGTACGCCACCGCCACGGTCAGCCCGAAGGCCAGCGCCGGCCGTTACCAGTTCTTCGTCGAGCAGCTGGCCAGCGCACACCAGATCGCGCTCGCTGGCAGCCAGCTGCAAAGCCAGGCCGAAGACGGCAAGACCCTCACCATTGCCCTGGGAACCGAGGACAGCAAGCAGTTCCAGCTCTCCATCACCCTGGACAGCGGGTTGTATGACGAGAACGGGGAGCTGAGCCTGCAGCGCCTGGCGGCGGCGATCAACGATCACGCCGACAACAAGGGCATCAAGGCTGCCGTGCTGCGCAGCGGCGGCGACACCTATTTGCTGCTCACCAGCGAAGAGAGCGGTGCCGACAACCGGATCTGGATCGACGGGGACGCCGCGGCCGGCGTGGAGACGAGGGAGCTGAGTCCGGCGCAGGACGCCATTGTCCATGCCGGTAGCGGCGCCGAGCGGATCGAGCTCAGAAGCAGCAGCAACCGCTTTGACAACATCATCGACGGCGTCAGCATCACCTTCAGCAAGGTCTACGCCGAGGGCGAGGTTCCGCTGGTGGTGGACATCGCCCGCGACGATGACGCCATCCGCAACAAGGTGCAGAGCTTCGTCGACGCCTTCAACGCGCTCAAGAGCAGCTTTGACAGCCTGACCGCCAGCGGCGGGGAGAACAGCGCGCGGGGGGGGCTGGCTGGCGACTCCAGCATCCGCGCCATCGAGAACCAGCTCAATGCCCTGCTGCGCGCCGAGTACGGCACTGAAAAGAACAGACTGGCGGCCTACGGCATCGTCGCCGACCGCAACGGCCGGCTGACCATCGACAGCTCGCGCCTCGAGGCTGCCATCGCCGAGGATCCAGCAGCCTTCGATCAGCTATTTACCGGCAAGGACAACCTGCTTGATTCCATCGACAAGCTGGTGTCCCGCTACACCAGCAGCGCCAACGGCATGCTGACCAATCGCATGGACTCGCTGAACCAGGGCCTGCGGCGCCTGGACCGTGAGTTCGAAGCCATCCAGCGGCAGTACGACAACTACTACAACCGCTACCTCAGGCAATTCACGGCCATGATGCAGGCCATGCAGGCCATTCAGCAAACGCACGGGTTGTTCGGATGAGCGGACATTTGTACGGCGAAAGCTACGACAGCTACCGCAAGATCGACCTGGAGGCGCGGGCTGCTTCCGCGTCTCCCTACGAGCTGGTGCTGATCCTCTTCGACGGCCTGCTCGACGAGTTGGAGCGCGCGCGCGGGCACATCGAGAACAAGCGCTACCAGCAGAAGGGCGCGTCCCTGGAGAAGTGCATCAACATACTCAATGGGCTGAGCAGCGCCCTGGACTTCGAGAACGGCGGCGAGCTGGTGCAGGACTTGGCGCGTCTGTACGACTACTGCATCTACCGCTTGTCCGACATCAGCGTCTCGCTGTCGCTGGAGGATCTGGACCACGTGGTGCAGATACTGAAGGTGCTGCGCGAAGGTTGGGAGGGCGTTCATGCCGCGCGGCGTGGCGAGTGATCGGCGGCGGCTGCTGCAGCTGCACGCGCAGCTGGCGCAGGCCCTGCGACAGGACGACTGGGAGGCCGTCATCAAGGTCGACCAGGCCATCCGCGAGCTGCTGCAGGAGCTGGCAACGCGGCCGCAGCTTGACGACGGCGTGCTGGAAGCCAAGGCACGGCTGAAGAAGCTGCACGCCCAGGCGCTGCTGCGTTGCGCGCAGGCGTGCGAGCGCTTGTGGGAACAACTGCTCGACTATCTGGATCACGCTGAAGCCAGGGTGGCGTATCAGCAGGTCAGTCAGCTTGGCCTAGAGGAGCGGGGATGATTCGTTTTTTGCCTGTTGCGCATCAGGAGGTTGCGTCAACAGATACCGAGGTGTTGTCTGCGTTGCCCGGCAAGCCGATTGCAGCTGAAGGCTTGCCGGGCCTTTCTATTGAGAGTGGACAACACGCGGCGAGCAACGATTTTCCGGGCGAGCTCAAAGAGCTGCTGGAAGCGAAACTGCAGCAGGCGGCTGCAGGTGCTGAGCCCACGGCGGAGGAGCCGGAGCCGGGGAACCAGGGCGGGGAGACCGATAGGCCGACGCTGATCCTGCTCGCCGAGTCCTGGCTGCAGGGCATGCAGAAGCAGCAGCAGGCGGCCGTTTCGGCGCGGCCCGCGGCGCTGGTGCCGAGGGCGGATGAGCGTGGCGGTAGCGAGGCCTTACCGCAGCTGTCCGGGCTGCAACCGCCAGAGCAGCTGGCAGCGATTTCGATGCCGGATTCCGCGGACGAGAGGAGGGCGGAAAGCGCGCTGCAACCGGAGGTGGCCGTTGCGCCGCAGTCGCGGTACGAGGCCATGTTGCGCCTTGACGCTGTCGCCAGCGCCAATGCCGGCGACGACCGGGGCACGCTGCGGCAAAGCCCTGCGCCTGCAGCTGCGTTGGCATTGACTGCGGCGACCGCTGGCTTGGGCGGCGAGCTCGTTGCCGAAGCCGTCTCCGGCCAGGAGAGCACCGCGGCCGCTGCGGCGCGCGCCAATGGCACGGAGGCAACGCTCGGCCCTGGAGAAAGGCAGGTGGCCGAGACAGTGGTCCGCCTGCAGCCGCCCGCGGCGCGCTGGGGCGAGCAAATGTTGCAGGCCCTGCGCCAGCACGTGCAGACCAGCCTGCAGCAAAACGTCCAGCAGGCGCACATCCGGCTCGACCCGCCTGAGTTGGGGAGCCTCGAGATCCAGATCAGCCATGAGGCTGGCCGCCTGAGCGTGCAGATCGGCGCCGCCCAGGCCGAAGTGGCGCGGCTGCTGCTGCAGCACAGCGAGCGGCTGCGGCAGGAGTTGCTGGACCACAACTTCCCGCAGGTGGAGGTGCAGGTCTTCGCCGACGGGGGCGAGCGCCAGCAGCGCCACCATGCCCAGCCGTCCGACGAGGAGCTGCCGCTGGCGGCAGCCGTGCACGACGGCGCTAAGGCCGCGAGCACGGAGGACGCCAGCGACGTCCTGGTGACGGTTTGAAGAGGCTGACAAGACTAGCGTTTTTACTGGCTTTAAGACGACATGACAACGACTCGGCTGATCATCCTGTTGCTCGTGCTCAATCTGCTCGTCGTATCGAGCGGCGTGGTCGTCAACTACCTGATGCTGCGGCCCCTGGCCCAGGCCGCGGCCTGGGCCGAGTCGGAGCGGGCCGAGCCGCCCGTGGTGCAGCGTGAGTACGACGTGGTGCAGCGTGAGTACGAGTTCTACCCGGTGGAGAAGGTCATCGTCAGCCTGCGTGAAGGTGGGCGGGAGCGCTATTTCGTGCTCGATCTGGCGCTGCTGGTCGAGGCGGGCGAGCGCAGCGAGCAGCTGAAGAAGGCGGAGCCGCTGGTGCGCAGTTCGGTGGTCAGCTACCTCTCCACCTACAGGTTCGAGGAGCTGCGCGCCTTGCCAGTCAGCGAGCTGCAGCACCGTCTGGAGCAGGCGCTGTTCGCCGACTTCGCGGAGCGGAAGGCGCAGGCGCCGTTTCTGCAGGTGCTGGTCAGCAAGTTGATCGTTCAATAAGAGCGTGACCATGAAGGCGATACTTCCAGCCGACGACAGGGCTGCGGCGCGGCCGCACCCGGCGGTCCTGCCGGCCGACGAGCAGCGCTGGGTGATGCAGTACCTGCCGCTGGTCAAGCGCATCGTCAATCAGCTGTCGCTGCAGGCCAATCAGGTCCTGGACCGCGAGGACATGGAGCAGATCGGGCTGATGGGGTTGCTCGAGGGCCTGCGCCGTTACGGCGAACCGGACGAGCACTTTGCCCGTTTCGCCGCGCTGCGCATCCGCGGGGCCATCCTCGACGAGCTGCGACGGCAGGACTGGCGGCCGCGGCAGATCCGCCAGCAGGTGCACAAGTTCCGCGATGCGGTTCGCAAGCTCAGCTTGCAGCTGGGACGGCCGGCTACCGAGGAGGAAATTCAGCAGTACACCGGCCTGACCGCGGAGGAGTATCAGAGCATCCTGATGGCCGACACCGCGGAGGCGATAGAGAGCCTCGACGAGCTGCTGCAGGAGGGCCTGGAGGCCGCCGACGACAGTCAGGGCGTCGAGGAGCGGGTGGTGAGCCAGAAGCTCTTGGAGCAGGCTCTTAGCCGGCTGGACGAGCGCGAGCGGCTGGTGCTGACGCTGTACTACCAGTACGAGCTGAGCCTCAAGGAGATCGCACTGGTGCTGGAGGTCAGTGACGCCAGGGTCTGCCAGATCAGCAAGCAGGCGTTGAGCAAAGCCGCACGTTTTCTAACCAGGGAAAGATAGGGCGAGCGTCATGCAGAAGATTTTCGGCGCATTGGTGATCGTGGCCTGCGTGCTCGGCGGCTATGTCATGGCCAATGGGGAGCTGCGCATGCTCTGGCAGCCGGCGGAGATCATCATCATCGTCGGCGCCGCCCTGGGCAGCCTGATCATCGGCAACCCGCGGGAAGTACTGGTGGAGATGTGGGCCCAGGTCAAGGGCGTGTTCGTCCACAAGCGCCGCGGTGAGGAGTTCCAGCGCCAGCTGTTGATGCTGCTGTACGAGCTGCTGGAGATGGTGCAGATCGGCGGCCTGCGGGTGCTGGACGCCCACATCGACGAGCCGCAAGAGAGCGAGCTGTTCGCGCGCTATCCTCTGATCCTGCAGGAGAAGAACCTGATGGCCTTTATCGCCGACAACTTCCGGCTGATGGCCATGGGCAAGATCACCCAGCACGAGCTGGACGGGTTCTTGGAGCAGGAGCTGGAAGCCATGGAAAACACTCTGCTGCAGCCCGCCCGCTCGCTGCACAAAGTAGGCGAGGCCATGCCCGGTTTCGGCATCCTGGCCGCCATCATGGGCATCATCATCACCATGGGCAAGATCGACGGCTCGCTGGCCGAGATTGGCACCAGCGTGGCGGCAGCGCTGGTGGGCACCTTCCTGGGCATCTTCTTCTGCTACTGCCTGCTGCAGCCGCTCAGCAACGCCATGAGCCTGCGGGTCAAGACCGAGATGTCGGCGCTGGAGTGCGTGCGCACCGTGCTGGTCGCCCACCTGGCCGGCAAGCCCACCCTGCTGGCCGTGGACGCTGGCCGCAAGCTCATCGAGCAGGACGTCAAGCCGGCCTTCAGCCGGCTGGAGGCCTGGGTCAACCAGTATGAGGAAGAAAGGAACGCCGCATGAGCGCGCGGCGCGAGCTTTGGAAGCGTAGCGAGACCACCACCATCGTCAGGCGACGGGGTGGTCGACGCGGGGGCGAGGAGCAGGTCAGCGGCGCCTGGAAGGTAGCTTTCGCCGACTTCACCCTGGCCATGATGGCCCTGTTCATGGTGTTGTGGATCGTGCAGCCGCAGGGCAAGCCGCGCGAATCCCTGTACCCGGAAAGCGCTACCGATTCGGTGCTGGAGGGCGGTGCCGGGGTGTTCGACAGCAGCAGCCGCACGCCGCTTGACCTGGAGGGCGTGCAGCCGGTGGTGATCCGCGATCCCAGTCTGCTGACCGAATGGGATGCGGACTGGGAAGGCCGGCGCCGCTTCTTCGACTCGGTGACCGAGCTGCAGGAGCTGGCGGCGCTGGTGCGGCAGATGGCGGAAGAGGCTGATGCGCTCGCCAACATCGAGATCGACATCGTGCCGCAGGGTCTGCGGATTCTGATCAAGGACGACGACGAACGTTACATGTTCGAGCGCGGCAGCGCCGTCCTTGATCCGCACTTCGAGCGGCTGCTGCAGGCGCTGGCGGGCATCCTCAGGCGGGTGGAGAACAAGCTCATACTTAGCGGCCACACCGACTCGACGCCATATCGGCACACTTCCGGCTACGACAACTGGAACCTCTCCGGCGACAGGGCGCTGCGGGCGCGCAGTGTCATGGTGCAAGCCGGTCTGCCGCGCGACAGCATCCTCCAGGTCGCCGCCCAGGCCGATGTCATGCCGCTACGCCCCGAAGACCCCGAGCACGGTGCCAACCGCCGGGTCGAAATCCTGCTACTCACCCGTAATGCGGAACGGCTGTACCGCGAGTTGTTCGGTGAAACCTACCTGCAGGTCCACTATTCCCGCGCCGGCGCCGAGCTGCGCAGCGGCGACGGTGGCTAAGCCGCAAGCCGCAGTCTGGTTCTGCGCCACGCGCCTTATTCACACGGAGACTGGAGAAAATCCCGCACCGCCTGCCGCAGCCTGCGACAGGCGGTGGGTAAGTGGTGGCTGCGGCACTGGGCCGATGCAGCCAAGGGGCCTCCGGAAGAAGGGAGACAGGGGATTCGCCGACCCGGCGCCGGGCCGGCTAAGGGAATGGGTCAGTCCAGGTACTTGATGGTTGCTAGCTCTTCCATGTTGCGGCGCATGACCAGTTCCTGCGGCTGTCCCGGCTTGCCGGGCTGGCCCACGTAGAGAATGTAGGCCTTGCCGCCGTTGACCTCGGTGCTAACCAGCTTGACCTGGGAGAATGCCAGCGAACCATAGCCCAGAGCCAGCAGTCCCAGGGACAGGCCCCCCAGGCTCATCAGGGCGGCGGCCGACAGGCGGCGCAGTTTGGCGGCGACCGTCGCGAACAACTGGCGGGCCAGCCAGGGCTTCTTCGGCGCCAGCGGCTCGTGGTTGTTTCGGGGCTCGGGCACGCTGATCGCGGCGAAATAGGCCGGGTTGAACAAATAGCCACGGCGCGGCACGGTCTGGATGATGTTGCGTTGCTGGTCGTCGCCAAGGATCTGGCGCAGGGTGTGGATCTGCTGGTTCAGGCTACCCTGACCGACCACCCGCCCAGGCCAGCCGCGCTCCAGCAGCTCTTCGCGCGAGACCAGCTGGCCCGGCTCGCGCAGCAGGCGTTCCAGTACCCGGCTGCCGGAAAAGCCGAGCTCGACAATCTCCTCCTTTCCTTGCTGAATCAGTTTCAGCTGATAAAAGTTCGGGTAAAAGATCGCATGGCAGCCGGGCTTGCCAGTCTGCAGGATGAAGCTGGCCGCTTCCGTGCCATGTTGGCTGTGCATGCTCATCGTCATCTTCTGCGCTTTCTCCAGAAATGCCCCGCTGCTGCCTGCCGCTGCGAGCGGTTGTTGTTGTTCTTGTTGGCAGCAAACCCCTCTTCACCCCCGCCATCCGGAAGCCCGGGCGCCGGGGGCGCTACACTATCCATCTTCGGCAAGCCGCCGCTGCAGGTATATCAGCGCATGATGATTCTTGGCTGGGATTCCTTCCGCTTGAGCAAAGAGGCAGTCTGAGGTCGCCTAGGACAAATCCTAGGTGGACTGCATGAGGTGCTGCTCGAAGCTAATTTGATACGGATAAAAGAACGCCCCTGCGGGGCAGGGGCGTGAGGGAAAGCGGGCCGCAAGGGGGAACGGCCCGACCTGGAGGCTCTGTATTAGCCGAGCAGGCCCATGATGAGGCTGGGCATCTGGGAGGCCTGGCGCAGCATGGAGATGCCGGACTGCAGCAGCATCGAGTTCTTGCTCAGGTTGGCGCTCTCCAGGGCGAAGTCGGCGTCCATGATGCGGCCCTTGGCCAACTCGGTATTGTCGGTCATGTTGCGCAGGTTGTTGCTGGTGTGAGTCAGGCGGTTGATATAGGCGCCGAACTCTGCACGCAGAGCGCCAATGTCATCCAGTGCGCTCTCGAAATCGTCCATTGCAGCACGCGCACCGGCTGCGTCGCTCAGATTGGCGCTAGAAAAGTTCCCAATAGTGGAGATCAGATTCGTCAGTGTTCCGGAAACATCGATGTCCAGGGTCTCTGCGCTGCTGGCACCGATCTGCAACGAGACCTGG
>Ga0079224_100000490_pt1 | contig 39086 bp, 24 predicted proteins | sample Stecom2015_FD_80414 | JGI IMG/M metagenome (GOLD analysis project Ga0079224, IMG submission 80414) | Agricultural soil microbial communities from Utah to study Nitrogen management - Steer compost 2015 | ecosystem: Environmental > Terrestrial > Soil > Agricultural land | place: USA: Utah... | reverse complement strand
GGCTCGGCGCGCGTTCGCCGCGGGCGCGATCAGCGACTCGACCGGGGGCCGCGACGACGTCGGGCGCGCCACGGGCGCCTCCGACGTCGGCCGCGAGGGACGCGTCGAATCCCCGACGGCGGTGCGCAGATCCGCGGCGAGACGCGCGAGCGCGAGCGCGCGGGCGTCGTTGCCGTCCTCCTCGGCGGCGTCCGCCCCGCGCTGCAGCCAGCGCACGGCCTCGCCGATGTCGCCCTTCGCCCAGAGCGCGTTCGCCGTTTCGAGACAGGCGGTCACCCGTTCGCCGTCGGTCGACTCGGGTTGGGGCAACGGGCTGGAAAGCGTGTTGGGGGCTCCGGACACCATCGTGACGCTCCTCGACTTCAAGTCCCTAGATTGCCGAGCAGGCGCTCGGCGTCGGAGTTTTGCGGATCGACGGCGAGGGCTTGGAGAGCCATTCGCCGAGCCATCGTGATTTGTCCTCGATCGTGCTCGAGGCACGCAAGCCGGAAGTAGGCGGTCCCCGTCCGGGTCCGCGCGTTCCGGTCGGAGCCGTGATCCCGCAGCGCGACGAAGGTGCGCAGCGCCAACAGCGCGGCCTCCACTTCGTCGAGGTCCGCCGCGAGGAGCCCGAGCTGGAACGCCGTGTCGGGGTCGGTGCGATCGAGCTGATGCGCGGTGGTGAGGGCCTGGTGCGCCTCGACGAGGTCGTCGTCCCCCAGGTGGAGCTCCGCGAGCTCGCGATACACGCGGGCCAACAGGCGCCCGCGGGGCCGCGACTCGCGATTGAGGATGCCGCGCACCACCGCGAGGGCTTCCTGCTTGCGCCCGGTCGTTCGGAGCAGTCGGGACGAGAGGAGCAGCGCGTCGAGGTGTTCCGTGCCGTTGGCCGTCAGGCCCTCGAGCGCCGCGAGGGCGTCCGTGATCTTCCCTTCCTCGGCGAGCAGCTCCGCGGCGCGGTGAACGAGCGCGGGCCGCTCTGCGGCGTCGGCGCGCTCCGCCTCGGTCAGGAGCAGCCGCGCGTGGCGCTCCCGCTGCCCGCTCGCTTCGTAGAGCTTCTTGAGCTCGCGCCGAAGCTCGGGGGTCTCCGGCGCCTGGAGGAACGCCGCCTCGAGATCGGCGAGCACCTCGAGCGGCGTGCCGGCCTTCTCGGCCGCTCGCGCGAGCGCGAGGGTCGCCGCGATGCGCCCCGGTCCGTCCGGTTCCAGCCGAACCACGCGACGATACGTGGCGATCGCCGCTCCGTACGCGCGCTTGCGAACCTGAAGCTCGGCGAGCCGCTTCAGCGTCGGGACGTGCTCGGGCGAGCGCTCGATCCGGTGCTCCGCCACTTCGCGCGCGTCGTCCACGCGGTCCGCGGCGAGGAAGCGATCGATCGCGACGAGCGCCCACCGCTCCGAGTCCTCCCAGAGGCGCGTCCGTTCGAGCGCGGAGAGGATCTCTTCGTGCGCATCGCCGTACGCTTCGTCGAGCTGGAGCAGCTCCTCGAGCGCGGCTTCGACGCGCCCGGCGGCCTCGAGCGTCGCGGCCCGGCGCCGGCGCACTGCGCGCTCCGGCGCGACGCGCATGCCGAGCGTGTCGAGCAGCTCGAGCGCTCGATCGGGCGAGCCGGAGCGCAAGTAGGCATCCGCGAGGCGAAGCACGAGCTCCGGCGCGCACGCGTGCTCGAGCGCGCGCTCCAGCACCGCGACGGCGGCAGGGTAGTCCTCGCGCTCTTCGAGGAGCTCGAGGAGCCGCTCCCGCACGTCCTCGCGCTCTGGCGCCGCGAAGAACGTCCGAGTGAGGCCCCGCTCGACGCGCGCCGCGTCGCCGAGCGCCTCCCCGAGGGAGACCAGGCGCAGCGCGAGCCCGGCGGCTCGATCGGGGCTCTCGACCTCGAGCAGCGCTTCGATGGCGTCCGCGATCTCGAGCTCGGAGGAGTCCTGGCGCGCGAGCAGGCGCAGCGCCGCGCGGCGAGCCTTCACCCGGAGCGCGCCATCGTCGGCGAGCGCTCGGTACTCGTCGAGCGCGCGATCGAGGTGCCCCGTGCGCTCGAGCACCGCCGCCATGCACCAGGCGAGCTCGCGATCGTGCTCCGCGTCGCCGGCTTCTGCCGCCGCGATCCGCCGGTTGCCGAGCGTGAGCACGAGCTCTTCGATGCGCTCGCTGCTCTCCGGCAGATCGGCGAGCACGGTCGCGGCCGCGACGACGGCGACGCCGCGTTCGAGGAGCGACCAGAGGCGCTCGATCCCCGCGCTTCGTCGCTCGGGCAGCTCGAGCAAGCGGAGGCAGAGCCGAAGCTCGAGCTCGCTTCGAAGCGCTTCGCTCGGGGTCGCTCGCTCGAGGGCGGAGGCGAGCATCGACACGGCGGACTCCGCCTGTCCGAGCGCGTCGTAGACACCGAGCACGCGCGCGAACGTCTCGCGCGCGTCGGGCGCGGCGAAGTCGAGCTCCCGCGCGACGCGCTCCGCGAGGCCTCGCGCTTGCTCGACGAAATCGCTCGGGGGCGCCTCGCCCCCGGCGTTCGCCGCGAGCCAGTCCGCGGCGGCTTCGAGCGCCTGCGCCGGGTCCGACGCGCGATCGAGCCGCGCGCGGATCGCCTGCTTCAAGAGCTCGACCCGTCCGCGCCGGGCGAGCCCGTGCTCGAGCGCTCGCGCTTCGTCCTCGCTGCCGAGCGCTGCTTCGAAGGCCCACGCGACGTGGTCCTCGGCGCGTTCGGGCTCACCACGCTCCGCGCAGATCGCGCTCAAGCGGAGGTAGAGCTCGGCGCGCCCGACGATGCTCTTCGCTTCCGTCGAGTGGTGGACCAGCATCAGCAGCGCGCGATAGCTCTGCTCCGCGCGCTCCGCGTCCCCCGCGGCGTGGGCGAGCTCGCCGAGCGCTTCGAGCAGGGCCGGGTGACCCGGGTGCCGCTCGACGGCGGCCTTGAGCTCCGCGAGCGCCTCGTCGCTTCGCCCCGCGTTGCGGAGCACCTCTCCGAGCCGGAGGTGGACCGCGGCGCTCTCCTTCGGTCGCCGCCCGCCGAAGTGGCGGAGCTGGCCGCGCAGGACCTGCTCGGCGAGCTCGGAACGGCCGCGCCGCTCGAGATCCCCGACGAGCCCGAGCGCGAAGCTCGGGTCGTCCGAGAACAAGCTCGGGTTTTTGCACAGGAGCTCGGCGGCGGACTCGAGAGCCCCGGCGCGCACGTAGGCGGAGAGCGCGGCGCCGAGATCGTGCGTGTGCTCCGCGTGGATCTCGGCGAGCCGAGTGAACAGCGAGAGCCGCGCCTGCCCGGACTCGGCCTCTTCGGCGATCAGCGTGGCGAGCTCGTGGAAGCGCCCTCGGCTCTCGAACAGGCGCGCCAGCATTTCGAACGTCTCCGGATCCCGGCCGTATCGTTCGCGAATGCGGCGGCAGACCTCGATGGCCTTCTCGGGCTCATCGAGCCGCTCCGCCCTCAGCCGGGCGGCGGCGACGAGGTCGTCGCGCGCGGACGGGTGCTCGGGGTCGAGCTCCGCACGCCGCGTGAGCGCCCGGGCGAGGGTCTCGGGATCGTCGGCGCGCCCGAGGGCGCGGATCCATCCGTCGAGCAGCGTTCGATCCGTCGGGTGGGTCTCGAGCACGAGCGTGTACGCGCGCGCCGCGCGCCGCGCATCGTCGAGCTCCTCGAGCGCCACGCGCGCCGCTTCCACGAGCACTTCACGGCGGACCTGCGCGCTCGCTTCGAGCTCCGCGATCCGCTCCAGGACCGCACAGCGCTCGAGCGGTCGATCGCTCTCGGCGAACAGGCGCTCGAGGGCGCGCGCGGCGTCCAAGCGATGCGCGAGCTTCTTGCAGTCCTCGAGACACCGCTCGTAGAGCTCGAGCGCGCGCTCGGTTCGGCCCAGCCCGAGCTCGATCCGCGCGGCGTCCGTCAAGAGCTCGAAGCGCGTGTCCTCGTCCGCGGCACGCCCCGCGGCGCGCACCTCGATCTCGGCGAGGTCCCCCATCCGGTCGAGCTCCACGGCGAGATCGGCGAGGCGCGAGCGATGCTCCGCGCTCGCCGGCTCGAGCTCGAGCAGATCGCCCCGGCACTCGAAGCAGCCGGCGGCGTCACCGAGCGCCTCACGCAGCTCGTTGAGCTCGGTCAACAGCTGAATGCGCTCGCGGCGCTCGGCGACGGTCGAGAGCTCGTCGGCGAGCACGCGCGCGGCATCCGCGAGCCGCCCGAGTCGGGCGTACTCGCGACGCAAGAGGCTCGCGGCGTGGCGCGCTACGAGCCGCTGTTCCTGCACGGCCTCGGGAGGGCTGTCGTCCGGAACCTCGAACGCGAACACGCGCTCGAGCAGCGCGAGCGTCGTCTCTCCCGACTCCCCGGTACGGAGCAGCGCTTCGATCACCGAGAGCGCGGCGGCGCCGTTGCAGAGGTCGAGCCACAGCCCCGCGATGCGCTCGCGCACGCGCGCGAGCTCGGGCCCCGAGAGCGCTTCGGCGCGGCGCGACAGGTGCTCGATCAAACGCTCGGGCTTCTTGTGCCGCTCGTACAGGCGCTCGAGCGCGACGTCCACGCGGGCGTCGCGCGGCTTCTCCGCGAAGTATCGCTCCCAGTAGGCGAGCGCGCGCTCCGCGTCGCCCGCCACGTCGCGAGCGGCGATCGCCGCCTCGTCGAGCAAGGCGGCTCGGAGCTCGTCGTCGCGCTCCGCTTCGATCCTCCGATCGTAGAGCGGGAACAAAGTTTCGAAGCGTCCTTCGATGCTGAGCGCGAGCTTGACGCGATCGAACGCCCAGCGCGCTTCGGGAGACACCTCGAGCACGCGCAAAAGGCTCGTCGTCAGCGCTCGCGGATCGCCGAGCTCCTGATCCACGAAGCGCGTCAACCGCTCGGCGAGCCCGGTGACGGCCTCCGCTTGCTCTTCTCGCTTCAGCGCGCGTTCGTACGCGCGCACGGCAGCGAGCGGCTCCTCGGCTGCGATCGCCGTCGACTCGACGAGGCTCCACGCCGATTCGTCCGTGGTCAGGAAGTCACCCGAGCGCTCGAGCAGCAGGAGCAGCTCGGGTGCCTCGAGCGCCTTCAGCTCCGCGAGGTGGGTCGACCAGGCCCCGACATTTCCTGCGGCGAGCTCGAGCCGCGCGAGCTCGGCGAGCACCGCCGCGCGCGCGGCGGCCTCGCGGAACGCCGAAGCGCGCTCGGCGAGCGCGCGGTAGAGGCCGACGGGATCCGCCGCTCGCTCCTCGAGCGCAGCGCCCGCCCTGAGGGCGAGCTCGCGCGCGATCTCGGGCTCGAGACCCTCCTGGCAGAGCGCGCCGGAGAGCGCTTCGCCGAGCTCGGCCTTCTCGAGGGGCGCGTCGAGCAGGCGCTCGAGCCACTTCGGGGCACCGCCCGGCCACTCCACGGCGGTGCGCCGGAACAGGCGCACCGAGAGCTCGCGACGCAGAGAGTCCGGAAGTGGTTCTGCATCGTACGAGGCGCCGAGCTGAACCCAGAGCGCGATGCGCTCGTCGACGTCCGGAGCCAAATCTGCGCGCTGCTCGAGCTCGAGGAGCCGAGTGGCGAGCGCTCCCGAGTGCGTTCCGCTCGTCGGGTCGAGCGGGGCGCCGTTCTCGTCGGCCGCGTTCGGCTTCGATTCCAGCGTCGAAGGGGCAGCGTCGCTCATCGCGTCTCCCGGCCTGGCTCGTGCGACTGCTCGCTCCCGCAAGCGGTGCCGGCCGGCAGGACTGACGGGACAAGCGCGCTCTTCTCCATCGTGAGTTCCTTGCGACGCAGCATAGCGACGGCGTTCACCGCTCGCACGCGCAAAGACGCAAAAAGACGCTCACTGCGCGATGGACTCACGACGCATCGTTTCGATGCGCGGGATTCACCATCAAGAAATATTTACCGAATGGACCGATTCGAGTGCTCGGCGTTGAGCACGCGAGAGATTCTGAAACCGACCCTCGATGGTGAAGCGGGGAGCCGCGTCGACCTCGATTCTGCGGCAGCTCCTGACCTTCACTCTCGCGGGTTCACCGGCCACGCGCACCTCGAGGATCGAGCCGGGCGGGGCCGCGCGCTCGACTTCGAGCGTCACGAGCTCCCCTGAAAACGTGACGAGCGTCGCGGAACGTCCGTTCACGAGTTCGAGGGTCGCGCTCATCCGGCGCTCCTTCCGCGACGCATCGCCGCTCGCGCCTCGCGATCCGCTTCACGGGTCTTGATCGCCTGGCGCTTGTCGTGCTTCTTCTTGCCGCGCGCGACGGCGACTTCGAGCTTTGCGCGGTTGTTCTTGAAGTAACACTTCGTCGCGATGAGCGTCATGCCGTCACGCTCGCGCAGCCCGCGCAGCCGCTCGATCTGCTCGCGGCGCAAGAGGAGCTTGCGCGGCCGCTCGTCGTCGTGGCCGAACGCCGCGTGCTGGAGGCGCGGAATGCGCATGCTCTTCACCCAGGCCTCGCCGCGGCGGTCGATGTCGATCCACGCGTCCGTGAGGTCGGCGGAGTGCGTGCGGAGCGAGCGCACCTCACTGCCGATGAGAGCGAGACCCGCTTCGAGCGTGTCTTCGATTTCGTAGTCGAAAAAGGCGCGGCGATTCTTCGAGACGAGGCCGTCGCCCGTCTGTACCGCACCCTTGCCGCGGGCCATGGCGGCTCCACTATGGCCCGCGCTGGGGAGCGCGCAACTCGGGAGGGCTCGGTCGTGTTGCCCAAGGGGCTCGCGTGGTGTCGTCCTGGCAAGACGGGCAGGTCGTTCCGCGCGCATTTCTCGGCCGGAGTGCTGGCCGGTCGTCCCACACGCGGTAGTAAAGCCCCGGACGCCTGGACCGTGCGCGTCCGTTCGCGATGCTGCCCACCGAGCTTCACGGGGCTTCGACCCACAATCTGAAGGACGTTTCGCTCTCCCTCCGGCCGGGCGAGCTCGTCGTCGTCACCGGTGTTTCCGGCGCGGGCAAGAGCAGCCTCGCCATGGACACGCTGTACGCCGAGGGCCAGCGCCGGTTCGTCGAGAGCTTCAGCCCGTACGCGCGGCAGTTCCTCGAGCGCCTCGAGCGGCCTCCCGTCCACGCGCTCGAGCCCGTGCCCGCCGCCATCGCGGTGGATCGGCGCGCCCCGGTGAAGAGCTCGCGCTCCACCGTCGCGACGATGGCCGACCTCGAGCCGTACCTCGCGGCGCTCTTCGTGCGCGAGGCGCGCCCGGTCTGTCCCGAGCACGGTGTGGAAGGCGTGCCGCTGGACCCGCGCTCGGCGGCCCAGCGCGTGGAGGCGCGCCTCGGGAGCGAACGGGCGCTCGTCACGTACCCGCTCGCCGTCGACGGACCGGAGAAGTACCTCGAGCTCCGCGATTCGCTGTCCCGAGACGGAATTCGACGGCTGCTCGTCGGCGACGCCGTGCGCGACATCGACTCGGTGGCCCCGTCGGCGGCGCTCGAGGCCGGCGCGCGGCTGCGGGTCGTGCTCGATCGCGTGCGCGCGAACGACACGAGTCGGCTCGCGCAGAGCATCGAGAGCGCCTGGGCGCGCAGCGACGGCACGGCGGTCGTGCAGGGCGAGGCCGGCGAAGCCGCGACGCTCGTGCTGCGGCGCGGGCTCGGCTGCCCGACGTGCGGTCGCGCCCTGCCCGACCCGCGACCGGGCCTCTTCTCGTACGAGTCGCCGATCGGGGCGTGCCCCGCCTGTCGTGGGTTCGGGCGGACGCTCGGCGTGGACCTCGCCAAGGTGATTCCCGATCCCGAGCGGTCGCTCGCGAAGGGCGCCATCCGCCCGTGGCGGGGCGCCTCCACCCGCTGGGAGCGCGCGGAGCTCCAGAAGCTCTGCGCTCGCCACGGTATTCGCACCGACGTCCCGTTCGGCCGCCTGCGCGCGGCGGAGCGAAAGCTCGTGCTCGAGGGCGACGGGAGCTGGGACGACGGGCTCTTCCCGGGGGTGCTCGGCTGGTTTCGTTGGCTCGAAACCAAGACGTACAAGCTGCACGTCCGCGTGCTGCTCGCGCGCTACCGCTCGTACGATCCGTGCAGCGCCTGCGGCGGGCGTCGACTGAACCAGGACGCGCTCGCGTTCCGTGTGGGCGGCCTCGACATCGCCGCGTTCCACGCGCTCGAGATCAAGGAGGCACGCAAGCGCCTCGCGGAGCTCGAGACGCGCACCGGCCAAGGTGCGCTCGCGCGCCGCGAGCTCGAGACGCGGCTCGAGTATCTCGAGCGGGTCGGGCTCGGGTATCTCACGCTCGATCGCCAGGCGCGCACGCTGTCGGGCGGCGAAGCGCAGCGCGTGACGCTCACCGCCGCGCTCGGGACCTCCCTGAACAACGCGCTCTTCGTGCTCGACGAGCCCACCGTCGGCCTCCATCCCGCCGACGTCGCGCCGCTCGTGGCGTTGCTCCGCGAGCTCGCGCGTCGGGACAACGTGGTGCTCGTCGTCGAGCACGATCCCACGATCATCGCCGGCGCCGATCGCGTGGTCGAGCTCGGCCCCGGTGCCGGCGCCGCGGGCGGGAGCATCGTGGCGGACGCGCCCCCCGATGCGCTGCGTTCGTCCGACGGGGCAACGGCGCGAGCGCTCCGCGGCCCCTCGCCGAAGCGGAGCGCTCGGCGCGAGCCGAGCGGTTTTCTCACGGTGCGGGGCGCGCGCGAGCACAACCTCGCGGGCATCGACGTCGCGATCCCGCTCGGTGTCGTCTGCGCGATCACCGGCCCGAGCGGCTCGGGCAAGAGCACCCTCGCGGTGGACACGCTGTACCGCGCGCTCGCACGGCGCCTCGGCGACGGCGACGTGGAGACGCCCGGCGCGCACGACTCCATCGAAGGCGACGCCGAGCTCCGTCGCGTGGCGCTCGTGGATCAGGGGCCGCTCGGTCGGACCTCGCGCGGCAACGCCGCGACGTACACGAAGGCCTGGGACGCGATCCGCGCGCTGTACGCGCGCGAGCCGATGGCCACGGCGCGCGGCCTCACGCCGGCGTCGTTCTCGTTCAACGTCGAAGGCGGGCGCTGCGAAGCGTGCGCCGGAGAAGGCGCCGAGACCGTCGAGATGCAGTTTCTCGCCGACGTGCGGCTCGTCTGCCCCGTGTGCCGCGGGCGGCGCTTCAAGGACGAGGTGCTCGAGGTCGAGCATCGCGGCGTGAGCATCGCCGGAGTGCTGGAGATGACCGTCGAGGAGGCGCTCGAGCACTTCAAGCAGGAGCCCGCCATCCTGCGCGGCCTCGGTCCGGTCGCGCTGCTCGGGCTCGGCTACCTGCGGCTCGGCCAGCCGCTCTCGACGCTCTCCGGCGGGGAAGCGCAGCGGCTCAAGCTCTCGCGCGCGCTCTCCGAGACGGCGCGCGGCACCCTCTTCGTGCTCGACGAGCCGAGCGCGGGCCTGCACGCCGACGAGGTCGAGCGCGTCGTCGAGGCGTGCGACCGCATCGTGGAGGGCGGGGGCACCGTGGTCGTCGTCGAGCACGATCTCGAGCTCATCGCCCGCGCCGACTACGTGATCGAGCTCGGGCCGGGCTCCGGCGCGAACGGCGGGCGCGTCACCGCCGAAGGGCCGCCCGAGGCCATCGCGCGCACCGACACGCAGACGGGGCGCTGCCTCGCGGCGCGGATCGCGTCGCGGCGTTCCGCGTCGCGGCCCCCGCGCGCGGCGCGCCCGCGCGACGACGCCCCCCGAGCGCTCCGCGTCGAGCGAGCCCGGGAGCACAATCTCCGCGACGTCTCCGTCGCGGTGCCGCACGGCGCGCTCGCCGTCGTCACGGGTCCGAGCGGGTCCGGAAAAAGCACGCTCGCCTTCGACGTGATCTTCGCGGAGGGCCAGCGTCGTTTCTTGGAGACGCTGACCCCGTACGCCCGCAAGTTCCTGCCGACCATGCCGCGCCCCGACGTGGACGCGGTCACGGGCGTTCCTCCGTCGATCGCGCTCGAGCAGCGCACGGCGCGCGCCGGCGCGAAATCGACGGTCGCGACGGTGACCGAGGTCGCCCACTACTTGCGCCTCCTCTATGCGCGGCTCGGGGTGCCGCACTGTCCGGCTCACGACCAGCCGATCGCGGCCCTTCCGCCGAGCTCGATCTTCGAGGCCGTGCGCCGACTGCGCGGAGAAGCGTACCTGCTCGCTCCAGCGGTCTCGGCGCGCAAGGGAACGTACCTCGACGTCTTCACGGCCGCGGCGCGCTCCGGCATCGAGCAGGCCTTCTGCGACGGCGCGCTCGTCTCGACGGACGCGCCGCCCCGGCTCGCGAAGACGCGGGAGCACACCATCGATCTCGTCGTCGCGGGGCCGACGGAGCCGCGACGCTTCGGACCGGACGCGCTCGCGCGAGCGCTGGTGTTCGGACGCGGAGCGCTCAAGGTGCGGACGGGGCGCGACGAGGTGCTGTTCTCAACGCGGCGCGCGTGCCCCGAGTGCGCGCTCTCCGTGCCCGAGCTCGATCCGCGCTGGTTCTCGTTCGCGACCAAGCAAGGGCGCTGCGAACGCTGCGAGGGCGACGGGGTGCTCGTCGAGGAGCGGGTGAGCGGGCGCGGCGCGTCGCGGACGGTGACGACCGTCTCGCGCGTCTGTCCGGACTGCGGTGGCGCGCGCCTCGCGCCGATCCCGCGCGCGGTTCGCCTCGACGGGGAGCGCTACCACGAGCTCGTCGGGCGCTCCGTCGACTCCCTCCTCGCGCGCGTCCGCAAGCTCAAGTTCAAGGGCGACGCGGCGCGCATCGCCGCTCCGTTGCTCACCGAGCTCCTGCGTCGGCTCGAGTTCCTGCGCGACGTGGGCCTCGACTATCTCTCGCTCGACCGCTCCGCGCACACGCTCTCCGGCGGTGAAATGCAGCGCTTGCGCCTCGCCGCGCAGCTCGGGGCAGGGCTCACCGGCGCGCTCTACGTTCTGGACGAGCCCACGATCGGCCTGCATCCCCGCGACACGGGGCGCTTGATCGACAACCTCAAGCACCTGGTTCGGCTCGGCTCCACCGTGGTCGTCGTGGAGCACGACGTCGAGACGATCCGGGCCGCCGACTACCTCGTCGATCTCGGTCCCGGAGGCGGGGCGCGGGGCGGCCGCGTGATCGCGGCCGGGTCGCCTGCTTCGGTGCTCGCGGTGCCGGAGTCGCCCACCGCGCGTGCGCTCTCGCGGGCTCCGGAGCTCCGAAAGCCGCTCCCCATCACGGGGAGGCAGCGCTGGCTCACGGTCGAGGGAGCCGCCGAGAACAACCTCAAGGACGTAGCGCTCGCGATCCCGCTCGGGCGCCTCACGGCCGTGTGCGGAGTGAGCGGCTCGGGCAAGAGCACGCTCGCTTTGCGCGTGCTCCTGCCCGCTCTGCGCAAGAAGCTCGGGCTGGTCGCGGAGGAGCCGGGCCGGTTCCGTGAGCTCAGCGGTCACCAGGAGCTCCGTCGGGCGCTCTCCATCGATCAATCGCCGATCGGACGCACCCCGCGCTCCGTCCCGGCGACGTTCCTCGGGATCTGGGACACGATTCGCAAGCTGTTCGCCGCGACTCCGGAGGCCCAGGTGCGCGGGTTCACGGCGGCGCGCTTCTCGTTCAACACGCCGCAGGGCGGGCGCTGCCCGGGCTGCGAGGGACAGGGCGTGATCACGCACGAGATGAGCTTCCTCCCGGACGTCGTCACGCCGTGTCCGACGTGCTCCGGGGCTCGCTTCGACCCGGCGACGCTCGAGGTCCGCTATCTCGGTCTGTCGATCGGCGACGTCCTCGCGCTCACCGCCGAGGAGGCGCTGACGTTCTTCGCGAACCACCCCGCGATCGCGGCGCCGCTCACGACGCTTCGGGAGCTCGGCGCGGGCTACATCAGCCTCGGACAGGGCTCGCACACGCTCTCGGGCGGTGAGGCGCAGCGCCTGAAGCTCGCGGCCGAGCTCACCGCGAAGGCGCACCACGAGCCGACGCTCTACGTGCTCGACGAGCCGACGACGGGGCTCCACCTCGCGGACGTCGAGCGCCTCGTGCACGTCATCGGCCGCCTCATCGAGCGCGGCGACACGGTCGTGGTGATCGAGCACCACCCGCACGTGCTCGCGGGCGCGGACTACCTCGTGGAGCTCGGGCCCGAGGGCGGCGAGCACGGCGGCCGCATCGTCGCCCAGGGCTCGCCCCGCGAGCTCGCGCGCGCCCGCACGCCAACGGGGCGGGTCATCCGCGAGCTCGTCCGCGACGTGCGCGCCGCGCCTCCATCGTCGCGGCCGCGCGCCGCGCCCCCGTGACGTCAGCCCGAAATCTAGGCTCAGGACAGGGCGGCGACGACCCGATCGGTGAACGCGCTCGTCGTGGCCGTGCCGCCGATGTCCGGCGTGGTCGCGCGCCCTTCGGCGATCACGCGGCGAATGGCGTTCTCGAGCCGCTGAGCACGCTCGCGCTCGCCGAGGCGATCGAGGAGCATCGCGCCGGCGAGCATCACCGCGGTCGGGTTCGCGATCCCTTTGCCGGCGATGTCGGGGGCCGTTCCGTGCACGGCCTCGAAGATCGCCGCGGCCTCGCCGATGTTCGCGCCCGAGACGAGGCCGAGCCCGCCCACGAGGCCCGCCGTGAGGTCCGACAAGATGTCGCCGAACAGGTTCGTCGTCACGATGACGTCGAAGCGCGTCGGATCGCGCACGAGCTGCATCGCGCAGTTGTCCACGATGATGTCGGTGAACTCGATGTCGGGATACGAGCGAGCCAGGTCGCGCCCGACCTCGAGGAACAGACCCGACGTGAGCTTGAGGATGTTGGCCTTGTGCACCAACGTCACGCGCCTTCTGCCGTTGCCGCGCGCGAGCTCGAACGCGAAACGCAGGATGCGATCGGAGCCGTGGCGCGTGATGATCGAGATCGCCTCGGCGGCGCTGCGCGTCGGATCGATGTAGTGCTCGATCCCGGAGTACTCGCCCTGCGTGTTCTCTCGCACGACGATGAGGTCGACCTTGTCGTAGCGCGTGTCGATGCCGGCGAACGTGCGTGCCGGGCGCACGTTCGCGTAAAGGTCGAACTCTTGACGGAGCGCCACGTTCACGCTGCGGTACCCGGCCCCGATCGGCGTCGCGAGCGGTCCCTTCAGGCAATACCGGTTCTTGCGGATCGACTCCAGCGTGGACTCGGGGAGCGGAGCGCCGTGCTTCGGGATCGCGGATGCACCCGCGTCGCACGGCTCCCACTCGATGGTCGCCCCCGTCGCGTCGATCGCACGAACAGCGGCTTGCACGACCTCGGGGCCGATGCCGTCGCCCGGGATCAGGGTCACCTTCGTCTTCATGGCAGCGCTCCTTCCACGATGCGCCCGAGGCTCGGCCTCGGCGCTCGTAGCCTGCGCCACGCCGCCCTGGATTTCCAGATCTCTCGCGCCTCCGTTTCGCGTCGTGACGGTCCGCCGTGTCGGCGTGACGGTCCGCCGTGTCGGCCGGCGCGGGCTCGTGTCGAGCAGGTCGGGTCAGGCGAGCGCCGACGTCGGATCGCGCTCTTCGGTCGAGGCTCCGGGCAGCGCAAAGAGCCGTGCTTCGAGCGCCTGGTGCTCTGGCGAGCGCAACACGTCCAGCGTGCGCGGCGCGTACAGGGGAGCCGCCCAGCGCGCGAGAAAGCTGTCGACGCGCGCCACCGCCTCGTCTAGCCGGTCGGCCGCAATGCGTCCCGACTCCACGCCGTGGATCACCGCATCGATCGCCCGGTGCATGCGCTCGGGCGTGTGACACACGAGAAACAAATCGATCGACGCCTCGAGCCCGAGCAGCACCGCCTCCTCCAGGCCGAAGTGGTCGAGGACCGCGCGCATCTCGAGGTCGTCGCTGATCACGAGGCCGTCGTACCCGACGTCTTCGCGCAGCACGCCCAGCACGGAACGGCTCAGCGTCGCCGGCAACACCGGGTCGAGCGCCGAGAAGACCACGTGCGCGGTCATCATCGAGGCCACGCCCGCTCTCGCTGCTGCGCGGAACGGCACGAGCTCGATCGCGTCCACCCGCTCGCGCGCGTGGGCGAGGCGTGGCAGCGCGAGGTGCGAATCGAGAGCGGTGTCGCCGTGGCCGGGGAAATGCTTGCCGCACGCGGCGACGCCCACGCTCTCGATCCCGCGTGCGAGCGCGACGCCGAGCCGCGCGACGAGCTCGGGGTCCGAGCCGAACGAGCGTGCGCCGATGACGGGGTTCTCCGGATTGGTGTCCACGTCGAGCACCGGGGCGAACGCGACGTCGATCCCCACCGCGCGGAGCTCGCTGCCGAGCAGTTTCCCCGTGGCGTGAGCGAGCTCCGCGTCCCCGGTCCGCCCGATAGCGCGCATGCTCGGGATCTCCGAGAAGCCACGCCGCAGGCGTCGCACGTTGCCGCCCTCCTGGTCCACGGCGACGGCGAGCGGCTCGCTCGTGAGCGCCTTGAGGCGCCGCGTGAGCTCCGCGACCTCGCGCGGTTCTCCGACGTTGCGCGCGAACAGAACGACGCTTCTCACGCCGCGCTTCGTCAGCTCGGCGAGCTCCGGGCTCGGCTCGAGACCGTGGAAGCCGACGCAGAAGAGGCGTGCCGCTCGCGCCTCGAGAGCAGAAGGCATGGAGTCTCTATACCACCCCCCTCGGTTCCACTCGGTGGTGCGCGCGCGCTCTTGTCGCACCCGTGGCATTTCGACGCTCGCGTTCGGGGCGTGCTGGGTCGGGCGAAAGGCGCTCCGGGTGTTAAACTCCTGCTATGCGGCGGTTCTTTGCGCGATTCGTGGCGACGGCGAGCTTCTCGACCCTGCTGCTCACCGGCGCGGGGGCGCACGCGGAGGGCGCGGGTTTTTCCGCGTGCTCCGGCGAGCCGCGACGGGAGGTCCCCGCCGAGGGGACCGACGCGCACCTCCTGCGCGCGGAGAAGCGCCGAGTCCGGGCCGTCACGGTGACCCTGCCGGAGCGATCGTGTGCGGGGTCCATCGTCGGGAGCCCCACTCAGGTGCTGACCGCGGCGCACTGCATTCCCGAGAACGCGGAGCTCGTCCAAGTTCGCTTTGGGAATCGACGCCTCGAAGCCATGGTGGCGCTCATCGACCGAACGCGCGACACGGCGCTCCTCGCGCTCGACGAGGCGCTGCCCGTCGAACCGCTCGAGCTCGAGTCGGAGCTGCCGGAGCCCGGGGAACGCATCCTCTTCGTCGGGCGCGTGGATCGCCCGTCGCGCACGCAGGTCGCCCACATCTTGCGCCTCGGCAGCTGCCCGTCCCTGCCCGGCGTCTCCGACGCTCTCTTCACGAGCGTGCGCGCGCGTCCGGGTGATTCGGGGGCGCCCCTGCTCGACGAGCAGCTCCGCGTCGTCGGCATCATCCACGGCGGTGCTGCTTGCCACATCGCCGCTCCGGTCGCGGCGCTCGCGCAGCAGCTCAAGGCGAAGCGCCTCGCTCCCGCCGAGGGGCTCACGCCCTCGGACGCCGTCCGCGCGAGCGCTGCGCCCGCGCCGGACGACACACCGCCGGTGCGCGGTGAGGTCCTGGATCGGTCCGCGTTCGGGCCGTTCTCGCTCGAGAAGGTGCGCAACGGCGACGGGGACGTCCGCGTGCGCCTGCGCTTTCGACTCGGAACTTCCGACTAGCGTGCTCGTCGTGCTCGCTCGCCGGAGCGCGCTCGAGGTCACGGGGACAGGACGCGCGTGAGCGGCATGTCTCTTGCTTATAGCGCTCCCAGTTGAGGAATTTCGCCATGAAGCAATCATCCCAGGGCCCGGCCAGCGAGCGCGAACCCCGCACCGCGTCGGGAAGCGCCCACAGCGGCTTTGCCCCGGGCGCCGCGACGAAACGCGTGCTCCTTGCCGAAGACGATGCCGATCTGCGCGCTCTCATCGCCCTGAAGCTGACGGAAGCGGGGTTCGAGGTGACGGAGGTGGCGGACGGCACCGCGCTGCTCGATCGCCTCGCCGACTCGATCGACGTGGAGGGCAGTCTGGCGCGCTTCGACTCCATCGTCTCGGACATTTGCATGCCCGGATACACCGCCATCGACATCCTGACCGGAATTCGGCGCTACCTGCCGGACACACCGGTCGTGCTGATCACCGGCCTCGCCGATCGGCACACCCACGAGCGCGCGCAGCAGCTCGGCGCGGTCGCGGTCTTCGACAAACCCGTCGATCTCGACGTCTTGTGCACGGCCGTCCGGAACGTCATCTCGGATCGCGCCGAGCCGACGTAGCTCGGCGAGCCGCGGCGCCGATCCTTGGACGTTCCGGTCGACCTCCCGCTCTCCCAAGTGGAGTTCTTCCTGGTGTGCGCGCGCAGCATGCGCCACGTGCCGCGGATCGCCGCCGTGGCCGCCGAGCTCCTGCCCGTGTTCCGCAAGATACCGGGCGTCCGCGTCGTGGACGAGCGCTGACTCGAGGTCGAGCGGGTGCGCGCGACTCGTTCACGGGCGCGGCGCGAACAGACCGAGAGGATCGTACTTCGACCGAATCGCGAGCACTCGCCGGGCGTTGTCACCGTACACGGCCGCGTCGCGGCCTTCGACGTAGGGGTTCTCGAAATTGATGTACGTGCCGCCCGTCGCGTGGGGCGCGAGCCGGCGGCGCACCTCGCGACCCCAAGCCAAGCTCGCCGCGTCGTCTCGGGGATCGCTCCAGTTGGCTTCGATGCCGATCAGGTACGGGGCGGCGCGGTGTGCGAGCGGAGTTTCCGACGGATGCACGCGAGCGATCGCGCCGCCGAGCAGCCAGACGTCCAGGGAGGAGAGGGGAGACGGGCGACGGGCGGCGAGATCGATCAAGACGTCGGCGACGGAGTCCGAGAGATCCTCGAGGTAGGTCGAGCGCCAGTAGTACCGAGCTCCCGCCGGGTAGTCGTCGTCGAAGAATTGCTGCACGAGGCCGAACGGAACCGTACGGCTGCCGTCGAACGACACCGTCCCGAGACGCCTCAGGCGTTCGAGGGTCTCCTCGCCCTGCTCGAGGGGGCGCAGATCGACACCGACGAGCCCGACGAACGGGCGATGCCAGAGCTCCTTCGGGATCGCGGGCGACGGCTGAAATGTCCAAAAGACGAGGATGGCGCCGAGCTCGTCCGGCATCTCGGCGCGCAGCGCGCGCAGACCGGCGAGGACGTCCTTCGCCTGATCCATGGGGAACGCGATGAAGAGCTGGCGCACGCGGGCAGGCATCGCGTGCGTGCGATATTCGAACGCCGTCACGACCCCGAGGTGCGTGCCACCCCCCCGAAGCGCCCAGAACAGGTCTCCGTGCTGGTCCGCGCTCGCCACGAGGACTCGTGCGTCGGAGGTCACGACGCGCGCCGACTGCAAGTTGTCGCACGTGAGCCCGCGAGCGCGCGCCTGCCAGCCGTAGCCGCCGCCCAGCGTGAGGCCGGCGATGCCGGTGTCCCCGAACACGCCCATCGGCACGGTCCTCCCCCGGGGCAGGGTCTCGGCGTCGACGTCGGACAGGCGGGCACCGCCCTCGGCGTGGGCCGTCTCCGTTGCCGGATCGAACCGAACGGCGCGCATCTCCGAGAGGTCGATGACGAGCCCGCCCTCGACGAGCGCTCCGCCGGCCACGTGGTGACCGCCGCCGCGCACCGACGCCGGCAGACCCCGTCGGCGCGCGATGCGCACGGCCTCGACCACGTCCGCTTCGCTCCTGCAGCGGAGGATCCCTTCCGGCCGCTTGTCGATCATCCCGGCCCAGACGCGACGCGCATCCTCGTACCGAGGATCCTCGCGCGCGATCACTACGCCGCGAAAGCCGCCCGTCTCTTCGAAATGCTGCTGTGTGTCCATGCCGCCCCGTGCCATCACGCGTGTTCGCGACGGCCCTCTGCCAAGCAGGCAAGAACCGCGCGCGTCGAGGACGTCTGGCGCGGGCGTTCACGACGACGGGCTCGCTCCCCTTCGGGTGCTCCCGAGCTGCTCGACCCTCCAGGAGGACACTCCGGGGTCACGAAGCGACCCGAGCGAGCGAGCGGCGCAAGGGAGCCACGCTATCGAGGCGAGCCGCTCGTTCGCAGCCCGAGGTCCGTCAGACCTCGATCCGTCAGACCTCGAGTCGACGCGCCGCGAGGTGGGCAGCGAGCTGGGGCTTCTCGCCCATTCGGAACGCATCGAGAGGCATCGATGCTGGAGCTCCTCCGCGCGCCACCGGCGGGAGGTCGTGGCGCTTCGGCTCCGCGGGCTGCGACTCGTCGACTCGCAGCCCGAGTCGCCGAGACTCAATCGCTACGACCGAACATCGACCGCACGATGAATGCACACGCGATCGAGAGCGTGAACGGAATAGCGGACGCGTGAAACGGGAGGTGACGTGCGTGTGCGAGATGTCGCACGGACGAGCCGCGATTTGGCCCAGTGATCCGAGACGCAGTTCGGGCTATAGCCACTCACGCCGATCGTAAGCGGTATCCGTGAGGTCGACATGTTCATCGTCATGGTTGCTGCCGAGTGCGCTCCCGTTGCGAAAGTGGGAGGCCTCGCTGACGTCATTTTCGGATTGAGCAGAGAAGTCGAGCTTCGAGGTCACCACGTCGAGATCGTGCTCCCGAAGTACGATTGCATGGATTACGGGCAAATCTGGGGACTGTGTGTTTCGTACCAAGATCTTTGGGTGCCGTGGTTCGACGGCAGTGTGCACTGCACCGTCTATTTCGGGTTCGTCCACGGCAGAAAGTGCTTCTTCATCGAGCCGCACGGGCGCGAGAATTTCTTCGGCCGCGGCGCCTTCTACGGGTTTCCGGACGAGCCCATGCGGTTCGCCTTCTTCACCAAGGCCGCGCTCGAGTTCTTGTTCAAGTCGGGGAAGCGGCCGGACGTCATCCACACGCACGATTGGCAGACGGGCCTCGCTCCGGTGCTGTTGTTCGAGATCTACAAGCACTACGGCATGCAGGACGTCCGCTCGTGCCACACCATCCACAACTTCAGGCACCAGGGGATCTCGGGGCAAGACGTCTTGTTCGCGACGGGGCTCGGGCGGCCGCATTACTACCTGACCGAGGATCGCTTGCGCGACGACGCGCAGCATTCGGCGGTGAACTTCACCCGCGCGGGCATCGTCTATTCGAACTTCGTCACGACGGTGTCGCGCCACCACGCATGGGAGGTGCGACACACGGAGTTCGGCAACGGGCTCGCACGGACGTTGCACGTGCATCAGAACAAGTTCGGCGGCATCGTGAACGGGCTCGACTACCACTACTGGAACCCGGACATCGATCCGCTGATCGCGCGAAACTACAACGCGAGCCACGTCGAGCCCAAGTACGAGAACAAGCGGGCGCTCCGCGAGCGGCTGTGGCTCCGCGACGCGTACAAGCCGATCATCGCCTACGTGGGTCGGCTCGACTCCCAGAAGGGCGTGCACCTGATCCGGCATGCCCTGTTCTGGGCGCTCGGCAACGGCTGCCAGTTCGTGCTGCTCGGCACGAGCCCGGACAACGCGATCAATCACCAATTCTGGCAGCTCAAGCACCAGCTCAACGACGACCCCGATTGCCACCTCGAGCTTCGATTCGACGAACACCTCGCGCACCTCGTCTACGCCGGCTCGGATTTCGTCATCGTCCCGAGCCTGTACGAGCCGTGCGGGCTCACTCAGCTCATCGGGCTCCGGTACGGCACCGTGCCCATCGTGCGCCGCGTCGGCGGCCTCGCCGACACCGTCTTCGACGTGGCCAAGTACAACGGGCAAGGCAACGGGTACTCGTTCGACGGCGCCGACCCGGGGAGCCTCGAGAGCGCGCTGGTGCGGGCAGTCGGGTGCTGGAACCACCATCCCGGTGATTTCCGAAAGTTGGTTCAGACCGGAATGAGCCAGGACTTCTCCTGGAATCGCGCTGGTCAGGATTACGTGAACATCTACGAATACATTCGACACAAGTAAGAGGACGCCGTGGACGGACTAGAAGAACAGATCAATGGGTTGCCCAACATCTCCGGTTCCGAGGAGCAGGTCGATCGAGCTATCGCGATCGGTCACGAGCGGCGGCCGGACCTCGCTCGGAGCCGGCTCGACTTCGGTCAGATCGACTCTGCGTTCGCGATCGGCCTGCACATGCACCAACCGCTGATTCCAGCGGGCGGCGATCGTCTGGAGACTGCCGAGCTCATCAGCAATCTCCAGCACATGATGAACAACCAGCACATCGGGGACAATCACAACGCGCCGGTGTTCGTCTGGTGCTACAAGCGAATGGGCGAGTTCATTCCTGCCCTCGTCCAGGAAGGCAAGAACCCCCGCGTGATGCTCGAGTACAGCGGGACGCTGCTCTGGGGCATGCAGAAGATGGGGCTGCACGACGTCTTCGAGAACCTCCGCCGGATCACGATGGACCCCGACCTCAACCGGTGTGTCGAGTGGCTCGGTGCGCCCTGGGGGCACGCCGTCGCTCCCTCGACGCCGGTGCAGGACTATCGAATGCACGTGCGGGCGTTCCAGCACCACTTCGCGTCGCTGTTCGGGCTCGAGGCGGTCGGGCGATTGCGCGGATTTTCGCCGTCCGAGATGGCGCTGCCGAACCACCCTGACGTCGCGTACGCGTTCGTCAAGACGCTCAAAGACGCAGGCTATCAGTGGGTGCTCGTGCAAGAGCACACGGTCGAGCATCCGGACACCGGCCGCCACCCGACGCACCCGCATTTCCCGCACCGGCTCGTGTGCCGGAGCTCGAAGGGAGAGACCGCGAGCATCATCGCGATCGTGAAGACGCAGGGCAGCGACACGAAGCTCGTCGCGCAGATGCAGCCGTACTTCGAGGCTCGCGGCCTGTCGCGCAAGGAGCTCAAGGGCAAACGCGTGCCACCGCTCGTCACGCAGATCTCCGACGGAGAGAACGGGGGCGTGATGATGAACGAGTTCCCCCCGAAGTACATGGAGATCATGCGCGAGAGCAGCGGCTCACGCACGCCCGCGCTGAACGTGAGCGAATACCTCGACTACTTGGGGAGCCTCGGCCTCACCGAGCGGGACTTCCCCGAGCTGCAGCCGCTCCATCAGAAGCGCATCTGGGAGCGCATGAAGCCGGGGGACGGCCCCGAGCGTCTGGAGAAGACCATCGACGAGCTGCGCAAGCAGGGCGGGAAGTTCCACGTCGAGGGCGGGAGCTGGACGAACGACATCTCCTGGGTGCGCGGCTACGAGAGCGTGCTCGGCCCGATGGAGCGCGTGAGCTCCGAGTTTGCCGCGACGATGGCACGCGTCAAACCGAAGACGAGCGAGCACCGCTTCCGGAACGCGCTCTTCCACCTGATGGCGGGGCAGACCAGCTGTTACCGGTACTGGGGAGAAGGCGTGTGGACGGACTATGGAAAGGAGATCCTCCGCCGCGCCTCGGAGATCCTCAAACACGATTTCTGAGCGGCGTTCGCGAGGTGAGCCGATGCAAACCGCTCTTCATGCGACGGTTCTGAACCTCCACCAGCCTCCCTGGAACCTCGAGCACTTGCTCGAGCACGAGCCCTGGACGGCCAGAGAGATCCTGTTCGCGCTGGACCGCATTCCACGCGCTCTCTGGCCGTACGAGGGGCTCGGGAAGGTGCACGTCAGTCTCTCGGGAACCCTGCTCGAGACCCTGTCGAGCCCGGAGTTCCAGAGTCGGGTCTACGGCATCGTGAAATGCGGAGACCTGCTCTGGCACCTCCAGAATACTCGCATCCTCGAGATCCTCGGGACGGCGTACTATCACCCGGTGCTCCCGCTGATCCCGGAGGCGGATCGCGCGTTGCAGCTCGAGCGCTGGCGTGGGATTGGCGAGCACTTGTTCCGGCGACGGTTCCGCGGCTTCTGGCCGCCGGAGCTCGGGTTCCGGGAGGAGTTGATCCCGCTGCTCCGACGCTTCGGCTACGAGTTCGTGATCGTGGACGGCGAGCACGTCGAGCCGCTCGAGCCGATGCGCTGGGAGGAGCTGCGCTACAGGCCGCACCTCGCCGAGTACGGAGGGGAGGCCATCACCGTCATCGTGCGCGATCGAGACCTCTCGAACGCCCAGGAGTCCGGCATGGACCCCGACTGGTTCCTCGAGGAGGTCGCCGCGCGCACGAGATGGTGCGACTTTCCACCGCTCGTCACGACGTGCAGCGACGGCGACAACGGCGGCTGGTTCCGCAACACCACGCCGGGCCGTGGGTACTTCGGGGAGTTCTATCAGCCGCTCCTCGAGCGGGTTCGTGCCGGCGATCGTCGGGTCCGGCCGACGTTCCTCTCCGAATACCTCGACGCCTTCGGCGCGCATGGGCGCGTGCGCGTGCACCCGGGCGCGTGGAACACCGGCGATCACGACGGGCGGGGCTTCGTGCAGTGGACGGGCTCGGAGCGTCAGAAGGCGGCGCTGAGCCGCGTCCACGAGGTGAGCGCGTTGGTGGCAGAGCTCGCCTCGCGCTCCGAACGGGACGGCGTCCCGCGAGATCGTCTGGAGGCGATCATGTATCGGCTGTTGCGGGCGCAGACGAGCTGCAACTTCTACTGGGGTGAGGCCTGGGTGGATCGGTGCCACCGAGACCTCGACGAGGCGCTCGCGCTCCTGTGAAGCGGCTAGCGCGTCCGAGCTCGCCCGAGCGGCGCGTGCGCGGCGCCCTCGTCGTCGGGGGTGCCGCTCTCGACCACGCCGCTCGGGCGGGGCGGCGCGCGGCGCACGCCGGTGTGGGTGCGCAGACCCGCCTGGCGGAGGGCGTCTTCGGTGCACTCCACGATCGTGTGCGCATCGGTGTGGAGGCCCACGCTCTCGAGCACTTCCGAGAGCTCACTCGACACCTCGACGAGGACGCCGGCAAAGGTCGGGATGCCGTCGCGAGCGATGGTCCAGGCGGAACGGAGCGGAGCAACGGCGCGCTTGTCGAATCCCGCTCCGATGAACGCGGCGGCGGATCGCCGGAAGTAGAGGATGGCGACGTCGTTCTGTCGGAGCTTGCGAGCGAGCTCCGCGGTCCGCTGTTGGAGCCACGGTGCGCCCGGCAGCGCGTCGGCCGCCTTTCTGTAGAGGTCGAGCGCCGCGACTTCGCGCCCGGCTTCGGCCAGGCGCTTCGCCTCGGCGCCCCAGCGCTCGACTTGGTCTTGAATGGAATCGCGGGATGCTCGGGTCACGCAGCTTCCTAGAGCACGTCGCGTGCCGAAGGAAAAATCCATTGGTTGCGTAACTGCCGCGCGATTCCCGCGGAATCGAAGGCGCTCGCGGAGGCTCCCGTCTCGCTGCGAGACCAAAGGGCGAGCACGTCGAGTCCCGTTTCGAGACCGCCGGGATGGAACCCGAGCGGAGGTTCAGAGCGCCGAGGCGCGCTGACGCTCGATGACGGGATCGACGGCGGACAGCACCGCCACCTGGATCTCGAGGCGACGTGCGGGCGAAATGGGCGAGCCGTCGAGCTCGACGATGTGGAAGCGGTCGAACACGCGGTTGCCGCGGGTCTTCACCTGCGAGCCGACGATCTGGACGCGCTGATTGTAGAGCGCTCGCGCGAGGGCGAGCAGGAGGCCCGAGCGATCCCCGGTTTCGACCTCGAGCGTGTTGAACGCGCCATCCGCGTCTTCGATGAAACGGACGATCGTCTCGGCCGCGGAGGGAGTCTGCGTGGCGCGCGCATCCTCGCCGAGCCGGCGTCGATCGAGCTTGCCTTGGAGCAAGCCGATCAGGGTGTTCTCGAGCGCCTCGACCTCTTCACGGGTGACGCGCAGGCCGCGCCGGTCGCGCGCCTCGTGGCGGACCCAGAACACATCCACCGCCTCGTTCGGCTTGCCCGGCAGCTTCCGCGTGTAGGCCTCGGCCTCGATCACGTCGAGGCCGCACAGGACGAGCGCCGCGCTGATCGTCGCGAGCAGGCCCGGCCGATCTTCCGCGATGACGCAGATCGCCGTCCCGGGCACACGATTCGAGAGGAACGTGCCGACCCTCGCCGCGCGGTCGCCGCGTGTTCCCGACAAACGCGCGTGCTCTGCAATCGCGCCGAAGTCGAAATTCCTTCGGTAGCTCTCGGGCAACGTAGTCGCAAAAGCGCGCACGAGGTCCTCGGACGGCATGTGTACGGTCACGCTAATCTCCGGCCTTGGTGATTTCCGAAGCGTGTCTCACGCGTCACGTTCGAGTCATTTCGTTGGGGGAGGGGCGGCGCTCGCAGCCGGTGCCGGCGGAGCGCCTGGTACCGGAAAGGGCAACCCAGGGATCTGAGGCAATCCGGACGGGAGGGCCGTGGGAAGCGAGGTGGGTAAGGTCGCCGGGAAGCCAGACGGTAGGGGCGGCAGTGCGCTTGGTAGCGCGATGGACGGGAACGGCAAGGGTGATGCCGGCGTCGGTGTCTCTTTGGGTGACGTTTGCGGGACCTTGGCCGGGGGAGGGCTCTTCGAATCGGGGATTTTTGCATCGGGAGCGGCGTGCACCGCCGCTGGTGGCGCCGCGACGGGGGGGACCGCGAGCGGCTCGAGTGAGACCGGCGGGACGGGGAGCGCCGAGCCGAGAGGAGGCAGCTCCGGGATATCGAGGCGCCGTTGCCCTTGAAGAAGGAACGCGACCGCGACGGCGCACACCGCGAGCGACACGAGCGTGAAGAGGGCGAGCCCCCAACGCGTTCCGCTCGACGCGCGCTTGCCGCGCCCGCGCGCGGGCGTGACGGCAGGAACGTCGCGGACGAGCGGCGCCGCGGGGGGAACGGGCGCACCGCCCGGCGGGTCCGGAGGCAGGGTCGCGGGGACGGCTCGGGTCGGCGCGTCGTCCAGCGTGTCGGAAACCACAGAGGCAGGCGGCGGCGCGAAGGCGGTATCCCGCGCGAGCAACTCGGGTTCCGCGGGTGCAGGCGGAGCCCGGTCCGCGGCGCTCGCGGCGCCGTTTCGTGCCAGGCCCACCGCGGCCACGGCGAGATTGCGCGCAACCTGACCGGCAGGGCTGAGCGCCCCCGAGAAGGGCGCAATGGCGACCAGCATGTCGTGCGCTGTCGCGAAGCGCGCGTCGCGATCGGGGTGCAGCGCCCGCTCGACGACCTCGATCAATCCCTGGGGCAAGCTCGGCTCGAGCGTGCCGAGCCGCCGCACCTCGCCCTTCAACACCTTGCCGACGATCACCTCGGGCTCGTCGCCGTCGGCGGGGCGCAGCCCGCTCAGCATCTCGAAGGCCATCACGCCGAGCGAGTACAGGTCGGCGCGCGCGTCGACCTCGTGCGCCGCATAGAGCTGTTCGGGAGGCATGTACTCCGGCGTGCCCATCACGACCCCCGCGCGCGTGAGCTCGCGCTTGAACTCGTGGCTCTCGCGGAGCTTGGCGATGCCGAAGTCGATGAGCTTGAGCAAGGGGCCCCCACTCGCCGGAGTGACGAAGACGTTGTCCGGCTTCAGATCCCGGTGGACCACCCCGAGCGCGTGCGCCACCTCGAGGCCCGCCAGGACCTGCAGCACGAAGTCCACGGCCTCGTCCTTCGAGAGCTTGCGCCGATGATCGAGCAGGCTCTGCAGCGACTCCCCGGCGAGGAGCTCCATGACGAGGTAGGGCGAGCCGTCGGCCGCGGTGTCCACGTCGGAGACGCGGACCACGTGCGGGCTCTGCAGCGTCGCCGAGACGCGCGCTTCTTGGAGGAACCGCGCGGCGAGACCCGGACGTTCGGCGATGTCCGGGCGCAGGAACTTGAGCGCCACGGGGATGCCGAGCTGTTCGTGGCGAGCCTCGTGCACGGAGCCCATGCCCCCATCGCCGATCAGGCGAACGATGCGGTACTTTCCGCCGACCAGGCTGCCCGGGGCGAGGTTCACGATGCCCCGCCTTTCGCGCCGTCCACGAGACGGAGCTCCGGGGGCACGTACCGCTCGTACTCGCGGAGGAACGTGAGCGTCCGCGTATCCACCCGATCCACGAACAGCGTTCCGAACAGGTGATCCGTCTCGTGTTGGACCACCGCCGCGCGGAAGCCCTCCCAAACCTCGTCCACGGGACGCCCTTCCGCATCGAGGGCTTGCACGCGGACACGTCGCGGCCGCCGCACGCGCCCGCGGACGCCGGTCACCGAGAGGCAGCCCTCGTACACGGTGATCGCCTCCTCGTCCCGCAGCGCATCCAGCGGCCCCGAGACCAGCGGCGTGATGCGCGGGTTCGCCAGGACCGTCAGCGGCACCGGCTCCGCCCCCGGGTAGCGCGGGTTCTCATGCACCTCGATCACGACGAGCTGAATCGACTCGTACACCTGCGGCGCCGCGAGTCCGGCGCCGTTGGCGTCGCGCATCGTCTCGATCATGTCGGCGAGCAGCGCCAAAGTTCGCTCCGAGACGAGCTCCCCCGGCTCGAGCTCACGCGCGCGCTGCCGGAGGATCGGCTCGCCCAGCTGGGCGATCTTGCGGATGGCCATGGCCCGGATTCTAGCCCTGGAGGCCGCCGCGCCAGGGGACGTCGGGCTCGCCCGCGCGCTGATTGCAGAGGCGGGCCAGCGCGAAGAGGGCGTCGCTCAGGCGGTTCAGGTAGACGACCAGCAGGCTGCGCAGGGGCTGCTCGCGCCCAGCACGAATGACCTCCCGTTCCCCTCGGCGGCAGACCGTGCGCGCGTGGTGGAGGGCGGCGGCTCCCTTCGACCCACCCGGGAGCACGAAGCTGCGGAGCGGGGCCAGCTCGCTCTCCGCCGCGTCGATCGCCGCTTCGAGGGCGGCGACGTCTTCCGGCCCGAGCTTTCTCGAGCGGAGCCGGTCTTCCGCTCCCGGGGCGCAGGCGAGCTCGGCGCCCAGGCAGAACAGATCGTCCTGGACGCGCGTGAGCAGCGCGTCGACATCGCCCGGGAGCTTTTCGGTGCGGGCGACGCCGAGAACGGCGTTGAGCTCGTCGATGGTGCCATAGGCTTCGACGCGCACGGCGTCCTTCGGCACGCGCAGCCCTCCGAACATGCCTGTCGTTCCGTCGTCGCCGGTCTTCGTGTAGAGCCGCATGGACCGCCGTACGGTACTGCAGCCGACCCACACGAGCACCCCAGGGGGCCTCGTGCGCGGATTCGCTCCGCTTTTTCGGAACCGTCGGAAATCGAGCCAGCCCAGATTCGAGGCGGACGCCGGACGGAGCGGCCCCTCTCGACTGGGAAGATCCAAACCTGGGCCTTAGCCCATCGCGGCGAGGAGCTGTTCGTAGCCCTCCAGCCAGAGGCCGAGATCGCGCTGCGCGCCGTCCACGATCTGAACGCCGAAGCCGGGGGGGACCGTCGCCGTGTCGCTGTAGCCGAACGGGCGGCGCCACGCGACGCGACCCACGAGTCGGACACGCCGGTCGAGCGCGGGGGGGCAGAGCTCGAGCCAAACCTCGTCGTCCTCGGGGAGCGCGAGCGTCCGCACGTAGATGCCGTTGGCGCTCACGTTGTAGGTGAAGCCGCGTTCGTCGAGCTCGCGACCGGCGCCCCGGAACGCGACGAGCGTGCCGTAGGCGACCCGCGGGCTCGTTCGGCCGTTGATGCGCGCTCCCATGAGCAGCTCGTTCGCGACGAACAGCACGTTTTCCGGAGAGGCGAAGCCGTCGGTCGCGGTGACGCCGACCAAATCGCCGAGCTGTGCGCGCTCCTGCTTCAGCGCGCGCGGCGGGCAGCACAGGATGAACCGCGCCTCGCTCCCTTCGCCCCGCGCGGCGCGCACCGTGAGCGACGGCTTCTGGACGAGCTCGGTGCCGGCGACGACCAGCGAAAGACTCGGATCGCGCGCGAACGTCTCGGCGTCTTCCGGGCTCACCGCGAAGCGCACCGAGAACCCGGCGTTCCGAAGGACGCGCGCCACGGCCGCGCGCCGCGTGCGATCGGCCTCGGCGACCAGGGCCGCGCCCCGCCCGTCCTGCGGGAGGGGAGGGGCCTGCTTGGGCAGCGCCCGGAGTCGGGTGACGAGCGGGCGCTCCAACGAGAGCGGCAGCACGTCGTCGGCACCCCAGCTGAACGCCGACACGAAGGACAGATCACCGACGGGCTCGGCGAGCGCCAGCACGGGCAATCGCGAGAAGCGAGCGAGACTCCGCGTTTGGACCACCAGCTGCTCCGAGTCGTCCAATGGACAGAGCAGTCCCCGGGCCTCGTTGTCCTCGAGCCACGCGAGCGCTTCTTCGACCGACTCGACGTGACGCGGCACGCACGCCGCCTGTTCGGACGCATGGCACAGCCGTCCGAGATCCTCTTCCCGGTACCGGCCGAAAATCAGCACGGGCCGCGCCTCCATGCCGGCAGTCAACGGCCATGCGGACGCGACGATTAGCGATATTTCCGCGCGATTGTCCCGAGCCTCCCGCCCGCCGCAGCCCGGGTCTCACTTCTGCGCACCTCGCGCTGCTCGCGCTCCCGCACCTTGCCTCGTGCTCGAAGCAGGGATTCGAAGGGCACTTCGTTTTTAGGGCCTGGAGCAGGGCTCCGACTCTCCGCCGATTCGCTCGAGCGGAGCCGAGACGGAGCCCCTGCCGCAAGGGCTCAAGCCGAGAAAATCTGCTGAATTTCCCCTTCCATGGTCGCGGGCGGCACCTTCTTCGCCAGCGCGAGCTCCTGGACGAGCAGACTCCGGGCCTGATCGAGCAGGCGGCGCTCACCGAAGGAGAGATCCTTGTCGAACTTCAAACGATACATGTCGCGGAGAACCTTCGCGATTTCCGAAGGGAGCCCGCTCTTCAACATCTCCGTGTACGCGCGGAAGCGCCGATTCCAGGGCTGCAGGTCGACCGCCACCTCCGGCGCTTTGAGGATGTCGAGGATCTTCTGTGCCTCTTTCTTCTTCATCACGGGGCGAAGCCCCACTCGGGCAGCCGCCTCGGTGGGGACCATCACCTTGAGCCCCGAATCGCGAATCTTGATCACATAGCAGCACGTGCTGCGGCCACCGAGGTCGCGCGTTTCGATTTCGACCACCTCGCCGACACCGTGGTTCGGATGAACGGCCATGTCCCCGACCTTGAAGGACTGCCGTGCCGCTTCCGCGTTTGCTGAAGATTGCATACCGCCTCCTGATGGCGCGATGCCAGCGCATCCCGCCGAAGTCTTCGTGCCGATGGGCGTCGACGAATGAGACGCGCCAAGAGTCGCGCGTCGACCGCCCTCTAGAGCCAGCGCAGCGTTGGCTCTACTCATGTGTGAACGCCGCGCTGCAGCACAGTCTGCGCATTAACACGAGTGATGCGCCCTGGTCAATTGAATAGCGCCTCTCGAGCCTCGAAATTGCAGGAGATTTCTCGCGCTGCGCCACTTCGAGCTCGGGCCGCTCGTGCGCGCTCTGGAGCCACCGCGTCGCGTCCACATCGCAGGTGCGATCGGAGCCGCGTGCTTCCCGATTGAGCGCGGATTTCCGAAGCGTCGAAGGATTTGCCACGGCGATTACCGCAGCGAGCGTGCGCTCATTCCTCTTCGTCCGCTCCCCCGGTGATGGGACGATGACGGCTGTTGTTGACGAGCTCCTTGAGCTCTTTTCCCACCTTGAAGAATGGGAGTCGCTTGGCCGGCACGGGCACGGGTTGACCCGTTCGGGGATTCCGCCCCGCATAGGGTTTGTACGGCCGCACGGTGAAGCTTCCGTAACCGCGTATTTCGATGCCTTCGCCGCGCTTGAGCGCTTCGGTCATGCTTTCGAACACGCAGTTGACGACCATTTCCGCGCGAGCCTTCGTCAGCTCTCCACGAGCAGCAATGGCTTCGATGAGCTCGCTCTTGGTCATCCGCTGAGGCCTCCCTCGGAACCCGGATCGTCGAGCCTAAGGCCTCAATTGTCAACGCTTTTTGCGGTGGTCGACCGGTGCTCGATGTAGTCGAGCATGCCCGAATGGGCGCCTATCACCAGCCGTCTCGCGCCGGGTGGGAGCGGGCCTACGGGCAGCGAGCGCCAGCAGGGGCCGCTCGCCGGACTCGCCCAGGACACTCGAATTTCCAGGCCTTTCGATCCCGGGAGGCGGGTCGTGACGCGGGGAGGCACGGCGCTCACCCAGCCGAGGACGACGAAGGTCGGTGGGCCGGTCCTCGGGCTCGCGGGAAGGGCAACCGTTGTCTCGACGGGCCCGCTAGTCGGCCGGAAGCGCAAGCCGCGGTGGCGGGAGACGCACGGGTGGGGGGCATGGTCGGGGTGCGCGAACCCGCCGCCGACCGCGAGCGGCGGCCACAGGCCTTCGCCTTCGATGCGGGCAGGCTCGAGCGCGGGGGGCAAGAAGGGGAGGACGCGCGGCGCCGCGTGGTGAGCCCCGGGATCGTAGTCGTAGCGGTAGCTGGGAGGGCGGCCGAGGCGCTCCCAGAGGAAGCGGTCCGTCGAATCGCCGCGCCGGCGCGCCACGACGACGCCGGAGCTCGGGTCGAGCAGACCGGGGTCATGACCCAGCGAGAAGCCGTGGTCGGTGTCGACGAACACGAGGCCGCGCTCGATACCTGCCTCGCGGACGACGCTGGCCTCGTACATGGGGCGGCCTCCCTCGCGCTCGGCGAGCGCCTGGTGCTGGTTGCTCGTGTGGAGCGCGAAGCCCAGGAGCGCCGCGGGCCAGGTGAAGCGCGCGACGGCGAAGCGCGTGACGGCGAGCGCGAGGAACGCATGCTCGAGCGGGAGGACGTCGGCGAAGAGCCGCGCTCCGCCGCCCGGGTAGCTCCCCTCGAAGTAAAAGCCCGCGTAGCCGAGCACGACTCCGAAGACGAGGAATCCCGCGATGCGCCCTTCCAGCCGTTTTCGGGCGAGCCAGAGGCCAGCGAGCACCAGGGCCGCGAGCGGGGCCGCGTTGGCGATGTCGAGGGAGTGCACCGCGAGGCGTCGTGCGGTGTTGCCGAGCGCGGCCGCGACGCCATAGCCGTCCGCGAGCTGTGCGCGCACGAAGTCGCCGTGCTCGAACCAGCACCCGATGCCGCGACCGAGGCCCCAGCGAAAACAGCCCGGAGGGCCGTCGGCGACGGCGTAGTAGGCGGCGTGGCTCGTTCTCAGGAAGGTGCCCGTCACCGCGTGTTGATGGACGACGTAGAGCGCGATTCCGGGGAGCGCCGCCACCGCGAGCACCAACGGGGCGAGCCCGGTTCGCGGGGCCGCGTCGTGGACACCGGGCGAGCGCCGCCGGAACGCGAGGAAGAGCGCACCCGCGAGGGCGACGGCGCCCGTCAGGGGTCGCGTCGCGACGAGCAGGCCGGCACACGCGCCCGCTCCCAAGCGGGCGGCCGTTCCTCCCCGCGCGGACAGCACGAACGCGAGCGCGACGAGGAGGGCAGAGAGCCCGTGCGACATCGTGTCGGCGGTGTGGTAGCGGAGCGCGGCGCACAGCGCGCTGAGGCCCGCCGCGACGAGGCCGGCTCGCTCGCAGCCGCCGAGCGTGCGCGCCACGGCGTACGTCGCAACGACGAGCGCCCCCGCGAGGAGAGGACCCACGGCGAGCGGCGCGCCGAGCAAAACCCCGATCGCCAGAACGGCCGGATAGCCTGGGGGAAAGACCACACCGAGCTCGCTCGCTTCCACGCCGGGGGAGAGCAAAAACCGCCCTCGGAACGCGGCCTCTGGATCGGCGACGGGGAACGTGAAATGCCCGTCCGCGAGCGCGCGCGCCGCGAGCCAGTAGCTTGTCGCATCCACGATGCGGGGCCCTCCGCGGAGGTAGTACGCGACGTACCCGGCAGAGAGCGCCACCGCGAGCAGCGTGAGCGCTCCGAGCACCCATCGGGTGCGTCCGCGGAGAACGCGGTCGGTGGCTCGCGGCCAGAGCGCTGCGACGGCGCAGGCCGCGGCGGCGACGAGCGCCCCCCAGGCGACCGGATCGGAGCCGAGGCCGACGCTCAGGTAGGGATGCTCGGCCGCCATGAGCCTCGGGCTCGGCTCACTCCTGCACGAGGAACACGTGGTAGACGACGCGCTCGCCGTCGCCCGCTTCGAAGCGCACCTCCGCGCGCGGCGCGTCAATGACGAGCCCCGAGAGCGCCGCTTCGACCCAGGCGTCCTTGGCTTCGACGCGGATCGCCCCCGCCGGGCGCCCATCTACGGTCACCGAGAAGCGAGTCGCGTTCGTCGGAGCGAGGCGGACCAGGAGGCGCGTGGGCCGGCCGGGCGTGAGCCCCGAGACCACGAAGGACTCGCTCGCTCCGGCAGGAACGACGCGCCCCGCGTCCCAAAGAGGGCGCCCGCTCTCGGGGCTCGGCAGGAGCTTCATCGCGACGAACCCGGGCGCGCCGTGCACGGCGTAGTGATGCTCCCGCTCGCTGACCATGTCGGCTGGATCCACCTCGGCGATGACGCGCTCGCCCGCGCGCAGGCTGAATGGGCGAGCACTTTCGTCGAGCGGCGACCAATCCGGCAGATAGAGCACTTTGCTCGCGCCGCCGCAGATCACATTTCCCCGCACGGGTACTTCGCCGACCTTGCGTCCGAACCAGAGCGGGAAGTCTCCCCACCACCCGGGGTAGAGGGCGAGGAGGTCAGGGCGGAGCTCCGGCGCGAGCCGCTCGACGAGCTCGATGCCCGCGCCGACGTGGTGGCGCGTGGCCCGCGCGAACGGCAGGCCCGCAAATCCGCCGAGCCCGATGATGTCGAGCGCCGGGCGATCGCTGACGTACGGGATGGCGCCCGCGTCACCGAGCAACACGCGCTCGGGAGGCGGCTGCATTTGCCGGAGCAAGCTCCCCGTCCGGACGTGCTGGTCGTAAATGTTGCGCGAGGCACGGCCGAAGAACCAGACCTGCTCGCGAAACCGCGGTGCTTGATGGATGACGAAGAGCGCCACGCCCGTCACCGTGGCCGCGAGCACGAGCGGACCCCGAATGCGGGCTCGCAGCTCGACGGCGCGCACGAGCAGCGCGGCGACCCCGAGGCTCGCGGCGAGCAGCAGCCACGCCACCGCGGGCATCGTGTACCGCTCGTTCTGCCAGCGTACCTGTCCGTTTCCGGCGACGAGCAGCACCCACAGGGCAGCGGTCGCGAGCAACAGCGCCGCGGGTTTTCGCGTTCGCCGCTCGAAGAGGGCAGCGCCGGCGAAGACCCACACGAGCCAGCCGTAAATCGCCGTATCGGCGAAGTGATAGTGGGTGACGCGGAGGATCTGGTACTTCAGGTGGAAAAACCACGCGTCGAGCACCTCGCGCCGCGTGAGGTAGGGGTGGTGGGCCTCGAGCTTCACCAACGCTCCCGCGGCGGTGCTGTCGCCCGTCATCACGAGGTTCGTGAGGGACTGGCCGACGATGAACAGCGCGGAGGGCAACCCGACGAGGAAAGCGGCGACCAGCGCCGGCCGGGGGCCGCGCCGCAAGAGGGCGAGCGCGACACCGGCCGCGAACACGACCACCGCGACCACCGCCTCCGGGCGCGTCGCCACGACGAGCACACACGCCGCGGCGAGCGGCGCGAGCTCGGCGTGGCGAACGGGAGCAGGGTCGCGAAGCCGCTCGACGAGCGTGCCGTACGCGATCAGCGCCGCGGCCCACAGAGCGAGCAGGAGCGCGACCTCCATGCCGCTGAAGAGCGACCAGTCCAGGGCACCGACGGAGAGAAATCCGAAGGGCAGCACGTACGAGGCCGCGCGCGGGAGATCGCGCGTGAGCTGCCGCGCCCCGAGCAACACGGCGAACGTGCACACGCAGGCGAGGATCGCCGCCCACTCCATGAGATCGAGCCCGCGGAACCCGAGCCAGTAGCCGACCGCCAGGACGAAGGGGTAGAGGAAGCTCGTGCCTCCGCTCGAGTAGCCGTTGCCGGGCACCCACTCGAAGGGCGCACCCCGGGCGGCCGATCGCGCGAAATCGAAGTGGATGAAGACGTCGTCGAGGGGGGCCGACCACGGGCCGAGGCGCCCCGCGCGGACGAGCTCGTCGAATCGCTCGGGATGGGCCCAGTGCAAGGCGTGCAGCGTCTGCAGGCGCAACGAGCCGTAGAACTTCAGCGCGACGAACAGCGTCACCGCCCCCGCTACGAACGCGTAGAGAACGGGCTCGAAACGTCGACCGAGCGCGCGCTCGGCAGGCGGGGAACCGTTCACCATCGGCGCCTATGTACCACCGTGGGGCTGCTCGTCGCTCGCGGGGGTGCGCGGCCCCGCGCTGTCGGCGGCGCGCTCGGGAACGAGGGAAGGCGGGTTTCTCTCGGTGGTCGCGACGGTTCGGCCCTTGCCGGAGCTTCCGACTTTCGCTCTACTACTCGACCAGCGCGGAACGTCGTTCCGTGTACGATCGGCCTTGGCCGGTCGCGCGGCCTCGCCGCGGTTCGGTCCTGTCTCTGGATCCCGCTTCCGTGCTCCGGCCGCAAGCCTCGGGTCCCTTGCGAGCGGCAATGCGATGGTTCGTTGAGGTTTCCCGCGTCGGCGACGATGACTCGGCCGAGCGCTACTGCATCGAGGCGAAGGCCTGGCAGGCCGCGCTCCAGGAGGCGCGCAAGCTGCGCGGTGATTCCGGCCCCCTCTCGAAATTCAGCATCGAGCTGCTCGACGGCGGGTACCGAGCGATCGATCCGGTTCGCAAGATCCGCTACGTCGTGAACCAGGCGCCCGCCGACGCGCCGCTTCAGCCGCCTCTGGCCGTGAACGGGGCGGCGCACGCGCCAGCGGGCTCGTCCGCGCCGAAAGCGGCTCCGGAGCAGGCGAGTGCGCGACCCGACGCCTCGGCGCCTCCCGACGCGCGGCCGAGCGCGGCCTCCGGCGCGCCGGTGCGCGAGGAGCCGCGGCCGGGCGCGCCGCCGGCCGCCGCCTCGCCGGTGATTGCGCGGCCCACGGCGTCGTCCGCGCCCGCGCCCGCCGCGTCGCGCCCCGCGCCGGCACCGTCGATGGGCGCCACGCCTGCGCCCTCCGTCGTGCGTTCGCCGTCCGCGCCCCCTGCGGCTCAGCAGCCGGGGCTCGGGGCGGGCTCGCCCGCAATGGCGGCACGGCAGCCCGCGCCGGTCGCGCGTTCGCAGCCGGCACCCGCGGCTGCCAAAGCGCTCACGAGCTCTCTGTCGGCGGGCTCGCCGGCTCCCGTCGTGACGGGCGCACAGGTGCCTCCTTTCGGGATCGCGTCCGTGAGCAGTCCCGCGGTCATCGAGAAAGAGCGTCCTCCGGGACGGCCGCGCGCGTCGGTTCCCGCGCCCTCGCGCTATCGACGCAGCTTCTATCGGCACGAAGATCCGCGCCCGGAGACGCCGCTCGCGTACCGCGAGGAGGTGTACGTGGTCGAGGCCGGGACCTCGCTGCCCGCCGTCGAGGCGCTGCTCGCCGAGCAGTTCGAGGCAGTGCAGCAGGAGCTGGCGGGGCTCCCTCCCGGCAAGCTCGTGCGGCTCGCCGTGTTCGACGTCGAGTTCCAGGGGCCGGCGCCGCGACCCCCGCTCGGCGTGCTCGCCTGGAAGGATTGGCATCCGGAGCCGAGCGTCGGGTTTCCGGCGTTCGGCATCGAGGCTCCCGTCCTCACGTCGAGCCTGCCGCCCCGTTCCGAGGCGCGGCGCTCCGAGCCGACCGCCGCGTCGCGGGCGAGCGCTCCGAACCCTCCAGCCGCGACCCCGGCCTCGCCGTCGCCGGCGCCTGCCGTGCGAGCCGCCGAGCCGGAGCGGGGCGCGCCCGAGATCATCGAGCCGCCGTCCTCCTCCGGCACGTTCTATCGCTCGGACGCGCCACCGAAGGGACCTTCGGGCACGCCCGCTGCGCCACCCGCGTCGAGCCCCAGAAACGAGGCAGCGCCCGGCGCGGCCGCTCCGGCCGTGGCCGTTGCGGGGCCGCCCGCCGACGCGGCACCCGCTTCGCCGGCGTCGCGCATCGAGCCCGCGCGCGCGCCGGAGCTGCAGCGCCCCCAGCGGCGCCGCGCTCGGGAAGACCTCGTGAGCGAGCTGTTCGAACGGCTCCACGAGCTTCGCTTCGCGACGGATCTCGTGACCGGTGCGGACTTCGTGCTCGATGTCCTCGCGGAGGTCATCCCGTCGGAGCTCGGCATGGTGCAGGTCTTCGACATCAACACGCGCTCGTTCGTCGTGGTGCGCACGCGCGGCGGGACCCTGGCGGAGGCGCTCCTCCACCGAACGCCGGACACGGATCCGCTCGTCGAAGCGGTGATGCGACGGTCCGCGCCGGTCGTCTTCCGCGCGGAGGACGAACCGCGCCTGGCCGGGGGCCGCTGGGCGCATGCGGGCACGCCGCTCGGCTGGGTGCTCAGCGGCGGCGTTCGCCAGGGCGGTCGCTATCTCGGCATGATCGAGCTCGCGAACCCGGAAGGGGGAACCCCGTTCGAAGACACGGAGATCAACGCTTTCGACTACGCCTGCGCCCAGTTCGCGGATCTCGTCGCCACGCGCCCGGTGGTGCTGGACCGCGAAATCATCCTGGCGCGATAACGCGTGGTCGCCTCACGGTAAGCTCCTCGCATGGCCGATCGGCCTCGGCGCGAGCGCTTGCTCACCTTCCTCCTTCTGCCGGCGATCATCGTCGGCGTCTTCGTGCTCGCCGGGGTCATGTTCCGCTCGAGCTTCCAGCTCGAGAAGCTGCGCGAGCAATCGGTGGTCGAGGCGACCCTGCTGCTCGCCAACGAGAAGGCGGATCGACTCGACAAGCGCATCATCGAGCAAGACAACGCCGTTCGCTCCGTGCTCGATCCGACGGATCGCGAGACGTTCGGCGCCAAGTGGCTGGAAATCGCGGCCATCCAGACGCCCACCGTGCGCGCCGTGCTGCTCGTGGACTTGAGCTCGCCGGCCCGCGACGTCCTCGCCGTGGCCTCCCGTGCTCCGGGCATCGAGAACGAGCGCTTTCGCCGGCTGCTCGTGCACTCGATGCTGAGCGACATGAAGCTCGGGGGCTCGCCGCCGGGTGAGCTCCGGCACCTTCACAAAACCTACCGAGGGCAGAGCTACCTCCTCAGCCACTGGGAGCTGGACCACGAGAGCCGACGTCTGCTCGTCGTGGTTTGGCACGACGTGCCGCGCATCGTGCACGACTTGTTTCCGCAGCTCTATGCCGACGCCCAGGATGCCCAGCAGAGCCGCGTGAACGTCGTCGATGGCGACGGGCGCATCGTGTTCGGGCCGCCCCTCAGCCGCGGCGGCCTGACGCTCGGGCGCCAGTTCGAGACCACGCTCTACAAATGGACGCTCAACGTGACCATGACCTCCGCGGAGGAGCTCGCGGTGGCCGTGGCGCGCCGGCGCGTGCTCGAGATGGTGCTGGTCGCGCTCTCCGGGATCGTGGTGATCGCGGGCATCATCGTGATCGTCGTAGCCGCGGAGCGGGAGCGCAAGCTCTCGAACCTGAAGAGCGACTTCGTCGCGAACGTCTCGCACGAGCTCAAGACCCCGCTCTCGCTCGTGCGGATGTTCGGCGAGCTCCTCGAGTCGGGGCGCGCGGACACTCCCGAGAAGCGCCGTCAGTATCTCCAGATCATCGTCTCGGAGAGCGAGCGCCTCGCGGCGCTGATCGAGAACGTGCTCGACTTCGCGAAGGTGGAGCGCGGGAAGGCCGCCTACGACTTCTCCGAGAGCAGCTTGCCCGACGTGGTGGGGCGAGCGGTCGAGGCGTGCCGCGTTCGCGCCGAGCGCGAGGGGGTCGCGCTCGAGCTCGAGGTGAAGGGCGACATCCCGAACGCGCTGCTGGACGAGCGGGCCATCGAGATCGCCGTGATCAACCTCGTCGACAACGCGTTGAAGTACGCGCCCGATGGCAAACGCGTCGCCATCTCCGTCGCGCGCACCGCCCGCCAGCTCGAGGTTCGGGTCACCGATGAGGGGCCGGGGATCCCGAACGACGACAAGAAGCGCATCTTCGAGCGCTTCTTCCGGGGCAAGAGCGCGACGCAAAAGCGCGTGCGCGGCAGCGGCATCGGGCTCGCGCTGGTCAAGCACATCGCGGAGGCGCACGGCGGCAGCACCTGGGTCGACGACGCTGCTCCGCGCGGGAGCTCGTTCGCCTTCACGGTCGGCCTCGCTCGCGTGCTGCCGAGCGAGCTCGAGAAAAGCGCGTAGGGCGCGCGTCGCGTTCAGGGGAGCGCTTCGCCTTCGAGCGCGGAGTCGTCCAACGCCTCGGCGTCGTCGTCGCCGCCGCCCATGCCGGAGGGCTCGGGCTCGAGGAGTGCAGCCATGGTGGGGGACGTGGCGCTCGGGAGCGGGATCGCATCGAGCAGCGCGTCGTAGCGTTCCTTGACGGAACGGAATGCCTCGCGGTTCGCGCGCGAGATCGTGCGCATGCCGTCGAGGTTGAGCCTCGACGGATCGAAGTACTTGCCGTTGCGGCTCGCGCTGAAGTGCAGGTGCGGTCCCGTGGAGCGCCCGGTCGAGCCCACGTAGCCGATGACTTGCAGGCGCCGGACGCGATCGCCGACCCGAAGCCCCGCGGCGAAGCGTGACAGGTGCGCGTACCCGGTCTCGATGCCGCCCGGGTGCCGAACCTTGACGAGGTTGCCCGATGGGCCCGAATAGCCGATGAAGCTCACCTTTCCGTAAGAGGAAGCCCCGACGGGTGTCCCGGTGGGCGCCCCGAAGTCGATGCCGAGGTGCGGCATCACCCGCTTCAACACGGGATGTCGTCGCCTCAGGTTGAACGGCGACGTGACGGGAGCGTCCTTGATCGGCTTGCGCCACCCGCCCTCGTACGGCGCACGGCCGTCGGCGTCGTAGTGCCCGCGCTCCGCGGGCACGTCGAAGTAGTAGATGCGGAGCGGCGGGCGCGACTCGTTCGCGCGGCGCACCTCGATGGCTTCGACTCCGGCGTAGCGCACGAACTCGCCGAGCACCGTGACTTCTTGAGCGATCACGCGCAGCCGATCGCCGCGCTCGAGCTCTTCGACCCCGAGGTGGCCTTCGAGCGCGCGGGCCACCACGCGCGAGAGCCCGTCCTCGAACCCGGCTGCTTGCGCATGGGTATCGAGGCTCGCGCCGTCGAGCACGAACGCGCCCGTGATCTGTTGCCGCTCGACCTTGAGGTCGAGGCGCGTGCCTTTCAAGAGCCCCTGCTCGTCCTCGCGGGCCTGGTACACCTCTTCGTCGCTCACCACGTATTCGAACGCACGAATCCGCGAGCCCTTCTTGTCGAGCAAGAGGATGAACCGATCGGAGCGCCCGCAGCGATCGAGATCCTTGACGCCTTTCATGGCGGTGAGGATTCGGTAGCTCTGGCGGGTCGGGATCCCGACCTTGTCGAGCGCCGCGAGGAACGTATTGTTTCCGACGACTCCCTCGATGATGCGCTTGTCTTCCTCGTTCCGAGCATCGGCGATGCGCCAAGGGCTCGGCAGCTTCTCGCGGACGCGCTTCGGACGGGGCGGCGGAGCGGGCGGGGCGGCCGAGGGCGGGGGCGCTGCGCTCGCGACCGGGGCCGGGGCGTCGTCGAGGCTGCTCAGCGCCATCGACACGCCGACCAGCGCTCCGACGATCGCCATGCCGACCAGCGTGCCGAGCGCGAAGACGACATTCGGAGAGAACCGGCTCTCGGGCAGGACCCACGGCGCGGACGGCGCACGGGACGGGG